>SDBS01000047.1_pt1 | contig 83743 bp, 81 predicted proteins | sample 2277091 | NCBI WGS metagenome assembly SDBS01 (sample SAMN10404972, study PRJNA504765) | marine sediment metagenome | isolation source: marine sediment core GS10_PC15, 163 cmbsf | place: Arctic Ocean: Southern Knipovich Ridge | collected 2010
TTGTTGAGATTTTGCTCTATGATATCAGCAAGAACATTAATTGCCACTTCATTTTCGCCTCCCTGTGGTACGATCAGATCGGCATATTTTTTTGAGGGTTCAATAAACTGCAAGTGCATTGGTTTCACTGTTTTTTCATATCTTGAAAGCACCGTACTAAGAGATCGTCCCCTGTCGATGATATCGCGTTTGATCACTCTGCTTAAGCGGTCGTCTGCATCTGCATCAACATATACTTTTATGTCAAACATTTTCCGCAGGGAGGCATTGGTAAGAATAAGAATTCCTTCTACCAAAATAACATGTTTTGGATCAACCGGAATTGTCTCTTTTGACCTGGTGCAGGTAAGATAAGAATAGATTGGTTGCTCAATTGATTCTCCACATCGCAGTTTCCTGAGATGATCCACCAGCAATTTGAATTCAAGGGAACGGGGATGATCAAAATTAATCTCCTGTCGCTCTTCCATAGGTAAGTGTCCGCTATCCTTATAATAGGCATCCTGTGTGATCACAGCAACTTCTCCTTTGGGAAGTTTTTCAATAATTTTTCTAACAACCGTAGTTTTTCCTGAACCTGTGCCACCAGCAACTCCAACAATAAGCATATTTTTTTTAATTTCGCATGAACAATATCTTAATTATCCCAAGATACAAATAATAAGGTTTTAATTTTGACAAAAAAGTCTGAATTCTATTCCGGTTTTCAAAAACCATTAAGCTAATGAATGAATTATATCCGCTCAGGTTTCAAGCTATTGTTAAAGGAGCCATCTGGGGAGGGAACAAACTGGAAAGACTTTTGAACAAGGCCACAGGAGATCTTGAAAAGGCAGCTGAAAGCTGGGAAATATCAGGGGTTCAGGATGATATTTCTGTGGTTCTAAATGGACCTCTCCGGGGGAATAATATGCAGGAACTTATTGAAGTTTATATGGGCGATCTGGTTGGAGATGATGTGTATAGTAAGTTTGGCATAGAATTTCCCCTATTAATTAAATTCATAGATGCAAACAAGGTATTGTCGATTCAGGTTCATCCTGATGATGAACTATCCCAAAAAAGGCACAATGCCTATGGAAAAACTGAAATGTGGTATGTTCTTGAAGCGGAAAAGGATTCTTTCCTGATTACCGGGTTTAACAGAGAAATAAATAAGGAAATATACCTTAAACACTTTCATCAGAAGAAATTACCTGAAATTCTGAATTTTGAAAAAGTTTCAAAGGGAGATGTTTTTTATATTCCCGCCGGAAGGATCCACGCAATAGGCCCAGGAATTCTTCTGGCAGAAATCCAACAAACATCTGACGTTACTTACCGCATTTATGACTGGGACAGGGTAGACAGGCAAGGGAAGAGCAGGGAGCTACATACTGAACTTGCACTGGAGGCAATTGACTTCCAATATGTGGATAAGTACAAAACTTCTTACCAGGCAACAATTAATGAAACTTCCCTTTTGGTGCACAGTCCTTACTTTATTACGAATATCCTGAGCTTTGATAAGATTGTTGACAGGGATTATGTTCAAACTGATTCTTTTGTTATTTTTATGTGTATGGAAGGAGCATTTTCTCTCCATTACCACTCCGGGCTAATGAAAATATGCAAGGGAGAAACGGTTCTCCTTCCGGCATCCCTGAAAGAATTTCGCCTGGAGCCATCAGAAAAGACCACTTTACTCGAAATATATTTACCCTGAAGCACATTGAAAATGTTCATCAACAACTTAATATCCTGAAACCTGCCTGTCCGGCCAGGAGTTCAGAAAGAGCTTGTTTTGCACTCCTGAGACAGCCCCGGATTGGCATGGATTAGATATATCCGGTAAAATTTTAAACTATGAGATTCATACATCATAAAATTCCACAAGGCCTGAGTTTGTTTATCCTCATTTTATTGTTCTTTTCTGCTTGCCTGAACAATACGGATAAAGGGATGCCTGATTCAAATAACAAAACAGATTTTGCAAAAACTGACAGCAATTTGTATAATGGTGTTTTTAAAAGCTACAGAGATGGTTATTTATATTCTGAGGTTAGGCTTACCAATGGCAAGAAAAACGGATTATCTGTTCGATATTATCGGGAAGGAGGAATCAACACCCATGTAATTTATGAGAATGGGATAAAGGTGGATACATCGAAATGGTTTTATTCCAATGGGAAGATATACAGAGAAACTCCATATAAACTGGGAAAAATTCACGGTATTCAAAGGAAATATCATAAAGATGGGAGTATTCTGGCAGAAATTCCATATATGAATGGCAAAAGAAGGTTTGGACTGAAAGAATTTTCTCAATATGGAAATGAAGTAATAAATTATCCTTCCATCGTGATCAAAAACGAGGACCTCAGATCTTCTAATAATATTTATATTATTCATCTAAGATTATCAAACAATGCAAAAAGAGTAAAATTTTACAGAGGTTCTGCTGTCAATGAAACCATTGATATTGACAAACTTGAATACCTGTTGACCCAAAATGGTCAAAGCCACATTCGTTTTGTAGAAAAGCCCGGGTTTACAGGGAAAAAAGAAATTCAACTTATTGCAGAATATATAACCAGGGCGGGAAACAAAAAATATATAAGAGGTAAACTTATTCTCCCAGCCGCGAATTTAAAATATTAAATGAAAAAAAAATTGAATATTTGAATATGCGAATTAAGGAAACAAAATTTATCACCAGCAGTCCGGGAATGCATAAATGCCCACCACCGGACTTGCCTGAATATGCCTTTATGGGAAGGTCAAATGTTGGCAAATCTTCTTTGTTAAATATGATCACTAACCGGAAGAAGCTGGCAAAAATTTCTTCCACTCCTGGCAAAACCCAATTAATAAACCATTTTATTATCAATGAGGAATGGTATCTGGTGGATCTTCCCGGATACGGATATGCAAAGATTTCTCTGTATAAAAAACAATCCTGGGAAAAAATGATCAAGGATTATATATTGAAAAGAAAAAACCTTATGAGTCTTTTCCTTCTTATTGATTCGCGTATCCCTCCACAACAAATTGATCTTAACTTCATTGATTTATTAGGGATTAACCAGATTCCTTTTGTGCTTTTATTTACCAAATCTGATAAACTTTCAAAAAATCAACTGGATTCCAGTCTGACTGCTTACAAAAAGCAGCTTCAAAATTCATGGGAAGAATTACCTGAATTAATTGTTACTTCTTCTGTAAACAAGACAGGACGCGAGGAAATCTTAAATTATATTGAGAAAAGTAATAAATTGTGGAAAAAATAATCCCTGGAAAGAATATAGTATATCTCATATCCTGTTAACTTTGTATTTTACTTAATGCTTAAGCTAAAAAAACTTTGCTATGCCAGAAAAAGCCCCTTTGAAATTTTTTTCAGGACGAGCCTCTACTTATTTAGCCAAAAAAATTGTTTCCAGTTACGGTACAACCTTGGGTAAAAGCGCTGTCCTGGAATTTAGTGACGGTGAATTTCAACCATCCTATGAGGAATCTGTCCGTGGGTGCAGTGTTTTTATCATTCAATCAACTTTCCCTCCCACTGAAAATTTATTTGAGCTCTTGTTAATGATTGATGCTGCAAGAAGAGCCTCTGCTTATAAAGTAATTGCAGTTATTCCTTATTTTGGATTTGCCCGGCAAGACAGGAAAGATAAACCCAGGGTATCCATTGGCGCAAAACTTGTGGCTGATTTATTAACTGCAGCCGGTGTAGACAGGATAATGACAATGGACCTGCATGCTGATCAGATACAGGGTTTTTTCAATGTTCCGGTAGATCATATTTTTGCCTCTTCCCTGTTTGTACCTTACATTAACAATATGAAGCTTGATGACATGGTTATTGCCGCACCGGATATGGGTGGAACAAAAAGGGCAAATGCATATTCCCGTTTCCTGGATTCGGAAATGGTTATTTGTTACAAGCAGAGAAAAAAAGCCAATCATATTGAAGATCTGAAGGTGATAGGAGACGTTGAAGGCAAAAATGTGGTTATTGTGGATGATATGGTTGATACAGCCGGAACCCTTACCCTGGTAGCAGACATGATGATGGACCAGGGAGCAAAGAGTGTTCGTGCCTGTGCTACCCATCCTGTGTTATCGGGCCCGGCTTATGACAGAATTGAAAATTCGTCGCTTGCCGAACTTGTTGTTTCTGATTCCATCCCTATTAAAAAAGAAAGCAATAAGATCAAAGTTCTTAGCATTGCTGACCTTTTAGCAGATATCATTCAGAAAGTCTATAATTATCGCTCCATCAGTAACCATTTTATCCAATAAGTTCTTATATTTGCACCCGCAAAATTAAATTGATTTCAAACGTGCAATGGGAGGCGGTGTCTGACAAAAAATGATTCACCTGACTTCAGTAACACAAAAAACAAACAAAATGGAAACTGTTGAAATTAAAGGATTTTTAAGAAAAGAAATTGGGAAAAAATCTTCCAGGAAGCTAAGAAAAGAGGAAAATGTTCCCAGTGTCATGTACGGAGGAAAAGAGATTGTTCATTTTCATACCACCGAAAAAAGTTTAAAAAAGATTATTTTCACTCCTAATGTCTTTCTTATCAAATTGAGTATTGATGGAAAAGAATATGATGCCGTTCTTCAGGATGTTCAATTTCATCCGGTAACAGACCGGATTATTCATCTCGATTTCAAAGAAATCTCATTTGATTTGGAGGTAATCATTAATCTTCCTGTAAAACTTGTAGGTGATCCTATTGGAGTAAAGAATGGTGGAAGACTCAGACTGAGGCGGAGAAAACTGAAGGTAAAAGGTTTGCCAGTGAATTTTCCTGACTTTCTCGATATTGATATTGCCGATTTGGAAATCGGGGATGCTCTAAAGGTTGGAGAATTAAGCTTTGATGGCCTTACACTTCTTGACCCGCACAGATCCATGGTGGTTGCCGTAGCATCTTCAAGGATTGCGAAAGGTATGGAAGAAGCAATAGTTGAAGTAGAGGAAGAAGTAGTTGAGGACGGTGAGCTTAAAGAAGAAGTTGAAGCTAAAGAAGCTGATTCTGAAGCTGAAACCGATGAGGCTTCTAAGACAGAAGATGATAAAAAGCCGGAAAAATAAAATCTACATGATTTGAAATACCTGATTGTTGGACTGGGAAACATTGGCGATCAGTACACTAATACACGCCATAATATTGGCTTTACGATATTGGACGCCCTGGCAGAGGCGTCCAATGTTGTTTTTAAAGATAAGCGATATGGATTTGTGGCGAAGATGTCATTTAAAGGAAGGACATTTCAACTGCTAAAGCCATCTACTTTTGTTAATCTTAGTGGGAATGCTGTGAGATATTGGCTGAATAAAACGAAAATTCCCCTGGAAAACCTCCTTGTTGTTGTGGATGATATTGCTCTTGATTTCGGGACTCTCAGACTCAGAAAAAAAGGAGGCCCCGGAAGCCATAATGGGCTAAACCATATTACTCAGGTACTTGGCACAGCAAATTTTGCCAGGCTCAGGTTTGGAATTGGAAGTGATTTTCAGAAAGGAGCCCAGGTGCATTTTGTACTGGGAGACTGGGCAAAGGAAGAATTAAATGTATTGCCCGAACGGATTGAAAAGTCGATTGAAATTATTCAGGCTTATAGCTTTCTTGGAATAGAGCTGGCTATGAATAAACATAATAAATAAACATCTGGTATTCAGAATCCAAAAAAAATTTACTCATGGAAAGTCAGGTCAGAATAGATAAATATTTATGGTCTGTCAGGATTTTTAAAACACGCAGTATTGCAGCTGAAGCCTGTAAAAAAGGAAAAGTCAGCTTGAATGGAGTTTCAGCAAAATCAGGCAGGATTGTTAATAAGGGGGATCTTCTGATGGTCTGTAAGGCACCGGTTCAATTCCAATACAAAGTACTAATGTTAAGTGGTAAACGTCTTTCGGCCAGGCTGGTACCTGACTATCTCAAAGATATTACACCCGAAGAAGAAAAGGAAAAACTGCTAAGACCCCGGTTTCCTGATTTTGGCATTCGCGAGAAAGGATCTGGTCGCCCCACAAAAAAAGAACGCAGAACAATGGATCAATATCAAAAAGGTTCTTCTTAAAAAAAACAAGGGAAAATGATTGTTGCCAGAGAAAAAAAACAGGAAAATATTATTGAATACATTTTGTATATGTTTCAGATTGAAGATTTGATCCGTGCTTATAATCTTGATCCTGATCAAATAGAAAAAAACGTGGTAGTTAAATACCAACAGGAAGCTGATGTATTATCAGAAATAAAAGAATGGTACAGGAACCATATTGACATGATGATACATGAAAAAAAGCAGGATAAGGGGCATCTTGTTTATATAGAAAACCTGATTTCAGACCTGGAAGACCTTCATGTTTACTTTTTAAAGAAAGTAAGTAATGAAGAGTACCTGAAATTGTATCAACAGGCTCTGCCAGCAATTCAAGACTTAAAATCAAAACTGGGAGATCAGGTGATACAGGATATACATGCCTGCCTGAATGGCCTGTATGGCTACCTATTGCTAAAAATGCAAAAAAAGGAAATTTCTAAACTTACAAAAGATGCAATTGATAGTATAAGTCATATGCTTGCCTACCTGTCTGAGAAGCAGAAGATGATAGATACTGGTGAGTTGGAATTGTAACTAATGAGTGGGTTGATATAAAAGTCCAGGGAGATTGCTTCGCTACGCTCGCAATGACCAGAATTTATCATGACCATGAATAATAGAAGTCCTAAACTAAATTAGAAAGCGAGGAAGTTTGAAATTTTTACAGTATCATTTGGATAGTTGTATCCTGGAAGCATTTGTGTCCTGGCATTGAGCATTACACTCAAATATAGTTTCTTTTTGAGGTAGCGTGAATACATAAAATAATAATCCAGCCTGTCTTCGGTTTTGCGAAACTCCCCACCAGCTCCAATGTAACCCAAAGCCGCATTCAATGTATGTCCATAGTAATTTTTAAACTTTCTTTTATTGCTGTAAAAACGGATCTTCCCAACCAGGAATATTTTATGGGGACTGAAGCCATTGTCATTAGTCTGGAAAAAATTCAAGTAATTAAAGTTAGGAAAAAATAAACTATTTTTAAACTGAAAAAAAAACAAAATGAAACTCAAAAAGGTTGAGAAGTGGTCCCCTGGTTATGCCTTACTTAAGACATGGGTTGGCTTCTGGCATAATTTTATTTTTTACAAAAAGATTATTCTTATAAACAAGGATAACATACCAAAAAATGCGCATCTCATGTTTGCTATAAACCACCAGAATGCACTGATGGATGCACTTGCTCTTATTTTTGCACTCAAAAGAATGCAACTGGTTTTCCTTGCAAGATCCGACATTTTTAAGAAAAGCTTCACGGCAAGGATCTTGATGTTTATAAAAATACTTCCAATATACAGGATCAGGGATGGTTATGATTCTCTGAAAAATAACGATGAAGTTTTCTTAAAAACCACTGAGGTGATCATGTCCAAAAGAGGCCTGGCCCTCCTGCCTGAAGGAAGTCATGAAGGAATTCACAGGCTCAGGCAGTTGAAGAAAGGATTTGCCAGGATTGCTTTCCAAACAGAAGAAGCAAACAATTACAGCCTTGACATAAAAATTATTCCGGTTGGTCTGGATTATGACAATTATGAAAATTGCAGGAGCACCCTCTTCGTTAACTTTGGCAAGCCCATTTCTGTATCAGACTATTACAGCCAATACAAGGTGTCATCAGTGAGGGCAATCAATCAGTTGAAAGAAGACCTCTGGAAAAAGTTAAGCCCCTTAATGGTACATATTGAAAGTGAGGAATATTACGATTTAAATAATGAGCTAAGGGAGATCTATAAAGACAAGATGGCTGAGCATCTATCTCTTCCAAACAGCCATCAACCCAATAAGCTAAAAACAGATCAGACTCTTATAAGAATTTTAGCTAAATGCGAAACTGAAGATGCCGGCCTGCTTTCTTCTTTATGGAATAGTGTTGCGAAGTATAAGGAAAAGCTGACCATGCAAAAATTAAACTACGAATCTTTTCAGAAAGGGTCTGTTTCAATAAGCCGCATTTTTTTAAACGCGGCCCTGCTGCTTATCAGTTTTCCGGTGTTTCTTTATGGCTTTATCAACAATTTCATACCCTACTGGATTCCCACTAAAATATCCGGAAAAATAAAAGACCCACAGTTTCACAGTTCTATTAAATTTGGTCTTAGTCGCCTTATATTTCCAATTTTTCATATCATCCAGGCCCTCCTGGTGCTTCTGATCTCTTCATCCTGGATAGTAGCGGGCATTTATATCCTCAGTCTGCTTCCCACAGCTCTATTTGCCTGGTGGTGGTTTGAAAGGGGAGAAAAACTGGCAAACTGGTTGAAGTTGCGAAGACTAAGCAACAATAAGTCTTCCGGATTCATAGAAATTAGTAAATTGTATCATGAAATTATTGAAAAAACCGATGCAATTGTGAAGAAGTACAGGACAGAAGCTGAAAAAGTTGAAGAGTTGAAAACCTGAAAGGGATTTTGTTACGAATGTCCGGTTGGCAGGGAGGAAGGGAATATTGGAATGATGGAATGATGGAATAAAATCACAAATTATAAATACCAAAATTCAAATCACAATAGCCCTGAAGAGATATTCTGAACATCCTTGAACACACGCATAAAATTACCACCCCAGATTTTCCTGATGTCTTCTTCAGAATAGCCCCTTCTAAATAATTCAAGACTTATATTTCCCATTTCACTAACATCCATACATCCATCTATTCCGCCTCCACCATCAAAATCACTTCCGATACCAACATGATCAATCCCGGCTACTTCTACAATATGATCAATATGATCCACAAAATCGGAAACATTTGCCAGGCTGACCGGAAATTTTTCATTCAGGCTATTTCTCTCCTCCCTGGCAATTTTCATCTCTTCTTCAGGTAAATCCCAGTAGTTCGGATATTTTTCCCTGAAAATCGCAAATACAGAATCCCTTGCAGGATCAGGCTCCGGCGTTTTTACAAAGCTGTTAACCAGACAAACCTGTATTACTCCATTATGGGCTGCCAGGGTTTTCAGCATATCATCATTCATATTCCGGGGATGGTCACAAATATCTCTTGCGCAGGAGTGTGTTGCAAGTACCGGGGCTTTGCTTAATTTGATTACATCATAAAAAGCACTGTCAGAAACATGAGAAACATCCACCATTATTCCCAACCTGTTCATCTCTTCCACAACATCTTCTCCAAACTCACTTAAGCCATTGTATTCTGGCCCTTCCCCATCTGTTGATGAATCACATATTTCATTGTTTGAGCTATGACACAAAGTTATATAGCGAATACCAAGCTTATAAAACACTTCAAGCATGGCGAGGTCCCGGCCAATAGGATAGCCATTTTCTATCCCCAGATAAATGGATCTCAGCCCCAGCTTCTCATTTTCGTAGGCATCGGAAGGATTAAAACTTAAGCTCGCTAATTCAGGATAGCGATTTACCGCCACATATATAGAATCAATGATCCCCAGGGCGGTACTTTTTGCAATTTCATTTGCTTCTGCGGTCCTTTCCTTCTGACCAAGATAAACTGCAAAAAACATTACATCCAAACCTCCATCCTGCATCCTTAAAAAATCAACTCTTCCTCCCCGTCTGTCAGAAGAATGTTTAACCCCCAGGTCGTAACCCGCCCGATACAATGAAATGGGAGTGTCACTGTGGGTATCGACTGTAAGCACATTATTATGTATGAGTGCTGCCTGCTCTTCCAATGTTTTCCCGGTATTCTGACATGAAAAGTTCAGAATCAAAAAACTCAGAACAGCTAAATTAATATGCATTCTCTTCATTGCTTCTAGATTTAAATATTAAGACTTTATCCGGAAATAAGGAAACCCAGGATGGCGATAAATCCAAAGATAAAGATTGCAGCCCCTGCAATTTTACTCATCCAAAAAATTCTTCTCAATCTGATTCTGTCCCTGAATTTATTCACAACTGAGCTTATTAAAAACCACCATGCTGAAGAACCAGCAAATATCCCGGCGATAATTGTAAATGCCGGAGCAAAGGAATCTTTATCAAAAAGGTTCAGGGTAGTAAATACAGCAAGAAAAGCAAAAAGGATGAATGGGTTGGTTAGTGCAAGGAACATGCCTGAAAAAAAATGCCATACACTTCTTTTATCACTTATATTCCTGTACCGAAATCTTTTAACCGGATTACTTAAGAAGATACTGAGACCAAGTAACAAAATTATGAGTGAGCCAAGTAAATGGAAATAGAATTGTCCTGCTTCCAGAAAATGTACTATGAAAGAGACTCCAAATCCGGCAATAATTGCATAAATTGTATCGGCAGTGGCTATTCCCATACCTGATAAAAAGCCAGAAACCCTTCCATTATTAAGTGTACGATGAATGCATAGCAAACCCATGGGGCCAAAAGGAAATGACATTAATACCCCAATTAAAATACCTTTAAAAAACAACAATACATCCATAGCTCAAATATGATTCCTCTGCTGTTTACTGCAAAAATTAAGCAAAAGTAGACATTGAATTCGAGTATACAAAATAAAACTATATTTGTTGAAATTTGAAACTATGGATCTGAACAAGAAAAGATGGCAATGGGCATTGTTATTTTTACTTGCATTAATATGGGGAACCTCCTTTATTTTAATGAAAAAAGGTCTTGAATCCTATACCAACAATCAGGTTGCCTCCTTTCGAATATTTTTTACTTTTTTGTTTTTTACTCCCTTTATTTTCAAAAGAATAAAGAAAATCAACAAAAAAAATATCTTATCGCTCATTATAGTTGGAGTGATAGGAAATGGTATCCCTGCATACTTGTTTACGAAGGCACAAACACAAATTGACAGCAGTCTGGCCGGCATACTTAATTCTCTCACTCCCTTGTTCACCCTTATCATAGGCCTGATTTTTTACAAAAGTCATGTCAAGCTTGTAAATATCCTGGGGCTTGTCCTTGGTTTCCTGGGAGCAGTAGGTTTGATATTTCAGGGCTCCACTGCAGGGTTTGAAATTAAAACTTCAGGATATGCCTTTTTTGTGGTGGCTGCTACACTATGTTATGGAGTAAGTGTAAATGAAATAAAGCATAAACTGGCAGATCTGGATGCTTTAAGCATTGCTTCAATTTCCTTCCTGATAATCGGACCGTTTGGAGGGATAAGCCTTTTATTTTCAGACCTTCAAAGCTCCTTTGCCACCCCAAATGCTCTTCAAAACCTGATTTTCATAATAATCTTATCATTGTTCAGCTCGGTATTTGCGGTTGTTTTATTCAATGTACTCATTAAATATACCACTGCCATTTTTGCTTCCTCTGTGACTTATATTATTCCTGTTTTCGCATTGCTGTGGGGTCTTTTTGACGGGGAAAATATTCTTCTCAATGAAGTTTTATGGATACTCGTAATTTTAATTGGTGTTTACCTCGTAAATAAGAAAAAATTAATTGATATTTAATCTTAGATATCCTTATGATGAAATTAAGTAAAAAGCATATCTTCCTCCTGCTTGCATTGAGTTCAATTCTGCTCAGTCTGCCATGGTTTAGTCAGTTTTCCGGTGTCATCCTGTTTATTGCTTTCCTTCCTTTGCTCATTCTGGAAAGGGTACTCTATGAAAACAGGGCTTCTAATAAATCCAGTTTACTCTTGCTCTATTCCACCCTGGTGTTTGTCTTTTGGAATATTGCTACTACCTTTTGGATTTATAATGCCACCCTTTTCGGAGCTATTGCAGCCGTAATTATCGGATCTTTTTTAATGTCAATGGCTTTCTGGCTTTTCCATATTACGCACAGAAAACTGGGACACGGCTTCGGGTATTTTGCTTTCATTACATACTGGATTGGCCAGGAACACCTTTATTTAAACGGGGAAATATCATTCCCATGGTTGAGTCTTGGAAATGGCTTTGCAAAAGATATTCATCTCATCCAGTGGTATGAATTTACCGGATCTACCGGAGGCACAGCATGGGTTCTTTTTATTAATTTACTTCTGTTTCTTATCCTTTGGAACTTCATACAAAAAGGAAATATCAGAGGCAGGATTGTTGAAGCTATACTGGTTTTCTTTATCATTTTTGTTCCTGTAACTTATTCCTTTGTTCGGTTTAACCGGTATAAGGAAAATAATAACCCAAAGGAATTTGTTGTAATACAACCCAATATTGATCCTTACAATGATAAGTTTGATGGATTGTCAAATGCTCAACAACTTGAAATTATCCTTCAACTGGCAGATTCCTTAACAGGGCCTGAAACAGATTATGTAATCGGACCTGAAACTTCTGTGAATGATAACATCTGGGAAAATAATCTTGATGCTAACAGAAGTATTAAAAAAATTAAAAATTTTGTTCGTCATAACCCATCTGTAAAATTCATCATCGGACTTACTTCATTCTATCAATACTCTAAAGAGGAAACACCTTCTTCCACTGCACGACAATTTTCAGATTCTGGTGACTATTATGATATTTACAACGCCAGCATACAAATTGATTCTACTGCCAGCTACCAACTCTATCATAAATCCAAACTGGTAGTTGGAGTTGAAAAGGTACCATTCCCCCGCTTACTGAAAAAAATGGAACGTCTGGTTATTGATCTTGGTGGAACCACCGGAGGCTATGGAACTCAGCCTGAAAGATCTACATTAGATGAACTTTACGGAAGCACTAAAACAGGAACTCTCATATGTTATGAATCTGTATATGGAGATTTTGTTACAGATTACATTCACCAGGGGGCAAACATACTTCTGGTCATAACAAATGATGGTTGGTGGGGAAATACACCTGGATACAAACAACTCTTAAGTTTTACCAGCCTGAGAGCAATTGAAACAAGAAGAAGTATCGCCAGGTCGGCAAATACCGGAATTTCTTGCTTTATCAATCAAAAAGGGGAAATATCCCAGGCCACAAAATGGTGGGTGCCGGCAGTAATAAAGGGGAAGTTAAACCTGAATGAGGAAATAACATTTTATGTAAAACACGGTGATTTTATAAGCAGAATCCTTTCCTTCTTTGGCATCATTACAATTTTGTATACCATTGTGGCTTTACTAATTGCAAAAAAAGGTCAATAAATCTAAAGTCGAAAGGTAAGAGAGGCAATGAGGTGATTAAAAACGATCCGGCAAAGTATGATCCAATGGATACTGCTAAACAATATCCTGATTTCTGTAGAGCGACTCTCCGAGTCGCTAATCGACTTGGGAAAGTCGATCTACAGTACACCGTTCTTAGTATTATACCTGAATCTGCATGAAATGGACAATCATTATATTATTTTTACTTATACCTGTTTCCCTTTTTGGGCAGGAAGCCATGAAGCCTGGAAAGTCTGCCCTTAGCGGCTATATAAAAGACAAAAACGGGGAAGTGCTTATTGGTGCTCATATTTATATTGAAGAATTAGAATCAGGAAGCTCCACTAATAATTACGGATTCTACTCCCTGAATTTAGATCACGGCTCTTATCATATTACCTGGTCATTTGTTGGTTATAAATCTCAATCCAGGATGGTGGAAATCTATGAAAATACAGTTCTTAATATTGACCTTATGACCCAGGTTGAAGAAATAAGCACAGTTCAGATAAAAGGGAACATGTCCTCCCAACTCAGGATGCTAAGAATGAGTTCCATTCAAATATCTCCTCAAACTATTCGTAATATGCCTTCTCTTGCAGGAGAAGCAGATTTGATTAAAGCTATTGAAATGCTCCCGGGAATTCAAGCAACAGGGGAAGGTCTTTCGAATTTTGTGGTCAGGGGAGGAAACTATGACCAAAATCTGATTATTCTGGATGAGGCCATTGTTTATAATCCCTCCCATCTACTTGGTTTTTTTTCAATCTTCAATCCGGATGTTATCAAATCCGCAAAAATTTATAAAGGAGACTTTCCTTCAAAATTTGGCGGAAGATTATCTTCCCTTCTTGAAGTAAACATGAAAGATGGAAATAGCTCTCACTTCTCAGGATCAGGAGGAATTGGCACAGTAGCAAGCAGAATAACCCTTGAGCTTCCCATACTGAAAAATAAAGGATCTGTACTTATCTCCGGCCGCCGGTCCTACATTGATATCTACCTTCCTTTATCAAAAGATGAAGATGTTAAAAACAACAATATTTATTTTTATGATACCTACCTGAAAGTAAATTATCAAATCAATAAGAAGAATAAAATTTTTATTTCCAGCTATCTTGGAAGAGATGTATTTAAGTACAGGAACGAGTATTATGTAAACTGGGGAAACATTACCGGATCGGTTCGCTGGAATCATCTTTTTTCTCCCAGAATTTTCTCCAACCTCTCACTTATTTACAGCAGTTATGATTACAGGTTGGGACAAACGGCAGAACTTACAGGTGTGGAATGGAATTCAGCCTTATCTGATCTAAGACTCAAATATGACTTCAGCTGGTATATCAACCCGGATAATACCATTAAATTTGGTATCTCTTCCAGCTCCAATTCATTTGATCCGGGTTACATTATTTCAGGCGGAGAAACTTCTGTTTTCAATGATTTTTCAATTCCATCAGCCCGAACTTTTGAGCAGTCCATCTATATGTCAAATGAACAAAAAATTGGGTCACAACTCGCCCTGTCTTATGGTTTGAGAGCCACCCTCTTTCAAAATGTTGGCGAGGCAACGGTTTACAATTTCAATGATAACTTTGAGAAAACTGATTCCAGCTATTACCCCAAAGGAGAGCTATTCAATAGTTATTGGGGTTTTGAGCCCAGGCTGGGTTTAAAATATATTTTATCCTCAAATTCAGCCTTTAAAGCCAGTTACTCCCATACCATTCAATTTATTCATCTTATCTCCAATACTTCCACGGGAACACCCCTGGATGTCTGGATTCCGTCAGATCCAAATATAAAACCACAAAAAGCAGATCAGTTTGCCCTGGGATTCTTCCAGAATATCATGAATGAAAAAATAGAATTTTCCTTTGAAGTGTATTACAAGAAAATGAACAATCAGATTGATTATAAAGATCATGCTGATCTTATTCTGAATCCCGAATTGACAGGAGAACTTCGATTTGGTGAAATGGAGTCGTATGGTATTGAATTTTTACTCCAAAAAAAAACAGGAAAATGGCAGGGAATGGCCAGCTATACGCTCTCAAAAACTGATAAAATATTTCCTGATATTAATGAGGGGAAACCCTTTCCCGCAGGATTTGACAGGAGACATGACTTTTCTATCCTCGGTTCATATGAAACAGCTAAACGATGGAGGTTTTCTGCTACATGGGTATATCAAAGCAGTCCGCCCCTCACCTTACCCCTGGGCAGATATATTTTTGGCAATGTAGTATTACCACAGTATTCTGAAAGAAATGCATATCGCCTTTATGCTTATCACCGGTTAGACCTGAGTGCCACATTAAAAAGCAAACAAAGGTCAGATAAGAAGATCCATGGAGAATTAAACTTTTCCATATATAATGTTTACAATCGTAAAAACGCCTGGTTTGTCTATTTTCAGGCAAACGAAGACCAGCCACTTGTAACCGGGGCGTATAAATTATATTTATTCCCCATCATTCCTTCTGTAAGTTACAATTTCAAATTCTGAATAAATGAATCCAACAAAATATATCCTGTCCCTCTACATTTTTCTTCATGTCCTTTTGTTCTCCTGTACAGAAAAGGTTGATATCCCATTGGACCAGATTGCTCCGACGATCGTGATTGAGGGGGCAATCTCAAATACTCTGACAAATCATATTGTTAAAATTTCATACAGCCAGGCTTACTATGATGACTCCAGACCAGACATGGTTAAAAACGCTATTGTAAGTGTTGAGGATAGCTCTTTTATCTATTATTTTACAGAAATTGAACCAGGAATATATTTATCAGCGCCTTTCGTGGCTTCTCCGGGGCATGAGTATGTGCTGAATGTTGAATCGGGAAACCAGGTATATACTGCCTCTTCAATAATGCCACGCACTCCGGATATTGATTCCATTAGTTTTGAATTGGATGACTCTGATCATAGCCAGGTTTTTATAAAGTTGTATGCTCAGGAGAATCCTTTACCGGGAGATTATTACTTCTGGGGGGTTTACAAAGACTTTTTATACCAGTCCGACAATATCACTAAATTGTATCATTTAAGTGATGTCCTGATCAATGGATCCTATCTGAATGGGCTCAAGGTGCAATCTGTAAAGGCAAACCCGGGGAGTCGAATAAGTCTGCAAATGGCAAGTATTCCGAAGGATTACTACAATTACAGCATTGCCATTCTTAAGGAAACTGTTTATACCACTGGCCCTTTTAAGCCGGCACCAGCAAGTCTGACCGGGAATATCAGCAATGGGGCCCTGGGATTCTTTTATGCATACAATGAAGATTTATTTACTGCCATTGTTTCTGGAATAGAGTAAATTCCGAATCCTAAGACTTGTTTTTTACTCGATGATATACTAATAGTGGTCTGACGAGTTCAGCAAACAGGTATTAAAATACATTAACAAGCTTTCCTGTTTGCATCAATACACCACCTAAATACTAACTTGTTAAGTATCGGCTATTTAGGAAAGGCCTCAAGCCCCCGGTCAAGAAAATCGACATATTCCTTGATATTCAGGTTATATGACATTGGCTCCACAAGTGCTTCTCCATTATGATCAACAATTACATAATAGGGCTGGGAGTTCATTTCAAACATGGAGATTTGAAGATTTGCATTCACTTTGCCAATAGTCTTTTTCATCTTTCCATCTACTTTTGATTGAACCCATTCTTCTTCCGGCAATTTGGTCCGGTCATCCACATAGAGAGCAATAATGACAAAGTCTTCCCTCAATCGCTTCAAGACCTCCGGATCTGACCATACCTTTGATTCCATTTCCTTGCAATTGCTGCATGCATGTCCTTTAAAATCAAGAAATACAGGCTTGTTGAGTTCTTTGGCACATTTCATACCCTGCTCATAATCAAAATACCCATCAAGATCATAAGGAAGATGTAAGAAGTCAGAATACTTTTCATCTTCACACTGGGCAGTTTTTTCAATCATACCAAAAGCAGGGCTGCTTTCCTGAACAGCAGTGGTCTTGCTTATCCGGAAACTTTGTTTTTCCATAGGAGGAATCATACCGGAAACAGCATTTAGAGGAGCCCCGAATAGTCCCGGAATTAAGTAAATTACAAAAACAAACACAGCTATCACCAGCATGGTTCTGAAAAACCCAACATGCGGAAGATCACTATCGTGTTCGAATTTTATTTTACCAAGCAGGTAAAAGCCCATCAGTGAAAAGATGACAATCCAAATGGCCAGATAAACTTCCCTGCTGAAAATATTTAAGTGATAGATAAGATCAATAGTTAACAAGAACTTCATTCCAAATGCAAGAACTATAAAGCCAAGAACAACTTTCACTGAATTCAGCCAACCTCCTGATTTCGGGAGCTTATTCATCAATGATGGGAATATTGCAAAAAGGGTAAACGGAATAGCAAAAGCCAGGCCAAAACCAAACATCCCAACAGTAGGCCTGATAATATCTCCCGATGCTGCCTCAACAAGCAATGCTCCGACTATCGGTCCGGTACATGAAAAAGAAACCAGAACAGTGGTAAGACCCATAAAAAAAGCGGCAATATAGCCTCCTTTATCAGCCTGCTTATCTGCTTTGTTAACAATACTGCTTGGAAGTACCATCTCAAACAAGCCAAGGAAAGAAGCTGCAAAAACCATAAAAAGAGTAAAGAAAATAAGATTGGGTATCCAATGTGTACTCAGGTTATTTGCAAAATCAGCTCCGGCGCTGGTCAGGGAAACAATTAATCCAATTGCAGTATAAATAAACATTATGGAAAAGCCGAAAATAAAGGCTTTAAGAATGACTTTTGCTTTGTTTTCAGTGCCCTGGGAGAAGAATGCAACCGTCATTGGTATCATTGGGAACACGCAAGGTGTGAGTATCCCTACAAAGCCCATAAGCATAGCAAATAAAAAGAAACCAAGCAGTCCGGATTTTGATGATTTGCTCTCTGCCACCGGCTCTATTGTCTCAGTTTCCACTTTAGCCTGAGCCTCTGTGGCATTCAGCGAAAATGAAAATTCTTCTTCATCGGGGGGAAGGCATCTCTCGTCATCACAAGACATATATTCAACATATCCCTCAATTCTAAAATTATCCTGAGTCAGAACTTTGATTTTTTGCTTAAACACAGCTTTGGTTGAAAACATTCTGAGCTCCATATCAAAGCTGGAATCATATACTTTATCTGCTTCAGTCACTTCAATAACTTCTCCTATTCTCTCATATTTGTTTGATTCTACAAATACAAAGCTTGTAGGAATTGGACCTCCCGGAGGCAGGTTCTGTGCATATAAATGCCAGGTTTCATCAATACTGGCTTCAAATACCAGTTCAATTTCTTCTGCTCCGGATTCTTCCATGTAAAATGACCATTTTACAGGTCTCAGTACTTGTGAAAAAATATTTCCTGAAATCAGGATAGAAAATAACAGGATTGTTAAGAATCTATTTTTCATTTTTCGCATATTAAATATGATTCGCAAAAATACAGAAGTACTATTACAATTAATGTCATTTATCCGACATACCATTCAGGGTCACCTCATCATTGTATTTATCATAAATATGATATTCTATGAATCCAAATGAGGTATTTGTTTCCATAGTGATTTTACAATTGTATTTTTTTCTCCATTTTCGAAGAATACAAAACAAGCCCTGATTCAGATAGGCACCAATAAAAGGATGAACTTTCAGCTTAAGTTGCTTGAACTCATGTTTTTCAATAATCTCCCGGATTGAATTCTCAATCTCATCCACGAATAAAATACTGGCCTTGATCTCGCCTGTTCCTTTGCATGCCGGACAGGTTTCCTGTGTTTCAACATGCATTTCGGGCCGTACTCTTTGCCGGGTGATTTGCATCAGTCCGAACTTGCTCAAGGGTAAAATATTGTGTTTTGCGCGATCGGTCAACATGCCTTCCTTCATCCTCTCATGTAGCATTTGCCTGTTTGCCTGGCTGGTCATGTCGATAAAATCCACTACAATAATCCCTCCCATATCTCTGAGTCGAAGTTGGCGGGCAATTTCAGCAGCCGCAGCAAGATTTACCTGTAGGGCATTTGTTTCCTGATCGTCTCCTGATTTCGAACGATTTCCACTATTGACATCAATTACATGAAGAGCTTCGGTATGTTCTATGATCAGGTAGGAGCCATTTTTAAAAGAAACAGTTCTACCAAATTGCGACTTTATTTGTTTGTTAATTCCAAAGTGCTCATATATCGGAGCCTTTCCTTTAAACAGCTTAACAATTTTTGTCTTTTCCGGAGCAATACGGCTAATATAATCCTTAATTTCTCTATGCAGTGCAATATCATTTACATAGATACTATTGAAGGATACATTCAGAATATCTCTCAGGAGAGCAACTGTTCTGTTTAATTCACTGATTACCAGTTTTGGAGGAGTAGCATTCCTGATATCCAGAAAAGCATTATCCCACTTTTCAATTAAAGTGCGTAATTCAGAATCGAGTAAGGCCACTTTTTTCCCTTCTGCAGCAGTACGTACTATAATTCCGAAATTTTTTGGTTTAATGCTTTGCAGGAGCTTTTTTAAGCGATTTCTTTCATCCTGCGATTCAATTTTCTGTGAAACAGAAACCTTATCGGCAAAAGGAATTAAAACAATATTTCTTCCTGCTATGGATATTTCCGAAGCAAGCCGGGGCCCTTTCATAGAAATTGGTTCCTTGGCGATCTGCACCAGGATCCGCTGTCCGGATTTAAGGACATTTGAAATTTTGCCATCTTTTGGAATATCGGGCTCAGCCCTGAACTGAGGTAAAGAGATTGGCTTTCCCTTACGGGCAAGGGCCATATTCAAATACTTGTTCAAAGACTGAAACTGGGCTCCAAGATCAAGATAATGAAGAAAGGCATCTTTCTCATAACCTACTTCCACAAATGCGGCATTCAGGCCTGGCATTAATTTTCGCACTCTGCCTATAAATACATCCCCGACTGAAAACTGGATATTGGCTTTTTCTTTAATAAGCTCAATCAGTTTTTTTTCTTCCAGCAGGGCTATTGTAATTTCATCAGAATTTGCATCTATTACTAATTCATTGTTCACAATTTCAGTAAGTTTATTTGGATAAAACTAAACAGATCAATTGCGTCATGAAAAAATACAATAAACCTAAAGGCTCTGACGAATCTTTAGGTTTACCATTAAAATCTCAATAAGCTGAAAAAGAGGCTATTTCCTTTTCTTATGTCTATTTTTTCTCAAGCGCTTTTTACGCTTGTGTGTAGACATCTTATGTCTTTTTCTTTTTTTTCCGCTTGGCATTTTTGCTGCTAGTTATCTTTTAACATTGCTTTTTACCTTACTCACAAAGGATTTAGCAGGCTTAAAAGAAGGAATAAAATGTTCAGGAATAATAATCGTGGTATTCTTTGAAATATTCCTTGCAGTTTTCTTAGCTCTTTTCTTAATCACAAAGCTCCCAAAACCTCTCAAATATACATTCTTATCCTTTATAAGTGAATCTTTAACGGTTCCCATAAAAGCTTCGACTGTCTTCTGAACTGTTACCTTTTCGATTCCGGTGTTTTTTGAAATCTCATTTACAATGTCTGCTTTAGTCATTTTTCTAAATTCTTTAGTTATCAATTATTTACAATTACTTTCTTTAGGGACTGCAAATATAAAAAGATTTTTAATTATATGTTCAAATGATAGTTTTTTATTTTTATTGCATATATAAAATTTAAGAACATAGCTTCGCAAATTAATTAAAAAATGTAATAATTGGGATTATACTACTAATTTTGATTTTTCTCAAAGCCTTAGCCTTAGCCTTAGCCTTAGCCTTTAATACGAGAATGATTATTAAAATGATATAACCCGGTGTATATCAATGAATAATTTTGAAATTCCGATACATATAAAATATGGCTTCAAACACAAATATATTGCTTAAAAGAAATATCCGGGAATTGGGAGCACATAGCACTTAGGTTTGTAAATAGGATAGAAATACACTATTTTTGCAAGGTAATATAATTGACCAATTAAGATGATAAATAAAGTGATATTAGTGGGAAACGTTGGCCGTGACCCTGAAGTCAGATACCTCGATAGTGGTGTTGCTGTTGCCAAGTTCCCTCTGGCAACCAGTGAAACTTACACCAATAAAAACGGCGAAAGGGTTACCAATACTGAATGGCATAACATTGTAATCTGGAGGAAATTAGCTGAGATTGTGGAAAAATATGTTCATAAAGGTCAGCAATTGTATCTGGAAGGAAAAATCAGCAACCGGTCTTATGAAGATAAAGAGGGAATTAAAAGATATATCACTGAAGTTGTTGTTGATAATATGCAAATGCTAGGTAAAAAATCTGACGGAGACAAAGATAGCTCTGTAAAAGATGGAATTGACACAATAAGTAATGATAAGGAAATTTCTGAGAATACCAGTCAGATTGCATCCAAAACTTCAGAAACAAAGGATCTTTCGCCTTCTAATGATGAGGATGATCTTCCTTTTTAGTATTCACAATTAATAACTTATTTTGGAACCGGGAAATCTAATTCCTTTAGCCATCCTGGCTAAAATTCAAGTAACAGTGCTGGCACCAGGTCCTGTGATCATTGCTTGGATGATCTTCTTGCTTATTCTTCTTCTTTGCTCTGCTTTAATTTCAGGATCTGAAGTTGCTTTTTTTTCTCTTTCCCCTACTGATATTAAGAACTTAAAATCAAAAAAGACAGCCTCTTCAATAAAGACTCTGAAATTATTGACACAACCTGAGTTCTTGCTGGGAACTATATTGGTTATAAACAATTTTGTAAATGTTTCCATAGTAATTATTTCAGCCTATATCAGCAATTCAATAATCGACTTTGGTGAAGCTATCGTATTAGGATTTCTTGCACAGGTAGTATTTATTACATTTTTACTCTTGCTCTTCGGTGAAATCCTGCCAAAGATTTATGCAAACCAGAATGCCTTGAAATTTTCATCTTTCATGGTTAGATCTATCTCATTTTTGCAAAAAGTATTCATGCCCATAACTATGTTGCTGGTCTTTTCCACGAACCTGGTAAATAAAAGGCTGAATATTAAGAAATCAAATATTTCTATGGATGAGCTCTCTGATGCTCTTTCCCTGCCTGAAACTAAGATCACTGAAGACAAACATATACTAAAAGGCATCGTTAAATTTGGGAATATTGATGCAAAAGAGATCATGAAATCGCGTCTGGATGTTTTTGCAATCAGTAAGTCTACCCCATTCCCTGAGTTGCTTGGTAATTTTCTGGAGTCGGGATATTCACGAATTCCAGTTTATTCTGATTCTTTTGACCAGATAAAAGGGATATTATATATAAAAGATTTACTTCCTCATATTCAGAAAGGAGCAAACTTCAAATGGCAATCCCTTATCCGGTCACCATATTTTATTCCTGAAGCAAAAAAGATCAATGATCTTCTCGAAGAGTTTCAGCGGAAAAAAATCCATATGGCAATTGTTATAGATGAATATGGTGGTACCAGCGGAATCGTAACCCTGGAAGATATTTTAGAAGAAATTGTTGGAGATATTAAGGATGAATTTGATGAAGAAGAGAGTTTTTATACCCAGCTTAATGATACTTCATGGATCTTTGAAGGGAAAACCTTACTAAACGATTTCTACAGGGTACTGGAAAAACCTGAGAACATTTTTGATGAGATCAAGGGAGATGCTGATACCCTTGCCGGCTTGATCCTGGAAATTAAAGGAGACATTCCTGAAAAAGATGAAACTTTCAAGCTTGACGATTATGAGTTTAAAATTGAAGCTGTAGATAAACGCAGGATTAAAAAAATAAAAATAACAACTATCAGGAAAAGAAAATGAATACCAGCTTATTCAACAATCTATTTGTAGCAATACTTTTTTTTCTTGCTCTTTCCTCAGCCTGTCGCAGGAAACACACACCAAAACCCCGTGGCTACTATCGAATCAGCTTCCCTGAAAAAAGCTATCAAAAGTATTCGGGTCCCTGCCCCTATTCCTTTGAATATCCTGTATACGGAAAAGTTCTGAAAGACTATGAAAAGGGATCTGAACCTTGCTGGATCAATATTGATTTCCCCGCATATAATGGGAAAATACATATTAGTTATAAACCCGTTTTCAATAACCTAAATTCATACCTGGAAGACAGCTATACACTTGCCTACAAACATACTGTCAAAGCCGAATCCATACGTGAGCAATTGATTCTGAACAGTGATAAAAAAGTTTACGGAATACTCTACGATATTGAAGGGAACACTGCCTCTTCCGTTCAGTTTTTTCTGACAGACAGCACACAACATTTTTTAAGAGGCGCTTTGTATTTTAAAACTACTATTGACAAAGATTCACTGGCTCCCATCATTGAGTTTTTCAGGGAAGATGTAATCCATTTCATTGACACTTTTGAATGGAATTAAGATTATTTTGTATCTTCCTGCATTGTTGAAGGCTTAATGTCCAATTTTTTTTGATTAACTCCGGGCTTAAGAGCTGGTGCGATTTTGAGATTTTCACTAAGCCCTGTATTTATGCCGGGGAGGGTAATATTAAGCAATAAATGGGCTTTAGCCCACACATAATTTTTTAATAATATTTATCCAGGGATGGGCCTTAAGGAAAAAAGAGAGATTAATAATAGCTGCTTTCTTGGAAGCTGGGAAATCAGTGAAGATCTTGAAAGTTTAAAATCTATGGTCCGGCTGGACCCCGATGAGACTGAAAGAGTCAATAATTTCAGATCTTATGCGCGCAGGCTGGAATACCTGAGTGTTCGTGTACTGCTGAAAACTATGATTGGCAGAAATGCCAGGATTATTTATGACCAAACCAATAAACCTTTTATTAAAGATAATTCTTACCAGATAAGCATTTCCCATTCTAATAAATTAACATCTATTCTGCTAAGTACTACCAATAAAGTTGGTATTGACCTGGAATATATGTCGCACCGGATTTCTAAAATTTCACATAAATTTATCAATCAGGATGAAGTTATTTCTGAAGACCCGGATTTAAAAAAATATCATTTATATATACACTGGTGTGCAAAAGAAGCTCTTTATAAGATCTGTGATAAAATACAGCTAAACTTTAAGGAGAATATGTTTATTCAGCCTTTTGAAGTCAATGATTCAGGAAATATTAAAGGAATGGTAAAGACCGGGGAAAAGATCCAGAAGTTTGATCTGTCTTACTTTAAAACAGGTAATTATATTACTGTTTTGTGTTATAAATAAAGCAATATGATTTACGAATCTATACTCACTAAACTTAAAAACCAAAAATTACTGGCAGTTCTGATTGATCCGGAGAATTATTCAAAACCGGAGCTATCAATCCGAATTAAGATTGCCGATCAGCAAAAAGTTGATCTTATTTTGATTGGTGGCAGCCTGGTGTCCTCAAATCTTCACGAGCCCATTGAAACAATAAAATCCTTAACCGGCATTCCTGTCGTTCTCTTTCCGGGAAATCTTTTACAGATCTCTGAGAATGCAGATGGCATCCTGTTGATCTCCCTTATCTCGGGCAGAAATCCTGAAAATCTTATTGGCAACCATGTAGCTGCAGCTCCCACATTAAAAAAATCAGGTCTTGAAATCCTGTCTACCGGCTATATTCTCATTGGTAATGCTGATGATTCAGCAGTTGGATATATGAGCAATACCCGGGCCATACCAGGGACAAAGACAGATATTGCCTCAGCCACTGCCATAGCGGGGGAAATGATCGGACATAAACTAATATATCTTGAGGGGGGAAGTGGTGCTGGAAAACCCATTTCTGCAAAAATGATTGCTGCAGTAAAAAAATGTATTTCATCTCCTTTAATTGTTGGTGGAGGAATTAGAAGCAGAAAAAATGCCGAAGCCGCCTATGCTGCCGGAGCAGATATTCTTGTTGTTGGTAATGCAATAGAGAAACACCCTTACCTTATTGCAGAAATAAGCAAGACCAGGTTTTTGGATTATCCGAGGAAGTAGCTGAAGAGTTGAAAAAGCCGAAGTGTTGAGGGGAAGGTTCTTCACAGTACAACGATCCTCCCGTCTGAATAATATTAAGCCGGGCGGAGCCGGATCGTTGATTTATGTTGCAAACGAACCAGAGCTTCGTTTTACTTAGGCTGGTTGAACAAAAATTGGCAGACAGTACTGTAGATCGATCCTCCGGATCGATTAACGAACCAGAGCTTCGTTATACTTTAATAAAGAAGAGCCCCGGTGGGGAGCTCTTTTATTTCTTTTACAGGTGGGTATAGACTACTGACACTTCAATACCTGTTCCACCTGGTATTTAGCTTGCTCTACATAATCGCCATGCATTGCACTTTTAAATGCGGTACATGCAGCAGCTGTATTTCCTGATCCAACATGAGAATTTCCAAGTTCAAAATAATACCTGGCCTTGGAGCCGTTGTCTCCCTCATCCAGTTCAATTGCTTTATTTAAACTGGTAATGGCATTATCCCATTTTTTCTCAGCATTATAAACTTTTCCCAGCTGATAACGCACTTCCGCTGAATTATTCCCATATTCAATTGATTTGTTCAGGGAACTTTCTGCATCAGTCCACTGACTTTTACCAATTGCGGCAACTGCCATATTAAACATTGTATTCATGGCAAGTTTCTGAGCGGAAGCAACTGTCTTTTTATCTTTCGTCTTAACTCCAATTTCGATAGCCTGATCACAATTTGCCAACATATTATCAATATCATCCTGTTTTTTATATACCAGGGCCTGTCCAAGATAAGGCTTGGCATAATTTGGTTTGTATTCAATAGATTTTCCAAAACAAATCATTGCATCCTCATATTTTTTGTTCCTATAATGATTGCTACCTGAAATATTGTACACCTGAGGAATTGCTTTATTAGCCTTATTGGCTATTTCCTCATTGTTGTACTTCTCTGCAGATTGTTTTGCCTGCTCAAAAGCTTCAATTGCTGCCTTATAATCTTTCTTTTTATAATTACTGCTTGCTACCTTATAATGCATTAATGGAAGCTGTTTCCCTGCCATATTGATAGTTTCTTCGCCTTCTTCATCCAATTGTTCACTGATAGACACACATTTATCAAATGCCTCTATGGCCGCAGCCGGATCGGAATTTACCAGTGCTGCTCCTTTGTTGTAAGCATCAACTGCATCCTTCTTTGTCTGTGCGAAAACAGAAACAGAACTTATAAACAGTACAAGAACTATCAGGGTTTTCATTTTCAAAAATCTCATGGTACTAAGTTTTAATGAAATAAATTTTACAATCAGCTTGCAAATATATAAATAAGTATATACAAACAAAAAATATTATAAATTGACTGGACTGATAGCCAGCTTTTCAACAATAATTATACCAAAAGCAATAATGGAAGAGTGGAATGATGGAGTGATGGAATAATGGAAAAATGGAAAAAAAGGCGAGGGAGCGAAAGAGTGTCTCGTCCTGAAATATGTTTACAGAATTTGTAAACTAAAATCAGGACTATGAAAAGTGTCTTGTCCTGAAATAAGTCTACTGGTTTAGCATTAATTTACGCTATCAAAATTTGTGCATCTTCTTATTTTTATGTCAAATGTCAGAAGGCAAATGCATGCCATGTTTGCCCCATGAAATTCTTTTTATTTCATCAGGGTAAAATGCGACGCTTGCCCTGTGAAATTTGAGGAACGAAAATATTTCATCAGGGAAGGAGCATATTTTACTGTGGGCAAATATTTCATGTTAAAAAAGAGGCCTCAACATTTGACACTACCCATTTGACCTTTGACATTATTTTTCTCACCTCTTTCTTTCTCTTTCGCCCCGTCGCTCTATCGTTCCCTCGCCCCGTCTTCTCACCTCTCACCTCTTCTCATCTTCCCTCTTTCTCTCCGCACTCTGTGCTCTGTGCCTAGTCCAGCATGTCAAGAATAGGCTTTCCTGTACAGGCATTGGGCATAGGTATATTAAGAAAAAAGGAAATCGTAGGGGCAATATCAGCTATATCAATATCCCTGTAGATCACATTTTTCCCAATCTTCCATCCATACCAGATCAAAGGAACTTTCCTGTCATAGTTGTATCCCGTACCCATTCTACTCAGGCCTTTCAATACCCAGCCGGACCTGAGAACCACCATAACGTCACCTGAGCGCTTGGGATTATATCCTTTTTGAATCAGGGCATTTGATCCTCCCGGAAAATAAGATGAACTTATTGTTGTTGCACTGGTTGCATGGGCAACTGCATCAAACTGGATCATGAAATTTGCAACTTCATTTCTCAGCTCATCCAGCGATTTTTTAGAATCTTCAATTAGAATCCGGTTCAAATAGATCTGGTTCTCATAATATGCTTTTACCCATTCACCCCTACCTAGCTTTACATTGAGGTAAGACCTTAATAAAGATAAGGCCTGCTTTCCATCGAATTCTCCTGCCGGCAATTTTCGATATTTTAAATATTCCGGTTCTTTATTCATGCCATGGGTTGCTGTAAGAAAAATCAAAACCTTATTCTTTCCAATCATTTCATCAACAGAGCTTATAAAATGGGCCAGATCCTGATCCAATCTAAGGAAAGCATCCTCCAATTCAATAGATGCCTGCCCGTATCTTTCTGAAACAGGCCCCATGGCGGGAAGGTTGATGGCCAGGTAATCGGTATATTTATCCTTCCCCAATTGTTTCTCATGCAACAGGGTCATTGCCATATCCAGCATCAGGGTATTAGCAAAGGGAGTTTCCCTTAACATGGAATAATCTCTGGTTTTTCTGTCAATTCGACTTGATTTCTCAAGGTCAATGGGAAGGTGACTTTTTCGTATTAGCGGATTTTCAGCATCACTATTATCCATAAAATACTCAATATATCCTTCCACTGGAAGCAGTGGCCTCCAGATTCGCTCCAGGTATATATCCGCAAAATTTTTCTCATTGAATTTCTGAACCCAAAGCGGCAATGAATCTTTATAATAAGAGCTTGTCATCCATTTCCCGCTTAATGGATCAATCCAAAATGAAGCATCTGCAGAATGTCCTCCCGAGAGGATTGCTGATTCGTTGCTCCAGCCAATAGAATATACTTTTGTCTGAGATGTCCCTGAAAGTTTCATTTCATCGCTAAAAGTCGATACCATAAGATTTCGGGGAGAATATTGCCCCAATTCAAAATGGCCACCTACCGCCGTGACAGAAATATCTCCGGTACAATGAGTCGACTCATCCTTTAAAATCTCATACCAATCATTTGAAACAATTCCATGAACAGAAGGCTGAGTGCCTGTTGCAATGGTTGTATAGCCGGGTCCGGATTGGGTATTGTAATAATGATAACCCGCCTGGTTCATCACTGTCCCATTATTCATTAGCTTTTTAAAACCATCATCTCCAAACTTATCCCAATAGCGGTATAACTGATCGGGTCGCATCTGATCAATGATCAATCCTATTATTAACTCCGGTTTTTCTGATGGGATTCTGTTTGATTGCTGCCCTATGGAGCTTTGAAGTAAAGAAATCAACAGGCTCCCCAGGAAGATCTTTCTCAAAAAAGATATGAATAACATAAAGTTCGGTTTTCTTAATTAAGCCACAAAGATAATTCTTTAATCTTTGTATGAAATAAATCAACCTTGCTTTTCTGATTCTTGTTTCAGCCCTTCAGGCATATATCCTATCAGGTGTTGTATGACAACTTGATTCAGTTAACAGGCTGAAGGCCTGAAATATCGAAACTTGGGACGAAGTCCCAAGATATGACACACCCCACCATACATTAGCCTGAAGGGCTGAAACACATCAACTCCTGAACAAGGTTTCTTAACAAAAGATAAGGGCATTAGTGATTGGTTTTTATAAACTTCTTTCTGACAGTGAATCCATCACCCTGCACTTCTACAAAGAATACACCCACAGGCAGCTTAGAAATATTCAGGCTTAGTGTGTATTGGCCCATTGAAAATTCTTCCCGTTTGATGCTTATTAATTGCCGGCCCATAATATTATAAATTACAAATCCCAGGTATTCAGGTTTGGAAATAGAAAATTGAAGATGGAGTTCTGAACCAGCCGGATTGGGAAAAATCATAATACTTATTGCCTCAACAAACGGAGAAATAAGTGTGCCTGAGGGAACTAATTTAACATCCAGTAAAGTAGTCTGATAATTTACAACTCCAATTCCTGAGATTGTTCTATCGTAATAAGCATCCGAAGAAAAAGTGAGTTCATAGTATCCTTCATTCAGCAGCCTCACATACAATCCATTTCCCGGTTCAGAAAACACAATGGAGCTATCGTAGTCATGATCTAAAAGTTCTATTTTTGCTTCAAGTGGCAGGCCCGTAACAGAATCGGTTACTACCCCCTGTATTCCATAACTTGCCTGATAAGCATAATTTAGTAATGAGCGATAATTGTATTCCCAAAAATCATTGAGTTGACTTTCGGGAGTGTAATGATCATTATCAAGTTCTATGGTAGTTTCCCTGCCCTGCAGATAATAAGTTACATAATCCTGTCTCCCGCCATAAATTACATACCAGTCACCTCCAAAAACATACCCTACAGAAACAGGAAATGTAAAATAACTCGGGCCTGCATATTTTTTTGCTGTGTCAGCGTAATTTTTACTAACCAAAATAAACCATTCATCATCAGCATGAATTTTTTCTCCCGAATTCCAGCTGTCCCATGGATAATTAACCACCTCGGCGCCTGAATGAAAATTTGCCGACATCACAAAATTCCGGGATTCCATAAATTGCATCATAGCAAGTGTTTCTGCCTGGTAATCGTTCCCATCAGGATGGGCTCCAACCCTGGGATTTGGAAAATTCCGGTTCAGGTCCACAGGATCCACAGGATTAGCATTAAACCTGGTTCTTGGAGACGCATAAAATCCATCCGGATTTGCCAGTGGGTTGATCCATAGTTCAATCCCATCCAGGAGATCGGTTACATAAGTGTCGGTTCCATAATTTGACAGGAGGTAATCAATAAGCCTGAGCATAAGCACAAAACCCAGGGTTTCATTTCCATGCATTGTAGAGGAATAGAAAAATTCGGGTTCCGCCTCATCGCTTGTGGCATTATCCGAGAGCTTCACAACCAGCAACATTCTCCCCTCAACGCTATAACCAAAGGTATCGAGCACACACAGGGAGGGGTAATTCTGCGCAAATGCCTGCATAATGGAATCGTACTCATTATAAGAGGGATATTTCTCAAAAAAGCTCAGATCGTAAAAAGATTTTGTCTTCAGATTGTCTGAATCAAAAGAAGGAGGATCTAAAACTGTAAAATCCAGTCCAAATTCCAGAAACTTTAAAAATCCTGATTGATTAGCATAGGCCCGAACCGACTTTTCTGACACATAATCGACAGATATTATGCGGGAAATCTCATTGAGCACATCTCTTTCAGGCCTGTCAAACTCCAATATTACCTCAGCCCTTTCCTCAATAAATTTTTCCGCACGCAAAACAGAAGCCTCCTGTGCATTTAAATTGCCAATGGATAGAAAAAAGGAGAATCCAAGCACAAGAATATTTCTCACTGGTAATACCATTTTTCAAACATTAAAGCGGATGTGCAAAATATCACCATCTTTCACTATATAGTTTTTCCCTTCTATGTGAAGTTTGCCTTTATCCTTACATGCCTGTTCACCTCCCAGGTTAATAAAATCATCATAATGCATTACTTCAGCTCTAATAAAACCCCTTTCAAGATCGCTATGAATGACCCCTGCAGCCTGCGGTGCCGTCATCCCGTCTTTCACTGTCCATGCCCTGATCTCCTTAGGTCCAACCGTAAAAAAAACATTCAAATTCAGTAGCTTATAAGCAGCCCTGATTAATTTATGAACGCCAGGCTCCTGCAATCCCGCTTCTTCCAGAAATTCTTTTCTGTCTGTTTCTTCTTCGAGTTCAGATATCTCTGCCTCAAGGGCGGCTGCTATAATAAGCGTTTCTGCATCTTCGCCTGCAATTGCTTTTTTCAGCTCATCCACATATTTATTTCCTTGTACGGAAGAAGCCTCGTCAACGTTACATACATACATTACCGGTTTGGCAGTCAATAATAATAAATCCTCAATAAAATGTTGATCATTAACAGGCACCTCAGCCGTTCTGATGGCTTGGAAATTTTCAAGGTGATCTTTATATATCCTCAGTACTTCAAGCCCCTTTTTTGCTTCTTTATCTCCTGTTTTCGCAAGTTTTGCTAACTTTCCCATTTTCTTTTCAACAGATTCAAGATCTCTCACCTGCAGCTCAAAATCAACAATTTCCTTATCCCTGACCGGATCAACAGACCCTTCTATGTGGGAAAGGTTTTCATCATCAAAACACCGGATCACATGAATAAGAGCTTCTGTATTTCGTATATCAGATAAAAAACTATTTCCCATTCCCTCACCTTTACTTGCCCCTTTTGCAAGTCCGGGAATATCCACAACTTCCAGAATAGCTGGAATTACTTTTTGGGTTTCCTGAATCTGCTCCAATTTCTCTAGCCTGAGATCCGGGACATTCACCATTCCTATATTTGATTTACCAGAGCTATAAGCAAAATTTGTAATTTCAACTTTGGTATTTGAGATACAATTGTATAAAGTAGTTTTTCCAATATTGGTTAAACCGATAATACCACATTTTAAGCCCATAAATCTAAATTTTCATAATTTCGCACAAAAGTACATTTATTCTGTCTTTTTAAGAAAAAATAAGTGTATACGAAGTCCCGGTGAAGAAAGCCGGTTTTTTTATACCTTTATAGCATATACCACAATCATGATGGTACTAAGAAAATATATATATGCATTTCTCTTTATGGGATTCGGACTGGCATTGCTGCATAAAACTTCTGCCCAAATCCCATTGTCTAATGAAAAGCCTGAACCACCCACAACAAGGATCCTGTTTTTGCTCGATTGCTCCCAGAGTATGAATGGATACTGGGATAGTGATCGAAAGATCAATATTGCCAGGAAATTCCTGATCCGTACCATAGATAGCCTTGAACAGCTTGATCATATAATGATGGCATTACGTGTATACGGACATCAAAGTGTGGTGCCTCCCCAGGACTGCAGTGACACAAGGCTGGAAGTTCCTTTTGCAGATGGGAATGCTCCAAAAATCAGGCAAAAGCTAAGATACCTGATTCCCAAAGGCACCACTCCAATTGCAAATTCACTTGCTGCATGCGGAAATGACTTTACCAAATGTGACAATTGCAGGAATGTGATCATCCTTATAACAGATGGGATAGAGGCTTGTGATGGGGATCCTTGTGCTGTTTCCAGGAATCTTCAGAAAAAAGGAATTTTCCTGAAGCCCTTTATCATTGGGATTGGTCTTGATCCAAGCTTCAGGAAAACATTTGAATGTGTTGGGAGATATTATAATGCACATGAGGAAAGCAGCTTTGAAGATGTATTGGGTGTGGTAATTACAGAAGCTTTAAATTCAACCACTGCCCAGGTGAACCTAATGGATCAGGACGGGAATCCTTCTGAAACTAATGTAAACATGAGCTTTTATAATCAAGCCTCAGGAAAAGTGCTGCACAATTACATCCATACTTTTAACAACCGTGGAAAGCCTGATACGATTAACCTGGATCCTCTAATTGATTATAAACTAGTCATTCATACACTCCCCAAAGTAGTGGTAGACAACATCAGCCTGGCCAGAGGAAAACATAGCATAATTGCCGCAGACGTACCCCAGGGCACATTAAGAATAAACAACCGTGGAAACAGGTATCTTGATCTTCAGGTAATTGTCAGGAAACATAATGAGATGAAAACTCTGAATATGCAGAAAATCAATGCAGATGAGAAATATTTAATTGGGAAATACGATCTTGAAATTCCTGTTCTTCCAAGAATCTTTGTGAATGGTATTGATATTAAACAATCCACCACAACAAATATTACCTTGACAAACCCGGGTATCATAACTCTTCTTATGCCTAATCCCGGATTTGGAAGTATTTATGTGGAAAGAGGCAAGGAAATGGAATGGATTTATAATATTAATCCTGACCTCAAGCATGAAACCATCGAGCTTCAGCCCGGAAACTATAAGATAGTATTCCGGCCTAAATACGCGAAACGTAGTTTTTATACAACTGTAAAGAAAATTTCGGTTCGGTCAGGAAGTTCTCAATCCGTTAAACTTTTTTAATTTTTAATTATCCGGGTTAAACCTTTTTGGAATAAACCGGTCAAAGAACTGAAATCAAAAACCAGTACCCGGGTTGAAGGAAATTAGTGTCAAAGAATATCAACAAAAAAGGATTGAATTTCAAAATGCCAGAAGAGAAAGCAATAAAAATTATGCTCTGCACAGAGAAACACTTTCGGACAAGGAAATTGAGAAAATCGCAGATCAACTTGTTGAATTTAGCATAAAGGAGGCTGATTTACTCGCTGAATATCATAATAAATTCAAAGAAATTTTACCTGTCAGGAAAGTTATTACACTCTATGAAGTAGAAAATCAATTTAAACAGTACCTGTTGCGCCAGATCCGGAACCGGCAGGAGCAAAGTAAGAATAAGAGGCGTTTCTAAATCTGAAAAGCGAATAAGCGCCTGGCGTTTCAATAGCGCCAGGTGTCTTTTGATCAACCAATAGATCCGACTGCATCTTCAACTCCTGTAAGGATCTCACAGGAATGAACAAGTTCTTTCATTTTTGTATGATCTGTATACAGGGGTCTGTCAATATCCAGGAATTTAACATATTTTCTTATTATTCCTTTAGCAGCAGTCACTCCTTTTCCAAAAGCATATTCTCTGAAATCCAGGGCCTGCGCAGCTGCCATAAATTCAATCCCCAATATACCATAGGCATTATCCAGAATTTGAAAATTCTTTATAGCAGTATTCATGCCCATGGAAACAAAATCTTCCTGGTCGGCCGCTGCGGGTATAGATTGAATAGAAGCAGGTGCCGATAATATCCGTTGTTCAACTATTTGCATGTCTGCAGTATACTGGCTCAGCATCAATCCTGAAAACATCCCCGCTCCTTTTGTTAGAAATGCCGGAAGTCCGACACTCAAAGCAGGATTATTGAGCCTGTTCATCCTTCTCTCAGACATGACACTCACCATAGTGATTGCAATCCCAGCCATATCCATTGGCAATGCTACCGGGGAACCCTGGAAATTAGCCCCCGAAAGCTGCATATCCTCTTCCGGGAAAAATATTGGATTATCCCCCACTCCGTTAAGTTCGATTTCCACCTGAGTCTTTGCATAAGCCATAGCATCATGGGCAGTTCCAATTACCTGTGGTGTTGAACGCATAGAGTAAGCATCCTGAACTTTTGAAGCAACTTTTTCCTGCTGCAAGTCTCCGCCTTCTATAAGTTTTCCTATTGCTATGGCACTCCTGATAGCTCCCGGGAATCCCCTGACCTCATGCAACCTGGGGGTATATGGTTTCATATTTGCCTTCAGGGCTTCAAGCGACATGGCAGCTGCAATTTCTGCTTGTTTCAGCCAGTTGTTTGCATCGTATAAAAACAAGGCACTCATAGCTGTAAGCACATTTGATCCATTGATGGAAGCCAATCCATCTCTTGCTTCCAGTCCGGGAACAGGGATATTTGCCCGCTTCATGGCTTCTTTTCCCTCCAGCAACTCTCCCTTGTAATAAGCTTCCCCTTCTCCCAGCAAAAGCAAGGCAATCTGTGACATCGGGGCAAGATCTCCTGAAGCCCCTACAGAGCCTTTTTGGCAAACAAAGGGAATAAGCCCCTTATTCAACATTTCTATATATGTCTGTGTAATCTCCAACCTGCTACCTGAATTTCCATGTGCATGTACATTGATTCTACCCAGCATAGAGGCTCTAACATATTCAATTGGCATAGGATCTCCAATTCCAGCTGCATGATTATAGATCAGGTACTTTTGGAAATCTTTTACCTGGTCATCATTTAATACCACCTCAGAGAATTCACCAATTCCGGTATTTACCCCGTACATGATCTCGCCGCGTTCAATTTTATTTTCCAACATAAGACGGCATGCTTTTATCCTGGCGATCGCATCAGTATGCAATTTTACTTTTTGATTATTTCGTGCAACATTTACAACATCCTCAATTCTCAGATTATTTCCTGTAATTATTAAACTCATTATTTATATTTTTTACATGATTTCTTAGAATGAATACTATGGACTTTGACATACTTTCCTGAAATATAAAGCTTATTCTACCTGACCTTAAGTTTGGCGATCAATTCCTTAAGAGTAAGGGTTTCCTGCTTTCCTGTTTCCATGCTGCGCAGAGTGATCACCTGATTCTTAATCTCTTCCTCACCAACAAGTGCAACAAATTGCACCCTCTTGTTATTTGCATAAGACATCTGCTTTTTTATTTTGGCCGGATCGGGATATATCTCAGCATGAATCTCTGCTTTTCTCACTTCATCAAGCAATGAAAGGCAGTATTTTCCTTCCTCAGCACCAAAATTCGCAAACATGACTTGTGTTGATTTTAACAAATTATCAGGGAAAAGTCTGAGCTCTAACATTGCATCATAAATCCTGTCTGCCCCAAATGACACTCCAACTCCCGAGATATCCTTCAAGCCGAAAATACCGGTAAGGTCATCATAGCGACCACCTCCACAAACACTTCCAATTTCATATTCCGTTGATACAACTTCAATAATAGCACCTGTGTAATAGCTTAATCCACGGGCCAGGGAAAGATCCAGTTCAATTCCGTTATTTATCACAACTCCATTTAAGTAATCTAACAAAAGCCTGAGTTCCCTGACACCTTCCATTCCCGTTTCAGATACTGACAACAGTTCTGAAAGCAGATTCAATTTCTCAATGGTATTTCCCTGAAAGGATAATACTGGCTTGAGTTTCTCTATTGCATTCTCCGAGATTCCTTTTTTACTGAGTTCCTTACATACTCCTTCCAGACCAATCTTATCAATCTTATCCATGGCCATGGTTATAGGAATCATTTTATCGGCATGCCCGAGTACCTCACTCAAGCCTGCAAGAACCTTCCTGTTGTTAACTTTCACCAGTACTTTCATTCCAAGCTTTGTAAAAACTTCATCAATGATTTGGATAAGCTCAAGCTCAGATAGAAGCGATTTGCTTCCTACAACATCAACATCACACTGGTAAAATTCACGATATCTTCCTTTTTGAGGTCTATCTGCTCTCCAAACCGGCTGAATCTGGAATCTTTTGAATGGAAAGCTGATTTCATTCTGATGCTGTACAACAAATCTTGCAAACGGAACTGTTAAATCATATTTCAAACCCTTCTCCGATATCAATCCGGAGAATTTTGGAGAATCTTTCAGAACCAGGTCTTCCTTGTCCACTTTACTCAGAAAATCTCCGGAATTCAGTATTTTGAAAAGCAATTTATCCCCCTCTTCCCCATATTTCCCAAGAAGTGTGGATAAATTTTCCATGGCTGGAGTTTCAAGTGGCTGGTAGCCATATTTTTTAAATATGCCTCTCACGATGGAGAAAATATAATTCCTCCTGACCATTTCATCCGGGCCAAAATCCCTTGTTCCCTTAGGTATGGAAGGTTTCTGTATAGCCATATGTATTCTTAACAATTATTCTTTGCAGGAAACACAAAGATAGAAAGATTCAGAATTAAATCATCTAAGCTCAAAAGTCAATGTTGCCCAATTTGATACATAATCCATTAAGTCGCTATCATCGGGGACCATGTATATTGTTCTGAGATACCACAGGCCTTTTCTGACTAATTGAAAAACCACAATACCCTGTTCGTTGGTTGTAAGCATTAATTCCTCGTGCTCATGGCCTTCAGATTCCTGATGACTATGAGTATCATGATCAGGGTCTGAACCAATGTAAACCAGGTGTCCTGGAAGAGGTTTTCCGTTGCTAATCAATTGAAACTTTACGATATCCCCGGTTTCATAATTCCCCGGGTTCTCAAGAGGCACAAACTCAAGTGGGAAGCCCATGGGCTTTTCGTAGTCTTTTGTCAACAAATCACCAACCTGGAATATTGCCTTTACATGCTTAGAATATTGCTCGACGGCAGGTTTATCAAGCTCTCCGTTCTTAGTTCTTAATTTATAAACATCCAGAACACCGTCATGCTGCAAATACTCATTAAACTCTTCAGCTGTCAAACTAATAGAATTGGGTTTTGTAGAAACTCCGGCAACATAGGTGCCAGGTCCCCTGGTTTTGAAATCCAACAAGGTGATATTGTTCTCTTCATACCACAAAATGGTATCTGGTTCAAAGCTAAATCCCGGCCCTTTAATTAAAGCCTTATCCATTCTATTCCCGGCAATGGTGTTTTCACTTTTTTCGAAAGTTCCATTGTAAATAGACAGGGTATTTTCTTCATTGGGTTCCAGATAATAATGATCCATTTTCAGGAACATATCATGGGAGCTGAATAGAACAGCCAGGACAAACAGAATAACGATTTTTTTCATAATTAAATTGTAATTATCTTTTAATTCTTTTAAAATCAGATGGTAAAAAACCAGAAGGCTTTTTTTCAGAGATTGTATGTTTGTTAAAGTAAACCAAATTTGCATCACTGAGCCCGAAGATCATTTTAAAAGACCGGCCTGATCGCTGTGATCCTTCAGGCCCTACAAAATGCAAAAAATAAATATCCTCTGTGCCCTGCGAAACAATTTCAGATAAAGCATCAGCAGAAACTATTTCCACATCATATTTATAATATTCTTTTATAGCCTTCAATGATCTCAAACCGGGCTGGAGATTCCCTTCATAAATCAATAACTTTTTTGTTTTAATCTGTGAGGCAAAATCATTATAATAGGTTAGGTATTTCATGGACGAGATGCTGCCTTTTTCTTTTAATTCATTAGCCCGTTTTTGAAAAAACCTAACGATTACACCCAGTTTAAATCCATAGTTCTCCTCATCCCCCTCAAAATAAGATAATGGCAAGGAAGCCATTTCAGGCAGCTCTGACAAGGAAGTGTGCTTTGCTCCAAGCAATAAATTCAGAAAGTTATAATGAATATTCCTCTTATCCTTTTCATAATACGACTGTGTCAGGAGAAGAAAAGAATAAGTGCTGTCTGACATTTTATCTTTAAACTCTTCACTGGTAATAAAATCATAAGGCGTTAAGTTCCAATACTTTTCCATAGCCTTTTTGATTTCAACATTGTAGATTGAAAACATTCCTGACTCAAGTATCACCAGAGTTTTAGATTTAAAAAATGCATCAATCTCCGACTGAACAGGTAACTTCGATTGAGAAAACAGGAAAGATGAAAGAAGGATAAAACTTATAAAAAATGCTGATTTTTTCATGCCATAATGTTTATTTGTTATTCAATATATTACTGTATTATTTCTCCATCAGTTCATATCCATCCTTCTTCCCCTTTTCAAGCTGGGATATTCCTTTCTCCATCCAATAGGGAGCAGGTGCATTCATAAGGTAATGATCAAAAAACTGCATTTTTCTTACTGAAAGATCCTTCCTGTTCGGACGTTTAGCAAGATTATGTGCTTCATTGTTATATGAAAGCATCCACGCAGGTTTACTGAGTCGGCGCAGGGCTACAAAGAATTCAATTCCCTGGTACCATGGAACTGCTCCATCAGCATCATTATGCATGATAAGTACCGGGGTGTTTATTTTAGGAACGAAAAAGATAGGGGAGTTTTCAATATAATGAATAGGTTTTTCCCAAAGGCTACCACCTATGCGACTTTGACTATGTTCGTACTGGAACATCCTCGACATACCTGATTGCCAGCGAATTCCTCCATAAGCACTGGTCATATTACTTACAGGTGCTCCTGAAAATGCACAGGTAAAAAGATCTGTCTGTGTAATCAGATAAGCGATCTGGTATCCCCCCCAGCTTTGTCCGTCAAGGCCCAACCTGTTCGCATCAATATAATCAAACCTGTCAAGCATAGCATAGGCTCCACTTACGACTGCGTTATAGGCGCTGTGACCCGGATAGCCTTCTACATAGGGTATATCAGGTACAAATATGATATAACCGTTGCTAACAGCAAAAGTTTTGTTTATTGTTGAAGCACTTGGGGCAGGCTGATTATACCTGTGTAATCCATCTGAGCTTCTCTCATAGAAATAAGATATCATGGGATACTTCCTGGAAGGATTGAAATTTTCAGGCTTGTATAATAAACCCTGGAGCATTTGCCTGTCGAATGACATCCACTCAACCAGTTCAACTGTACCCCAGTTATAATCAGCCTGCTGCGGGTTGGTATTTGATATCTTTACCGTATTTTTAAGTTTCAGATCACTTACATAAAGTTCAGGATAATCAACAAAAGTACCTCTTTGCCACAATAACATGTCAGCATCCTTAGCCTTTGTTATAGAATTATAAGTATAGTCTCCCATATCAATTTTAACCGGGTCGGCAGCTTTGTTGACCTTAACAGTAAAGATTCCTGATTGTTTGGTGTAGGTATGGAATGCAGTAAAATAGATCTCTTCTTTTTCCCCAATATAAAGTTTGTCACTTTGACTTCCACCACTAAAGCCCCGAAACCGGCTACCTCTTCCAGCCCTGGCTTCCAGTGATGTATACTGAAGGCGGATATTGTTTTTTCGCCCATAACCATTTGTGAGCAAGACAGGTTTTTCCTTACCGCTTACATCCATCTTCCACAGGTCATATTTGTCGGGTATAAGAACATACTTTTCTCCCTCTACCCAACCACTGATACGAAAAGGCCTGTGATCTTGCGGTGTGTCTTGAAGTTCATCGTAGAAAATTACCTCCAATCCGCTTGTGAGCGAAACTTCTTTCCCTCCTGCAGTGGGTTTAACAAACCATTGCTCTGTCTCCAGACGCCAGTATACCATATATTTTCCGGATGGTGAAAAACTCACGCTTGAAGGGAAGGCTTCAAACAGCATTGTTTTTTCTCCGCTCAAAACGTCGATAATATAATAATCTACAAGCCTCCTTGTATCCCATGACGTGGATTTAAGATATTTAAGCGCAGAGGTAGCTGTAGCTTTATCACCGTCTCTTTTTAATAAAAGTCTTATATCAGGAATATCTTTATCAGCCAGCTGTACCATACGCGATTCTTTAATATGATACACTGCCTGGTATGTCCTCTTTCTTTCAGTTTTAAGCTGACTTTTCTGCTGTGGCTGTAACAAAGGATCATGCCAGCTCCATATATCCACACTGTATTTTTCATCGGCCAGCAAGGTATCTTCAGGTTCCTCAACTGGTTTGCCGGCAGTCCCGAAAAACAGGCGTTTCCCGGATTCTGAGAACACAAGAGTTCCATTCTCACTAACCGACCAATCTGCAGGCATCCCCGGACTATCAATACCAACTATCTTTTTTGCTTTGTCTCCAGTTGAAAGATAAAGATCATAAATTTTTGTATCGGAGGTGTCTCCTGTGAATATAAAGCTGAGCTTTTCTCCGTCATTACTCAGGGATATATTCTTCAGCGTACCATCTCCACTAAATATCTCTTTACTTGTTTCACTATCTGTATCAAAAACGATCACTTTATAATTATTAATCTTTGTAGTATCGGTTGTTCCCTGAACTATACCTACTGAAGATCCGTTTTTCGCAAGCTTATAATCAATTACATCCTGGAATGTATACTTTGAATTATCAACTGGGTTAAGTACCACCAGTTCTGTCCCCTCAAGCTTAGATCCTCCTTTTCCTGATGATCCTGCTTTGGGGCGTCCTTTTCCCGTTTTTCCGGCCCCGGGCTTTTTTCCGCCAGATGTTTCTGTCTTCTCATCGCCCTCATCTTTTTTACCCGGTGGTTTCTCCATAAGATAGGCCATCCATGGTTCTCCTTCATCAGCAATCTGAAACGATTTAACTCTTTCTATTGATTCTGTCTGACCTGTACTTAATATTCTGATCCCCAGCTTGTTTTTTGGCATATCGTCATCCTTCTTCTTATCTTTTTTCGCCTTGCGTGTTTCAGCAAATGTCGGTTTTACCCGGTAAACAAAGTATTCAGATCCTGGAGAAAACTTCGAGCTGTTTCCTCTTTCTATAGAATCCAATTTTGCTTTCTTTATATCATTAAGGTATAACCACCCATCGCCCTGTTGGGGATTAATTTCATAACTGACCCATCTTGCATCCTTCGTAATGTTTGGACGCCCCAGGTTTTTCCATCCATCATAATCTGAATGTTGCAATGGATTTTTCTGTCCGTACGACAATACTGACAGTGATATCAGCAATAACAGTGATAATCTTTTTAAGTTCATAGTAATAAATTTTGATAATAGGTCTGCTAACTTATAAAAGTTATTGCTAGTATAGTAGATCTATAGTATGTTATATAGCAATATCCCAGAGAATGATCAACAAAGCATATATTAAGTGCGGGACTTTCAATCTTTGCATTTCATGGCGAAGCAGAATATTTAATCAATTATTAAATCAGTTTTTGTAATTTAGCAGGGATGAAGTACAGGGAACGAGGCAGTACTGGTCATCTGGATGTATTTAGTAATAAATTAAAAATAGGAGTTAACTGCTATGACAATTAAAAAAATTACAACAATTGTGATAACTCTGCTTATCCCGGTTTTGATATATAGCCAGGAGATATTTAAAGTAGGGGAAATTGAAACCAAACCCGGCCAAAAGAGTTCAGGTTATATAATCGCACCGGCTGGTGAAGATAGCGATGAAGTTAAAATACCTGTAACAGTTGTAAATGGTATTAAGGATGGCCCGGTACTGGCGCTTGTGGCAGGAGTCCATGGTTATGAATACCCTCCAGTACTTGCCATGACAAGACTTTCTCAAATGCTTGACCCCTTAACTCTATCCGGGAAAGTTATTATTGTGCATGTCGCAAATGTTCCTTCTTTCCTAAAAAGAACGGTATATTATAATCCATATGACTGGAAAAATTTTAACCGTGTATTTCCAGGGAAGATAGACGGCACATGCTCAGAAAGAAGTGCTTACCAGATTACCAAAGAGGTCATTGATCAGTGCGACTACCTGATAGATAATCACTGTGGTGATGGAAACGAGGATCTTACACGTTACCTGTATTGCACTGAAACAGGGAACGAGGAACTTGACGCAAAAACACGAGGCCTGGCAATTAATTTTAATCTTAAGGTCATTGTACATGAATCTGGCAGGACAAAAGATGTAAATAATTCTATGTATGTCAGCAATACTGCACTACTAAGAGGTAAGCCCGCAATTTCAACTGAAGTCGGCAAACTCGGGCAAACCGATGAAGATGACGTTATTACAATGCTAAGAGGGAACCTTAATATTCTAAAACATCTTGATATGATTGAAGGAGAACCCGAAATACTATTCGAATCTGTATGGGTAAAGGAATATACAATTATCACTTCAGAGCATAATCAGGGACTTTATTTTCCATTGGTCTCAAGGGGTGATCATGTGCAGGAAGGAGAAATTGTAGCCTACCTGACCGATTATTTTGGCAATAAACTACAAGATGTGAAGTCTCCGCATGATGGAATAATATTATATATAATTGCTACTCCACCAATGAGTATCGGGGAGCCAATGGTGTCGGTTGGTAAGTTTTAAGAATGGTGTAGATGGCTTATCTTCATAAATGAAGATTATTTATTGAAATAAATTGGATTCCTTTCATTAAACTTCCTTATATAGAAGAACTTTAGCTGCTTCTTTTTCTTTGAATTCAGGACTATATACTCATCATATAATTCCGGATCCCGCATTAATGCAATTTCAATATTCCCGACATTATAATCCATAACCTTCCCGGTTTCAAAGTCTAAAATAAACTGCTTCATTTCTGTTCGCTTATAAGTTGCAGTCTGCATTGGAGAATAGTAACTATTGTAGTAGTTATAACTATTGTAATAATTATTATAGTAATATGAATATGGATTATGGTATGGATCTATGTATCGGGTATCCATGCTGGTCACAGTTCCTACAAAATGACAAATTCCTCCAACAATGGTAACCCTCATAAAATTTTCATCCAGCCTGATGTACAATACTCCACTCCTTGAATAACCCCATATGTTCTCAAGACTTATTTCCTGCCGGGCAGAATTCTCATCAAAGTAGTAAATATCATCATTGCTTAATACTTTATCAAAAAATTCAGGATCATGATAATCGGCATTCGTCAGGATTACATACTTTCTGATAGGATCATTTTCTGTCACTTGCTCAAAATTAAGAAAGAGCCCTTCATTAAACCTAAACTCATGGGTATATTTAACTTTATCATGATGCTCAGGCTGTGAAAATGCAATCGTCCCGCAAACAAATATGAATACATGCATGAATACTAATTTCATCTGTGTAAAATTTCTTGTGTTATAATATTACAAAAAATTTATTATTGCTTCTTAGAAAACAAATTTAGCAATAATTGAGTTTAAATAGCAAATAATAACTTTGGTACATAACTGAAATTAATACAGCAAAAAATATGCCTCTTTAAATTTTTTATATGTATGTTTACTCAATTCCTTTGAACTTTACTATTTTTATAAGTCTGATTCAAAAACGAATACCTGATGACTGAATCCGGGAAAATAAATAAAGTATTATCCTTTGGGTTTTTACAACCAGGAGATAATCTCACAAAGTTTTCAGTGGCACAAATTATTTTGGTGTTATCCCTTCTTGGGTCACTAATTCCCGGATGTTTAGGTCTTTTTCAAAAAGATTATGTTATTGCTTCCTTTAATCTTGGCATGGTACTTATTCTTTTTGGTACCATTCTATTCTATTTTAAGACAAGAAAAACTAATCTCTATTTTTTCCTGGTCTTGTTTTTTGGAATGAGTTTGCTCATCATAAACTTTATTTCATGGGGTGATGATGCATGGCAAATCTTAACAATCTTCAGCCTTGCGCCGATATTATTTGTTTATATACTGGGAGTTAAACGCGGCAGTTTACTCAGTGCTCTGGTATTCCTTACACTGCTTGTCTTTTCCAATCCAATTATTCCTTTAGGCGAAATTTCAGGAATACAGGCAAGCCATTTTTTTGAATTCCTGATATTATATATTTCCATTTATTTACTCTGCTTATATTTTGAGATCAGGAGAAACAGGATGATTTATGAACTATTTAAAGAGAAAAAGAAAGGCGAAAATTCTATACAATCCAGAAAAGAATTTACTTCCAATCTTTCTCATGAAATAAGGACACCTTTAAATGACCTTGTTCATTTAAGTAATATTCTCTCTGGCTTAAAACTAGATCCTGAGCAAAAAAATATTGCAGATACACTTAAAGCTTCAACAAATAACCTTGTGGATGTGGTTCAAACCATCTCAGAAGTGTCAAGTTCAAAGTTAAGTTCCTCTTTCCCTGAGAATATCCCATATAACTTAATAGAAACTGTAAAAAACACACTCGATTTTTACAAGGACAAAAAAATTGAAGGCATAAGTTTGCAACTAAATAAAACAGAGATTCAAGAAGAGAAAGTTACCGGGGATCCCATCCTTTTAAAACAGATCTTATTAATCCTGATAGAGAATTTCATCAGGAACAAGAATGAAAAGGATGATATGAGAATTGAGCTGAATATCACCTCTTTAGAATTGGACAATAAAAGAATTGAATACTTTTTTAAGCTCCAGGCAAACCAGATCATTTTTTCTTCCAGGAGTCAAATACAAAAAATCATAAATGGCGAAATCGGTCGCGGGGAAACTAAATCTGTAAAGGAGGAGTTTCAGGTTTTGAATTTTTCTCTTGGTCAAAAATTAGTTGCCTCCCTGGAGGGCGAATTGAAAGCAGATATGAATGAGAAGGCCTCCTGGTTTATTTTCTCTCTTCCTTTCGGGAAAGCAGAAGAAAGCCATTATGCAGACATATCTGCTCCTGAACTACCTAAAGATGAAAAGAAAAAAAGTAAGACCAAATTTAAAGACGTCAACCTGTTACTTGTAGAAGACAATGAGTTAAACCAAAAAATCTTATTCCTTGGGCTTAAAGAATATCTTAAAAATATTGATTTTGCTATAAATGGGAAAGAAGCCCTTGATATGTTTGGAACTTCCAGATATGACATCATCTTAATGGATATTCAGATGGAAGTTATGGATGGATTGACAGCTACCAGGAAAATCAGAGAAATTGAAAAAAGTACAAATACTCATGTTCCTATTATTGCCGTAACAGCCAATGCCTTACTTGGGGATAAAGAAAATTGCATTTCAGCCGGAATGGATGATTATATTAGTAAACCATTTAAGATTGAAGATCTGATTGCAAAAATGAAGGTGCTGGTCATGACTTAGATTATTTTAGAGGTTGCATTCCGATTATCTGAATATCATCCACCTGTCCTGTTTCTCCCATCCATAACTTTAATGTTTCCTGAAGAAATTTCATTTGTTGCTTCATAGGGCTTTCATTAATAGTAAGCAGCAAATGTTTAAACCTCCTGTACATAAACTTTTTCCCTTTTGGCCCTCCGAATTGATCTGGATAACCATCGGTAAAAAGATACATCCTGTCTTCTTCTTCCAGTTCGATATAATGATTCGTAAATTCGTCATCAGGGCCCGTATCTTTAAGTCCTACTGTCATCCGGTTCCCTTTTATTTCTGTAAGGCGGTTGTCTCTAATTAAATAAAGAGTACTGAAAGCACCGGCAAATTCTGCTTTTTTATTTTTTTTATCTACCATTACGAGACCGAGATCAATCCCTTCTTTTAGCAAAGGATCTCGCATATGCCGGCTAAATGTAGTTTCTATGCCTCTACTCAGAACTGTTAATATCTCGGAAGGATGTCTAATGCCCTGATCATGAATCACCTTGCCCAGCATCTCAAAACCAATCATGGACATCAATGCTCCCGGTACTCCATGTCCGGTACAATCGGCCGATACCACAAAAATCTTTCCATGGGCTTCTGATATCCAGTAAAAATCACCACTCACAATATCTTTTGGTTGAAGAAGCGCAAAAGATTCAGGCATGAGTTCCTTAAAATATTCATTTGATGGAAGAAGGGCCTCCTGGATTTTTTGTGCATAACGAATGCTGTCAGTAATATTCTTATTCTTAACAGACAATTCTTCTCTTTGCCTGGCCACTTTAAGGGCGTTTAGTTCCTTTTCCCTAAGTATCTGGTTTGCTATTCTTAAACTTTGTGTTCTGTATTGTATAAAAAACGTAAGGCCTCCCAGGAATATAATAAAATAAAGTATCATTGCCAGACTACTGTTCCATACCGGGATAACTACCCTGAAACTTTGTGAAATTTCAAAGCCGTGAGTATCCTGATTTCTATCTTTAGGTCTCAATTTAAAGGTATAAGATCCTTTCCCGATATTTGAATAGAACACAAGCCCGCTTTCATTTGCAACTTTCCAGTTCTGATCAAAGCCCTCCAGCAAATATTCAAACTGTGTCTCATCCTCGTGCTTTCGGCCAGGAATCAAATAGTTAAAGTAAAGTAACTTTATCCTTCCTGTTCTCAAAATTTGACTCTCACGGGAATATACTCTTGTCTCCCAGCCTCGTGACGATAAAAAACTGAAACTCTTGAGTAAAGGCTCTCCCTTAGAGAAGTAATAGTTCAGGGAATCAGAGAAAACTGTTCGGGTTGGTTCAGGTGAATTCTTTAAACTTTGGATCTCTGCAGAAGAATTTCCAGGATCATCCTGTTGACTTGAATAATTCATAGAATAGACTGAACCTGCAAATATGCATGATACAATGCTCCATGTAAAAAATATTCTGAGAAATTCTTTCATAAAAAAAGAAATCCAGTTCCGATCATACTAGTTCTCAACTTCTGCGCCTCCCTTTTGCACATAGCTTTTAAATTCCAGCGATGGGGATGAAATCCATTCTCCAAGTCCCATATTTGACCATTTTTCATCCACTTTTTCAATAGTTTTATCATCCGATACAATGATATTTGGCCAATTTCGTTTAAAATTATCCCTACCCGGCAACTTGCGGGTACCATCAATTACAAGAAGAGAGTTCTCCCTATCATCATTGGTCAAAATCCAACAATCTCTTTGTGGATCAATATTGTTTGCACCTAGCCATGTTACTGCCATAAGATCATCTAGCTTTACTTCCTCATCAGCTAAAAATAATACTTTTGGGCCATTCAGGGGCCAGGTCTTATACAGGCTTTTTGCCAAATCTATCACTTGTTCTGATTTTTTTTTCTTAATACCAACTATCAGAACAGAAATACCTTCTTTTAAAAGTTCATCATTGATGGTAGTTATCCCAGGAAAAACCACCAGTTTTATTTTTCCTGCCGGATGCTGCTGTTTTTCTTTCCGCTCATTCCGGCTCAATTCTTCCGGCAATTTAATCGTGGCATCAATCCCCATTTTCCCGCCATAGCCCATCACCGAAGCTGCATGATCAAGAACATCGAGGGGTCCTTTATCGAAATAAACATCTTCTGCAGGTATGAAATTCCCAGAAATATGGATGGCCAGTTCCTTGTAATTATGAATATCTACAGAACCATCCACAACAAGTAAAACTTTGTTTAACATCATTTGTCCAGCCCCCCACAGAGCATTCATTACCTTTCTTGCCTGTCCCGGATAGTCCTTTTTAATTTTAACAATGGTAAGGTTATGAGCCACTCCTGCTACAGGGATTTCCATATCAAGAAGTTCCGGAATTACCGAATATTGCAGAGGAACAAGAAAAATTCGTTCAGTGGCCTTGGCAATATAAGCATCTTCCTGAGGAGGTATGCCTACGATTGTGGCTGGATACACTGCATCTTTTCTATGTGTAATACAGGTTACATGGAATTTCGGATACCAATCTTTCAGGGAGTAATATCCTGTATGATCTCCGAAAGGACCTTCCAGGAAAAAATCTGCCGCCGGGTCAACATAACCTTCAATTATAATATCAGCATCTGCCGGTACTTCAATATCCTGAGTGATGCATTTCACCAGATCAACTCTTCGCTTGCGCAAGAAGCCAGCCAGTATATACTCATCCATATTATCGGGAAGCGGAGCAGTTGCTGCATAAGTGTAAGCCGGATCCCCACCCAGGGCAACAGCTACCGGCATTTTCATTCCGGCTTCCTTGTATTCCCTGAAATGTCTTGCGCCAACTTTATGCCTGTGCCAATGCATACCTGTGGTTTGCTTATCAATTACCTGCATTCTATACATACCTACATTTCTGATTCCCGACCCGGGATCTTTTGTATGTACAAGGGGAAAGGTAATAAACCGGCCTCCATCTTCAGGCCAGCACTGCAATACAGGCAAACTATTTAAATCGGGTTCCTTATGAATAACTTCCTGACATCTCCCTCTGGAATTAAGAATACGCGGCATCCATGATGACAACTTGCTCAACTTAGGTAAAACTGCAAGCTTCTCCCTAAAATTGGCTTTTGGTGATGTAACATCCTTGATAAGTGCTCTGATCTCCACTGCTATTTCATCAAGATCATTTACCCCCAATGCAATATTTATTCTCCTAAGAGAACCCATTGAATTGATCAGCAAAGGGAAATCTGTTCCGGTATTTTCAAATAAAAGAGCTTTCCCTCCTTCTGCAGTTTTTGAAAACCGGTCAGTGATTTCAGCTATTTCCAGTATGGGGTCAACAAATTTCTTTATCCTAAGAAGCTCTCCCTCCCTTTCTAAAACCTGTATAAAATCTTTTAATCCTTTAAATGCCATTGAATGAAAAACCTAATATTGTTGAATTCCGAAGATACTGAATAAATCCAACTGTCAGGCAGATTTAGAAAAGAAGCTTGGAATGATGGAATAATGGAATGTTGGAAGAATGCCCCGAAAATCTACTTCCTTTGGGATTGTTTTTCGGGATAGGCAAAAGATATTTGGTATCTTGAACTCGAAACATGGAACACTGAACAATTGAATACGAAGAAAATGACACAAGATCTGGCTCTGCTACAAAGCTTAATCCTTGACTGGGAAAAAGGACAGGTATCGACAAAAAGAAAAGAAACAGCCTCCAGTATCCTTAAGCAGGCAAAAAAAGTCTTCAAGAAAAAAAAACTAAACGCCGAAGAGAAAGAAATCTGGTTTAGTTTTCTGAATACCACCGGAAAAAATGACTTCCTGAAAAATCTGAATAGTGCTGAATCCAGAAATAATTGGGCAGAACAAGTATTTCTTATTATTCAGCAAACCGGATATTCACTTCTTGACCTTTTCAACCAGAGGGTTGAAGAAAATAAAATGGAAACTCTTTTCCGGGATATGTCCACCCATGCCATCAGTCAATTTAGTTATGAACAGATTCAAAGAAATGTTCGTGAAATTGCAGCGGTATTTTATAAAACAGTTCTCAATGATCCCAGGGTGGCAATTTTTTGTGAAAATAGTGTTGAATCAGCCTGTTGTGATCTTGCTTGCCTGTTTTATGATATTTATAATACTCCTTTAAATGCACATTTCAATAAAAACACTTTAAGCTCTATATTCAAACAGGTAGGAATAAATATAGTTATTACCGATACTGTGCAGAGACTGGAGGTACTTGAAAATCTTCGAAAATCTTCAGGGTCTTCCTTTTCCATTTTCGTAACAGATTCAAATATTCGTTTAAAAGGAAAAAATGATTTTTTCCTTGGTGAAAAAAGCAAAGAATTTAGTGAGGGGGAAATATCCAAAATTCTTGATAACAGGAAAAGACGCAGCCTGGATGCTGTTGCCACTACCATGTTTACCTCGGGAAGTACAGGAATCCCTAAAGGTGTATCTTTTTCAATTTACAACCTGGTTAGCAAGAGATTTGCAAGAGCTGCAGCTTTACCCGAAATTGGAAAAAATGAAGTAATGCTATGTTACCTGCCCTTGTATCATACTTTTGGGAGGTATCTTGAAATGCTGGGAACAATTTACTGGGGAGGTATGTATGTCTTAGTGGGCAACCCCTCAAAAGAAACCCTCCTGTCCTTGTTCCCAAAGATAAACCCATCTATTTTCATAAGTATCCCTCTAAGGTGGTCACAATTACATGAAAAAGCAAGTGAGCTCTGCGGAACTGAGCAGGATACAGATCAGATAAAAAAGATCCTGAGAAAGGTTGTTGGAAAACGTCTCAAATGGGGCTTGTCAGCTGCCGGATACCTTGATCCAAAAACATTTCGTTTCTTTCAGGATCACGGAGTAAGCCTTTGCAGTGGTTTTGGTATGACCGAAGCCACCGGAGGAATTACCATGACTCCGCCCGGGAAATATTTTGATGATTCAACCGGCATCCCCCTGCCAGGAGTTTATACGCGAACAACAAAAGCCGGAGAGCTTGAAATCTCTGGTCATTATATTGCCCACTACCTCGAAGATGCCCCGCCGGATGGGCGTATTCCTTTTCCGGGTCAGAAGAAAAAATTATTTTTCTTACCCACAGGAGACATCTTTAAAATTTCTGACAATGGCCATTATTCTATTGTTGACAGGGTAAAAGATATTTATAAGAATAACAAGGGACAAACTATTGCCCCCAGAACTGTTGAAATGAAATTCACAGGAGTTCCGGGAATCAAGGATACATTTCTTGTAGGCGATGCAAAACCATATAATGTATTACTTATAGTACCTGACAAAAATGATCCGGTTCTGGCAGCCTTATCGGATATGGAAAATCGCAATGAATATTTCCATCAAATTATCACAGCAGCAAATAAAGACCTGGCTCCCTATGAAAGAGTGATCAATTTTGAGGTACTTGACAGAGAATTTGAACTGGAAAAGGGAGAACTAACCCCAAAAGGGTCTTTTAACAGGAAAATCATTGTTAAAAACTTCCAGAATGAAATAAAAAATCTTTACCGGAGCAACTTTGTATTGTTAAAAGATAAAGATCTGCAGGTAAATATTCCCCGGTGGTTTTTCAGAGATCTGGGGATACTTGAAAATGATATTGTTCTTACCAGGAAAGGCCTTCAGAATAGAGTCACAAAGCTTGTCCTGCCTGTTAAGAAAGAAACAGATGGACTCTATCTTATAGGAGACCTGAAATATATCATAAGAACAAATGTTATTGAACTTGGCCTGTTTACCAGGCAGCCACGCTTATGGCTTGGAAACCCATGCCTGATTGAATTCAGTCCTTGTAAAGAAGGTTGGGACCTGCCCCTGGAAAATATTTCTGCACAGGTATTTTTACCGGGCAAAGTGGAACGAAAGTATGAACATAATAAGTTCCCGGAACTGGATTTTGTAAGAGACCAAAAAATTAATCTAATTAACAATTTGATGTGTTGTGCCATGTTTTCTGAGAACAAAACAGCTCTTTCGTGCACAAAGCAAATTGGAAAAGTCTTCGGCGATTACGATGAAAAAATTGCAGTGGTTATCAGAAGAAGGCTGGAAGCACTATCCAGTCATAAAGATGAAGAAGTAAGGGCGCAGGCTTACCAGAACTTGATTATTCATGACCCCCACCATGATTACAGTAAACTTTTCCCTGCTTTCATACAATCGGGTTTGTCTTTCCTAACCGAAAAATCGATAAAGGAAATTGCGAGCCGGGAAATTGGCCGGCAAAAATTAGAATCACTCAGACAAAGATTATACAGCTACCGTGAACAACTTTCATGGCCATCCGATGGATCAGTTCAAAAACAGTTTCGAAATCTGCTTAGTTTGCTCTATACCTTTGCTATGGAGAACCTGGATTACTATATTCCTATCCGGGCCGAACTGACCAGTTGGATCTTGCATAAATCAGACCCCGTACTGGCTCATGTTGCGAAAAAATATTTTATTAAGCTAAACCTGTTCTTTGAAGAAGCCTCCATTAAGAAATATAAAATCATTGAAGAATCTGAATGGGATGACAAGCTCCTCTTTGATCCTGGCATTATTGAAAGGGAAAAAGAAGAAATAAAAAACACCCTGGTAGGAACCATCTTTCTGCAACAATCTGTGAAATTAGCTTATGATGAAGACAATTTTGCATTGGATATGATTCCCGATAATGAAATATGGGTGACAAAATTAGCTTCATCTTTTCATTATAGAAAATACAGGTTAAGCATAAATACCACAACAGGCAAGCATTATGACCTTTGCTTGATGCTCAATGAAAAACTAAAGGAAGCCTATGGGATGGAAACTATTTACCTGTGGGCGTCTATAGCAGGATATCCATTCGGGAGCAATAGCCTGCCTAACCTGGGATGCTGTCAGCCAGTAATGGGTGCTATGTCTGCTAAATACATGAGTGAATTAACTGCATGGGACAAAATAAGGGAATACGCCGGGCTTCATTATTCACTTGGCTATCTGAACAAATCAAATGCCTGGGAAAAACTTATTATTAAAGCCATTACAGTGTTTTTTACCGTTTGGAAGCAGAGTGACTACCAAATTGTTCCGGGACATGTCAGTCCTGAAAATGTGGTCGTTCCTGAACTTGATTACCTTGAAACTGCAACCGTTCAGTCACTTGCAGGATGGGAGAACTATGAATCTCCTCTTTCCCTGATAAATCCCATAGTTAAGAATTTCTACAACAAGACCATCTCACATTATCCATGGTGTAAAAAACAGCTGGATGTAAAATGGATTTTTGATGCTTGTACAGAAGCATTGGGAAGTGAAAAAGCCGGTGAATTCATTCAGGAGCTCTCAGATATTCTTAAAGCTGATCCAATTTACTATTGTGATGGCCTGGATTTAAGACCCAGCCTGAAGGAATATATTAGCTGGAGCCATAAAAACTACTATCTTCCAATTGCCTTATTCAATGCAATTGATCAATTCAAGGAATGGGAGGAGCTCAATCCTGATGCCACAGCTTCAGCAAGAGAGCAAACCATGTTTGAATTAAATAGCTTATTTAAGTTGTACCGCTATCCTGAAATAGTCAGGTATAATTATTACAGGAATACATATTTTGGTACTGGAGATGTAAAGATCCGGAAGGCATTTGATAAATTACTGAAAAGGATCAACAAGGATATTTCTATTCCTGCTTTTCATCATGCTGAATTATCAGGCCTGCAATCCACCCTGACACAGGAAGATGACCGCTTGATTTTTAGCAGGATGGTATTTTCAAGAATGCAGAGTTACCAGAAAATTGATCTCCTGAAGATAGGGGAAGATAAGAAAGAGCAAATTGTAGTTACTACAGAACTTACAGATAAGCAGGGAACCAAATATACCATCAGGCAACCATTGGATCCTTCAGAAATAGGACAGCTTTACAGGCTCTTCTTCGAGGAAAATTATCCCAAGACCATTTCAGAAATGGACAAACACATTGTTGTGCTGGATAAACAAAAAAGGGTTATTGGAGGACTTTGTTATATCCCTCTTGAAAACAATATTGTTTTGCTGGATGGTGCTGCGGTAACAACTCCACTGAAGGGGCGGGGAATTGGATCAGCCATGATTGAGGATTTTAGTGCAAGAATGGCTGAACTTGATGTAAAGGTGATCAAGGCACACTTCCTGCACGGAAGTTTCTACCTGAAGCTGAAATTTAAAGTTGATAAAAAATGGGGTGCTCTTGTGAAGTTTCTATAGGAAAAGATTTTTGGATTGATTTTCACCGGATATTAACTGGATACACTTTTTCTTGCAGCTTACATTCATTTTTATAATTTTACAAATGAATAGAAAATGATTGTGCTTTTTACCCTGAATTAAGATAAAATGGCAAACTGGCTTAAATTTTTAAAGAAGCCTTATCCTTTCAATGATGATTTGAAACAGAACACTAAACTGATCTTTGGGATTAGCCTGATTCTATTTCTGTTATTCTTTCTTTTCCAGCCATTTGATCTGAAAGCCTTAAATATACAAGAAAAATACTCTTTGATCGGCGGGTTGATTGTTGTTACTTTTCTGGGATTAAGTATTAATCTATTGATTATTCCGGCATTTCTGTCTAACACCAATTTATTTAAGAACTGGACTGTTTTTATGGAAATTCTTTGGAATATCTGGATTATATTTACCATTGCCACCGGCTATTTCATCTATTTCCAGCTTATCGGCTCTTTTAGTTTTAGTTTTTATATTCTGATAAATGTATTAATATTAAGTGCTATTCCGGTCGGTATTCTGATACCCTATAACCGGAACCGGTTGTTAAAACAGCATCTGCAATCTGCACTGGAGTTGAACCGTTATTTGAAAAAGAAAGCCCAGCTCTTGCCGAAGCTCATACATTTTAAATCGGATTATGATAAAGATGATTTATCCGTGGATGCGAATGAACTTTTATACATAGCATCGGCAAACAATTATATTGAAGTTTTCATGCAGAATAAAAATGGAATCCTTTCACGATTAGTAAGGTGTACCTTAAAGCATGCTGAAGAAGCTTGTGAGAATTATCCTTTCATTTTCAAGTGTCATCGTACCTTTATTATAAATATACACCAAATAAGAAGATTAGAAGGTAATTCACAGGGTTATATGCTTTATGTCGGGGAAGATCAGCACACAATAACGGTTTCCCGAAAGTATATTCCTCAGTTTAAGGAATTATTTTATAAAATCTGAACAGCTTTTTCGTGTTTTATTAGAAGTTTCCCAGGCATTTCATCCCTGTATTTGAGATGTTCGTCCCCAAATCTTCTATTGATCCCTATTTGTTCCATGTTAATCCCTAAAATTTTATCCTTATTTGTTATAGCTATAGTTTTGCCGGATAATATAAAAAATGTTTTATGAAATCACTGCGTATAGGAGACCTTGAAGCAAAGCTTCCGGTCATACAGGGTGGCATGGGTGTTGCCGTTTCTTTATCCGGTCTGGCCTCAGCTGTAGCAAATGAAGGAGGAATCGGGATCATTTCGTCAGCAGCCATAGGGATGCTGGTTGCTAATTTTTCTAAAGATTTCAGGGGGGCAAATAAACGTGCCCTGCGTGAAGAAATACGGAAAACCCGAAGAAAAACGGATGGTATTATCGGTGTGAATATCATGATTGCTCTTTCCGATTATGAAGATCATTTGGCTGTAGCCGTTGAGGAAGGGGTTGACCTGATTATTTCAGGTGCAGGCCTGCCACTACATATGCCGGATATTGTTATTAAAGACAAAACCAGTAAGAATAAGACCAAATTTCTCCCCATTGTTTCCTCCGCAAAAGCTGCCGGATTAATATTCAGATACTGGGAAAATCACTACGGTGTGATTCCTGATGCTGTGGTGGTTGAGGGTCCATTGGCCGGAGGACACCTTGGGTTTAAGAAAATACAGATTGAAGATAGGGCTTACGCATTAGAGAATGTTATCCCGGAAGTTATTGAAGCGGTGAAACCTTATGAAATGCAGTTTGGGAAATCTATTCCGGTCATTGCAGCCGGAGGGATATATACCGGTGCAGATATGTTCCGAATGATGGAACTTGGTGCCAGTGCTGTGCAAATTGCATCATTGCTTGTCCCGACTTACGAGTGTGATGCATCACTTGAATTTAAAGAAGCCTATATAAATAGTAAGGAAGAAGATATCGTGCTCATTGACAGCCCTGTCGGTTTACCCGGAAGAGCCATAAGCAACCGGTTTCTGGAGGATGTTTCGTCCGGGAAAAGACACCCGGTGAATTGTCCCTGGAAATGTTTGAAGACCTGCGATTATAAAACTGCTCCGTACTGTATCGCACTGGCTCTGATCAATGCGGCTAGAGGAAATCTGAAAAACGGTTTTGTTTTTGCCGGAAGTAATGCTTACAGAACAAAAAAAATACAATCCGTAAAAAGAGTGCTTCATGAACTCACACTAGAATATGAGACAGTCCGGTTAAGTAGAAATAGCAAAAAATTAAAAACACTTTTAAAAAAGACAGGCTAATCATAATGCCTAACTATCAAGTTTCCAGCGATTAATGTTGTTTATTTTTGATAAAAACGGGTGTCCAACTCGGAAAACAGGAGGAGTTTTGTTAAGCCAGCAAGGAATGGGAATCATTATTAGCCCCTTTGGTTTGTATTCAGAACCACCTCCCACCGGCTGCGCCGGCGTACTCCTCCTTAAAAAAAGGAGGGGTGGCCTGAGCGCAGCGAGGGACGGGGTGGTTAAATGAAAAACCTTCTCCTTCCACTGATGATAAATGCCTAAATATACGACCTCCGATGGACTCCTTTCTGAATAATATCAAGCCTGGCAAGAGCTTCATTTTACTATGGCAGTTTGCATAAAAATTAACGGATAGTACTGTAGATCGACTTTCCAAAGTCGATTGTATTTTATTAATACACCTGAAATGAAGCGACTCTGGAGAGTCGCTCTACAGGCAGCACTTCATTATGTAAAACTTATTTCACAGGGCTGACAAGTTTTCCTGCACACAAGAGGCCTTAACATTTGACATCTGATCTTTGATTTTGAACCTGATCAGAAAAGCCACTCTTCATTCCCCTCCCGGGAGGGGCAGGGGTGGGTTCATCTTCATTCCCTTTCCTATACCTATCAAAATATAACAATAAAAAAAGGCTGCCCTGAGACAGCCTTTCATAATTCCAATGATCAATCTTACTTTTTGCCGAATGCAATGTCTTCCAGCATATTGGTTGTAAGTGACTTAGGTCTTTCAATTGGATATCCAAGAGCACGGTCCCAGATAATGTTTGCAAGAACCCCAATAGCACGACCTATTGAGAACAATACTGTATAGTAATCATACTCTGTCAGTCCGTAGAACCACTGAATCACACCGGATTGAGCGTCTACGTTTGGCCATGGGTTTTTGGCTTTTCCTTGTTCAACCAAAATATCCGGCACTACTTTATACAATACATCCACATACTTAAAGATCAGGTCATCCGGAAGATGCTTCAGGCAGAACTCTCTTTGTGCTGTATAACGCGGGTCTGTTTTACGCAGAACTGCATGGCCATAACCAGGAATTACCTGTCCTGAATTCAAGGTATCCCAAACAAACTTTTTCATTTCTTCTTCAGTTGGGACTATACCACCCATCTTATCCATTACTCCCTGTATCCATCTCAGCACTTCCTGGTTAGCAAGACCATGAAGCGGACCTGCCAAACCGTTCACCATGGAAGAAATTGCATAATAGGGATCGGAAAGAGCACTGGATACGAGATGTCCGGTATGGGCACTTACATTACCGCTTTCATGATCACTATGCAGAATGAAGTACAACCTTGACATATCATCATAGGGCTTATCAATGCCCATCATATGAGCAAAATTAGCACCCATATCCAAACCTGGTTTGGAAGCAATGATATCACCGTTCTTATATTTCTGACGATAGATATAGGCACCTATCTCGGGCAATCTTGCAAGCATGTTCATAGCATCCTCATAAGTTGGCTCCCAATAGTCCATTTTGCTCATACCTGCATTGTATTTCTTTACAAATTCCGATTCGCATTGCATAGAAAGAATGGCTGCTGAAAGTGCTACCATTGGATGGGTGTTTGCCGGCATTGCATTGATCACATCAAAGACATATTTTGGAACTTCTTTTCTGTCATTAAACTCCTTTGCAATGGCATCCACATCGGCATCAGTAGGCAGATCACCTGTAAGCAGCAGGTAAATAAAACCTTCCACCAGGGGAACTTCTCCTCCATCTTTTGGCATAGGAAGTTTCTCAAGTACTTCAGGAATGGTAAATCCTCTAAAACGGATTCCTTCCATAGGGTCAAGATAAGAGATATCGGTAACCAGACACCTTACACCTCTCATTCCACCGATGGCCTGAGCCATGGTAACTTCGCCAATTTTTGTGTCACCGTACTCTTTGAGCAGTTTAACGGTCCGAGGCCGCCAGGCCTCAATTTTCTCCTTTAATTTACTTTTTAGATCAGACATTTGATTAATTTTTTTAAAAGATTAGTACAAGAAATATTTAAATCAACTATGATATATTAATCCATAGAATTAAGGCTATTAAAGTTATGAATAAATAGAGTATTCTGCTAAGACATTCATGTGTTATACAATAGGTTTTCAGGAATTCTGCCTAATTCTGCGAACCTGATTCCAATCAAACATTATGATTCTAATTAACTGACATACACATAGATAAATATTGCATATATGAAGATTATCACAAAATAAGGGAAGAACAATTAAGAATTAAATTTTTATTTTCTGCAATTTTGTTCCCAATTTTCGTAAGTGTAGCACCTAAATTTAACAGATGGTTTATTACCAATAAGCTTATTTGCCCTGTTCCGGTACTCCGGGATCAGGAGGATTACTGTTGCTCGAAAGATTTCATCCCCGGGGAGGAGTGGCTTGCACTGTAGAGCGACTCTACATTGCCTTTTATATTTCTCAAATCGGTGTTCGTTAATCGATATTCGATATTCAAGCAAGGGGATAAAGAAACTGCTGAGTATACTACGTAGTAATTTTAAATCAAAGTAATACTATGTCCCCGGGTATCCGGGTATACTCGTCAGACCACTATTAGCTAGTTCATCAAGTAAAAAGATAAGTCTATCTACTGCTCGCAACCATAAGTGGTCAGACGAGTTTACAGTTTTGAAATTTGAGTTTCACGAATAAAAAAAGGGATAAAGTTTCATGCTTATCCCTTCTGAAAATTATTTTTATGAAGCTTTATTCTGTCTTCTTGTCTTCCTCTTTCTTTTCCCCGGTATTTCCGGTTTCTTCTACTGACTCTGCTTTTGTTTCAGCTTTCGCTGACTGGTCAACAGCCTCTTCAGATGTTTCTGTATCTGCAGGAGTTTCTTTGGTTTCATCAACAGATTCTGCCTGAACAGCTGGGCTTAGTTCAGCAGGCTTTTTCTTAGCGCCTCTTCTTCTTCGGGTTGACTTTGTTTTTTGTGCTTCCTGGGCTTCCAGCATATTAGCGTTAAAATCTACCAGCTCAATTATACACATTTCAGCATTATCACCCAGTCGGTTGCCAATTTTAAGAATCCTGGTATATCCACCAGGTCTTTCAGCAATTTTTGGAGATACTTCCCGGAATAACTCAGAAACAGCATATTTATCTTTTAAATAGCTAAAAACTACTCTTCGGGAATGGGTTGAATCATCCTTTGATTTAGTAATCAATGGTTCCACATACATTCTCAGAGCTTTTGCTTTTGCTACTGTAGTTTTTATTCTCTTATGCAAAATAAGAGAAGAGGCCATGTTTGCCAACATGGCTTTCCTATGTGAACTTGTTCTCCCTAAATGATTAAATCCTTTTCTATGTCGCATTATTCAATTCCTGTTTCCTGGTTTGCACTAATTATTCTTTTTCCAATTTATACTTTGTTATGTCCATACCGAAAGTAAGGTTCATTGTAGTAAGCAGGTCTTCTAATTCTGTAAGTGATTTCTTTCCAAAATTCCGGAATTTCAAAAGATCGTTCTTGTTGAACTTTACCAGGTCTCCCAGGGAATCCACTTCGGCAGCTTTTAAACAATTCAATGCACGCACTGAAAGATCCAGGTCAACAAGTTTGGTTTTCAACAACTGGCGCATATGAAGTATTTCCTCATCAAATTCCTCATTTGCATATTTATCTTCTGTATCCAGAGTAATTTTCTCATCTGAAAACAACATGAAATGGTGGATAAGAATCTTTGCTGCCTCTTTCAGGGCTTCTTTCGGGTGGATAGAACCATCTGTTTCGATTTCGAAAATAAGTTTTTCATAATCGGTTTTTTGTTCTACACGATAGTTCTCCACAGTATATTTAACATTTTTAATAGGAGTAAATATTGAATCTACAGCAATTAACCCCAATGGAGCCTCTTCCATTTCGTTTTCTTCTGCAGGAACATAGCCTCTCCCCTTATTTATTGTTAATTCAAGCTGTATCTTAACGTCAGCTTCCATTTTACAAATCACATGATCGGAGTTTAAAACTTCAAAACTATTCAAAAATTTATTGAGATCACCAGCCTTAAACTCGGTTTGCCCATTGATGGTAACAATGATTTTCTCATCGTCAACATCATCCACAAGTTTCTTAAACCTTACTTGTTTCAGGTTGAGTACAATATCAGTTACATCTTCGATAACTCCCTTAATTGTAGAGAATTCATGATCTACACCTTCGAGACGGACAGAAGAAATTGCATATCCTTCCAGGGAAGATAAAAGAATTCTACGTAGGGCATTCCCAATAGTGATACCATATCCGGGCTCAAGAGGTCTAAACTCAAATTTACCACTGGTGTCATCGGATTTCACCATGATCACCTTATCGGGCTTCTGAAATGATAGAATCGCCATAATTTATTTAATATTTTATTTAGAATATAATTCAACAATAAGCTGCTCCTGAATATTTTCGGGGATCTCTTCCCTGGAAGGAATATTCAGAAACTTACCATGCATTTTTTCTTCATCCCATTCCAGCCATGCAGAGCTGGTATAGCGCGTAGAGCCCAAAGATTCTGTAATTGCTTCCAGTGATTTAGACTTCTCACGAACTCCAACAATATCCCCTGCTTTTACAGTATAAGAAGGAATATTCAACACTTTTCCATTGACTGTTATATGGCGATGTGAAACAAACTGTCTTGCGCCATCTCTGCTAGGTGCGATTCCCAGTCTATAGACTACATTATCCAGTCTGGACTCGAGTAATTGGAGTAATACTTCCCCGGTAATTCCTTTACTTCTGGAAGCTTTCTTAAACAAATTAGAAAATTGTCTTTCCAAAACGCCATAGGTATACTTAACTTTTTGTTTTTCCTTCAGCTGTATCCCATATTCAGATTCTTTTCTTCTTCTTCTCTTATTTGCTCCATGTTGCCCTGGTGGATAATTCTTTTTCTCAAAAGCTTTATCCGGACCGAAAATCGGTTCACCAAATTTTCTGGCAATTTTTGTTTTTGGACCTGTATATCTAGCCATTTATCTTTAAATTAATCTCTATTTAATATTATTCTTCTTTAATCTTAAACCCTTCTTCTTTTTGGTGGGCGGCAACCATTATGGGGCAATGGAGTAACATCTGTAATTTCAGCAACCTCAATACCATTGGAGTGGAGTGTTCTTATTGCCGATTCTCTACCTGATCCAGGTCCTCTTACAAATACCTTTACTTTTCTCAATCCCAGGTCATAGGCAACTTTAGCACAATCCTGTGCAGCCTGGGCGGCTGCATAAGGAGTGTTTTTCTTAGAACCTCTAAATCCCATTTTTCCGGATGATGACCAGCTAATTACCTGTCCGGCATTATTGGTAAGTGAGATAATAATATTGTTAAAAGAAGCATGTATATGGGCCTGTCCTGTTGGTTCAACCTTTACAACCCTTTTTTTTGATCCTGTCTTCTTAGCCATTTTCTATCTTATTTATTTAGTTGCTTTCTTTTTATTTGCAACAGTTTTCCTTCTTCCCTTCCGGGTTCGGGCATTATTTTTTGTACTTTGACCTCTTACGGGCATTCCAATACGATGGCGAATACCTCTATAAGATCCAATATCCATAAGCCTTTTAATGTTCATTTGAACTTCAGAGCGTAATTCTCCTTCCAGCTTATAGGTCTCATTTAAGATCTTACGAATGCTTGCAATATCATCATCCGTCCAATCCTTTACTTTTACATTACGATCGATCCCAGCTTCATCGAGCACCTTCCTGGCAATACTATTGCCAACACCGTAGATATAGGTTAAGCCTATTTCACCTCTCTTGTTTTTTGGTAGGTCAACACCAATAATTCTTGCCATAAATTCAATTATTATATATATAAACTTATCCCTGGCGTTGCTTAAACCTGGGATTTTTTTTATTGATCACATATAAACGTCCTTTTCTCCTCACTATTTTACAGTCAGACGAACGTTTTTTAATAGAGGCTTTTACCTTCATATCATAAATTATTTGTACCTAAATGTTATTCTTCCTTTGCTAAGGTCATAGGGTGACATTTCCACTTTTACCTTATCACCCGGAAGTATTTTTATATAATGCATCCTCATTTTTCCCGAAATATGAGCAGTAATTACATGCCCGTTTTCCAGTTCAACTCTGAACATTGCGTTCGACAGGGCCTCAATAATTGTACCATCCTGCTGTATAGAAGGTTGTTTTGCCATGCTAAGTATTTTTATTATTCAAAACTTCATCTATATAATCAAATGTTGATAAAACCTCAGCTTTTCCCTTCCTGACAACAAGTGCAAACTCAAAATGAGCCGATGGCAGATTATCTAAGGTTTTAATTGTCCAGCCATCTTTCTGCTGAACTATTTCTTTTTTCCCCTGGTTAATCATTGGTTCAATACAAATAACCAGGCCTGAAGGCAATTTTGCTCCTTTTCCCCTTCTTCCATAGTTCGGAACCTCCGGTTCTTCATGTAAAGCAGATCCCAATCCATGACCTACCATCTCCCGCACAACAGAAAATCCATTTTTTTCAGCATAATTCTGAACTGCAAATCCAATATCTCCTACCCTCTTTCCGCTAACTGCCTGTTTTACTCCCTCCCATAAAGACTCTCTTGTAACTTTCAAAAGTCTTCTCACATTTTCATCCACTTCTCCAACTTCAAAAGTAAATGCGGTATCTCCAAAATATCCATCTTTCTTTACTCCGCAATCCACCGATATAATATCGCCCTCATTAAGTTGAGATGAGGAAGGAATTCCATGAACCACCTTGCTGTTTACCGAAGTACACAATGTGTTTGGGAATCCGTGGTAGCCTTTAAATCCAGGTACTGCACCATGATCCCGAATAAATTCTTCAGCCCTTTTGTCTAACTCGAGTGTAGTTACACCCGGGTTTATCAACTTCGCAACCTCCGCCAGGGTTCTGGAAACAAGCAAATTGTTATGCCTCAGCAGGTCAATTTCTTCTTCCGTTTTTATCTTTAAATTCAAAGAACTTTTATCTTTACATTGCTGCTGCGCCAGATCTTCCCTTTATTCTACCCGACTTCATAAGCCCGTCATAATGGCGCATCAGTAAATGACTTTCAATTTGCTGCAAAGTATCCAGGATTACACCTACCATAATCAACAAACTGGTTCCTCCAAAGAAACTTGCAAACTGTCCGGTAATTCCAACACTCACAGCAAATGTTGGCAAAATCGCTACAAGTGCAAGGAAAAAAGAACCTGGCAGGGTTATTCTGGACATCACCGCATCAAGGAATTCTGCTGTTTTCCTTCCGGGTTTCACTCCGGGAATAAAGCCACCGTTCTTTTTCAGATCCTCGGCCATCTGATTTGGATTGATGGTGATTGCTGTATAAAAATATGTAAATATGATAATCATTGCAGCCATAGTAATATTGTACCAGAACCCATACATATTGGAAAATGCCACTGCCAGTCCTGACGACTGGTCGGCAGTATATCCAATAAGCATAATAGGAAGCATCATAATTGCCTGTGCGAAAATAATTGGCATAACGCCGGCAGCATTCACTTTTAATGGGATATACTGTCGTACCCCACCGTATTGTTTATTTCCAATTATTCGCTTTGCATATTGCACCGGAATTCTTCGTGTTCCCTGAACCAGCAATATGGTGGCCAATACAACTACAAACAAGAATACAATTTCAGCAAGGAAAGCTACCAGTCCTCCTGAACCATTGAGTCTGCTACCAAACTCAGCAACAGTAGCAAATGGTAACCTTGCAATAATCCCGATCATAATCAAAAGGGAAATTCCATTTCCAATACCCTTATCGGTAATTCTTTCGCCCATCCACATTACGAACATGGTACCGGTAGTAAGAATAACCACCGATGAGATAGTAAAGAATACACCTTTCATCACGAAAGCTGTATCCGGCAACTGGGCATGAAGATTAGCCAGATAGCTAGGCGCCTGCAAAAGCAGAATACCCACTGTAAGATAGCGTGTAATCTGGTTGATCCTTCTTCTTCCGCTTTCTCCTTCACGCTGTAATTTTTGAAAATAAGGAATAGCAATTCCAAGTAATTGAACTACAATGGAGGCAGAAATATAGGGCATAATCCCAAGTGCAAAAATCGAGGCAGTTGAGAAAGCGCCTCCTGAGAACATATCCAACAAATTCATCAAACCAGAGGAAGTCTGGGCTTTTAACTGGCCCAATTGAGATGGATCAATTCCCGGAAGGCTAATATACTTTCCTAAGCGGTATATTAAAAGCAGACCCAGGGTATAAATAATCCTGCTTCTCAGGTCTTCAATCTTAAAAATGTTTTTTATGGTATCAATCAGAGCTCTCATTCAGTTAAATTTTTTCTATGGTTCCTTTTGCAGCTTCAATTGCTTCCTGGGCCACTTTCGAAAATGCGTGGGCTTTAACATCCAGTTTGGCTTTCAACTCACCATTGCCAAGAATTTTAACCAGGGTATTTTTATTGGATATCAGTCCAACACTTCTCAGAACTTCGGGGTTGATTTCGGTAATTCCCTTATTATCCACCAGATTCTGAAGTATTCCAATATTAATCCCTTTGTATTCTTTCCTGTTAATATTTGTAAAACCAAATTTAGGCACACGTCTGTGAAGTGGCATCTGACCTCCTTCAAAGCCTATTTTACGGGAATATCCTGACCTTGATTTCTGACCTTTATGTCCCCTGGTGGCAGTTCCACCTCTGCCTGAACCCTGGCCACGGCCAATTCTTTTTCCCTTATGTATTGAACCTTTTGCAGGTTTAAGATTACTTAAGTCCATTTTAATCTTTTAATTGATCTATTTAACTTCCTCTACCTTTACCAGATGCCTAAGCTTGGTAATCATTCCAAGAATTTGAGGGCTAGCTTCTTTTTCTACAGAGCCGTTCATTTTTCTCAATCCCAAAGCATCCAGAGTTAGTTTCTGGCGTTTAGGCCTTCCGATACGGCTTTTTATTTGTGTGATTCTTATTTTTACCATCTTTTTAAAATTCTAACCTTTAAAAACTTTATCAACTGTTACACCGCGAGCATGGGCAACAGCCCTTGCATCACGCAATTCAAGTAAAGCTGCAAATGTTGCCTTCACCAGATTATGCGGATTGGATGACCCTTTTGATTTGGCAAGAACATTTCTTACACCAACACTTTCAAGAACAGCACGCATAGCACCACCGGCTTTCACTCCCGTACCTTCTGAAGCGGGCTTAAGGAATACGCGGGCACCACCATACTTTGCCAGCTGTTCATGAGGAATGGTTCCTTTATTAATCGGAACCTTGATCAGGTTTTTCTTGGCATCCTCAATCCCTTTATGAATAGCCGTGGTAACTTCTTTAGCTTTACCCAATCCATGTCCAACAATACCATCTTCATTTCCAACAACCACAATTGCCGAAAAACTAAATGTACGTCCACCTTTGGTAACCTTTGTTACTCTTTGAATACTAACCAGCCTGTCTTTCAGTTCAAGATCACTGGTTTTTACTTTTCTAATGCCCTCTGTCATAACAATTTAGAATTTTAAGCCTCCCTTACGGGCGGCATCTGCTAATTCCTTTATTCTTCCATGATACATATAACCGCCCCTGTCAAAAACCACTGAAGTGACTCCTTTTTTACTGGCTTCTTCAGCAAGTAGTTTACCAACCATTTTAGACTGTTCGGTCTTTGAAATATTTTTCTTCCCTTCAATCTCTTTGTTTAAAGAAGAAACAGCAAACAATGTTTTCCCGCTGATATCATCCACAACCTGAATATAAATTTGCTTGTTGCTTCTAAAAACTGACACTCTGGGAATATCGGCAGTACCGGAAATCGTTTTCCTTATTCTTCTTTTAATCCTAATTCTTCTTTCTGTCTTTGTCAAAGCCATGATCTTTAGCAGTTAACTATTAAACACTTGCAGTTTTACCTGCTTTTCTACGAATATATTCACCCACATATCTAACCCCTTTTCCTTTATATGGTTCAGGTTTTCTCAGGGCTCTGATTTTAGATGCAACATGTCCGATTAGTTGCTTATCAATACTTGTAAGCGTAATGATTGAATTTGCTCTTCTTTCAGTTACAGCTTCAACTTTAATTTCATCAGGAAGCTCTATCTTAATATCGTGTGAATATCCAAGGCTCAAATTAAGGATTTGCCCTTGCGTTTCAGCTTTATAACCAACTCCTACCAGCTCAAGTTTTATTTCATATCCTTTTGAAACTCCCATCACCATATTATTGATGAGTGAACGGTACAGGCCATGCATAGCCTTATGTTCCTTCCCATCAGAAGGTCTGCTTAACAGAACTTTATTCCCTTCCTGCTTAATGCTTAAATAAGGGTTCACCTGTTGTTGCAATTCTCCTTTTGGGCCCTTAACCTTAACCAGGTTGCCTTCAGAAACTTCCAAACTCACACCTTCAGCTAATATCACGGGTAAATTCCCAATACGTGACATAAAAAATCCTCCTAATTAATAAACGTAACATAAAACTTCACCACCAACATTCATATTCCTTGCTTCCTTATCGGTTATCAATCCATCAGAAGTGGAAAGAATAGCAATACCCAGGCCGTTGAGCACCCTGGGGATCTGACCCACATTGGCGTATTTCCTCAGGCCCGGACGACTTGCTCTTTGCATAGACTTAATTGCAGGCACTTTTGTTTTGGGATGATACTTCAATGCAATTTTAATAGTTCCCTGAGGTCCTTCATCAATAAATTTATAATTCAATATATATCCTTTCTCATGAAGTATCTTAGTAAGGCCCTTCTTCATATTTGATGCAGGTATCTCAACCACTTTATGACCGGCTTTAATTGCATTCCGTATTCTTGTAAGATAGTCTGCTATTGTATCTGTCATTTCCCTTTTTTTAATCTATTAAAACTTCCAAATCCTATAATTGAATTACCAGCTTGCTTTTTTAACTCCCGGGATCAACCCGGCTGAGGCCATTTCCCGAAAAGTAATCCTGCTGATTCCAAACTGTCTCATATAGCCTTTTGGACGTCCGGTAATTCTGCAACGATTATGCAGGCGAACCGGACTCGAATTCCTCGGCAGTCTGCTTAAGCCAATATAGTCACCTTCGGCTTTTAATTGTGCTCTTTTTGCAGCGTATTTTTCAACAAGTTTGGCACGTTTTACTTCCCGGGCCTTCATTGATTCCTTAGCCATATTAATTATTTTTTGTGTGTTTAAACGGCATTCCGAACTCTTTCATCAAAGCATAGCCTTCTTCATCCGTCCTGGCAGAGGTCACAAAGCTTATCTCAAGTCCCATGATCTTACCGATTTTATCAATATCTATTTCCGGAAAAATAATTTGTTCCGTGATACCCAGGGTATAATTCCCTCTTCCATCCAGTTTATTTCCAACTCCGTTGAAATCACGAATTCTGGGAAGGGCAACTGAAATTAATCGCTCTAAAAATTCATACATTCTGTCTCTGCGCAAGGTCACTTTCACACCAATAGGCATTTTTTTTCTCAATTTAAAATTCGATATATCCTTTATTGAGAGTCTTTCAATAGCTTTTTGGCCTGCAATTGCTGAAATTTCATTCATTCCATTATCCATCATTTTCTTATCTGCAGTTGCCTGGCCAATTCCCTGATTGATGACAATCTTTTGCAAACGGGGAACTTGCATTACTGAAGAATAGCTAAATTTATCCTTCAATGATGAAATGATTTCCTCCTGATACTTCTTTTTCAGAGTTGGTATATATTCCATTACTTAATTTCCTCTCCTGATTTTTTTGCAAACCTAATACGTTTACCCTTGTCATTTAATTTTCTCCCAATTCTTGTAGGCTCTCCTGTTGAAGGATCAACCAATAATAAATTTGATATATGAACCGGGGCTTCTTTCTTAATAATTCCGCCCTGAGGGTTTTGTGCATTTGGTTTAGTGTGTTTTGAAACCAAATTTACACCTTCAACAATTGCCCTGCTTTTAAGTCTCATGACTTCCAGTATTCTTCCCTGCTGGCCTTTATATTCGCCACTTATTACGAAAACTGTGTCACCCTTTTTTACATGTAATTTCTTCATCCTGCTCATTTCGAACATTTTTTTCAATTAAAGCACCTCTGGTGCCAAAGAAATAATTTTCATATAATTCTCACGCAATTCCCTGGCAACCGGTCCGAAGATACGAGTGCCTCTGATTTCATTTGCAGTATTGAGTAATACAACGGCATTATCATCAAAACGAATATAAGTCCCATCTGCTCTTCTAATTTCTTTCCTGGTTCTGACTACTACCGCCTGGGTAACCATTCCTTTTTTGGCTTCTCCTCCGGGTATAGCACTTTTTACAGTAACCACAATCTTATCTCCAATGGATGCATATCTCCTTCCGGTGCCGCCCAGTACCCGAATACAGAGAACTTCCTTGGCTCCACTGTTATCGGCAACTCCTAATCTGCTTTCTTGCTGTATCATAATTACTTGGCTCTTTCAACAATTTCGATTAATCTCCAGCTTTTATTTTTACTCAAAGGCCGGGTTTCCATAATTTTTACTGTATCTCCAATATTGCAGTTATTTTCTTCATCATGAGCAATAAATTTTGTGCTCTTGTTCATAAACTTTCCATAGATTGGGTGCTTTACTTTCCTTTTCACCAGAACCACTATGGACTTTTCCATTTTGTCGCTAACAACAACGCCGATACGCTCTTTACGTAAATTCCTGTTTCCCATTGCTAATTTTCCTTATTCCCGGTTAATTGCCTGTCTTTTAATTCAGTTTCCATTCTTGCAATATCTCTTCTTATTCCCCTGATTTTCATAGGGTTGTCAAGAGGAGAAATAGCATGATTTAATTTCAGTTTGCTAAGAAAATTTCTTTCATTATCAATCCTTTCCTCCAGTTCCTTAAGCGAAAGCTCTTTTAATTCACTACTCTTCATAACACCATTGATTCATTAATTTTCATAATCACGCCTTACCACAAATTTTGTAGTAACCGGAAGTTTTTGTGCAGCCAGGCGAAGTGCTTCCCTGGCCAACTCATAAGGTACTCCCTCAGCTTCTAAGATAATTCTTCCTGGAGTAATTGGGGCAACAAATCCTTCAGGTGCTCCTTTCCCTTTACCCATTCTCACTTCTGCAGGCTTTTTCGTAATGGGTTTATCCGGGAATATCCTGATCCATATCTGCCCTTCCCTTTTCATATGTCGGGTTACAGCCTGACGTGCAGCTTCAATCTGTCTTCCTGTAATCCAGGCTTGTTCCAGGGATTTAATTCCAAAAGAACCAAAAACCAGTTGATTACCTCTCTGGGCATTCCCTTTCATTCTGCCCTTCTGGCGCCTTCTGTATTTAGTCTTTTTTGGTTGTAACATCTTTCTTCGCTATTTAATATTGTATCCAATTTGCTCTGGGTGGTACTTATCTGTTCCTCCTGCTAAACCCCTTTGATTTTTGCTGTTTTGCCCCAATGTTTGGCGAAAGGTCTCTTTTACCATATACTTCTCCATTACAAATCCAAACCTTCAAACCAATCAGTCCAACTTTTGTAAGGGCTTCAGCCTTAGCAAAATCAATATCGGCACGCAAGGTATGCAATGGAATTCTACCTTCCTTATACATTTCAGAACGAGCCATTTCTGCTCCACCCAGACGGCCTGAAACAAGTACCTTAATTCCCTGTGCTCCCATCCTCATAGTTGAGGCTATCGTCATTTTAATTGCTCTCCTGAAAGAAATTTTACCTTCAATCTGGCGGGCGATATTATTTGCCATAATGGTAGCATCCAGCTCCGGTCTTCTAACTTCAAATATATTGATCTGTACCTCTTTATTGGTCAGTTTTTTCAATTCTTCCTTCAATTTATCCACTTCCTGACCACCTTTCCCAATTATAATTCCAGGCCTGGCAGTATTCACCGTAACTGTGATCATTTTCAGTGTTCTTTCAATAATTATCTTCGATACGCTGGCCTTTGCCAAACGTGCATTGAGGTAACTTCTGATTTTATGATCTTCAATCAGCTTATCAGCATAGTTCTTACCACCATACCAGTTTGAATCCCATCCTCTGATGATCCCTAAACGATTTGAAATCGGATTAACTTTCTGTCCCATGTATCTTATTTTGTTGAAGGTTCTTCCTGCTTGCCGGCAGGCACGGCTTCCGTTTTATTTACACTATCCAATACCAAAGTCACATGATTTGATCTTTTTCTAATCCTGTGAGCTCTCCCCTGCGGGGCGGGACGTAATCTTTTGAGTGTCCTGCCCTGATCTACAAAAATCTCTTTGACAAAAAGCTGACTGTCTTCAATCCTGACTCCTTCATTTTTATTTTGCCAATTGGATATGGCAGAAAGAAGAAGTTTTTCGACCCGGCCAGTAGCTTCTTTGGAATTGTACTTTAATATATCAAGAGCTTTATTCACCTCCTGTCCACGAATTAAATCTACAACAAGTCTCATTTTCCGTGGTGAAGTGGGACAATTTTTCAGAACCGCATAATACCGGCTCTTTTTTGCCTCCCTCATTTCATTTGCTCTATTTCTTTTTTTTGCACCCATATTCATTAAATTTTCAGCAAAATGTCAACTACCTGGCTTTTCCCCCGTGTCCTCTAAAAATACGGGTAGGAGCAAATTCCCCTAATTTATGACCAACCATATTTTCAGTAATATAAACAGGAATGAATTTGTTCCCGTTGTGTACCGCTATGGTATGACCAACAAAATCGGGAGAGATCATAGATCTTCTTGACCAGGTTTTGATCACGGTTTTTTTGCCCGAATCATTCATAGCAAGAACTCTTTTCTCAAGTTTAAAATCTATAAAAGGGCCTTTTTTAAGTGATCTGCTCATCTTATCAAATAATTTTCAAAAATTAACGCTTTCTTTTCTCAACTATATATTTATCAGAATACTTCCTTTTGGAACGTGTTTTAAAACCTTTTGCCGGTATTCCATTCCTGGATCTGGGATGGCCACCGGAAGCTCTTCCTTCTCCTCCACCCATTGGATGATCAACAGGATTCATAGCCACGCCTCTCACCCTTGGCCTTCTCCCCAGCCATCTTGATCTCCCGGCTTTACCAGAGCGTTCCAGACCATGATCAGAATTAGAAATAGTTCCAATAGTTGCACGGCATGTGGTCAGTACCATTCTGGATTCCCCGGAAGGAAGCTTCAGGATGGCATACTTCTTATCACGACTTGTAAGCTGAGCATAAGATCCGGCACTACGGGCCATTGCACCACCTCTTCCAGGCTGTAGTTCAATATTGTGAACTACTGTACCCAGAGGTATTTCGGCTAAAAACAAGGTATTCCCAACTTCAGGGCTAACCCCTTTCCCCGACTGAATGGTTTGTCCTACTTTTATACCATTTGGTGCAAGGATATACCTTTTTTCGCCATCCTCGTATACTAGCAATGCTATCCTTGCTGTACGGTTCGGATCATACTCTACGCTCTTTACCCTGGCAGTAGTTCCATCTTTATCTCTCAGGAAATCTATTACCCGGTATCTTCTCTTATGTCCCCCACCGAGATATCTCATCGTCATTTTCCCGGTGTTGTTTCGTCCTCCGGATTTCTTAATGGGGCGAAGCAAAGACTTCTCAGGAGTTGCTGATGTAATATCATCAAAAATTCCTGCTACCTTTTGTCTCTGACCTGGTGTTACTGGTTTAAATTTTCTAACTGCCATAACTCATTTAAATATTGCTGTAGAAATCAATCGTATCTCCTTCAGCCAGTGTGATAATGGCCTTTTTAAAGGAACTGGTTTTGCCAATGGTCATCCCACCACGGGTGTTTCTTGACTTTTTCTTACCGGCATAACGCATAGTATTTACCGATGCCACGGTTACGTCATACATTTCCTCTACAGCTTTTTTAATCTGTATCTTATTGGCTTTCATAGCCACTCTAAATCCATAACGGTTCAGATCTTCCCCCTGAGCTGTCATTTTTTCTGTCACTATTGGCTTAAGCAAAATATCCATGCTTCAAATTTTTTCTTAATTCCCCAGAATTTGATTAATAACCTCAATTGAACTTTCAGAAAGTACCAGAGAGGAGGCATTTACAATATCGTATGTACTTAAATCAGAGGCTGTTACTACCTTTACATCTTTCAAATTTCGGGAAGACAAATATATATTTTTATTCGTTTCATTAAAAACAAAAACCGATTTTTTATCCTGGACTTTTAAATTTGTGCTAATCCGCTCAAAATCACTTGTTTTAGGAGCCTCCAACTGAAAATCTTCAATGATGATGATATCTTTTGCGATAGCTTTATAAGAAAGTGCTGATTTCCTGGCCAGTTGCTTCAGTTTCTTATTCAGTTTAATGTTATAGTCTCTTGGACTTGGCCCAAAAACTCTTCCACCACCTCTGAACAGTGGGTTTGAAATGGCCCCCGCCCTGGCTGTACCCGTACCTTTTTGTTTTTTAATCTTCCTTGTACTGGCCCTGATTTCTCCTCTCTCCTTTGTTTTATGAGTTCCCTGACGATTGTTTGCCATATACTGTTTTATATCCAGATAGATGGCGTGATCATTTGGTTCAATACCGAAGACTTCTTTTTTCAATTCAGTCGTTTTACCGGTATCTTTTCCCTCAATATTTAAAACTGCTAACTTCATTACTTGGTAATTATTAAGTATGAACCATTGGGACCGGGAACCGATCCTTTAACTATCAAAACATTTTCTTCAGGGATCAGTTTCATCACACGCAAACTAATGGCCATAACCTGGTGTCCACCTGTACGACCTGCCATCCGCATTCCTTTAAAAACCCTGGAAGGACTGGAAGAAGCGCCCAAAGATCCGGGAGCCCTGAGCCTGTTGTGCTGTCCATGAGTTGCATCGCCCACACCATGGAAGCCATGTCTTTTTACAACTCCCTGAAAACCTTTTCCCTTAGCAATCCCTCTAACATCAAGCCATGTATCATCGTTAAACAGATCAACGCTTATAACATCACCTAAACTTACGGAATCTCCAAAGCCAATAAATTCCACCAATTTTTTCTTTGGTGTGCTTTTAGCTTTCTTAAAATGGCCTTCCATAGCCCTGGTAGTCCTTTTTTTTCTCTTCTCATCAAAACCCAGTTGAACAGCATCATAGCCATCTATTTCTTTGGTTTTGACCTGGGTAACCGTACAAGGACCTGCTTCAATAACTGTACAAGGAATACTTTTCCCTTCTTCGTTAAATATGGAAGTCATCCCAACCTTTTTACCAATTAATCCCTGCATTTTTATATTCTATTTCTGTAATTAAACTTTTATTTCAACTTCCACACCACTGGGCAATTCCAGCTTCATCAAAGCATCAATGGTTTTTGGTGTGGAGCTATAAATATCCAGTAATCTCTTATATGAGGCCACCATAAATTGTTCTCTGGACTTCTTATTTACAAAGGGAGAACGAAGCACGGTAAAAACCCTTTTGTGTGTTGGCAATGGGATAGGACCACTTACCACGGCACCAGTGGATTTCACCGTTTTTACAATCTTCTCTGCAGATTTATCTACAAGATTATGATCGTAGGATTTCAATTTAATTCTGATCTTTTGACTCATTCTATTAAATTATAAAATTCATTATACGTGCTCTACAGTTCCTCTGGCTTTCTCAATTATTTTCCTGGCAATCTCTTCCGGAACTTCATCATACTTAGCAAACTCCATTGTAGAAGTGGCTCTCCCCGATGTTAGGGTTCGTAAAACGGTAACATAACCGAATTTCTCAGCAAGAGGAACCTTTGCTTTTATAACGCGTGCGCCCATTTTAGAAAGCATGCCTTCTACCTGTCCGCGGCGTTTGTTGAAATCTGAGATCACATCGCCCATATATTCTTCAGGTGTTACAACCTCGGCTGACATAATTGGTTCCAATAAAATAGGTAGCCCTTTTGAAGCTACATTCCGGAATGCAGATTTCGCTGCCAGTTCAAAAGATAAACTATCGGAATCAACCGGATGGTAAGATCCATCCAGTAAAACAACTTTCATATTATCAAGAGGATATCCGGCAAGTGGCCCATTGTTCATGGCTTGTTTAAAGCCTTTTTCTACAGATGGAATAAACTCTCTTGGTACATTTCCACCCTTCACCTTATCAATAAACTGAAGACCTGTTACTCCGTCATCAGCCGGTCCGATTTCAATAATAATATCCGCAAATTTTCCTCTTCCACCGGTTTGCTTCTTGAACACTTCGCGGTGTTTTAGGGTTTTAGTAAGGGCCTCTTTATATGCTACCTGGGGAATCCCCTGGTTACATTCCACGTTAAATTCCCGTTTGATTCGGTCAATCAAAATTTCGAGGTGCAGTTCACCCATTCCATTAATTAATGTCTGTCCGGTATTTTCATCTATTTTTACCTGGAAAGTAGGATCTTCTTCAGCAAGTTTTAAAAGTGCAACACCCAGTTTGTCAACATCCTCTTGTGATTTTGGTTCAATGGCTATTCCAATAACCGGAGCGGGAAAATCCATCGATTCAAGAGAAATAGGCTTCTTTGCATCACAAATAGTATCTCCGGTTTTCATATCTTTCAAGCCAACCGCGGCACAAATATCTCCTGCTTCGATGATATCCCTGGGATTTTGTTTATTGGCATGCATCTGATATAAACGATTGATTCGTCCCTTTTTGCCTGTTCTTGCATTTAAAACAGAGGCGCCTGCTTCCAACACTCCGGAGTAAACTCTCAGGTATACCAGCCTTCCAACAAAAGGATCGGTGGCTATCTTAAAAACCAGGGCGGCGAGAGGTTCATTTGAATCCGGATTTCTGCTCACTTTGGCATCTCCATGCATTGGATTTGTCCCTTGTACTGCACCAACATCCAAAGGACTTGGGAGGAACGCGATTATTGCATCCAGCAATCTTTGAACTCCCTTGTTCTTAAAAGCAGACCCACACATAACCGGCACAATAGACATTTCCAGGGTGGATTTACGAATTACCGCAATGATTTCCTCGGGAGTAATCGAATCCGGGTTTTCAAAATATCTTTCCAGCAAAGAATCATCCGTTATTGCTACCGCTTCCATAAGTTTTTCTCTCCACTCTTTTGCAGTAGCCTTTAGCTCCTCAGGAATTTCAACCAGGTCATAAACGGTTCCCATTTTCTCATCCTCTCTCCACACTACCGCTTTATTATACATCAGGTCAATCACGCCCTTAAAATTTTCTTCCGATCCAATTGGTATTTGTACGGGAATAGGGTTAGAGTCAAGCTTTTCCTTGATCTGCTCTACAACAGAAAAGAAGTCTGAGCCTACCCTGTCCATTTTATTCACAAAAGCAATCCTGGGCACATTATATTTATCGGCCTGTCTCCATACAGTTTCCGATTGAGGTTCGACTCCTCCAACAGCACAAAAAATAGCTACAGCACCATCCAAAACCCGCAAAGACCTTTCCACCTCAACGGTAAAGTCCACGTGTCCGGGAGTATCAATAATATTGATTTTGTAATCTTGATTCTTATAATTCCAATAAGTTGTTGTTGCGGCTGCAGTGATGGTTATCCCTCTTTCCTGCTCCTGTACCATCCAGTCCATCTGGGCAGCTCCATCATGAACCTCACCAATACGATGAGTACGACCGGTATAATACAAAATCCTTTCGGTAGTTGTAGTTTTACCGGCATCAATGTGGGCCATGATCCCAATATTCCTGGTATTTTTCAAATCACTCATCAGCAAGCCTGTACTTCTATCAATTAAAATCTGAAATGTGCAAATGCCTTGTTTGCTTCTGCCATTCTATGGGTTTCTTCCTTTTTCTTAAAGGCTCCACCTTCTTCTTTATAAGCCGCCATAATTTCAGCAGCAAGTTTTTCACTCATACTTTTTCCACTTCTCTTCCTGGAGAACAATATTAAATTCTTCATACTGATTGAGGTCTTCCTTTCCTGCCGTATCTCCATTGGCACCTGAAAAGTAGCACCACCTACACGACGGCTCTTCACCTCAACAGCAGGAGTGATATTTTCTAAAGCCTTTTTCCAAATCTCAAGAGGAGATTTTTCATCATCCTTCATTTTATTTCCTACCATATCCAGAGCTCCATAGAAAACATGGAATGACAGGCTTTTCTTTCCTGACATCATAAGATTATTGACAAACATTGTCACCATGGTATCCTTGAATTTTGGATCTGGAAGCAGTCTCCGCTCTTTAGGCTTGGTTTTTCTCATTTCTTAATATTCTAATTATCCTAAAACTTATTTCTTCTTTGGCTTCTTGGTGCCATATTTCGATCTCCTTTGGGTTCTCCCGGTTACTCCTTCAGTATCCAAAGCTCCCCTGATCAAATGGTATCTAACTCCGGGTAAATCTTTCACCCTGCCACCACGGATCAGCACAATTGAGTGTTCCTGCAAATTATGACCTTCACCAGGAATATAAGCATTCACTTCTTTCCCATTGGTTAAACGTACCCTGGCAACCTTTCTCATAGCCGAATTCGGCTTTTTTGGCGTAGTTGTATAAACTCGCACACAAACCCCTCTTCTCTGAGGACATGAATCAAGAGCAGGAGCCTTACTTTTATCTACAATTTTCTTGCGTCCCTTTCTTACTAACTGCTGTATTGTAGGCATATAGACAATGTTTTATGACATGAAATTCCCAATTTGGGTTGCAAAGGTATTATTTTTTTTAAAAAAAGAACTCAAATTAGCTATTTTTTTTCACACATTGGGATTACTTACAAGCATCCACAATATATCTATATTATAATGTATGAATGACTTGTAAGAAACAAGTGTTCATGTATCTTTGGTATGGTATTATAAAAATTTCAGACTTTGAAATTTCATCATTTCAAATAGAAAACCAGACAGGTATATAAGGACAATTGATAAGATTAATTTTGTCATAATAAAGTATTATATTATCAACTATTTTTTAGACCAAAAAAAATACTGTTTTTTTTCTTCAAAAGCATTGAATGAAGAAATTTGAAAGTGATCAAAAAAAGAGCCGTCGGAAATATATATTTATGTCTGGCATAGTTATAGGCTTTCTTATAATCCTGGGAACTAACAAGGCTATTATTCTTAGTTCAAGCAACCAGTATTGTTCATCTTGCCATAGTCACCCACATGCCATCTCATCCTGGAAGTTTTCAACTCACTATGACAATCCTGCCGGTATTGTTGTAAAATGTGTTGAATGCCACCTTCCCCCGGGCGGGACTGAATACCTCATGAAAAAAATTAAATTTGGTATAAAAGACGTATATGGTGAGTTTTTTAAGGATACTTCAGAAATAAATTGGAGTGAAAAATCAAAACTTGAAAATGCCATAAAATTTACTTTTAAAGAATCTTGTATAAAATGTCATCAGAATCTTTTTCCTCTTGATTTATCAAAAAAGGGAAGTGAGGCACACCTTTATTATACTCAGATTCCAGATAAGATTCATTGTATAAACTGTCATCTGAATGTTGGCCATTATTCTGCGGAGACTATGCAGTCAGAAAATATTTCGTTCGGACAAACTTCTATAGAATCTGAGATCTTTAATGAATCATACAAAGTTACTTCATTCAATAATTACACAGATTATATTCCGGGAACAAATGTAAGCTTTGATATGGTAGCAATTAATGGAGGAAGCTTTATGATGGGTAGCCCTGAAAACGAAAAATACCGGCAAGCTGATGAGGGTCCCATAAAACACATTCATATTAGTCCGTTTTTTATGGGTAAAATTGAAGTTACATGGGATGCATACATTGCATTTTACAATCAAACAGCTTCCGGGGATAGATTATCAGAAAAAACTAAATACAATTCAATTACTGAGAAGGCAGATGCAATAACCGGGGCAACTCCTCCTTACGGACCGCCTGATCAGGGTTGGGGCATGGGCAGCAGACCCGCCATTACAATGACCCATCATGCAGCTGAAGTTTATTGTAAGTGGTTATCTCTTATTACAGGAAAAAAATACCGTTTACCAACTGAATCTGAATGGGAATATGCCTGCCGGGGGGGTATTGAGAGTGCAAACTTCTTCCATATTGAGCCGAAGCATTTCGAGGGGAAAAGCTTATTATCACGATTATTCAGCGAAGGAAATCCGGATGTCGATAATTATGTAATTTACGCCGGTAATGCAAAAGGAAAAACAGAGGAACCAAAGGATATGGCAGAAAATCCATTCGGCCTGGTAAATATGTTGGGTAATGTTAGCGAATTTTGTTCTGATTGGTATTCATCAGGGATCTATGCACAAATTTCAGGTAAAGAATTGACAAACCCGAAAGGACCTGCTAATGGCGAACAATATGTAATTAGAGGCGGTTCTTTCAGAAGTACAGCAAAAAACATAAGATCTGCTGCCAGGGCTCACACAGAAACAGACAAATGGTTACTTACTGATCCACAAATACCAAAAAGTATATGGTGGTATTCAGATTGCGACTTCGTTGGATTCAGAGTTGTATGTGAACCTGATATCAATATTTTGAATCCAGATCCGGAATAAAATTTTATTTTTAATACATAAACTCTTATATTTTAATTAAATGGAAAATCAAAAAGGTAATTTATCAAGAAGAAAATTCCTTGGCAATGCAGTTGCTGTTGGTGCAATAGGAGCATTAGGTGTTCAGGGAATTATTACTGCCTGTGACAGTAAAACAAAAAAAATTATTATGCCGGTTCCTCTCAATTCAGCACCTGATGGACCCATTCTTAAGGCCGGACTTATTGGTTGTGGAGGCAGAGGCACGGGTGCTGCAATAAATTTTTTGGACGCCGGGCCAAATCTTCAGGTAACCGCCCTTGGCGATGTGTTTCAGGATCGCCTGGATAAAGCAAGGGAAAAATTAAAAGATAACAATGACAATAATGTGGCGGATGAAAATTGTTTCGTTGGTTTTGATGCATACGAAAAAGTAATTGAATCAGGAGTTGATGTGGTCATTCTGGCAACACCCCCGGCGTTCAGACCCGACCATTTAGAAGCAGCTATCCAATCCAGAAAGCATGTATTTATGGAAAAACCTGTTGCTGTTGATCCGGCAGGGGCCCGGTCAATTATGGCCACAGGCAAAAAAGCTGAAGCTGCAGGTTTGTGTATTGTAGCAGGTACTCAACGTCGTCACCAAAGAGATTACCTTAAAACCTACGAGCAAATTATAAATGGTGGAATTGGAGATATTGTTTCTGCCAGCTGTTACTGGAATGGTGGCAAACTCTGGCACAGGAATAATCAGGAGGGCTGGTCAGATATGGAATGGATGATTCGCAACTGGGTGAACTGGACCTGGTTATCGGGCGATCATATTGTTGAGCAGCATGTTCATGGCATTGATGTGATAAACTGGTTCAAAGGAAAACATCCGGTAAAAGCTCTTGGTTTTGGAAGCAGGCAGAGAAGAATTACGGGAGATCAATTTGATAACTTCAGCATTGATTATGTTTACGATGACGAAATGCATGTACATAGTATGTGCAGGCAAATCAACGATTGCTCTAATAATATTTCAGAATATATCAGAGGCACCAATGGCTACAGCAACTGTATAAATGCTACATTCAATGCAGATGGAACACCGGACTGGGAGTATGATTACGGCCTTAATACTGAAGGGGAACCATTAAGCAGTGTTCAAATTAGCCCTTATGTACAGGAACACATCGACCTGGTAACCGCGATCAGGACAAATCAGGCAATAAACGAAGCTGAAAATATTGCCGTCTCAACAATGACTGCAATTATGGGAAGAATTTCTGCTTATACAGGCAAAACTGTCTCCTGGGAAGAGGTAATGAACTCTGATTTAAAACTTGGCCCAAAAACCTATAAAATAGGACCAATGGATATGGAACCACATATTCCGGTTCCGGGTTCTGCAGCTAAAGAATAAACAGTTGAATAGTTGATAAGTTGATAAGTTGATAAGTTGAAGAGTTAATGAGTTGATGATTAGCCTGGTTATAAACCAACTCTGTCAGGTACTACGGACCCTGACAGGTTTTATCATTATGCATCAACAGACCTATAGGCTTCAATTACAGCTAACTCACCTTCCTTTCCCGAAATTGAATTTCCATGCTCCATTCCTAAAATACCTGTAAAGTCTCTATCATGAATATATTTGAAGACATTCTTATAATTTATTTCTCCTGTTGTAGGTTCCTTTCTGCCGGGATTGTCTCCAATTTGGAAATAAGCTATTTCATCCCAGGCCATTTTTATATTCGGTATTAAGTTCCCTTCCGTAACCTGCTGGTGGTAAAGGTCGTCAAGGATCTTGCAAGACGAACTGTTAACAGCCTTGCAAATTTCGTAGACTTGAGGAATTCGCTCAAGAAACAAGCCGGGATGATTGTTAAAATTCAAAGCTTCAAGCACCATAACCAGGCCGTGAGGCTCAAGAATTTCCGATGCCCGCTCCAATGATTCAATAACATTTGCAGTCTGATATTCAATTCTTTTTCTCAGATCAACATGACCTGGCACTACAGTCATCCATTTTGCATTGATCCTTTTAGCAACTTCAACAGACTCCCTTATTTCCTTTAAAAACTCTTCTCTCTTTTCAACATTGCCACTTGTAAGATTGGGTTCTTTCCAATAAATAGTATGAGCCACAAAAACTCCCATCTCCATCCCCAGATTCCCCATTTTTGATGCAATCTGCTCTTGCATTTGTTGGGAGCGACCTTTCATTCCATTGTCTTCCATGGCCCGAAAACCCGCATCTGCCATAAATTGAATCTGGTCAAGTAAATCACTGGCATGATTTTTAAACATCCCAAAATGTGGAGCAAATTTCATTCTAAATTTATCTCCGGCATCACCCTGATTACTTTTTCCATTTTGAAAGTATCCGGATGATGCCATCAAGGCACTTCCAGATGCAGCATACAGAGAACCAAGGACTACTGATTTTTTTACAAAATTCCGACGATTCATAATTGTGTTTTTGAGATTTCAATAATTATAAGCATTAAAATTAAGAAATATTTACGGTCAATTATCCAATTTTTATTAAAAACAAACAGTAGTGTCCGGTTAAGAAACATATATGTGGGCTAAAGCCCTTATGTAGCCGGGCTTCACTAACCCCAGGCTTAAGCCTGGGGTTAAATAATAAAACTAAAACTGAGCTTTAGCCCCTTACCTAAATATTTGATAACATGTTTTTTTCTTTCTGTACTTACTAAAATTTTACTATTTTTGGTGCGCTAAAAAATCGATGTTTTATATATATAGTAAATATCTAATAACTAACTATTCAGAAAGCAATGAAGACATTCCAGACCGATTATATTAAAAATATTGCTCTCCTGGGCAACTCCGGTTCAGGAAAAACAACATTTGCCGAAAGTATGCTCCTGAACGGAGGAGTAATCGACCGCAGAGGAAATATTGAGAGTAAAAATACTGCATCCGACTATCACCTGATAGAACAGGAAAACGAGAACTCCTTATATTCAACTGTTCTGTATGCTGAATTTAAGGACAAAAAAATCAACTTCATTGATACTCCCGGACTGGATGACTTTGTCGGAGGAATAATTTCCTCTTTAAACCCTGTCGATACCGGTTTAATGATGGTTAGTGCAAGCAACGGTGTAGAGGTGGGAACTGAAATTCAATTCCGGCATACAGACCAGGCAAATAAAGCTCTTGTTTTCGTGGTGAATGGTCTCGACCACGAGAAATCAAATTTTGACAAAGCCATTGAATTGTTGAAAGAGCGATTTGGAGGGAATATTGTATTAGCACAGTTTCCGGTAAATGAAGGCATTGACTTCAATTCTGTCATAGACGTGATTACCATGAAGATGTATAAATACGGACCAGATGGTGGCACTCCTGAAATTCTTGATATTCCCGACGACCAAAAAGACAAAGCGGATAATTTACACAATGAACTTGTAGAAAAAGCAGCAGAAAACGATGATAAGTTGATGGAACTTTTCTTTGAAAATGAAACGCTTACCGAAGATGAAATGAGAAAAGGAATCAAAATGGGTCTTGTGCAAAGAGGTATATTCCCTGTTTTCTGTGCATCTGCCAAAAAAAATATGGGAGTAGCAAGAATTATGGAGTTTATCGTCAATGCTGCTCCTTCACCAAACGAAATGCCAGCGCCAAAAAATAATGCCGGACAAGAAATTAAATGTGATGCTTCCGGACCGGCTTCTATATTTATGTTTAAAGCATCGCTTGAGGAACATATTGGAGAAGTTAATTATTTTAAAGTTATGTCGGGAGAGATCAGAGAAGGAGGCGATCTTATCAATACCAGTAATTCAAACAAGGAAAGAATATCGCAGATATATGTTTCTGCCGGAAAGAAAAGAGAGAAAGTTGCCAAAATGTTTGCAGGAGATATCGGAGCAACCGTGAAACTAAAAAGCACAAAAACAAACCACACATTAAATATACAAGGTCAGGACTGGTCGTTCAGCCCAATCAACTTCCCGGAACCAAAATTCAGGACTGCCATCAAAACCAAAAGTGAAGGAGATGATGAAAAACTGGGTGAAGCATTGACCCGGATGCATGAGGAAGATCCTACTATAATTATTGAATATTCCAAAGAATTGAAACAAATTATCATTCATGGACAGGGTGAATATCACCTGAATATTCTAAAATGGCATTTGGACAATGTATTCAAAATTGAAACCGATTTCATTGCTCCTAAAATCCCATATCGCGAAACCATCACCAAGATCGCCCAGGCTGATTATCGTCACAAGAAGCAGTCAGGGGGTGCCGGTCAGTTTGGTGAGGTGTATCTGGTGATTGAGCCTTATAAAGAAGATGCTCCTGATCCTACTGTGTATAAGGTAAATGGGAAGGACATCAAAGTATCTGTACGGAACAAAGATATTCATGAACTTCCCTGGGGAGGCAAACTTGTATTTTACAATTGCATTGTGGGTGGTTCTATCGATGCCCGCTTTCTTCCTGCCATTTTGAAAGGAATCCTGGAAAAAATTGAAGAGGGTCCATTGACAGGATCCTATGCAAGAGATATCCGGGTGGCAGTTTATGATGGGAAAATGCATCCCGTTGATTCAAATGAAATTTCCTTTAGGCTTGCCGGAAGAAATGCCTTCAGTGCTGCTTTCAAAAACGCCGGACCAAAAATCATGGAACCAATCTATGAGGTTAATATCCTTGTTCCTTCCGACCGGATGGGAGATGTTATGAGTGATTTACAGGGACGAAGGGGGATTGTTCTGGGAATGAGCAGTGAAAAAGGCTTTGAAAAGATTTCAGCCAAAGTACCCCTGGCTGAGATGAATAAATATTCCACAGCCCTTAGTTCACTTACAAACGGACGTGCCATGTACAGCATGAAATTCTCAGAATATACCCAGGTGCCCGGAGATCTTCAGGAAGAACTTCTGAAAGCATATGCGGCAGAACAGGAAGAGGAATAAAGAATTAGGTCAGAAAAGGTGATAGAATCTTGGGGAATGAAGACGAACCCACCCCTAACCCCTCCCAGGAGGGGAATGAAGATGAACCCACCCCTACTCCCAGGAGGGGAATGAAGACGAACCCACCCCTACTCCCAGGAGGGGAATGAAGACGAACCCACCCCTAACCCCTCCCAGGAGGGGAATGAAGACGGGAAGGGAATTATCCCCTTTTCAACTTAGCTCTCCTGATAAAAAGATAGTAAGCAGGAACACCTGCTGCTATAGTTCCCAATGCAATGGATGATTCAAGTGGTCGTTCAAAAAAAGCCAGGCATAATATTGTCAGTCCAACAATTATATAGATT
>SDBS01000048.1_pt1 | contig 83504 bp, 76 predicted proteins | sample 2277091 | NCBI WGS metagenome assembly SDBS01 (sample SAMN10404972, study PRJNA504765) | marine sediment metagenome | isolation source: marine sediment core GS10_PC15, 163 cmbsf | place: Arctic Ocean: Southern Knipovich Ridge | collected 2010
CCTTAAAATCGATCCTGGCGCCTGTTCAAGAACCCAAATGACCTCTCATAACAGCAGCCCAGTGGAATCGAACCCAACCATCCGGCGCCAGCGGGATCGGAAACTACCTTGCATTACATCGCCCTGCTGCAACCCCGGGGGAAATGCTGTCCGCTGTAACGGGTCCCGACCGCAGCCAACGAACGAACGGAATCTATAGATCAATTGATGAACCGTCCCCCCTCGCATCCCCCGTGGTATCACATCCTCCCCGCCGGATCATGATGCTTATCTATTTCGCATCGTTCACCTTATTCATCTCTCCGGGGATGCCATCCACCATTTGATTTAATTTATCCCGTTCCCCTTTTGATTTGATTGGAACTGCCATCAAGATCCCACCGCCTGATGGAGCTACCAAGATCCCGCAGCCTGGCGCCATCTGGATCCCACCGCCTGATGGAGAGTGACCACCAGTGGAGACGCTATCAAGATCCCGCAAACTGCCCCGATCCTGTGGCCTGGTGACGCTGCCCGGATCCACCCACCCATTCAAGCTGCCACAATTTGTCCTCTCTCTTCACCACCCATCACCCAAAAAAATTCCCGATCGGGAGAGCTGGGGAGTGGGGAGTTGAGTTGATTTGGGTAATGTGGAGTTGATTAGTCCGGTCGTGAAATGGTCGAAACGGACGTGGTTGATGGAGCTGTATATACATTCCCGTCAACATAACGTCCCAGTCCTTGTGACATGAAACCATACACTACCTGCCAGATTGTCCTACGTCTTTTCGACGAAAGGTTGACCTCCTTGGATTTGGCTTTTAGAATGAGGTTCGAATGATTAAAGTACACACCATGAGGAGAGAGAAATGGCCAGGATTATTGACATCGAGGGTATCGGCCCGAAATATGCCACAAACCTACAAGAACTCGGCATCCGATCCACGGAGCGTCTACTTGCGTTGGCTGCAAATAAGAGAGGGCGTCAGGACATTGCTGAAGAAACGGGGATTTCCGAGAAACTGATCCTTGAGTGGGTCAACTTAGCCGACCTCATGCGTATCAAGGGTATTGGTGAGGAGTATAGTGATCTGCTTGAGGAGACCGGCGTCGATACGGTCAAAGAGCTGCGAAATCGGGTACCCGAGAACCTTTACGAAGGCATGGTCGAGACGAATGAGGAAAAGAGACTCGTGAGACGCCTGCCGAGCGAACAACAGGTGAGGTCTTGGATTGCCCAGGGGAAGAAACTAAAGCCCGTAATCACACATTAGCCCTCTCGATTAGCCATAATCATCGTGGCCGTGCACACGGTCACGAATTTTTTAACCACGCAGATCATGGATACCGACTGGAGAATCGACAAGTCACATGATGACAAGGTTGCACTTCCAATCAGATACCGGAGCAAGGATACCCGCGGTCACGGAATCCGAGATGAGAGAGGTGGATCGCCTGGCTGTAGAGGTTTTCAATCTCGGCATTCTTCAAATGATGGAGAACGCAGGAAGAAATCTGTCTATTACCGCGAAAGAGATGCTCAACCAGAACGAAGACAGGGTCGTTGTGCTCGCAGGATCTGGCGGAAATGGAGGTGGGGGTATTTGCTGTGTTCGGCATTTGTTAAACCACGGTATTACGCCTTCTTTGATCCTTTCGAAGAGTACAGAAGATTATCGTGGCGCCGCTGGTCATCAACTTTCCATCCTTCAGGCTGCCGGATACCATCCCATATCGGACGATATTGATCGAACCATATTGAAAGCTGATTTAATCATAGATTCCTTACTTGGATACAGCCTTAAGGATGCCCCTCACGGGCTCTCCCGGGAATTGATCGAACTAGCCAATCGAAGCAAATCCAGGATCCTCAGCCTGGATTTACCTTCAGGCATCGATGCAACCACGGGGGAATCACCTGGTAATCGAATTCAACCCACCAGAACACTTACACTTGCCCTTCCCAAGACGGGTTTAAGCTCAATTGATGGTGACATTCTATGTGCCGACATTGGTATCCCTCTCCAGGTCTATACTTCAATGGGGATTAATGTCGAGCCCTTTTTTATGGGTCGCTACCGAATACCGATTCGGCCTGCCGCCAACCTCGAATAATCCCACGTTTATCGCTGCCAAAAATAAAAAACCCATCCCCTCACGGGAATGGGGATGAAACAGCCTGATCTACTCGCGAGCGTGGGTTTGACCGACCAAGAAACTCATTAAAAATGAATTCTGTTTCCTGTTTCCAATGCTTCCTGTATAATCCGTGCGTGCCCAATCAAGATAACAAAGTTTTTACGCCATCCAAGATGGAAGAAGATTTCCAGGAACCCTCTTTACGCCCCCGTCGGCTCGATGAGATGATCGGGCAGGACAAAGTCAGGGAGAATGTCCAGATACTTCTTCAGGCAGCCCGGGAACGCGAGGAAGCATTGGATCATGTGCTCTTCTACGGTCCGCCCGGGTTGGGCAAAACGACCTTCGCACACATTTTATGCAACGAGATTGGGGTCAACATCAAAGTAACGTCCGGTCCTGCGATCGAACGTGCCGGCGACCTCGCAGCCATTCTGACTAATCTTGAATCGAAGGACATCCTCTTTATCGATGAAATCCACCGCTTGGGACGAGCCGTCGAGGAAATCCTTTACCCCGCGATGGAAGATTACGCGCTTGATCTGACGATTGGTAAAGGACCAAGCGCCAGGTCGCTCCGCTTACAACTCCCTCGCTTCACAACAATAGGAGCAACAACACGCCTGGCTCTCTTGACGGCCCCCTTGCGGGCGCGGTTTGGCGCCATCTACCGGTTAGATTTTTACGATGAGAGCGCAATGCAGAAAATTGTGGCGCGGGCAGCGGATGTGCTCAATATCGACTGCGAGGATGAGGGTCGTAAAGAGATTGCCTGCCGCGCGCGGGGAACCCCACGCGTCGCGCTGCGGCTGCTTCGTCGGGTGAGAGATTATGCCCAAGTAAGAGCGGATGGAATCATCACACAACAAGTTGCCATGGAAGCATTAGACCTTTTAGAAATCGATGAGCTCGGGCTCGATGATATTGACCGTCAGGTCCTGACGACAATCATTAAAAAATATGACGGCGGACCCGTAGGTCTGCAGACCATCGCAGCATCGATCAGCGAGGAGCCTGATACGATCATGGATGTCGTTGAACCCTACCTGATACAACTGGGAATGATCGATCGGACACCTCAAGGTCGTGTGGCCACGGCGAACGCGTATACGCACTTAGGTCTCACACCGCCCGCATCGGCGCAGCAAACCCTACCTGAGTTGTAATTATGGCTGATATCCCCAGCTTCGCCCGTTGGATCATCATCGCCGGGTTTGTCCTCATCATGGTCGGCGTGCTCATCGCAGTCGCGTCAAGATTTGGAATTCCCTTGGGCAGACTTCCTGGCGATATCCTCATACAAGGAAAAAACGCTTCGTGCATTATGCCGATTGCCAGCATGCTGGTGTTGAGCCTGCTGCTAACCATCATCCTAAATATCCTCATTCGCATCTTCAACCGTTAGCCGTGCTTACCTCGGATTTCGATTACGAACTTCCCCCAGAACGAATTGCCCAGCGTCCAGCATCGCCTCGTGATTCTTCAAAATTACTGGTTCTCGACCGGACTTCTGGTGAGATCCGTCATCTTACCTTTTATGAAATCACGCAGCTGCTGGGACAAAATGATGTCCTGGTCTTTAATGAGACCAGGGTCATTCCTGCTCGAATTCATGGATGGAAAAAAGAGACCGGGGGGAAGGTTGAAATCCTGTTGATTCGCAGAAGAAGTTCATCTAAATGGGAGTGCATCGTCGGCGGGAAAGGGCTCACGCCGGGGGTGAAACTCGCCTTCCCAGGGGACCTACAGGGAGAAGTCATTACAGACCTGGGTGAGACGAGACGTGTAGTTAAATTCTCACAACCCATCTCACCTCGATTAGATGAGATAGGAGAGATGCCGCTCCCGCCTTACATCCACGAACCGTTAAGGGATGCGGAAGAGTACCAGACGATTTTCGCTCGACGTCCAGGTTCCGTAGCCGCACCCACAGCTGGCCTTCATTTCACCCCCGAACTGCTTCGCGAGCTGAAAAATTCTGGCGTCACACTTCTTTATATTACTCTTCACATCGGGCTTGACACATTCGTACCCATTCGGAGTGATGATCCGAGCGATCATGCCATTCATTCGGAGTGGTGTCAGGTATCTGCAAGTGTGGCTAACAGCATCAGCTCTGCCCGCAAGGAAGGTAAAAGGATCGTTGGCGTGGGAACTACGACCGTGCGAGCGCTAGAATCCGCCTCATCCGGAGGGCGCGTGAACCCCTATAAGGGTCCCACCAACCTCTACATCCTGCCAGGGTATCGATTCAAGACTGTCGATGCGATGATCACGAATTTTCACCTGCCTCGCAGCTCGCTACTCATGATGGTTTCTGCTTTCGCAGGTCGAAATCTGGTCCTGGATACTTACCAAAAAGCGATTAAGATGCATTACCGCTTTTACTCCTTTGGGGATGCCATGCTCATCGAATGATGTCATCGAATGATTGACCGTACGTCTTTAATATGCGATACTCTCGTTTGCACACAAGAAAGTGTGCCTCCTCCATCGCTATCCCACGAAAGGAGGAGGTGATGCCAATGAGTACGAATGAATATGCTGAACGTGCTGCGGCGTCCCTCCTCCCAATAGGGTAAGGGCGCCGCAGCGCACATGAGAGCCGTCTTCAAGGCGGCTTTCATCCTTTAAATATCGGTTCGACATTCTTTAGAATGGGAGCGATGTATTTATATTATTTCGGGACCGCCACGAAGGGCGGTCCCTGCGCATGATGGCATGGGTGAAGGAACAGTGGCCGCCACGAGGGGGCCCCTACGTGTGGAGACTCAACATGTAGGTGCAGACCCGTGTGTCCACCCAGTTTTTGTCCGCCCGGCATGGGCGATAGCTTGGAAGTGGAAATCCTCTGCGGACGTCGATCCGACGATGTGCCAGCCGAAGGCAACTGCGTTGGTGAGATCCAGTGGGGGAAGGAAGCCGTTTGGGCGATCGAGCTTGCCAAGGCGATGAGGGGCACAGTAGAGACGCCCTGGTCTCTACTTCGGTGATTCTTTCTATTGCATTTGGTAGGGGCTGCCCTTTTGGGACAGCCCCTACGGTTTTATGATCACGAGCCTTCGTGCTCGCCCTATTTATATTAGGGAAGACGTCCCTTACGGAAAAGGAGGGGGCTTCAATCTGGCAGGAGGCGGACCTGTGTACACGTCTAAATCGTCCTCCCGGGATGGAGACCAAACATTGGAAGTGACAAAGACGACGTCTGATCACACGATAATGAGGTCAAAAAACAATAAATTCGAGAAAGTATCCCATGCCTGAAAAAATCGCGACCGCACCCAAACCCACGGCGAAGAATGTAACGATCCCCCAGTTACGGGATATCTGCGCACAAAACCCGCCGAGAACGCTATAGAAAAACAGCATGACCACCCAGCCAAGAGGCGCGGGTGCATCATGGTTCAGGGTCCAGACTATGCCTCGAGAGGTCGAACGGAGAAAATAAGATTCCCACTGTGGAAGACAAACATCGTAATTGTTTACGGCGAGGCGCATGCGCTGATTCTCGCGATAGCATTGTTCCTCTCGGGAGATGGCGATCTCAACAACCCCGGCAAGGACTAGAAAAAAAGATGCGCCGAGAATCGCCCCCAGAAGGAATTTTCTAAGTTCTTTGCTCGTCGATGTCGTGTCCAATAATACCTCTTCGATGTGCCGACTGCACAAAACACGATCTCAATCTCCCAGGCAGATACCTAACCCACGGGCTGTTGCGACGGCATCGCTGTCAAGCCTGACCCGCTTGGGGACAGCCAGTGCGTCCTCGAGAGACACGTCGACGATTTCGGTTCCGGTTAATGCAACCATGCGGCCATACCCACCGTCCTCTGCCAGCCTCACTGCTCCAGCGCCGAAGCGAGTACCCAACCATCGATCAAATGCAGTCGGTGATCCACCTCGCTGCAGATGCCCCAACACCGTCACTCTGGATTCCATTTCGCATGCTGTGGCCACATAATCCGCAACCAGGCGACCGACCCCACCCAGCCTGGGAGTATATACTTCGTCCCCCTCCAGACGATAGACGGGCTGTCCATCTTTCGGGTGTGCTCCCTCAGCCACCGCAATGATGCTGAAATGCCGACCTGCCTCCGCTCTCGCAAGCACTTTATCCCTCACACAATCAAACTCGAAAGGGATTTCCGGGATGAGAATAACGTCCGCCCCTCCGGCAACGCCTGCATGAAGCGCGATAAAACCGGCCTCGCGTCCCATCAGTTCAAGGACCATGACACGGTGATGCGACTCAGCCGTTGTATGCAACCGATCTATGGCTTCCATAGCAATATTCACTGCAGTATCGAAGCCAAAGCTTACATCCGTGCCTTCGATGTCGTTGTCGATTGTTTTTGGCACACCCACGACCGGACAATGCTTCTCGAAGAGTTCAAGACTTATTCGCATCGTGCCATCTCCACCAACGACAATGAGTGCATCAAACTCCAGTTCATGGATCCTCTCCACGACGAGGTTCGATACATCAATAATCTTCTCTACGCCATCTTGTACCACTTTCCTCGCAAATGGATTTCCCCTACTCGCCGTACCAAGAATGGTGCCACCTCGAGGGAGTATTCCACGGACTTTCTCAGGGGTCAGAAGCGAAACACCTTCGACATCGACAAGTCCATCGAACCCGTTTCGAATTCCGAACACTTCGGTCCCGTAATCTCGATTTGCAGTTTTCACGACGGCACGAATTACTGCGTTAAGACCGGGAGCATCACCGCCTCCAGTGAGTACACCAAACTTCTTCGTCATGAGCTACTCCAGGTCCAGCCAATCGTTTTGCTTAGAAAAAGTAAATATTCGTGTTCCAAAGCTGCCCATAAATGATCAGCCGACATGCCCTCAATAATTCTAATCTCGAACAAGTCCTCATGGTTTACAACTGCCTTCCAAATACCACACCCTTGCATCAGAACAAGTGGGCCTCAGAACTGTCAAGTTAAACCCGGAATGGAAACTCAAACCAGCCGCCTTGATGAAAATGACAGCTCCGTCGGATTCTTCACTACAACGAACGAACTGCGATCGTCCCGATAACCACGATCGCAGTCATTCTTCATATATTAATAGAACCTTGTCTAACCCACCTGTCTATGGCAATTTCCAGTATGCGAACTCATCTACGTCAACTTTAAGATTGGGGGTTTCGGCCGATCCGATATACACCCCGAAGAGCCCGCTTTGGTGGATCCCATCCGTAATACTCGTGACTTCTTGCCCGTCAATGTACAACTTCAACGTCCCACCTTCAGCCCAGACCCCGATGCGATGGGTTTGATCTGACCCCGATTTGATGAACTCACTCGCAGTCCAATTCTGGATTTTTGTCAGAGATTCACCATCCCAGGACCGGAGAACATAGGTCCCATCACACCCAATGCCAAACAGGTAGCCCACGTATCCTTTGTCGGTTGTGGAAGCTCGGAACATGATGCCGTAGCTATCCCTGCCCGAGCAATCCTCCACCTCCGTGCTCATCTCGAGGTAGGAATTTACGCTATCAATCGATGTAAGCATCCATCCATTGTAAAAACTTGGATTGTAGGCCGTCATGACGAGCTTATCCCCATCAACTGTAAATCGGACGTTGCTGTCATCGTATAACGGCCAGGCCTCTGTATTTGTGAAGGTATCAACCCATGTTGGATCTCCTAGAGATCCCCTTGGATCCCCTTCTACCAGGATCGGCGTTGCGGTAAAGGTCGGTGTCGCAGTTCCTCCATCCTCGCCTTCGGGTGTTTCCGTGCCTGATGGTGTCTCTACCGATGTCGCCGAGGGGGCTGGCGTCTGCGTGAGAGGCGGAGGGCCTTCGGGTAGAAATTCGAAATCCCAGGCGAAATAGACATCCGATCGAACATCCCCTTCTTCGATGACGATGTCCGCACTATTCGCAGCTCCAGGATCCTCTGTTGGAGGATACGTCCAACGACCAGGTTGGAGAATGACGGCATTTGATTCGAGCCCTGGATCGATCTCAACGCAATACGTTCCAGCCTCGAGCCCGCTGAAGAGGTACATCCCGTCCGCTCCGGTCACGGTTGTGGCCAGGCCGAATGCCGGGCAAGTCCCTTCCCCGAGCGTGACGGTCACGCCAGAAATGCCGATCTCGGCCACATCCAGCTTCCCGTTTGCGATGACTTCGCCAGAACCTGAGTCAATCACGCATCCAAGGGGCAATTCATCGGGATCGACGTCACTATCTGAAGGCGGACCACAAACATCGTGCCAGAGACGACCGGCAATACCTCCCGTCCCGTTTACATCTTCGTCTTGCTGGTCGGACGCTGGTGGCGCGGTGTCCGCGTCCGGCGCCTGCAGATTGCAAGTTGATGTCAAGAAACCTATGAGTAATATCGGCAAGAACTTCAGTGTTCCGCTCATCATCCCTCCGCTCCATGTGACCATGGATTATGTTTCATTATCTACATCTATACCGTGCACGCAAGTATTCGAACACGGATATTATCTCAAGACAGCGTCCGGTTGGAAAGTCCCACGAAACATCAGATCTCGCTGAGACCTCTATATGGTTATGCGCATAAACTCAGGTATGTGAAAAATCCTTCGTGGATACATGGTCCCAACCAAGATTCTCTAGAAATCATCAAATACGACCCTCTTCGAGAAAGGAGCCATCAAAAAACGCATGAAGAGCTTCGACCGGGAGGAATATGAAATGCAGACACCCGATTTTTGATTCGCCAGGATTTTATCGACCAGCCAGGGGGCAACCGTCTCAACGCGGCTCGCAATGATGTTTAATATTCTCTTATCCTTCTCCCAATCATCCGGGCGATTGACATATTGGTTTGTGATGAACTCGGTGGCTAACATGCCTGGTCTAAGCGAGCCAATGATCAGGCGTGTTCCACCGAGCTCCTTCGCAAGAGCTTCTGTAAAATAATCGACAGCGTACTTCGTCATCCCATAAGTGATCAAACCATCGTGCATGCGCCCATCGCTCCCCATTCCTTCCATGCTGTAGATCGCGCCATGGTTTTGAGCCAGCATGCCACGTACGGCAACTTGTGAACCGAACATGATCCCTGTTACGTTTGTGTCTACGACGGAAGCCAATTCATCCGCTGCCAACTTCCAAACCGGTTTCTGGTCGCCACTTATCCCCGCGTTGTTGATCCAAATATCGATCTCACCGAACTTTGACCTTGATTGATCCCATAAGTTCTCAAGTTGATCCGGCGCCCTCACATCGCAGGCAACTCCCAGCAGTTTCGATGGGTCGAACTTTTCGCTCAAGGATGAGATCGCCGAGTCGACAGCACCCTCAGATCGACCGTTTACAGTGACTGAACATCCACGTGAAAGGAAAGACTCTGCCATACCGTATCCGAGCCCGCGTGTGCTGCCTGTAATCACCACTGTTCGCCGCATATTGCTCCTCATTAAGCTTGTGTTCGCCTAAATATAGTGCTCATTTAAATTCTCGTCCAATCGGAGGGCACTCATTGATATTCACATCTGAAGGGTAATTTCTTACCGTAGCCAGCTCTTCTGGCCGCCAATCGGCAAAGTAATCCGGCTCTATTCACATTCAACTATGTTCAACGAAAAGAACCGTTCGTATTGAGCGGTCCACAGGTGCCCCCACGGGGGTTCGAACCCCGGTTTCGGCCTTGAGAGGGCCGCGTCCTAGGCCACTAGACGATGGGGGCAGCGTGCGTCATTCTACCATCCGCGATATGCACCGTCAACGAAACGTATCCAGTTTGATTTTTTCAATGACCCCTTGTGATAGAATTTTTCAGACTATTACCGTCAAATTACTGCCGTACGTGGACAAAATCTCCGATGAAACCTGATGAAATCAAGCGCAATCTAGACCGGATACTCCCCACAGTGCAGAAGCCTGGACGCTACACCGGTGGCGAGCTCAACCAGGTCGTCAAATCCTGGGACGATACCAAACTGCATGTCGCGCTCGCCTTCCCCGATATCTACGACCTCGGCATGTCAAACCTCGGTTTGGCCATTCTGTACGACATCATTAACAAACAGCCCAATATGCTTGCCGAACGCACGTATACGCTCTGGCCCGACATGGAAGTGGCTATGCGAAAAAACAGTGTGCCACTTTATTCGCTCGAGACCAAACACGCCATCTCCGAATTCGATCTCGTCGGGTTGAGCCTGCCCTACGAGACGCTCTACACCAATGCGCTCAACCTGCTCGATCTTTCTGGGATTCCCCTTCGCTCCTCTAATCGTACCGATGAGGATCCCATCATCATCGCTGGCGGGCATGCGACCCTCAACCCGGAACCGATGGCCGAGTTCATCGATGCTTTCGTCATCGGCGAAGGCGAGGATGTCATCCTTGAGATTGCAGACCGTGTGCTCGCTTGGAAAGGATCTGGGGCTGGGCGGGAGGAATTGCTGCGATCCCTCGCCAAACTGTGGGGGGTGTATGTCCCTTCCTTTTACGGGGTGGAATACCTCGAAGATGGAACCATCTCCCAAGTCTCTGCATTCGATGATGCTGCCAGGATGCCCGTCATCAAGCGCATCGTGCCGAAGCTTCCACCTCCACTGACCGATTTCATCGTCCCGTTCGTAGATGTCACACACAACCGCGTCCCCATCGAGATCATGCGAGGCTGCACGCGTGGCTGCCGGTTCTGCCAGGCCGGGATGATCACTCGCCCTGTCAGGGAGCGCACGGTTGATGAGATCGTTAATGCCATTAAACAGGCAATCGATGCTACGGGGTTTGAAGAGGTCGGGTTACTCTCGTTGTCCTCTTCTGATTACGACGAGGTATTGAGTCTCATCAAAGAAGTGGGTGAACGCTTTGGTGATCGGCACTTGAAGGTTTCACTCCCATCGCTGCGGATTGAGACAGTCTCTGTCGAGCTTATGGAACTCTTGCGTGGTCAATCTTCCCGGTCGGGATTTACGCTCGCCCCAGAGGCAGCAACAGAACGGATGCGAAAAATCATCAACAAACCCGTTTCCACCGAACAGCTCCTTGAGACTGCGAGGGAGATATATGCACGCGGATGGCATACGCTCAAACTCTACTTTATGATCGGACATCCTTCAGAAACGATGGAGGATGTAGAAGCCATCGCCAATTTATGCAAAGCGGTGCTCGCCGAAGGTAGGAAGATCATGGGGAAACGCGCCCGGGTAAACGCCGGGGTGAGCACTTTCATCCCAAAACCGCATACGCCGTTCCAATGGGTCCCTTGCGACACATTTGAACAAATCAAAGAAAAACAGCGGCATTTAAAACGAGAGCTGCGCGGTCAGGGGTTAAAGCTGGCATGGAACGACCCCCGTGAGACGATGCTCGAGGCCTGGCTTTCTCGAGGGGATCGACGGATGGGGGAGGTCATCTTTCACGCCTGGCAAGGCGGCGCCCGTTTCGACGCGTGGAGAGAACATTTCGACTACGATACCTGGTTGGATGCCTTCAAGATGGTTGGGCTTGAACCCGAGTTTTACACACATCGCGAACGACCTATCGACGAGACTCTGCCCTGGGACCATATCGATGCCGGGGTGGGTAAACGCTTCCTCACCGAGGACTATCTCTGGAGCCAACAAGGTCGAACGCGCATCGATTGTCGAGAGCGATGTTTCGCCTGCGGCATCCTTCCAAAATTTGCCGAGCTCAGGCGAGAGAATCCGGGAGAAGTGTGGGAATGCCCGGAGGTCCGCTCACCAAGTCGGAAACCTGTCGAACTGCTCCTCCCAATGTCGGAAGCGTAGGACGATGGATACAACTCGGTATCGGGTCCATTTCGAAAAACTAGTCGGGATGCGTTTCACAAGTCATCTTGATCTGCATCGAACTCTGGAACGGACCATCCGCCGCGCACGTCTCCCTCTCGCTTACTCACAAGGCTTCAACCCGCGCCCACGCATCAATCTAGCTTCAGCGCTGCCGCTTGGCTACACGAGTGAAGCCGAGATAATGGATATCTGGCTGGAAGATCCGATCGCGCCTGAAAGGCTCCTTGAAGCGCTTCAGGCAGCCTCCCCCCCGGGGCTTGCTGTAAACGAAGTTTCCGAGGTCGACACAAAGATGCCAGCTCTCCAAACCCAGGTTGTGTCCTCCGAATATAAAGTGACGCCGATACCCGAGGAAATCAGGGAAGAGCTTCTCAAAAAGATCGCCGACGTTCTCGAGACCGAACACATCATTCGCGAACGACGAAATAAAACTTATGACCTGCGACCTTTAATTGAAGATCTTCATGTTGCTGAAGAAGGGACTGGGGGTCTATATCTCGAGATGCAGCTCGCAAATCGAGAGGGCGCCACAGGTCGTCCCGACGAGGTGAGCCTGGCGCTCGAACTTGATCCAACAACCTTCCACATTCATAGAACACGCATCTTCCTAGCCGCCGAATAGAACGAGCTCATGGGTTTAATATGGGTAACGGAGCTCGCCTGATCTTCCCAGGATTTCTGAGAATAAGGTATAAAGCGAGAAGGGATCAGGAACGAAGGAAGGGGAATTCTCGAGATTATCGGGCAGAAGCTCTTCCGATTGTCGTGTGAAAAGCCCCAATTCAAGATCTTATTCACGTGTCGTTTCGAACCCCCCGAAAGGGCGTGAGAAATCCCCTTACAAGCTCAAACTTAGGAGCCCCGGGATTGGTTGAAGAGGGGATTCTCTTTCCAGAGACCGGAACATTAGGATTTGGTAGTGAGGGGGATTTCTCACTGCGCTCGAAATGACACGAGAACAAGTGATCAGGTGAGAAAGAAATGGGCACATAGATCTGCGACTGTGCTGGCCCCCTTTCTCCGAAGAAGCCCCCGTCGTGGTGGCTCTGATTATTTATAATGATAAACAGGGCGGGCCTTCGTGCCCGCCCCTACAGGTTGGTTATGATCTCGCAAGAGGATCTGTGGCTGGTTGCCCATCTTCAGTGGAGGGCTTAGGACAGCCTCGTATCATTCGTGTTATCAACACAAACGCTCGAGACTAGTTCATCTTGAAGAGTTCCATATACTTCGTCGCGAGGTTCAGATCACCCTTCAGCACGATCTTCTGGGTCATGATGCCCGTCATCGGGTTTAATTTTCCCGTGACCATATCGATATAATCCGACGCGCCTGCGATGAGCGTTAGGTTAGGATCATCGACTGTACCTTCTTCGACCGTGCAGGCCTGGTCCCTGATCGTACAAACCCAATTGCCGCCATCCTCGCCCAACTCAAATTGAATTACGGCGTCCACACCTTCAGCTTTTTCTGGTAGAAACGCTCCTGGCATGCGCTCCATAAGTTCTTTTACTGTCAAAGGCATAGTTTTTCTCCTCGTACTTTAATATTTTATGTACGTCCTGCCTTGATGACCATCTCCCAATAAACTTATTACGGGTTCAGGTTTTCAAATAGACCTGCGGCGCCCATGCCGCCACCAATGCACATCGTAACCATAACATACTTCGATTTCCTTCGCTTCGCCTCATGCATGATCTGCACGGTCAGCTTTGCCCCTGTTCCACCCAAGGGATGACCCAGCGCAATCGCTCCCCCATTGACATTCACCTTGTCCGGATCAAACTCGAGCGTGCGAATGACTGCCAGGCTCTGAGAGGCAAAAGCTTCATTAAGCTCGATAAGATCGATGTCTTCAAGCTGAAAACCATAGCGCTCGAGGACCTTCGGTACAGCCTTTACGGGTCCGATTCCCATGATTTCCGGGGGTACCCCAGCTACTCCGAATCCCACAAATCGCATCCAGGGTGTCACGCCTAATTCTTCAGCTTTCTCACGGCTCATGATGACGACGGCGGCAGCGCCATCGGAGAGTGGTGAGGAATTCCCCGCAGTAACGCTTCCCCGTGGAGAGAAAGCCGGTCTGAGCTTGCCGAGCGCTTCGATCGTCGTATCTCTCCGGATGAGTTCATCTTTCTCAAATATGGTCCTGGAAGCTCCTTCCAGAGTCGTCGTTTCGATATCGAGAGGGACGATCTCATCATCGAAAAGACCCTCGTCCTGCGCCCTTACCGCCTTCATATGACTGCCATAAGAAAATTCGTCCATGTCCTCCCGATCGATCTTGTACTGTTCAGCGACGTTCTCAGCTGTCTGACCCATACTTACATATACTTCAGGCATCTCGACGACCATGGATGGGTGCGGGCTGATCCGGAATCCCGTCATGGGAACCATACTCATGCTCTCGACTCCGCCGGCGATGATGATATCCGCCCCACCAGCGATGATTCGTTCGCAAGATTGCGCGATGCTCTGTATCCCGGAGGAACAGAAGCGATTAACCGTCATCGCCGGAACACTATCCGGAAATCCGGCATGCAGTGCCACGGGTCGAGCCATGTTCAATCCCTGGCTTCCCTCCGGAAACGCGCACCCGATGGCGATATCATCTACAAGAGATTTATCGAATCCACCGGCTCGTTCCCAGGCAGCTTCAATCGCCGCTTTGGCCATATCTTCAGCACGGTAGCTGCGTAGCGTGCCACGCTTCGCTCTCCCTACTGCCGTTCGAGCTCCCGAGACGAGTACTGCTTCTCTGTTCATAATTTTCTCCTTGCTAACGCTGTGACCAGGGATCAGGGATTGGGGATTAGGAACGAGCAATAACTCGATCGACTAATCCCTGGTCCCTCTTCCCCGATCTCTAATTCCTTAAGGGCTTATTATTCTCAATCATGTAGGCTAATCGATCGAGCGTTTTCGGTTCATGCACGAGCTCAAGGAAGGCGGCTCGCTCCAGTTCAAGGATATATTCCTCTGGAACCCACGTCGGTTCAGTGATATCGCCTCCACTCAGCACCCAAGCCAACTTGTTGGCGATGACCGCATCATGCTCCGTCGCCCAGCCCGCTTCCCGCAATCCCCAGACTGCAGCTCGTAAAGCTGCAAGTACATCTCGGCCGGGCGCGAATATCCGCTCCGGCATCGGGGGCTGGTAACCTTCCTGGATCATGGCGAGAGCACTCCTTTTGGCTTCGTAAAGCAGGTGCTCCTTTTTCATCACGATTCGGTCACCGGGTTGGAAAAAGCCCATCTCAAATGCTTCAAAAGCGCCCGTTGCGACCTTCGCAAGACCGATCTGTTCGAATACCTTCTGCATGGCCGATACTGGGTCGGCGTTCGGTATGCGCATGACGGGGTTGAACACCCGCCTCAACATTTCCTTCGTGCCAGTCCAGGCAGGGATGACGCCCACCCCGACTTCAACGAGGCCGATAAACGTCTCGGCCGCTGCCACGCGCCGGCTGCACGACATGGTCAGCTCCGCTCCCCCGCCAACCGCCATGCCATGTGGAGCAGCGACGATGGGTTTTGGGAAATAGCGCATCCGCATGAAGTTTTTCTGGCCTGCAGTAAGCATCTCTTCAACCTGGGAAAAGTCACCCTGTATTGCGGCCATCCACATCACGAAAATGTTCGCACCAGCACTGAAGTGCCGTCCTTCGTTCCCGATGACAATGGCATCAAACTGGCCATCCTCGGCCGAGTCCATCGCATGGCTGATCATGTCCATGATGTCCTGATCGAGCGCATTAGCCCTGCTGTGGAACTCCACCAGCGCCACACGATCTCCCATATCCACCAGGGTCGCAGAGACGTTTTGCTTAAGGACCTTTTTCTTATCCGATTTCAACACCTCGAGCGGCAGAATTCGGTCATCACGCTCTATTGGCAGGTAGCCATTTGTCCCCAGGTCGTAGTAACCTACGATTGCATCCCCTTCCCTCTGGTAGAAGGTGGCGCATCCCGCCTTGAGCATCTCGGGAACCCATGCGCCGACGACGATGTCCTTGGCTTCGAGCCGTTCTACGGTATCCTGGACGCCGAGAGCATCCCAAACTTCAAAGGGACCTATTTCAACATTGAACCCCCACTTGACGGCATGATCGATGTCGACAAAGCGATCGGCGATCTCAGGCACCCGGCGAGAAGCATATCCCAATGAATAAGCCGTCGTTTCCCAGATAAACTCGGCCAGCCGTTTGGTCTCATCTGACGCATCCTCTGAATCGACCTGGTCCACAATCCAATGATACCGTTCACTCAAATCTTTGATCTTCCTGCCTTGGGAGATAAGCTCGAACTTTGGCTTTTGAGGTGGTTCATGTTCCATCTTTTCCAGGTTTAGAACCCAGAACTCCTTCTTGCCGTCCTCGCCCTCAACCCGTTTGTAAAAACCCACCCTGGTCTTGTTTCCCAACCATTTTCGTTCGATCATCCCGGTCATGACTTTAGAGGTGGACTCGTGTTTGAGTATTTCACGTGATTCATCGTCGAGGATGAGATCATAAAGATTTGTGGTGACATGGGCGGCGATGTCGTTGCCGACCAAATCCAGCAGACGGAAGATAGCCGTCTTCGGACGTCCGATCAACTCGCCGGCAATGGCATCGACCTGCTCGACGGTGTAACCATGGTCGAGCGCATACGCAAATTCATTATTACTCGTGATCGAGAACATCCGATTTGCGATGAAGTTCGGGGTGTCCTTGCAGATCACGACACCTTTTCCAAGCACATCCTCGCTGAATTTGACGACGAATTCGAGCACCGTTGGGGATGTTCCGTCATGAGGGATGATTTCGAGCAATCGCAGCCAACGCGGCGGGTTGAAGAAGTGCATCCCCAAGAAATGAGTCTGGAAGCTCGCTGAGCGTCCCTCCGCAAGCTCGCGAATGAGGAGCCCGGATGTATTTGTTGCGATGATCGATTGGTCCGCGCGGACCTCGTCGATTCTCTCAAATAATCCTTGCTTAATCTCGAGATTCTCGACGATCGCTTCAACGATCAAGTCCACGCCCGCGAGCTTATCAAAATCATCTTCCAGGTTTCCCAACGTGATAAGCTGTTTCGATCTTTCACTCAGCACGGCAGGCGGGCGGCTTTTTGTGACCGCTTTCCAGCCCCGCTCGACGATGCGGTTCCGAACTTCCCGATCTTCCAGGGACAGGCCGGCTGCCTTTTCTGCCGGATCCAGCTTCCGGGGTGCGATGTCAAACAAGATCGTTGGAATTCCTAATCCGGCAAAGAGCGCAGCGATACCGCCGCCCATCGTCCCCGAACCAATCACAGCAGCATTTTTTATCTTGGTTGTCATAGGAACGCTTCCTTCCTCAAATAGCTCTCATCTTCTTTACATTCGTAGTCTTCTGTTCAAATTTTCATGGTTCGATTCAAGTGTGCGTTTAGGTCAAATCATGACGTGTGTAATCGAGGATTCGACGGGCTACGATGAGGCGATTGATCTGGCCGGTGCCCTCGTAGAGATCATTGATCTTAGCGTCGCGGAACCATTTTTCAAGAAGAAATTCTCTTGTGTACCCCATGGGTCCCATAAGTTCTATTGCCCGCTGTGTGATCTTGACGACGGCATCCCCGGCTCGCACCTTGCACATGGATGCCTCGATCGTATTCGGCTTTTTCTCATCTAGGAGCCACATCGACTTCAACGTCAACAACCAGGTCGATCTCAGCTGCACTTCCATATCGATGATCTCGCGTTCCAGGTTCGACAGGCGGCTGCGCGGGACACCGTAGCGGATCTCAATATCACTCTCCTCAAGCAGATCCTTGAGAAGTTCCAACGCCGCCCTGGCGATACCCAGCGCCGAGGCAGCTACGATAGGTCGAGTGGCGTCGAAAGTCGCCATCGCCCCTTTGAAGCCTTTTTTCGTCTTCTTCTTCACGACCTCAGGGCTTCCGAGGAGGTTGTCAAATGGAATACGGCAGTCCTGAAGGACGATCGATACGGTGTCGCTGGCACGGATCCCGAGTTTGTGCTCTAGTTTCGTCACAGAACAACCGGGCGTATTTGCTTCCACAACAAAAGGTCGAACCCCGGCGCGCCCGGCTTCAGGGTCGATCGTCGCCCATATCACCACGAAACCATCTGTATCCACAAGGGCTTTGTGACCTGCTGTCACGAAGATCTTCTCCCCGTTGAGAACCCACTCATCACCCTCGCGAACTGCAGAGGTGCGCACCTCCGCCGGCATCGCCGAACCGGCATGAGGCTCGGTCAGAGCCATCGCGTCCAATACGGGCGCATCCCCCTTGTACCGAGCGAGAAACCTTTCCTTTTGCTCAGGCGTCCCGGTCGCGCTCACTGCCGCCGCACCTAAACCGCCGCCGGGCGTGCAGAGCCAGATGCCCACATCCCCCCAGGAGAGCATCTCCACTGTCGATGCCAAACGCTGGTAGCTGATGCGGGGACCCTCCTTCTTCTTTTTGTCTTCGCTTGGGGTCAGCGAAGAACCACCCATGGCTTTCTGGGAGGTATGCATAAATTCGATGTAATCCCAGGGGATCTCGTGCTCATGCTCGTCAAAATACCTTGAGACCGGTCGCATCATGTTCACGGCCACGGTCTCCATGAGCACATTTGAACCTTTTATTTTTTCGGGCATGTCAAAACTGATCATTGCAGACTCCCTTCATTCAAAAATGCGGTTCTATACCATGGCCAACCCGGTGAAAACAGGGATGCCGCGACCATTCCGCATCCATAGCTCCACAGGGTGTTCCCGTATATACCCATGTCCACCAAGGACCTGGACAGCACGGTCCGTGACCATCATCGCCATATCCGCCGCCCCGCTGAGCGCGAGGTAGGCGGACTTACTTGCGTCCAGCCCAGCATCCAACTGCCAGGCGGCTTCCCAAACGAGAAGCCGGATGGCTTCCACCTCAATCGCCATTTCGGCCAGCATGAAGGCTATGGATTGCTTCTGCGCGATGGGCACCCCCCACACCTCTCGCTCCTTGGCGTAGGGAATGGAATATTCTAGCGCCGCTCTGCTGAGACCGACCGCAAGTGCGGCGTTTGTGATCTGAGCGCTCGCTAGTAAAACCTCCGGATCGAATCCATTTTCTCCGCCCAGGCGGGCATCGAGCGGTACTTGTACGTCTTCCAAATTAAGTGGGAACAAGGGCAGCGCCCCCAGGCCGAGAAGCATCTCCCGTTCACCCACTTCTAAACCCTCAGCCTCGGGTGACAGCACGAAAGCCTGCGTCCTCCCGTCAAGTGAGGCAAACACTAGGATAGATTCGGCTTGATCTGCAAATGGGACGAAGGTCTTCGTGCCTGAGAGGATGTACTTCCCGTTCGATTTCGTGGCGGTCGTGCGCATTTCTCCAGCGTTGAAATCAAAATCGGGCTCGACGAACGCAGACACGTAGGGCTTCCATTCCATCTCGATGATCGGCGGTAGCAGCGTTTCTTTTTGAGACTCAGAGCCGCACATCAGCACCGACATGGCGTAGGTGGTCGGCGCCATCACTGCCAGCGAGCACGCCAGGTCTCCCCACCCCATCGTCTCTGCCGCCAACACACCTGTCACGGCGGAATGCTCCCCAAACCCCCCATACCCTTCAGGGATACTGGCCTGGAGTACGCCTATGTCCCACCCCATCTCAATCAACGCTGGTGGGATCTCGCCGCTTTCTTCAGCGTCCCTTGCGGCCGGTCGAAGATCATTTTCAGCGTACCGCTTCACAGCATCGATGAGCATGCGCTGCTCTTCCGTGGGTTCAAATCCATACATGGGAATCTCCTTCCGGGGGGCGAATGTGCCAACCCCAAGCTGGTGTTGAAGGTCGAAAAGACTTAATCATCCGTCTTCAATATTGAAACTCCATTCATTTTTTGCGAGATGTCTTCCACAGCGCGGTATCGGAGTGGAACCTCAGTTAAAGGAATTAACGAGGATGGATTATCCAGGAGGATGAGCCCCATCATCTGCAAAAACTCCACATGTGCCCCTGTTTCCTCTATAGCTAGCAACCGATGATAGCCCTCAGGTTCCGAAAACAGGGTCAGGGAAATCTCAGCAATCGTCATCGGATTGGCCAATAAGTCTAGAATCCTCAACAGCCTGGTTCTATGCTCTTCCCGCAGCTCGAGGATGCGTGCCTCGGGATCATCGAAGGCCGCTCCGTGACCTCCCATGGCGAGCCTGCTCGAAGCCGCCAGAGGGCGTACGCGCTCCAGTGATTCTAGATAGTGCGCAAGACCGGTATGGAAGCTCAGGCTTTCGGGGGATTGGTGGGGGCTGATCTCGGGAAGGATATGGTCCGCCGAGAGAAGGATGTCATCAACCTGCACCACCACCTGGCCCGGGCAATGCCCGGGAACATGGGTGATGTGCAAACCATTCAGGGACATGCCGAGAGCGTTGTAGGTGGTTTCAATTTCAATGGAAGAAAACAGCCCTTTATTAAGGAGATAGAGCGTGAGGATCTCCTCTCGCGCGTCTTGAGGAACACCTGCTCGCACCAGAAATGTCGATAGGCGATTCTCCATCATGGCGAGCCGTTCCTCGTACTGCGTGAGAACCTTCCTGTCCAGCGCGTGAATAACGATGGGCGCCCCGGAATTTCGCCGTACGAAATGGAGACCACCATAGTGATCGATGTGTGCGTGGGAAATGAGGATGTGGGTAATAGAATCCCAATCAACCTTTTCACCAAAATCCGATCGGATCGAAGCCAATCCATCCGCTAACTGATCGTTCGAACTGCCGAAACCAGAACCGACATCCAGAAAAGCAGTGATAGATTCGGTCACGATGACGTGGGCATAACCCGTAAACCCCGGAAAAGTGTCCAGGGGGATGCGGTAGATTCGAGATCCCTGATCCGTCTCAAAGGGTTCAACGGAGGGGGTCATACTGAGGTTCCTGCAGATCGAAGGCACAATCCTTCCAGGAATAATGCGCAATACTGATCGGCAATTTCATCAGGCTCGAACCTCCCATCAGATCGGTACCAGGTGATGATCCAATTCTGGACGCCGAGCAGGGCAAAAGTCGTCATTGGCACGTCAACTTCGGAGAAGCTGCCTTTGTCGATACCTTCCTGAATGATGCTTCGCCAAAGTCCTTCATATCGATCTCGATGTGCGATATGCTCGGCACGCAGTTCTTCATCCAGGCTCCTGTGTTCAATAAGAAGTACTGTTGCGAGACCAGATTCTTCTGCCAGTCGAGAAATGTATGCGCGCATGCCGTTCCGCAACTTCTCCTCCGGCGGTAGGTCTGAATCTACAACTTCGGTTATATCTTCGATGAGCAGCTTTAATGCCTGGTCGAGAAGAGAGACGAGAATATCTTGTTTGCTGGAGACGTGATGATAGAGGCTGGCTTTCTGGAGGTGGACCGCGTCGGCGATGTCCTGCATGGACGTGCCGTGATAGCCCTTCTCACGGAAGAGTTGCGCTGCGGCGAGGATGATGTCGGAGCGCTGCATGGTTTCCCTACCGAACGGTCGGTAGAATTACTATAGCATACTTCGGGGGTGGCGGTCAACGCTTCTCGGATCCGACATAGTGTTGCCAGAAGTCGAGGATGTGGTTGTAGAGCCTTGGGGGATGGGGTAAAATCGCCCCAGAGCCCCTGTAGCTCAGTGGATAGAGCGCTGCCCTCCGGAGGCAGATGCCGGCGTTCGAGTCGCCGCAGGGGTACCTCACGGAAACTGTCCCAAACGGATTTCACCTTCGGTTGGGCAGTTTCTTGACATGGTTTGCTTCAATCAAGGAAGCAAACCTGGAGAACTGCCTGCTGACCTGAACGAGAGCGTTCGGGGCGAACGGACATGAAGCCAATTTTCCCACGCTTGACAACTCCCAAATCACACAAAGCACATAATCGTTCAATCAGCAGGGAATAGGGATTAGAAATCCGAGTTTTCACTCGTTCCCATGCTCCTACCCCCGTGCCCACGCATGAGCATGGGCACGTGAGATAACAACTTGTTCCCACTCCCTCCCCCGTGCCCACGCAGGAGCATGGGCACGAGAGATAATAACCTGTTCCCACTCTCCCCTCGCTCTCACGCTTCCACTCGTTCCCACGCACCCGCGTGGGAACGAAAATAGTGATACTGTCTATCCAGTTACTTAGATGTAAGGAAATCCTTTTCCTCATCCAACATCCCACATGGGTGCGTAAAACACCAAATTTACGATAATAAAAACATGCCCCGCAACCGATACCGAGTTTCCCCTGTTTTCTTCGGCCGGGGGAAATGTTTCAACAAGATTTCTATTTGAAACCACGGCAAGTATGCCGCCTCAGTTGAATATGACAGAAATAACGCCCACGTCGTGCCTTTCCCTAATTGCTGCTTATTAGCGACCATCTATATCATTATTGGTCGATGTATATCCATCCGTACAATTAATTGAAACGAGGTAGCTAATGAACATAAATTGGAAACTCCTTATCCCTACAGTATTGATCTTCAGTTTCCTTGCCGGCTGTGCGCCGACGGTTGAAGAACCTACCGCTGAGAATACGCCTTCGGTAGAAGAACCCACCGCCGGGAATACGCCCCCAACTGCCACCAGCGAAATGCAGGAAGAAGACACCCCAACATCCGTTCCTCCAACCACAGAGGAAATTTTCCCCGACCCGCTCGTCGGGAGGATACCCGTTATTTATTCACATGGCGGCGGCCCATGTGATATCGGGGGGATGGTTTTTCTCGCCAAACATCCAAACGTTGATCTGATAGGATTAGTGCTCAGCCGTGGTGAGTTCCATCCAGAAATCGCGGTGGATCTTTGGCCCGTTTTTTTATATGATGTCTTGAAATCCAAGGACACAGCCATCGCGCTAGGATCAGACGCACGTATGGACCCAAACTCACATGATTTCCCCGAAGCCTGGAGGCCTTACGCTGACAATTTCTGGGGATTGGCTTTACCAGAAAAGATCACAGAATATGAACCAGCCGTTGGTCACGAATTGATCATTGATCTGGTGAATAACTCCCCGGAGAAAGTGACAATTCTCGCAATGGCCTCCATGATTGATATCGCACTGGCTCTGCAGCAGGATCCGGGTATTATCGACAACATCTCCCAGGTCGTCATTATGGGCGGCGCCTTCACCATAAGCGGTAATTTGGATGATGCCCCTTATCCAATAAGTAATAAGGCCGCAGAGTGGAATATGTGGATTGATGCCCAGGCTGCTAAGTATCTCTTTAATTCAGGGGTACGATTATCGATCGTCCCGCTGGATGCCATCCAGTATTATCTCCCAGAGGAAGATGTCAATACAATTAACATGATCAATGACCCCGCTGTGAACTATGTTGCCCAGATGTGGAATAGTCAATTTGGCAATTCGGGACCATTCTTCATCTGGGATACAATCACCGCCACGGCAGTAACAAACCCGGAAAATTTCTATTGGACCTACGATGGTGTCGATGTAATCACAGAAGTGGGCGACTTCCAAGGCCAGACGATTGCGCTGAATAACGGCGCCCAGCACACTCGCTATGCGACGGACGCTGACTATGATGCCATCCTCGATCAGCTCTTTGAAACCTTCCGGGGAGAAACCACTTTTGCGCCTCCCGCTGACGGGGAGTCAGATATCCCCATCATCGAACTGGCTGGAACCTGGGAAGGTTTTACAGGAGATTTCCACATCACCTTTTTCTTAGAACCAGAATGTGAATTGAACGTAAAATGCTGGACCTTTGAAATCCCGGATTTTTCTCTTACCGGTGAAGTTACCTTTGTTGATGTCGATGGTAATGTGTATGAATTCAAAGCGACAAACATTTCCTCTGGACAACCAGGAAATGATTACGAATACCTGCAGCTTTTAGATGATGGCACATTATTTTATTCCACAACAGGTTCGTGCGTGACCAGCGAGGCTATTCTTGAAAGGGAATAGTTTTCACTCGTTTTCACACTCCCCCTCGTGCCCATGCAGTAGCATAGGCACGTGAATAGTGATACTGTCTATCTAAGAACTTCCACTCGTTCCCACGCTCCCCCCCCCGTGCCCACGCAGGAGCATGGGCACGAGAGACAATGCCGGCGTTCGAGTCGCCGCAGGGGCACAGATAGGTAAAAAAGCTGGAATAACACACGCCAAACGCGGCAGTAACCCCTCGTTTGACAAACCCGGTCATTCCAGGGTAATCCAGCTTATTCCATTCATTCCCACGCTCCCGCGTGGGAATGAAAATGGTGAGACTGTCTATCCAGAAACTCCCAACTCTCTTCCTTATTGATCGGTATAAAGTTGGGTGAACACACGTAAGATGCGGCCAAGGCCCCTTTTGAAACAACCTCATTCAATCCAGGGTAATCCAGTTTATTTCCTTGCCCGGAAGCTCGACGATCGCCAGCGTACTCTTTCCCTTCAGCCCCATCAGCTCTCCCGGGTTCAGCAGCAGGCAGCCCCCCACCATACTCTCATGAGCAGTGTGGTCGTGCCCATAGCAAACGAGATCGTATGACCCCGAGCGCGCCAGATCGCGGGCGATCACGGGATAATGATTAACGCCGATACGCACCCCATCCAACTCCAGCTGCGCCAGTTGACCATGGATCTGTATCTCCGGAAAACTACTTGCGACCTTCGATATCAGGAATGGGTCCCCGTCGTTGTTCCCCCACACGATATGAACCGGTTTTTCCGGAAGCCCCTCCCCCAGTCTCTTCAACATAAACGGCGCACATAAATCACCACAGTGGATAATGGCGTCAGCCGAACGGAGATGAGGCATGGCATCCTCAAGCTTCCAGATGTTGTCATGGGTGTCGCTGATGATGGCGATGTTCATAGTTCACGCTCCTTTGCAGGCAGAAAGGGGGTAAGGCACCAGGGCAACAAGGCACAACGGGATTAGGGAGCAGGGATACGGGATCAGGCACTTAGACACCAAGGCACTTGGGCAATAAGGGATAAGGGTAGATGTTGATCATTCATTAAGACCATCGGTGAATCATATTTCCTTAGCTGCCTAATCTAACAGAGCTCATATTCCTGATCCCCAATCCCTTATCCCTGCGCCCCTTAGTGCCCATGTGCCCCAGTGGCTTGATGCCTTTCTGCCTTCTTGCCCTACCTCCTACCTCCCATAATTCTCGTTCATCTCTCTCACCCGTCCTGCCAACTCATCCGTGAGTTGATCTTCCAACACACGCCACTTCCAATTGCCCTCAACCGTGCCTGGATAATTCATACGCGCCTCGGTGGGAAGCTCAAGGAAGTCCTGCAGCGGGGCGACGGTCGTCCAGGCTTGCGAAGCCCACAGCGCCCGGATCAAGTCCCAGGCGAAATGCTCACCGTCACTTGAAATATAACGCCGTGCACGGTCTTGAATCTCCTCTGATGTGCCCTCGTACCAACCTCTGGAAGTGTCGTTGTCGTGAGTGCCCGTATAGGCCACACAATTTTGAGGGTAGGCATGCGGCAGGAAGGACTCATCGTGCCCGCCCTCAAGCCCGAATTGGAATATCTTCATCCCCGGGAAGTCATACCGGTCTCTAAGCTGCTTTACACTTTCTGTGATGAAACCCAGATCCTCCGCGATGAGCGGTAAGGAGCCCAGCCCCTTATGCATCGCATCAAGGAATTCCTCACCAGGACCGCTCACCCAGCGACCAATTTCAGCGGTTAAAGAATCAGCAGGAATCTCCCAATGTGCGTCGATCCCGCGGAAGTGATCGATGCGGACGATGTCCACGAGGTTGAACATGGCCCTGAATCTATCCAGCCACCATTGATACCCATCTTCTTTCATCTCATCCCATCGGTAGAGCGGGTTCCCCCATCGCTGCCCGGTGGCTGCAAAATAGTCCGGTGGAACACCGGCAATCGCCGTCGGCATCCCCTCCTCGTCAAGTAGGAAAAGCTCAGGATGAGCCCAAACATCCGCCGAATCATGGGCGACAAATATGGGGATGTCCCCGATGACCCTTACACCATTCTCGTTCGCCAATCTGCGAACAGCGCCCCACTGCCGGTTGAATATGAACTGCCGCAATTTGTGATTGTCCACAGAATCGGACAATTCCTCACGAGCGCGGTCCAGGGCTTTAAGATTTCGCGACGCGAGACCCTTTTCCCATAAGGTCCAGGGCTTCCCGCCAAATCGTTTTTTCAGTGCCATGAAGAGAGCATAATCGTCCAACCACAGAGTTTCCTGGCTGCAGAAATGTTCATATTCGTCCCGCAGAGGATGGCTATGTATGAACGATTTCGCTGCTCGACCAAATAATTCTTCCTTCCAGGTGATGATCTCCCCGAACGCCACGTACTCCTCTGAGAAATTCGGAACTGGATCGAGCGCATCGGGCGGGAGTAATTCAACCTCGATCAAATCCTCCGGGCTGATGAGCATGTGATTTCCACCAAATGCAGAGAAGCTCTGATAGGGCGAATCTGCATATCCGGTGGGGCCAAGAGGTAAGACCTGCCATAACTTCATGCCCGCATTCGCCAACCATGACACCCATGTCCGTGCTGCGCCGCCCAGATCGCCGATGCCATAGGGGCCAGGAAGTGAAGTAGGATGGCAGAGGATGCCACTCGCACGTGTGTTAAGCATCTTTATGACTTCCTTTTTTACTCCTGATGAACGATCTCAGCATACATTTCCTCATATCTTCGTGCAGATTGACCCCATGAAAAATCCTGCTTCAAACAGCGAATCTGAAGCTGTTCCCATTCTGGATGTCGTCCATAAGTGCGAATTGCGCGCTGGATTGTCTCCGCAACATCGGAGGGGTCCATATGCTCGAATACAAAGCCCGTACTCTCAAATGAGCTCTCGGTATCCACGACCGTATCTTTCAATCCCCCCGTGGCTCGTACGATTGGGACGCTTCCATACCTCATCGCAATCATCTGGGTCAGTCCACACGGCTCGTAGCAAGAAGGGATAAGAAATAAGTCAGAACCTGCGTATATCTTCCGGGCAAGACTTTGATTGAATTCGATAAAGGCGCGGAATCGGTTCGGATATGTCGCCTCAAACTCCCGTGCACGCGCTTCAAGCTCCGGATCGCCAGTGCCGAGCAGGACAACGTGCAATCCGTCTTCGATCATTAGAGCAAAAGCATCCAGAGCGAGGTCAACACCTTTCTGCTGATCCAGACGGGTGACCATGCCGATCACGGGGGCGTCGGAACCTGTGGGTAGCTCGACCATCCGCTGGAGAGCCTCTTTATTTTCCTTTCTACCACTCAGGTTCGTAATAGAGAACGGCTGTGCGATCTCATCGTCAGTTTCTGGATTCCACACATCCAGATTGATGCCGTTGAGAATCCCGCGTAGCTTTTCTTCCCGCCCCCGCAGGAGCGCATCCAACCCATCCCCGAAAGCTGGAGTCTGGATTTCTTGTGCATACATTGGGCTGACCGTGCTTAGATTATCTGCAGCGACGAGGGCATTTGGAAGGGGTAACTGTTGAAATTCTTCTTGTAAGGCTGGCTCTCCTACCATATCCAATCCATATGCCCCCCAGGAATCCCCGTCCTCCCCACCCATGTAGCCGATATTGTGGATGGTAAATACCGATCTCGAGGAGCGCCAGAACGGGTCCGAGCGGTTTGCTTTCAACCAGACGACTGCGGCTGCTGTATGCCAGTCATTTGCATGGATGATATCGGGAGCCCAATCGAGGGCTACACATGCCTGGAGCGCAGCAATCGAGAAGAAGGTGAACTTGGTAGTATCAGCCTGTGCGGTTCCATAAATTACCTCATCAGCTTCTATGGGTTCACCCCCAATGAGGATCACACGTACGCCGCACAATCTTAGTTCAAGGATAACTGCCGGTATCCTTCCCTGAAGAGTTTCAACCTCGAAATCGATACGACGGTCGATATCCAAAAGGCTCTCAGGGATGCTGGGATAGTGCGGAAGCGCCAGACGCACATCCAGGCCGCGTTGAGATAAGACGCGCGGCAGTTCACCGGCGACATCACCAAGACCACCGACCTTCACCAGGGGGGTCGCCTCTGCTGAAAGGTACAGGACCTTCATGCTTCGTACCAACGAAAATCAATTCCGGGGAACACCTTGTCCGCCTCCCAGGTTTCATCAAGCAAATCTCTCCCCACAGCGGCATTTCCACGATTTTCTAATAGACGCTCAAATCGATCAACGTGCTGTTTAAAACGGTCGATTGCGTATTCCCTCGCCTGCCCTGTTGTGACAAGAAATGGCCAGTCGGAGGCTTGCAGCAGGAGGAGCTCGCGGGCAGCCTGGTTGAGAAGCTCAGTTTCGAGGGGTGAAGGCTCACGCTGATCCTCAACAGCTCGGAGCATCCGAGCCTCACATTCATGAATGATGAGCCACATCCAACGTGTGTCCTCGTTATCCCAGACCGAATTATCCCCTCCCGCTCCCCAGGATCCCGCCGGAAGTTCGATCGCAGTTTCAGGGGGATATTCTTCAATGTACTTCGTGGATGTGGTTAACGCTACGACCTCAGATCCTGCCAGTCGACGGATGACGGCTTCCAGCCATGCTACTCCCTCAAACCACCAATGCCCGAACAGCTCCGTATCGTAATTCGCAGAAATAATTCCAAATACACCTTCTTGATTATTGAACCTCGTGATTTCCTCTTCGACGAGTTGGACAAAATGGTCCACATGCTGCTCAACCTTCTGAGCTGCCATGTTGCGATCGTAGACTTCCTTCGCATCAAGCCCGGCGTCATCGGAGGTCACACGCCAATACTGCAATCCGGAATTCCCATCCTTCTTGTGGAACTCGCGGTAATCGAAATCTCCGGGATAGCCCGATTCAGCACTCCAAACCTGCATGCTGGTTCTTCGATCTCTTCCTATGACGCATACACGGGAATCCGCAACATGATAAGGAAGGAAGGTCGTCACCCTCCGTCTGGAACCGAAACGAGACATGAGTGAGATGATGTGTTTCCTCATCAACCCAAGTAGTCCACCATCATCAGCCGCGGATCGGGTTGGATGAGCGGTTTCAATCATCGCTGCTTCTGAAAAAAAGAGCGACAAGTTGTTTCGTTCTAAAAATGTTTCCAGCCCCATACGCTCACGACCGTCTTCGGCGAGAAAGGCGGGGCGATACGCGCACTCGGGCAGCCAGATTGCCTTTGGAGAGCGACCAAAGTGACGCATATAGCTCTCAATTCCGGTCTTGAGTTGGAGCTGGATCGACTCATCACGATCGAGCAGCGGGAGATATCCATGTGTGGCAGCACATGTGATGATCTCGATTAACCCGGCTTCTTGAAGAGCGCCAAACGCACCGACAAGATTCTTCCCGTAATCTTCGACAAACGAAGACCGCACGGATCTGTACATGTCGCGATACCCTGAGGCCAGCTTTGCAAAATGGGATCTCTCTTCCGCCAGGCATTTCTCTTCCGTAAGGCAATTCTCTTCTGCCAGGAATCGCGCCTCGTCCTGTTCGGCAGCGAGGATCCGTCCATCGACATACGCCATAAAGTTCGTCTGGACGTCCTCATCCGCCAACTGCTCGAGAAGAATTGGGGTCAAATTAATCGTGAGCTTATAAGGGACCTGTTCTTTTTGAAGCCGATGGAGGGCATCGAGCAGCGGGATATAGGTTTCTGCCATGGCCTCGTGGATCCACTCCTCCCCATGCGGCCATCGACCCGCCTTTCTTGCGTACGGCATGTGGGTGTGAAGCACAAAGGTGAATGCCCCGAGTGCGGCCATGAATCTCTCCAAAATCATCTATTCAAGATAAGTGTGCCAATTTTAGCAGATTGGATCGCTAATGAACTTGCCAGTCATTCCCGTAGATGAGATTGATTCGAGTATCCCGCTCTGACGATGGATACCACGAGAGATGTTGGTAGAAGTGAAGATGCCCCGCAGATCACTACGGGGCACCTTCCAAGGAAAAAGCCTTAATGGAGGTTTCCACACCCATCCCCCACTTGTCATTCAGCATTACAAGTAGATGGATTCCTGTTTTCGGGATCAAGGAATTTGCTCATCCCCATCAGCAAGCAACAGGTTATTCTGGTTTTTTCCCATAAGGAGCGGCGATGATGCCGATCCTTACATTAAACTTCGCTTGAGAACAGGAACAACCCCCTAGAAGAATGTCCTTGTTCTTTATTTCCCAAGTTCGGATTTGAACGCCTTTGTCAGCGCTGGAAGGACCTCAAACAGATCGCCCACCACACCAAACCGTGCTAATTTGAAAATGGGCGCCTCGGCATCCTTATTGATGGCGACGATCGTCTTAGATGTCCTCATCCCTGCAATATGCTGAATGGCGCCCGAAATCCCGCAAGCGATATATAGATCGGGTGCCACAACTTTGCCGGTTTGACCCACCTGATTGGCATAGGGCACATACCCCGCATCGACGGCCGCACGACTGGCGCCGACGGCCGCACCGAGCACTTCGGCAAGATCGGTCACCAATTTAAAACCTTGTTGAGCCCGCCAAATCTCTTGCTCGTGCTCATCGGTGATGTCCGCCGGTGGTTCCAAGCCGGGGTTTTTGGATACCCCCCGACCCCCGGAGACAACGACCGCCGCATCACTCAAGCTCACCCCAGTCTCGGCCTCAGCATAACCCACCACCTGAGTGTTTATGTCCCCAAGATCAGCCTGGAGGGGAATGACCTCCCCGGACCGTCCAGTATCAGGCTCAAGTTTCGAGAAAGCACGGCTTCTCAGCGTCAGAATTTGAGGTCGTCGGTCCTTACAAATGACGTTGGTCAGCAATTTTCCGGCATAGATGGGCCGCGTAGCAACGATGACACCGTCCTGAATCTTCATCGCGATGACGTCTGGCGCCAGACCTGTTTCTAAATCCACCGCAACCATCGCGGCGAGTTCTCGTGTTCTTCCCGATGTAGGGAGGAGGAGAATTTCGGCTTCTTGAGCCGAACTTGAGAGCGCTGCCGCATAGGCTTCAGGTATAAAATCTTTCAGCGCCTCATCATCCATCATCAGAACATCGTCTGCACCATGATGGAACGCAGAATTTGCGATGTCCTCGATTCCACTTCCAAGTACGACGGCAGATACTCCCACACCCATCTCATCTGCCAATCCACGCGCCGCACCAATGGCCTCCCAGGAAGCCGGAAGAGGCTGCCCCTGAAAATGATCTACGTAGACCAGAATATTTTTCGGCATTAGAGCACCTTCTCTTCCATCAGTCGTTTTACAAGAGCTGCGCCTATGTCATCTACCGAGTCGCCTTCGACGAATTCGCACTCCGTCTCAACTTTCGGCGATGCGAAGACCTCCGGCCATGAGATCGCCGAAGTTAATTCCTCGGTGACCCCGATTTCCGCCAAAGACCATACTGGAATCTCTGCTTTGGACGCTTTCCGGATGCCCATGAAGGACGGATAGCGGGGCTCATTGATTTCTTTCACCACGCTCACCACACTCGGGAGAGGTCCCTTTACAATTTGACGTCCCTCATCGAGCATACGCTCTACCTCGAGCTTCTTCCCATCAGGATCGATTTCTTTGATCGCTGCAACGAGGTTGAACGATGGCCAACCAAGCCGTCTGGCAACTTGAGGACCGGTGACACCCGTGTCACTGTCGACGGATGATCGGCCAAATAAAACCAGATCCACATCGCCTATATGAACGATGGCTGCCGATAGCGCTTTTGAAACGACGAGCGTATCAGCGCCTGCGAGACCAGGGTCGCTGAGTAAAATGGCCTGATCGGCACCCATGGCTAAGGCCAGCTTCAACGCCTCTGTGGCATCTTCAGGGCCCAAACTCAACACGGTGACCTGACCACCATGTGCTTCTTTCAAGAGAAGCGCTTCTTCGACCGCGAATTCATCCCACGGGTTGAGCACAAGTGGTGCATCTCCCCAGGAGATTTTCCCGTTTTCAACCGTAACCGTGGCTGCCGTATCGGGTGTTTGTTTCACACAAACTACGATGTTCAATGGATCCTCCTTTTTTATTGGTTCTTCATAATCCGATTCGATGATTATTTGGATGTAACCTCCCCTATTCTGCCTGCCAGGCTTCTGTATCATAGGCTGGCATCTCGCATCGTAACGCCTTATCGCGGCGATTCCGAAGTGCATACTGCGCTTGAATCAACGTTTGTATCTCATTGCTGCCTTCGTAGATCATGGCGCCTTTTGCGTTCCGCATGAAACGTTCCACATCATATTCATCGCTGTAGCCATATGCGCCATGAATCTGGACGGCTTCTGCTGCGGCTTCGAAAGAGGCGGCTGTCGCGAATTGCTTGGCGAGGGATGTCTCAAGCGTGTTCCGGAGGCCCTCGTTCTTCTTCCAACCAGCCTTAAAGTAGAGCAGGCGCGCAATCTCATAATCGCTCGCCATTCTGGCTATTTTCTCCTGAATAAGCTGATGCTCGGATATGGCGCTACCAAAAGCTTTCCGCTCCTTCGCGTAGGTGACGCTGGCATCAAGGGATGCTCGTATTAATCCGGTCGCGCCTGCCGCGACCGTATACCGGCCGCTGTCAAAGGCCGACATGGTGATCTTAAACCCCTCACCTTCATCTCCAACCATGTTCGAGGCCGGCACACGAACATCCTGAAAGGATAGCCAACCGGTGGAGCCAGCACGCACACCCAATTTGCCATGGATGTCACCGCGACTTACCCCGGAGCTTGATAGATCGACGATAAAAGTCGATAGTCCTGCGCTTGGTTTCTTGGCATCAGGATTGGTTCGAACCGCCACCATGGCATAATGCGCCTTCGTCGCGAGGGATATCCACATCTTCTCGCCGTTTAAGACATAATCACCGCCATCCTTCTTCGCGGTTGCCTGGATGTTGGCGAAGTCGGAGCCGGCTCCTGGTTCCGAAAAAGCCCCACAGCCCAGTTTGGATCCCTGCGCGAGCGGGGATAGGAATTCCACCTTCTGCTCTTCCGTTCCCCACTGCAGCAGCGTCATGCTTGCCAACCCGACATGCACCGACATCACAACTCTCAGCGTGGTATCGATATATTCAAGTTCCTCACTGGCTAATCCAAGCGATATGTAATCCATCCCGCTTCCACCATATCGCACTGGAATACAAATCCCGAGGAGGCCCAGCTCAGCCATTCTCGGTAATACCTGCTCCTCCATTGCCTGATTGCGATCGGCTTCCTTAATCCCTGGATAGACCTCCTTGGCGCCAAAATCTCGAACCATTTTCTGTACCATCTCATGCTCAGAAGAAAGGGAAAAATCCATTCACACCTCCATGTCAACTTGGCTCGATTATAGACGGTCCAAATGCACTAGACAACCATCATAAACCCTCAGCTTACTAGGAGATTCGTCGTGACCGGCAAGCGAGGATCATGCCCATAAATCTGATTAAAGAGTGCACGATTCCCTCACTATGCATTCGCATCTGAGCAGCTCTTGGCACATAATCAGCAGGTTCCATTGACGAAATCTTATTGAAGGCCATAATCCAAGTCATGCTGAAGGTACCAGATGCCTGATCCCCTTCGAACGCGTTGGCCGCACATTCTCCTCGCCTTCATCCTGCTCGTCATCCTCAGCCCGACGCCCACACCCAAACCTCTCACGGATGCCATTGAGGGAGCGACCATCGCGCTTCAATCGCACGATCTCCCCTCTGCCCTCTCTTACCTTGTGGCCATCGCCGAGTTTGAACCAGCGCTTGTGAACATCTACAACTTCGCTGTGGAACTCGCCGAGGAGGATCGAGATTATGACTGGCTCAGGGAGACCCTACCACGAGCTGAGGAATTGACAGGTGCGATTTCTATCTCGTCCTGCACCCGATGGCTGCTTGAATTTCAGACGGAACCTAAGAAAATCGCGCGAGATTATCTGACGGATTCAGAGCTGGACTGCCTCATTCTTCTGGAGGAGATCGAGGGCTATCTCGTTGATCAGTTCGATCAAGCTGATCCAGAAGAGGTGGTCCCTCTCATCGAAATGTTTATCCGCGCTGATGAGAGTCCCGAACTAGAACTCCGCTATGCACTCGCCCTCGCTGCCATAGAGCCCGAACTGGCGCTGCCATGGATCGAGAAAGTCGATGTCCCGGGGAACCCACACTCGCTGCTCCTTGATTCTCTGGCGGCGATAATCACGTCCACGCAATACGACAGCTCTACCAGGTTCGCACAAATCGGACGGAAATTTGCCGAGAGCAATTATTGGAAATTGGCGCGGATTTCTTTCGAACGGGCGCTAGACCTCAAACCCGAATACACAGAAGCGCGGGCATACTACGGCCTCGCCCTGGACATGAGTGGGAAAGATGGAGGTATGGAACTGGAACGTGCAATAGAAACAAATCCCGAATCTGCCATGGCATATGCGTTCATGGGTATTCATTTAAAAAACATTGGGGACCTCGAAGAGGCAAGGATAGCCTTTGAATCCGCCATCGAACTCCAGCCGGATAACGCGGGAACGATAGCTGAACTTGCCTCGATTTACGCACGTTTGGGGGAAATCGAATCAGCAAAATCAGCCTACATCCTCGCTGCTGAAATCGGAGATGATGATCCGGTGTTTTGGGCTCTGCTCGCTGATTTTTCGCTCACGCATGAGATTGAAATCGATACTTTGGGCATTCCTGCCGCCAGAAATGCAGTAGTTCTCGGTGAAGGAAGCCCTGAGGACCTCGCCGCACTCGGGTATGCGCATCTTCTTGATGCTGATTTTGTGCTGGCTGAGAGGATATTACGGTATGCCACCGTAAAAAGCCCCTCAAATGCAGCCGCGCATTACTATCTCGGACTGTTAAAGAATCTGCAGGGTGATACCCAGGGCGCCATTCTGTCGCTCATGCGGGCTGTATTGCTGGATCCGGATGGCCGCTACGGAGATCTGGCAAACCGCACCCTCGAAAAGCTCGTCCCTTAGTTCAAGAATTCAACACGAAATGCCTTCTCCCAGATTGAATGAACGGGTGAACGTCGACCACAGCAAGCAAATCTCAAGAGCAGTGTCTCATAATTGCATGGGAAAGAGGATGAATTCTTGTAAAAACATCATTTCAAGCATGTGACTTAAAGTGGGGTCGTCCTAAGCCCCCTACTGAAGATGGGCAACCAGCCGCAGAGGCGAGCCCTTGTACCCATTCCCCTCTCGCCTTACCCCTCCTCCTCGTGTCATTTCGAGCGAAGCGAGAAATCCCCCTCACGACCGAGGCCTTGTGCCCATCTCTGGGAATTGAACCCCTTCAAAACCGCTTCTAAGATCCATTCTCTGGTCAGAGGAAGCCCTCTTTTCCCAATCATGGCTCCTGTCATTGATCTTGATAGGGGATTTCTCACCCCCCCTGGGGGTTCGAAATGACACATTAATGAGATCTTGAATGCGGGCGCTTTCACGCGATATTCGGAAGGACCTCTGCATGACAATCTCAAGAATCTCCATCCTTCGTTCCTGATCCCTTATCGCCTTATCCCTTGTTCTTACAAATCCTGGAGTGAACACGTTCCGGGACAGCTCCGTTGGGCTGAGGGGCAACCGTCGTTTCTATAGCAAGCTCGCCTGTCATTGGTAATGTGATCACTCAGGTGAGTCCCGTCTCCTCGGCATTTTTTTGTTACGTAGTCTGTTCCAAGTGCCTCATCGAAAATCACCTTTACCTGTGCTAGAATGCAGCGTCTTTGATGGTGGATGATGGAGTTGATCAACCTGCGATCTTCCACAATAAAAATACTCCTCTTAGCAGTTGTCGTGAGTGCATGCACCACGCTTACGCCAAAGGTTAATCCAGGTGAGGTTCTATTCCAGGATGATTTTTCGCGTCCATCAAGTGGTTGGGACCGTTACGAAGACGAGACGTATAAATCAGATTACGAAGATGAGATGTATTCAATTGAGATTCAACAACGAAATACCGAGGCGTGGGCTCTTCCAGGTCTCTCATTCGAAGACGTGATTATAAATGTGGAATCGTCCAAAGTCGCGGGTCCTGACGATAACGTCTACGGGGTCATTTGTCGCTATCAAGACTCTGAAAACTTCACCTTTTTTCTCATATCGAGTGATGGTTACACAGGGATCGGTGCCTATGTCGACGGAGAAAAGGAACTGCTCAGTCATCCAACACTTCTTCCCTCCGACGCGGTCAAAACTGGTGGAGGGAGTAATTACATGCGCGCAGAATGTGTTGGGGAACAATTAAGGTTGATGGTAAACAACCAGCTCGTCGCACAGGCGAGTACACAGAAGGTAATTATCGGGGACGTAGGTCTTATCGCCGGCTCATATAAAAAGAGCGGTGTGAAAATTCGATTCGACAACTTTTCGACAGTAAAGCCATGAAATATATTAATATGGGTTGAGGGGTTTTTTTGTGATGAAAGTTTATCTTGGCAGCGTAGGGTGTCGTCTGAATCAGAGTGAAATCGAAACCATCGCAAAAGACCTCATGCGTGGGGGACACGAGGTCGTACCTTCACCCGGTGATGCAGATCTGACCATCATTAACACATGTTCAGTCACTCACAAAGCAGCCTCCGATTCACGCCAGATGGCGAGACATGCAGCGCGAGAGGGCAGCGCATCCGTGTTGTTGACCGGCTGCTGGGCAACCCTCGAACCGGAGGAAGCCAGCACACTTCCAAATGTGGACCTTGTGATTCCGAATGGCAGAAAAGAGACCCTCGTTCAAGATAATTTCTACAATCCGATATACGATGCTGATCCGATTTCGCGAGAACTTCTTACCGAACTCCTCGGTCGGACGCGTGCATTTATCAAGGTTCAGGATGGCTGCGATAATAAATGCACCTTTTGTCTGACGACCATCGCCCGGGGAAAGGCACGCAGTCATCCGGCTGCTCGAGTCATTAAGGATGTCGAGGAAGCCGTTGTTGGCGGCGCACAGGAAATTGTGTTGACCGGTGTCCAGCTAGGATCCTGGGGCGCGGATTTCGCAGAACCCCGCCATATCTCCGACCTCATCTCCACCCTCCTCAAAGAAACGGATATCCCCAGGCTGCGGTTGTCTTCCATCGAGCCATGGAGCATCGACACAGAGTTTTTCTCGTTGTGGGAAAACCCTCGTGTGTGTCGCCATCTCCATCTTCCCCTCCAATCTGGATCTCAAGCTGTCTTGAGAAGAATGGCACGCAGAACCAAGCTAGATGAGTATGCGGAGCTTATAGCAGCCGCAAGGAAGACCATCCCGGGCATTGCCATTACAACGGATGTCATCGTTGGATTTCCTGGTGAGAATGAAGACGCTTTTGCCGAGAGCGCCGCATTTATCAAAGCGATGGAATTTGCGCATGGGCATGTCTTCACTTTCTCCTCCCGGCCTGGCACAGCTGCTGCAACTTATGAGAATCAAATACACCCAAAGAAAATGAAGGCATACTGCGTTGAAATGAGGGGAATTTTTCAATCGTCAGCGGAGTTGTTCAGAAAATCCTTCGTTGGCCAATCGCTTCCCGTCCTGTGGGAGAGCGAAATTCGTTCATCGAATGGACATCGGCAGCATCAGGGGTTCACGGATAATTACATCAAAGTGCGGGGTGAAGGGCCTGCGAACCTCTGGAACACCATTACGGAGACCGGGCTCACCCACGCAGGTGATGGTTTCATGTTGGGAAATATCAAGGAATTCCAAGCGTAAGATGTTCTGCAACCCATCCCTTTATGGCTATGCGCATCACAGGAATTCGTGGAAGACCTCCTTCCCTCCCCATCCTGGCAAATAGGTATAATGGCACTATGTTAACCAAACAAAATCTCGAATCTGAACTGAAAACCGCAATGCGTGAAGGCGATGATGTCCGCAAACGCGTTCTTCGGATGGCGCTCACCGAGCTAAAACTTGCTGAAGTCGAGAAGCAGCAGCCACTCGAAGAATCCGAGCTGCTTGCCATCCTTCGGAAGGAAGTAAAATCAAGACATGAGACGATCGATGACTCAAAAAAAGCTGAGCGTGAAGACCTTGTAGAGGCGGCTGAAGAAGAGATCGCCGTCCTCCAATCCTATCTCCCAGAACCTCTCACCGACGATGAACTGACGGAAATTGTGCGCCAGACAATAGCGGAGGTTGAGGCCTCTGGTCCCCAGGATATGGGGGAGGTGATGAAGGCGCTTATGCCAAAAATCCAGGGACGGGCTGATGGGAAAAGAGCATCGGAGATTGTACGTCACGAGCTCCCTGACTGACGAATTGAATGGACGAATCATCAGATCGGACGACCTCAACGCTTGATAGACTGCGTCTCGCTTGGCGAGCCGCACGATTGTGGTTAATCCTCATTCTTGGATTAGTAGGTTGTATCGCGGCCATATCTCTTCCCGCCTCAGGCAGAGAAACCCTCTTTGGATTGTCCGTCGGAGATGTCTCGCCCCAGGACATTCTTGCACCCTATTCACTCTCCTATATCAGCGATACTTTAACTGAAGGCGCTCGATTGGCTGCGGGCGAGAGCGTGCCCATTATTTATGACCTCCCGGATGGGAAAGTCGTCCGCCAGCAGGTTGACCGGCTGAAATCAACCCTGCACTTCATCGACACCGTGCGGAACGACGACTTTAGTACGACTGAAGAGAAAATCGCTGATCTCGGGGCGCTTCAAGATGTCTACCTGAACCCGGAAATGGCTCAAGCGGTCCTGGAGCTCTCCGATGATGAATGGGAAGCGCTTAAATTGGAGACTCTTTCCGTGCTCGAACAGGTGATGAGAAACGAGATCAGGGAAGGGCGATTAGACGAAGCTCGACGGACAATTCCTGCATTTATCAGCATCTCGTTCCCGGCCGATCAGAGCGAGAGCGTCTCATATCTCGCTTCAGCTTTTATCGCACCGAATACTTTTCCTGATGAGGGAGCTACGGCTACGGCAATTGAGATGGCGCAGTTGGCAATCGATCCAATTACGAAATCGTACAGCGCGGGAGAAACCATCCTCAGGCGCGGCGAAGTCGTTAACGCCTTTCACCTGGAAGCTCTTGAGGAATTCGGTCTTCTGAAAGCCCCAGAACCCTGGCAGGAGCTCGCCGTCAATTCTCTTCTCATCATCCTGTTGGGCAGCGTATTCACCCTGTACGCATATCGAATTCATCCTGACCAGATCACAGATGTGAAACTAGCCGCGACGGTCAGCGTCTTGCTGGTCCTGAATACTGTTGGCATGCAGCTCATGATCCCGGGACGCACCGTGCTCCCCTACATCTTCCCCGGGGCTGCACTGCCCGTCTTGCTGACGGTCCTGTTCAATCCAGGCTTGGGGATTGTCACAGCGCTCGTGACAGGTGCCCTCGGTGGATTCTTATCCCCAAGAGGTCTAGAACTGGCGCTGTACATCATGCTTGGAGCCAGTCTGGCTGTCCTTATCATTCGCAAAGCAGAGCGCCTGGGTTCTTTCGTCTGGGCTGGCGCGGTCGCCGCGCTTGGTGCCATGGCCGTCATCATCATCTTCCGGGTACCAGATCCAACTACGGATATCCTCGGTAAAGCGTCTCTTCTGGGAGCCGGCGTGATAAGTGGTTTCCTCTCAGCCAGCCTGGCATTTGTGATGCTGCTCATTGTCGGGTCTATCCTTAGGATCACAACAAACTTGCAGTTGATCGAGCTGTCCAGACCCGATCACCCCCTGCTCCAGCAAGTGCTTCACACTGCGCCTGGTACATACCAGCACAGCCTTCAGGTCGCCAACCTGACCGAACAAGCTGCGCGAGCGATAGGTGCGAACGTCTTATTGGTTCGCGTCGGTTCCTTGTATCATGACGCCGGTAAATCGTTGCGCCCTCAATTCTTTATTGAAAATCAGGTACCCGGGCAAAATGTGCATGAACAACTCGACCCGGCAACCAGCGCACAAGTCATTATTTCCCACGTCTCTGATGGCCTTGATCTGGCGCGGAAGCACCGCTTACCCAAGCCCATCCAGGCTTTTATCAGCGAGCATCACGGAACTATGATGACGCGTTACCAGTATCGAAATGCACTCGAGGCAGCGGGAGGGGACGAAAGCCTCATCAACAAATCCGATTTCACCTACCCGGGTCCACGGCCTCGTTCGCGCGAAACTGCGTTGCTCATGATTGCAGATGGCGTGGAGGCTCGAGCACGCGCCGAAACTCCTCAGAACAGAGAAGAACTCGACCAGCTTGTCCGCTCCGTGATTGAAAATCGCATAGCCCAAGGCCAGTTAGATCGCACTGATTTAACCCTGAAAGACCTCGATACGGTTCGCGAGGTCTATGTGAAAGCATTAAGAAACATCTACCACCCGCGGATTAAATACCCAGAGGCCAAATCCGATCCCCCACCAGAAAAACCTCAACGAATTGAACCGGCTCCGACCGAACCCGCATGAAGTACGAGGTCACAATTCTCGTCGATCCCGAACACAGAGAGAAGATCGACCTCGAGCTGTACAAACAGTGCGCAGTCGAAGTTTTAGAAATCGAAAGAGCAGACTCCGGGATGTTGAGCCTCGTGTTCACAGATCAAGAGCACATCCATTCTTTGAATCTTGAATATGCAGGCGTGGACGAACCTACCGACGTTCTATCATTTGCCAATGGCGACATCGATCCAACTACAGATCGAATCTCGTTTGGAGACGTCATCATCGCCGTCCCGGTCGCGGAGATAAATGCAAATTCACACAACTGTGAACTTGAGGAAGAACTTGCCCTCCTCGTCATTCATGGCGTTCTCCACTTGCTTGGGTTCGATCATACTTCTCCCGAAGATAAACGTGCAATGTGGGATCGACAGAGCACTGTATTAGCTGACATGGGGATCAGGAATGAATGAAGGTGGAATGCAATCCCCCCACCGAGCTAAAAGTAGGCTTTCCGCATTTCGCTACGCTTTCTCGGGATGCTGGTATGTCCTCCGAACCCAACGCAATGCCTGGATTCATCTGGCAGCTATGGCCATGACCGTCACCCTGGGCTTGTGGCTGTCGCTCGCCCCACAGGATTGGGCCACCCTTTTTCTTGCGATAGGTCTGGTTTGGACAGCCGAGTTCATCAACACCGGGATTGAAGCCATCGTCGATCTTGCCAGCCCCGAGAAACATCCTCTGGCGCAAGTAGGCAAAGATGTTGGCGCTGCCGGGGTATTGATTGCAGCGCTCATCGCCGTTTTGGTCGGAATCCTGATCCTTGGCCCACCACTCTTCGAACGCGTTGCCCTCATTTTCTAGGCCCAAGAAGCGTTTCATTCTCGCTTTTCCTGTGCGGCAGGGCAAGACTTCTAGCGGATTGCGAGCAAGCCATTTCTATGACATAATGCGGTTAGAATACTATCGGTCGGCGTTCAGACAGGTTACCCAAGGATGGAATCAGAAAAATCACGCGGTAATTTATACCGTGCCGCAACAGCTTCCTTCGATTTTAATAATCCGATGGATTCTCTCACTGGCCTTCTCCAGTTGGCCTCGGATCTTCTTGACGCGCAAAAATCCGCGCTCTATGAATTTGAAGAAGATCCCGCAGGATTTTCACCCCGGCTTTCCATCGGAATATCGATGAGTGATCTCGGGCGCGTCGCAACAAAGCCCAAACATAAAGTTCTACGAACTGCATTTGAGGATCATCGCGCCGCAACCACCGAGGACGGGAAAAGTTCGCTGGGATTGCCCCTTTCGCCCGGCATCGTCGCCTGCGCACCTTGTCGCTCTTCTGATCAGACCATCGGATTGATGTTTGTGGCCAGAGAGGATGAAGGACCATTTTCCGATTCCGCTCTCGCCACGCTTGAAATCTTGGCCACACGCGCTGCTGAAGTTATTGCGCTTGCCCGTCAATCTGCAAACCAGAGTTATGTACTTCACAAATTATCATTGCTCTACCAGGCCAGTCACGCCATCACAGGTACGCGCGATCGGCAGGAAGCGATAAAACAGACCGCTTCCCATTTGCTCAAAGCGACATCGGCTGATGCTTGTGAAGTGCTTATCTTCGACGAGGGCAGCGATGAAACCACCCGCTTCCGCCAACAGCTCGGTAAATCGATGCAGCATACCGTGGTCTCCGTCCATGGTGATAACATGCCATCCTACCCCGCACACGAGAAGGTCATCGAAGACCTTGAACCCACGCTCATCAGCTTGGAGCCCGCAATCGGCTCTTCGAAAGACCTTACATTGCTTGGAAAAGAGGGTGTATCGGCAGCTGCAATCTTTCCACTTGCAACGCGAAACGAAGGACTTGGCCTTGTCCGTCTGCTCTTCCACCAATCAGGTCGGCAAATCAATGATCAGGAATTAGAACTTGCTCAAGCAATTATCAACATCGGCGCTGTAGGCATTCAGGACGCCATCCATCTGGAAACAGCCGAATCGCGTGCCAATCAGCTTCAGACACTCGGAGAAATCGGACGCGAGATGACCTCCACGCTCGATCTGGAGACTGCGCTCGAAAATGCGATGACGTACACCCAGCGCTTGCTCCAAGCTGAAGCAGTTGTGCTTTTCCTGCTAGATGAAAGCGGCGAAAAATTGGTAATAAAAGCCAGCGGTGGTACACGCATGAGGATTCGTGATGTAGCCATCAAGCTCGAAGAAGGCATCGCCGGCTGGGTTACACGCAACAATACTCCATTGATCGTAAACGATGTGCGTGGAAACCCTCTTTACCACAGCGCTATCGATGGTCAAACAGGCATTCTGACAACCTCCGTCCTCTGCGTCCCTCTCGCACGACGCGAGGAAGTATTGGGCGTCATCCAGTCGATCAACCATCCACGCGGGGCTTTTACGGAGGCTGATCAGCAACTGCTGACCTCCGTGGCGGCGTGGGCGTCTATCGCCATCGATAATGCCAACCTCTTCCAGGGTGTCGCCGATGAACGCAGACGCCTCGAAGCCACCCTCGTTGAAACTGCCGACGCGGTTGTGCTCACCGACAATGCCGGCAGAATCATTCTCGTCAATCAAGCCGCCGGTCAACTCTTCCGCATTAACCCCGAGCTCACACCGGGACGGCTCGCTTCGGATATCTTCGTAGGTCATCCTCTGGGCGATCTCCTGATGGATGATGAGATTTCCCTTCCTGCCGGATTGGAAGTGACCACGCCTACGGAACGGATTTTGTACGCCACAATAAGTGGCATCACCGACGTCGGACGAGTGGCAGTTATGCAGGACATCACTGCATTGAAGCAGATCGATCGGATGAGATCCCAGCTTCTGGGAACCGCCGCACACGATTTGAAAAATCCGCTCAATGCAATTCGCCTCGGAGCAGATTTATTGACCGATGCGGATCTTACCGATCAGCAGCGAAAAGCCCTGTCCATGATGCAGCGTGCTACCGAAAGCATGGCAAATCTGATTACTGGACTGCTCGAAACTATTCGGATCGAAGCAACTTCCACCGTAGACTATGAACCGTGCCAGATAAACGACCTCGTGAGCAGAGCTATTGAAGACTTGAGACCTCTAGCAGAGGCACGAAATCAGACGGTGACGTTCGAGCAACACCAAGATTCAATCCTGATCATGGGCGACCCAAGTCGATTGAACTCAGTCATGACCAACTTACTGAGCAACGCCATTAAATTCTCTGGCGAGGGCGCAAAGATCGAGGTGACCGTATCTTGGGACGATGAAGAAGCAATTGTGAGTATCATGGATGATGGTCCGGGTATCCCAGAGGAAGAGATCCCACGCATCTTCGAGCACCTTTTTAGAGGACGAATCACGGTCATAGACCCCAACAACCCCATTGAAGGAACAGGTCTAGGCCTCTCGCTCGCGAAGACCATCGTCGAACAGCATGGTGGTCGGATCTGGGTGGAAACTGAAGAGGACAAGGGAAGCAAGTTTAGCTTCGCCCTGCCTCTTGAACCAACCCCAAAAACCGGATCGTTACGGCCAGAGTGAAGAACCCCGCAACGAGCTGCGGGGTATCATCCAAGGAAAATTCCCCAATGGGGGTTGCCACCCACATCCCCGGCTTGCCATTCATCCCTCCAGCAAGCTACAGGGTATTCTGACTTTTTCCCATAAATCAGGCTTCATCTTGTATCGCCTGGCGCTCGCGATGTTGGACGCGGGTGTTTCTCTCTAGTTCGGCTGATTATCACTGGTAGAATTCTTTACAAGTGGCAGGCATAAGCCTGTCTCGCCTTTCAGGAGGGCAGATGTCTGCAGCAGAGAATTTTGAGTTTGGCACCGTTGGTGCTCCCCGTTCCACGCCTAAAAAACCAGGTGGCTCTGTGGGAACGATCCTTCACCTGGCGAACCAGGGACTCAGAGCTTTCGAGCTTGGCTGGGTGCACTCCGTGCGTGTGTCGGAGAAAACATGTGAATTGATCAGGACAACCGCTGAAGACGCCGGGGTAGCGCTGAGCGTACATGCCCCGTATTACATCAACCTCAATGCAGATGAAGAAGAATGGCCGAAGAGCCGCAAGCGGTTGATGGATGCAGCGCACTTCGGAAACCTTGCAGGCGCGACGGACATCGTCTTTCATCCCGGGTCCTATTTTGGAAAACCTGCGCCAGAGGTGCTTGAAGTTGCCCTCCCACGGCTGCGCGCATGCGTGGATGAACTCCGCGACGTGGGCAACCCGGTGACCCTGCGACCCGAGATCATGGGCAAAGGAGCTATGCTGGGTTCCATTGAAGATACGATGACGATGTCACAAGAGATCGAAGGTGTTGAACCGTGTCTGGATTTCGCACATCTTCATGCCAGGCCGGGTGATGGTTCGATGAATTCCCTGGAAGAATGGCGAGGGTTGTTGAAAATCTACAAGAAGGCGCTCGGGGCGAAATCCTTGAAACGGCTCCACTGTCATCTTTCAGGGATTGAATACGGCCCGAAGGGAGAGCGAAATCATTTGATGCTGTCGAACTCGGATTTCGATCTTGATGGTCTCCTCACCGCCTTACGTGAGTTTAAATGTGGTGGTCGCATTTTGTGTGAAAGCCCTCAAGACATGGATGTAGACGCGCTGCGCATCAAGAAGGCACTCGAACGTGTTTCTAATTTAATGGCGTAACATCTTTCCTGATAGTCGCAGATTCGCCGTCAGATAGATGACACATAATCTTCATCCTGATTAAGTACATCATCTCGCAAGACTTGGTGGCATCTTTTATTGGGGGTCAAGGTCGAAGGAGGGAGTTACGGATTTCGCTCCCCCTTCTCTTACCGGATGACCAGCGCCGATCCAACGTGCGATCACCTCCCCAGTGTCGAGGCTTTCGCCGCCAACGAAGGCAATCATGCCAACCTCAAGATCCTCAAATCCTTTCACACTGCTGTCTTTTGAGGCGTAACGGGTGGTCGCGTCCACTACGAAGGACATAGTTTCGCCACTGCGCATTTCAATCGTAAAACTACTTCCATATATTTCAACAATCCGTCCACCATTTTTTACATCAATATCTGGACGCTCTGGATAGCCAGCAATGATTATTAGTGGGGTTAATGCTCCATCTTTGTTTACGATTGCACCGATCTGTATGCGCATCCCAGATCGCAGGTGATTGATGCTGGTGACATCTCCATCTGGACTGCGAAATTTAGTTCTTTCACTAATTTTGAATTCAAGTTCCTGATCGTCTTCTGTCAGGACTGTGAACAAACCCTGACCCGGATTCACGCTGGAAACCTCCCCTTTATATCGGCGCATGGGTGGCAGATCATCGATCACCCCGGCGGCGATAAGGAGCGCAATCGGAGAACCATCCTCGGACTGACGGGCTACAACGAGCGCCTTCATGCCGGGTTCCAGGTCCTCGAGCCCTTCAATAACGCCATCCTGGCTTCGATAACGAGTGCGTTCATTCGTCTCGAATCGAAGAATGCGATCATCCCGCGCTCGCAAACTGAAGCTACCATTAGCTACCACGACACCCGTGATCTCACCGATGACGCGTATGGTGTCCCGTTCTGGTTTAATATTGACAGCACCGATTATCTTCGCGAGGATCGTTCCGTTCCCCTGCTCAACAGCGATTACAATGCCCTGTATCCCGCGTGCAAGATCATCGAACTCCTGGATTTCACCGCCCGGGCTGCGATACTTCGTCCCTTCATTCACGACGATTGTTTTTTCCTCTCCTGATCTGGTCTCCATCTCGAAGGAACTGGTGGTTGCGTCGACATGCGTGACCTGACCGATCAGCCGGACTCTTCCTTCCGGCGCATTTTCCTCGGCACTGACTGCCGACGTGAGGGTCAACGCGCATACCGTCACCAGAAGGACGACAAGGTTAAGATTTTTCTTCATCATGCACCTCCGTTAGAGATATTATTCTCCAATGCTAGGCGATGACCGCGATCCAGTTGTATCCAGTGTGTAAAAAGCAGGTAAATTCTGAATTGGATTCCCGATGATCTACATTAGGGCAACCGTTTTGACATGCACGAACCTTGAAAACGAAAAACGCCCCTCAAGGAGGCATTGAACCATAGGTCACCTAGATGCGCGGTTATGCGTCTGAGAATTCGATCTCCTCTTTCCCTGCAAGCTTGTCGTAGATTCTGGATATGATGGTGTCCAGGTGTCTTGGTTGGTGGACGAAATCGAGGTCATCTGTACGGATCGTTAAAACCGGGCAGGTATCAAATCTTTCCATCCACTCCTCGTAAAGCTCTTCGAGAAGCTGCATGTATTCCTGGGCGATCCCTCGTTCCATCTCTCTTCCCCGCGCTTCAATCCGATCCATCAGAACGGGCAATGGCGTCTTTAGCATGATGAGCAAATCGGGTGAAGGAAGCTGCCTGACGATGAGATCGAAAACATGTCGGTATGTTTGATAATCGCGATCGCTCAAAGACCCAAGCCGCACAGCCGCGGGCGCGAAGATTTCCGCATCCTCATAAATGGAGCGATCGATGATGGCGGATTCATTCGAGCGAGCCAGCGCAATATGTTGCTCGGCGCGATCACCGAGGAAGAACACGTTCAGATGAAACGACCAGGCGGCCATGTCGGCATAAAAATCGGCAAGGTATGGATTGTTCTCAACTGACTCATATGCCGTGAACCAACCGAGTTCCTTTCCTAACCGTTCCGTCAACGAAGTTTTTCCGGTGCCAATATTCCCGGCTACGAGGACAAAGTACTTGGCCATATCATGGAACTCCTTTAATCGTAAACGCCCATTATACACATTCGGGTCGCCCCCTACATGTCGATAAAGTGAGTAGGGCTATTGCAACTCAGCATGCCCTTGCGATACAGTAGAGTTCCGCATTCCGGCGGATGGAGAGACGAGGCAAGCTATGGAATGCCCATTCGTAGACGCCAAAGGTAAACCATGTGAAGGTGAGATCCTTGGTGCATCACAGGATGTGAGAATGCAGTTGCAATGGATCATCACGCCTGTAGGATGGGAGGAAAGTGATCCTGATATCACTTCCAAGCTGACCCCCATCACGCTCGAGTGCAACATAAAAGGTCATCATATCGATAAGAGCGGGAATACGGCTCCAGCGCTGAAGGTTTGGGAATTGCCGAAGCTGTCGTAGTTTGAGAATAACAAATGCGGGTATCAGTCTCTCGCTGATCCTGGGACTGCAGCTATGACACGTCCCTTCGGCAGCTAGGGCGCTCCTCAACCTCCATACGTTATGAATTTCAAATCCGATTTAAAGGAAAAAATCGCCCCACCTCACAATCGGTTGGGACGATTTTGATCCCTTGCTCTGGATGCAGGGTGAAATTTCAGGCTGGGATCAAACTTAATCCCCGCCCGAATTTGCTTTTAATAGGAATGCGCTCAACTGCTCCGCTTCCCGCTCTGTAATGGTCATTTCCTTCATCACAGCTTCATCGCGGGCGAGCAGTCTTCGGCCGAGACCCGAATGCCGCCAGACTTTCAAGTCCTCCTCAATTGGAGAACCAACAATATCCTCCCGCGCGATGCGTCCGTCTTCCATCACAACGATGCGGTTGGTCTGCCTGGCGACGGCCTGATCGTGGGTGACCACGAGAAAGGTGACGCCCTGACTTTGATTTAAATCTCGCAACAGCGCCATTAGCTCAGCCCCCGCAGTACTATCCAAACTGCCTGTAGGTTCATCAGCGAGGATAATGCTCGGCTGATTAGCCAGAGCTCTGGCAACCGCAACCCGCTGTCTTTGTCCCCCAGATAGCTGATTCGGGAGATGGCTCATCCGATCCGGGAGACCGACCAAAGTGAGCAGTTCTTCGGCACGATCCGTTTTCGCCCCACCCTTTAGCCTTCCATGCATGGGAATTTCGATGTTCTCTCTAGCCGTTAATGTAGGAAGGAGATTGTGCAGTTGAAAAATAAATCCAACTTTTTCTGCTCGAAAGGTGTCCTTGTCTTTGATTTCTTCAACATTTTCGCCGTCCACGATCACCGTTCCGGACGTGGGTTTATCCAGCGCACCAATGATATTAAGGAGCGTGCTCTTTCCGCTCCCGCTTGGTCCCATGACCGTAATGAGTTCGCCACGCATGACCTGCATATTCACACCATCAAGCGCCCGGATCTCCTCACCATCACCGTATACCCTCGTGAGTTCGTGGATTTCGATCAACACATCTGTTTTATCGCTCATTTAAACACCTTATGGGTATCCAAACCCCAGCAAATGATTGACATCAGCCAAGGGCGAACCACCTACTGCTCAGTCTCAATGTCCACGAACGCCGTCATCCCCCAGCGAACCTCCTGGGGAACCTCATCCATCGTGATGATGACTTTGAAATTCACGCCTGCGCCTTCAGTTGATTTTGGTGCAATGAAAACCACAGTCCCATCTACAAGGTATTCGGGGAGCGCATCGAAGGTGACGACAGCACGATCACCGACATTCACTTGGGAAGCATCGATCTCGCTGAGATCTGTCGTCTCAACCTGCAGGTTTTCAAGATTAGCGATAAAAAGGATCGGTTGTCCAGGGGCAATCCACTCATTGCTGTTGGGGAGAATATCGCTCACGGTTCCATCGAATGGCGCATCCATGATGAGGTTTTCGAGCGCCGCTTCTGCAGCCTCAAGGCTCGATTCCCCCACGGCCAGGCGGGCTTCAGCAAGCTCCAATGCCTTGGGATCGGGTCCTGCCTGTATACGGTCCCAATCGCTCTGTGCGACGACCAGCCTTGCTTGTGAGACTGCCAGATCAGAATCGAGCAGCGCCTGCTCGATTTCATCCGGGTAGCCTGTGTACCAATTGTAGCTGCGTAGCGCAGCGTCATATCTTTGTTGTGCAGCCGCATAGGTTTTGTAGGCTGAGGCTTTACCAGCATCTTCACTCCGACTTCCCGGTTCACTGTCATAGTTACTTTTCGCCGCTTTCTTGGCCTTCTCAGCGAGGGTCAACTCTGCACGCGCACTCTTGATCGTCGTCTCACTCGCTCGAAAACCCTCCTGTTGGTTCTGCCATCTTGTCTCGGTTTCATCAAGGTCATTCATCGCCAACGCCACAGCTTGCTGAGCTTCTGTAGATGCAAGTTCAGCATATTCATATAAATCGTTGAGCGTCTGCTGTGCTGAGATAAGTTCAAGCCGAGCAGCATCCACAGCTGAACGAGCCAGTTCCGTTCCCTTCAGGCTGACGAGCACATCACCTTCCGCAACGGGATCACCTTCTTCAACATGAATGTCTGCGATGACGCCCCCCAAAGGAAAACTCAGTGTGGCCCAGTTCGCCGGGACGGTAACACCCGTCGCGCTCACTACGGGGAGATAATCTTCAAATACCTCCGCATCCGTCGCTGGGGTTTCGGTGTTGTTACCCTCCTGGCAGGCAGAAAGGGCAACCGCACCAACGAAGATCATTGTAAGAATGCTGATTGTTTTGATGGTGTATCGTTTTTTCATTTTCATTTCCTTTCAAAGTTCACCACATCGGCATGAGACTCCAACGCCATGTGGAGATGTATCGTTATTCGTAACGGAGAGCCTCCACCGGCTCCAACCGGGTGGCTCGTAGTGCAGGATAAAGACCGCCAACAAGGCCAAGGAAAACCGCCACGAGAATGGCCCGGATGAAAATATCTGGCGTCCAGATGGGATCAAGCATATCTGACGTCATCTCGATGAGTTTCATTGAATAGGCGAGCAACACGGCCACAGGCAATCCAAGAAATCCCCCCAAAAGACCGAGCAGAAGTGATTCCCGCATGATCAAACCGAGGACAGATTTGCGCCTCCATCCAAGGGCTCTCAATACGCCAATCTCTCTGGTTCGTTCCAACACAGCCATGAGCATGGTATTCATAACGCCCAATCCACCGATCAGGATGGCAAGGAAGGAGATTCCACCCAGCATTGCATCCGCTGCGACCATGTCTGGCATCGAATCGGCAAATTCTCCTGATAAGGTAGCATGCACATCTGGAAATCGACGATTAATATCTTCAACCACGAGGGGAGCTCTCTGAGCCTCATGAACCTTCACCATGTACAGCATGACCTTCCGAGGTCGCCCTCCAAAAGCTTGCACATCACGCAATGTCACCACGCCACCCAGCTCCGTCCAGTTGGAGTCGCTCTCGAAGATTCCAACCACTTTGAAGCGTGTGCCTGCCAGGTCAATCGTTCTGCCAACATCCCAGTGCATCGTGTCGGCCATCAACTTCCCGAGCATGATCTGACGGTTGCCCGTAATCCGGTTTCCATCGACTAACTTAAAATTTTGAACAGCATACGAGTTGGGTTCATATCCACTGAGGATAAAGAACCCCACAGGATCCGTGAGCATGGTCGCAGTGAAAGACATTCCATTGACGTATTCGACATCTGGAAGGGCACTAATTCTTTCACCTATTCGTTCGTCGATGGCGCTCAAACTCGTATCAGCGATATCCGCCTGCCGAATCATGATCTGAGCATCGGAAGCCACTCCCATATTGTTCACAAGTTCCTCAGTACCCTTGATCACCGCTTGAAGCGCCATGATTGCGCCAACGGTAATCGCGATAGCTGTCATAGCAAGCAGGGTTCTACCTGAACGCTGCCTCAAGCTCTGCACGGCCATTCCTCCAAACGGAAGGCGATGGACATCTTCCCCTGAGGTTCCCCCTTCATACCGTATCGCCTCAATCGGTTCCAACTTCGAAGCCCTTCTCGCAGGATAGAGCCCGGCAACAATTCCAAGTAGTAGTACGACAATGACAACTTGCACGATCAATCCGGGACCAATGCTCGTCGTAGTTGCTCCAAACAAGCTCAGTGCATCCGAAAAGAGCACGAGCATAAACCATCCAATCGCGAGTCCAACAAATCCACCAGCGAAACATACTACTAGCGATTCACCAAGGATCAGTCTCATCACCTTCCCGTTTGTCCAACCGACGGCTTTGAGCACACCTATCTCACGCGTCCGTTCGATAACGGACATGAGCTGGGTGTTCATCATGCCGATGCCACCGATGACGATGGCGAGACCGGCGATGACCCAGGTGAAGCCGTTCAGCGCATCTCCCATGATCTGGCTATCGGCGAATTCCTCCGTCGTCGTCAACGAGAGGTTTGACCATATTCTCTCTACACGGGTCTTGAGGCGATCCTCAAGACTTTGGTCCTTCAATTTGATAAAGAATAAGCTGACTTGCCGAGGCTTGCCCAGAAGTTCCTGAGCTTCGTCCAGTTGAAGTACCGCCCCACCATCTTCGAAAGCATCCCCGGTCTCATAGATGCCGATAATGCGGTATATACTATTCCCCAGCCTGAGCGTCTCACCCGTCGTCTTCCCGAAGGATTCAGATGCAGCCGATCCAAGAATAAGAGGCTTGCCACGCGCTGTCCGCGCCTTTGGCTCATCCAGACCTATGCCATCCACAATTTGAAAACGATCGAGAGCAAAGCTGTCCTCGGTGTAGCCGAATACAAAGAAGTAGGGACTTCCCTCTGTCTGGACGAAACCCTCAAGCATGCCGCTGACTTCCTTAACCTCGGGCATTGAAGCGAGTTTATCCCCGACTTCAACATCCACCGAGCTCAAGCTGAGATCCATCGAATCGGGCTGGCTAATGATGAGATCCGCATTGCTCCCAGTAAGCATGTCAGTGTAACCTGTTGAGAAACCACTCGCTAAAGCGCCCAACGCGACGATGGCAGCAACACCGATGCTGATGCCGAGGACAGCCAGAAGGGTACGTCCTTTTCGCCTCCATAGGTTTTTGAAAATTATTGCGAACATGGCTTTTACACTCTAGATCACATCAGGGCTCAAACGAACTCCAGAACACACGCTTTTCAAGGTCTCCATTTCAGATTTCGTCCTCAGAGAAGCCATTATAATACAAATATAGGCTAAGCTTTATATGTATTTTGGCTGTCCTAAATCAGCGTGCACCATTCACATTATAATGTGAATATCTGGGAAAACATGGTTTTTGGGTGGAACGTCGGGTGGTATTCAGGCAAATGTCTGATTCAATTCAGGCCCATGGCAGCTATCTAAATTATCTGGATTTGGGAACGCAGGAATCACTCAAACGTGAGAATAGCCTGCTCGAGCTCCTCAAGCTGTTGATCCGTGAGAACAGAGGGAATCTGGGGGAATAAGTCAAGTTCTTCTTTGTACACATGCCCTTCGAGAAACTCACCGAAAACTGCGAGCCTCTCGGAAAGTCCCTCAACATCGAGGAATGATTCGAGCATATCGTGCATCAACTTGTGTTCAGAGAAGATCTCTTCGGCAAGACGATCAATCTCGTCCCCCTTCCCCCGAATCGCCGGTAGTAGGATCTCTTCTTCTATGGCAAAGTGCCGCTTCAGCAGGGTTTCGAAATACCCACGCACAAACTTCACCTTGTCCCATGGCGATGTGGGCACACCCTGGGGTTGAGTGCGCCTGGGTTTGCAAACTCGGGCTAGGAATAAGACCTGCTGATGATCGCTGAGGAGCGGTCTCAAACTCTCATGCATTTCGCAGATACTCCAACATCATGATAAATAAGCATATCTCAAGAGCTCCTGGTTGAAAAGATAAGAAACATCATCCAATGTACCTGTGAATGAGCGATTCAAATGGTGATATTGAAGTACTCATTCACTGCTGATAGATTGATCGTGCACAGCGAAATCCAACCCGCACATCGGGAAAAACGCTGTGGGATGAATTTCTAAAGTACGTTGTCGCCTGGTCCACGCTTGAATCCCAGGAGCCCCCTCTCAAACCATGATCCAGAATTTCAGATGGGCCACGTGGATTGACCCGCGGACCATATTCATAGTACACAGGGTCGTAATAATCCGCAATCCACTCTGCGGCATTCCCGGACATATCCAGCACGTCATAGGGACTGCGACCGTGGGGGTAACTGCCGACAGGAACCGCATGGTTTTGGCCATTCTCAAGTGTGTTCGCGTTTCGAGTGTGCCAATCATCACCCCAAGGGTAAATACGACCATCCGGACCACGAGCGGCTTTCTCCCATTCCGCCTCTGTGGGAAGCCTCTTCCCCATCCACCGGCAGAAGCTATCGGCGACCTTCCAGGTCACACCCGACACAGGGTCATTCGGATTGGATGCGAAAACGTCGTTTGTCAGCGTTGGATCCACATCCCGCTGCTCATCCAGGAATCGACGAAACGATCCAACCGTGACCTCAGTTAGGTCGATCTCAAATGAGTCAAGATAGATATACCTGAGTGGTCGATTTGATGGCCTTCCGCCATCCGAACCCATCCAGAACCATCCCGCTGGGATCACGACCATATTCGCGAGACTTGGCATCTCTCGGGCTTGGAGCGGAGAACACGCCCCATAAATTGTCGAAAATAAAACAACGATTGGAAGTATGTGCTTCGAGCGCATCTTGGTCAGCATTCTCCCGGGGGGTTCCTATAGGAGATTCTGTCGGAATCCATGAAACGGCGTCATCCATATTCAATTGTAGCCGGCGTACTACCTCAGTACAGATTGCAGAACACAAGGACTTTAGCGATGTTTGCTTTTACGTAACCGAACCTGACAACGCAGCTTTGATAAGCACCTTCTCGGTGGCAGCTCGCTTGAGATCTGACCCCCGAAAGGAGCCATCTTCTTCTTTATTCACGCCGTAGAATTTGGCCATATTCGGTTGCCGAAGAAGGAGGGCATCAAGATATGCGCCGACAACATCGTCGTCCTCGACTGCCACTGCCCGGGCCGAATAACGCTCTCCCTTAATGCGCAAGCTAATCTCAGATCCCCCTCGAAGATTTTTCCAGTAGGTGCGATCCCTCGCGCTCGTAATCATCACTTCATTTCCGTCTTGCTCATAGTTCACCGGGATCGAATAAATTCTTCCACTCTTCCTTCCAGTGACATTTATAACCGCAGTGCTCGCGCTCATCAAAGGGTGCAATGGGGAATTCAAAATCCCCTTCACGAAGAAATTACCCATCTTCATAAAGGCACTCTCCACGGTGACTTTCCACTGATCGTACTGGCTTTATCATGAAATCAGATCGTTGGGGCCAACATATCAGGCCCTTTTGCTGGCAAACCAAATCAAAGAAAACTTAATTCCAATATCTCCTGTGATATCTGGTCGAAGCAACCCAAAAATACTGTGTTCGAGAACCCAGACGCTGTTCGTGCCATCGTGAGGCACCTCCTGCAGGACGCGCACACAGGATAACTGAGACTTATTAATCTTATAGCTTATTCGCCGATGATTTTAACGAGCACCCTTTTCCGGCGACGACCGTCGAATTCCCCATAGAATATCTGCTCCCAGGGACCAAAATCCAATGCACCATCCGTAATCGCTGCGACGATTGAACGACCCATGATCTGTCTCTTTAAATGCGCATCGGCATTGTCCTCACCGGTGCGATTGTGCAAATATTGGTCGGTCGGTTCATGGGGTGCAAGCCCTTCAAGCCAGACGTCATAGTCCTGATGCAGCCCCGATTCGTTGTCGTTAATAAAAACCGAAGCGGTAATATGCATGGCATTCACAAGAACAAGGCCCTCCCTGATCTCGCTCTCGGCGATGGCAGCTTCGACTTCAGGCGTGATATTAATAAACGCCCGTCTTCCTGGAATATCGAACCATAATTCTTTCCTAGAGCTGTTCATCACATAACCTCAATTCCTAAAGACCCCAACGGGGCGCATAATCAGGCCCCCTCCTTTTTTTTCAATCTGACCTCCGTTTCTGCTTTTTTTTGACTGTGGGAGAGCAAGGATCAAGAACCATGCTGGTCACAAGCCCCCGCTCGCGACAAAGATCGTTGCAGTCAAAATAAACCAATGGATGAGGAACGGATAATAAAATGAACCCGTCCGCCAGGCAATATAGCCAAACGCGGTACCGCCAAGAATCGTACTCATGGTTTCCAGCTCCGGCTTCCCGAGATGCGCAAGTGCAAAGGGTACAGCTTGAAGTACGATGGCATACGGACCGATGACCGTATAGAGCGAAAACAGCAAGAATCCGCGAAACAAAAATTCCCACCCGAACAATTCAAGGGCAGTATAAATTGGCATCGGAATGGTTAGGTTTACGAGCGGCGCGTAGTATTCTTGGAAGACTTCTGTCCGGGCGACGAAAAAAATCACGACAGCCGCGCCCAGGATTCCTATCGCCGTGATGACCAATCCGGCCCGCCAATCACCAATTTTGAAGCCATACTTTGCAGGAGATTCACGGTAAAACAAGATAATGACGAGGAGGGGGATGAAGAGGTAGAGGAAGAGTCGATCAAGGACATGGTAAGGGAATAGCCGATGATAATAATCGATCGTGAGCAGCAAAGTGGATACGATAACCGTCGTGACCACCTTCCAGTCCATGCGCAGTTCTCTTAATCGCATCATTTAACTCCTTCAGACTTTGCCTTAATAAGACAGCCTGAGTCGGTGGCCATCGGGACCAAAGACGGCGCTGATCGTGTCCCAATCTAAATACAACTCTGTTGCCCAGTTCAGGATGAGTAAGCTTACGAGCAGGATAGCAAGTGCAAATCGCCACCGGGGGGATCCTCCCCATGGTCGCTGTGTGAACGCATACGCCGTCAAGATCGAGAATATCGGGAACAGGGGCACATGGAATCTAGCATCTCCCAGGATCAATGAATGAGCAAGTATATAGTAAAGGAGGAAGATGATGAGCAGACTCGTTCTGCGATCAAACGGACCGAATGCTAATCCAATTGCAGCGCCAATTCCAATCATCACGAAGGGAATCACTGCCAGAAAAAAAACGGCGCCCAGAACGGGCGTGGGTAATGCGCCCAGGAATCCATTGGAGTAAAAATACATCAAAGCGCGTTTATCCAATCCGAACTGATAACCAATCTTTCGAACCATCAAATAGGGTACTCGCCATGGGTCGTCTCGAACGAACTCCTTAAAAGCATCCATCCCCAATTGGTTCCTTTCTGCATCATCCAGGATGGGGAGCAAATCAAGCGAAATTCCGAATTGGAATTTCCCGGTAGATTCAGGGTGATAGCCGATGTACAAGTTGTAGCCGAGAGATGTTTCCAGCCAGGTGGGCTGGTCGTGCAGGAGAGAATTTCGCACCATCCACGGGATCGTGATGAGAAAAAAACCAAAAACAAGAAACAATGAATTGCGCAGGCGATTGCGCTTATCCCACCCCCACCACAATCCCCACAGGAGTATCAGGGGCAAGAAACCTGTGACCACGGATCGGGTGAGCGCCGTCAATCCAAGTGCGAACCCGGTGATGAAAAAACCGAATTTCGAATCACGATCCATATACGCAAGACAAAGTATGAGCGAAATGGTCAAGAGCAGGATGAACAAATTTTCGCTCGCAAGGGCGATAGGGTAAACAATGAGAAGAGGAATTATCGCGATGATGATCGCGCTGAGTTGGGCTCCCCTTTTTATAATACCCACCTTGATTGCTAACAACCAGGTGAGCGGCGCCAGAAGTGCAGCGAGGAACGCTTGAATGATCCTGGCTCCAAACAACCGGGCCTCACCTACGCCAACCATTCGGTAAGCCGCCGCAAGAAATACCGGATATCCAGGTCCCCTGAAGCTGGTTTGGATCCCGCGTGGATCATATTCCTCTGGCATCTCCATGGGGAGAAACCGTTGGATTAGCTTGAGATCTTCCTCTCCATACCATCGATACCCGTCACCGGCGGCGATCGAGCGGGCGAGCATATCGTATTGAAACATGTCGTCCAATCCGATAGGCAGATCACGCGTCAACATAACGAGCGCCAATCTCGGAATTAATGCGAGTGCAAATACCAGGATAAGAAATCGACGATTTGAACTTAAGGCTGCAGCCATCTATCCTCGCTGGAATTGCACATATTTCCATGCGCTTCTAGATAATAAATTTCTCTCCCCCGATCGCTGAACATATGCTGGGTATAAGCATTTATCTGTAATGCGCCACTCAATTCAACCAACCTTTTTCAGCCGCATCCTCTATGAGTTTCTCTGCATAGATCCAGAGAGAATTCGAACCATCCACGATCGGTCCGTTCCGCTCCAAAACCTGGCTTTTGCTAATCTCATTTTCTTTCCATCCCTTACCCTGAGTGTGATAACTCTGCAGCAGGGGCATGAGCCGGTCCATCGCCGCGGCAAAACGTGATTCCGAGCTCTCTCCAGATTCAAATTCATCCCAGAGAGCCCGCATCATCTCAGCCTGATCATCGGGCAGCATGTTAAACAATTGATCCGCGGCCTTTTCTTCCCTCTGTGTTTGGTTCACAACATCGTCATAGCAGTAGGTGTCTCCCGCCTCGATTTCGACAATGTCATGGACGAGGAGCATCCGGATCGTTCTCTCCAGATCGATGCTCTCATTTGAATATTCTGCGAGCAGCATCGCCATCAAGGCAATGTGCCAACTGTGTTCAGCCGAGTTCTCGGTATGATCTCCCGAGATCAGGTAGGATCTCCGTTGGATATTCTTAAGTTTATCAAGCGTAATAATGAATTCGATTTGCTGATTAATACGATGATCCATGCGTACTACCTCCAGAAGAATCAACCGTGTGCCCCTCGAAACTTTGATATCTACATGAATGGTTCAAACAATTATCAGGGCACTCTATAGCTAACACCGAAACGGTCCAAACGTCGCAAGTGGGGGATAAGACGATGTGTAAACCCGACAAAATCCCGCTTGGCAAGGGGCGACCACAGGACTTCCGAAAGCGCCGTCACTCTCGGAAAAGCCATATATTCGACGTGCTCCGTGTTGGGCATATACTCCGTCCAGAGTTGCCCCTGCGCCCCAAGAAAGTGAGCGACGATCTCATCGCTCATCCCCGGAGGGATGGGTTCGAATTCATAAGCCTTCTCGAGCGTGATGGTGCCGCCAATTGCGAGAGGCTCTCGCTCGATTTCCTCAGATTGGTATGAATCAAAATATGTCCAACGCCGAGGGGCCATGACAACATCGTTCCCCGAACCGGCTGCCATCACGCCGCCGTCTACACCCCGCCAGGACATGACGATCGTGTCGTCCGAGACGCCGCCTGCGACGATCTCATCCCACCCGATAACGCGGCGACCTTTTCTTTCGATGTACTCCGTCATCTTTGCAAGGAAATATGGTCGAATATCACGCACGCTTTTTAGTCCGAGATGCGCCATCCGCGACTTTGTATCTGAGCTCAAAGCCCAGAGTTCTGAGTCGACTTCATCCCCGCCAAGATGGATGGTTGGTCCAGGGAACAATGCCAACACTTCATCGATGACGTTCCGCACGAAGACAAATGTATCTTCCTCAATGTTGAGGAGATGTCGGCTCACACCCCAACGGTTCCAGACATCCACATGACCACGAGAAATTCCAAATTCCGGATAGGCTGCGATCATCGCCTGCGTATGACCGGGCATGTCAATCTCGGGCACGATGGTCACGTTACGTATTTGCGCATACCTCACGAATGCCTCTAGTTGAGATTGTGTGTAATACCCATCATGACGGAGATTGTCGAAAGCATGCGGCCTGTCACGGAGGTGACCTATCAACGTCTCATTCCGCCACGCCCCGACACTCGTCAGTCGTGGATATTGTCCGATCTCTACACGCCAACCTTGATCATCTGTCAGATGTAGGTGAAAGATGTTCATCTTATGGAATGCGAGGAAGTCGACAAATTTATGGAGGAACTCGATCGGGAAGAAATGTCGACTCACATCCAGCATCATCCCGCGCCAGGTAAATCGGGGATAATCGTCAATTTTTACACAAGGTATCCCCAGGGGAAGCGTCAGCTCGTCAGAATGAAAAATCTCGGACGGCATGAGCTGCAGTAAAGTTTGGACGCCGTAGAAGCACCCACGCCGATCGCTTGCCCGGATTTGTATCAAGTCGGGTCGTACTTCAAGCACATATACTTCAGCTCCCAGATCCTGCTGCGAACGTAGCAGGATGACATTTTCCATCCTGGCACGGTCTCTGAAGACAGGAAATCGGATCCCGATAGCATGCAGAAGTGTTTCTTGCAGGAGCAGGGCAACTTCGAGGTGCTCGTCGTCATGGACGATACATGTGGTTGACCCAAGGGAGAAATGACCAGGTTTAAAGTGCACCTGGACAGGTTCAGGGATTAGATCTAGCTCATGCATAAACAATTCATTAAAGGGTTTATCATCACTCGGTAAGAGATAATAAACCTGCCTTATGGGCTCTCATGTCTTCTGCGGAGAACCTGTTTGTCATTCCGTGTTGCCCAGAGCAAATTCGACGGCTGCCTCGGCGTGGATACGGGCAGTGTCATATACGGGCACAGCCACATCATCTTGACTCACCAGGAGACCAATCTCCGTACACCCGAGGATAATCCCCTGCGCACCTCTCTCAACGAGTCCGGCGATGATTTTTCTAAATTTGGCTCTTGACGAATCAAGCAGTTCGCCAAGGACAAGCTCATCAAAGATGACCTTATCGATATAGCTGCGCTCATCCTCCGGAGGCACCAATACTTCGAGGGTGAACTTATCCGTAAGCCGACCACGATAAAAATCCTTCTCCATCGTATATCGAGTTCCCAAGAGACCAACCCGTTTGTAGCCATCGGCGAGCACACGTTCAGCGGTTGCATCCGCAATGTGCAGCAAGGGTATTTGAATCGAATGCTGTACTTCATCTGCAATTATGTGCATCGTGTTGGTACAAATCACGACACAGTCCGCCCCTCCGTCTTCCAGTACTTTTGCGGCTTCGGTGAGAACGACCGCAGCAGTATCCCATCTCCCCTGCTGTTGGAGCTGTTCGATCTCTTCGAAATCGAGCGAATACAGGAGGCATCGAGCCGAATGCAGACCACCGAGTCTCTCACGAACGGTCTCGTTCAGGATGCGGTAGTACTCAATCGAAGATTCCCAGCTCATTCCCCCAATCAAGCCCATAAGCTTCATTCGGATACCTCCACTTAATGAGGATAATCAGATTCAGTGTGGAACTATTGGTTGCATAAAACGTGTGTTCAACGCCTTGGGTTTGCGTAGTAATGCGTCCTCGCTGAACAATCTCTCGCGGGCGGGCCGCAGGCGTTAAAGCCCCTCAAGCTCCTCGCGGCTCATCGCCCTCTTCCCATGACCAGCATAGATCAGCGCGGGTCGGTAATGCTTCACCTTCTCGAGACTTGGAATAAGTGCAGGCCAGTCCACAGCGAAGTATCTCTGCAGATGAGCCCCACCCGTGGTCGAGAGAAGATCCCCAGCAAAGGCGGCGCCATGCTCACAGATGAGACTGCAGGAACCCATCGTGTGACCTGGTGTGTGGACGACATTAGCATCGAGCCCATAGCGGCTCAGATCTTCTCCATCATACAGATGGATATCTGCTTTCGTTGGTTCGGGGTGATAGAATCGCTCTGCCAGCGGGAGTAGTGTTGCTGCTATTTTTCCTCTCCCTTTCACTATGCCCAAATGCGTTTCAGCAAGCTGCATATGTTCCGCGTCAGCTTCATGGACTGCAATTGGTGCCCCAGTGCGGCGTCTGATCTCGGTCGCACTCCCATAATGATCGAAATGCGCATGTGTAATAAAGATGAGATTCAACATCCGATCATCGATCACCGATAGGATGATGTCCGCATCCCCGGGTGCACCGGCATCGATGAGAATAACACCCGAATCTGCTTCGACGACGTAGCAGTTGCTCAGACGTGTTCGTATGGTTTGCACTCGATTCTTCATTCTAAGGACCCCGGCTACTTCTCCCAGTCTCGATTCCCATCATGATCGAGTAGCTCCTCGCTTTCATCGACAAATCCTACCCATCCACATGAACAGCGCCCGACATTTGCATCGGGCGCTCATGATGATTCCGCACTAGACCAACAACTCTATTCGAACGACCTCAGCATTCACTGAAGCCACAGGCATAGCACTTCTGACAGCCTTCCTCCCGCACAACCGCGGCAGCTCCACACTCAGGGCAGAGATCCCCGATTTTTAGGGGGAATTGCTCCTCCATCTCTTCCAATTGCAGGATCCCCCCTGTGATGACCTCCGGCGTCTCTTCAAGATAGGCCGCGAGCGCCCGAGCAAGACCATCCGGCAGCGAGAGCACCCTGTTGGGGCCAAAGCCAGTCGGACGCCCCCCACCAATTCCTGCCAGTTGGCGAACGACTTCACCCATACGATCCCGTGGAGGCACCGGTGAGGATACCCTCAGCAGATAGGAAACCAATCTGCCGATTGCTTCCGAAATCGCTGCTGTTTCGGACCCTGCTTTCGCAGACGTGATGAAAACCTCAAATGGCTGCGCAACGCCGCTCCCATTTTCATTAATCGTTATGAATGCTTTTCCCAAAGGCGTGGATATCTGATAAGTACAACCGTCCAATCGTTGGGGACGTGGTTTCTTTCCCTCCAACCAGAGCTGAGTCTGCGAAACCGAGCCTTCATGGAGATCACTGCGCTGTGCCGTTTCCCTCGTTTCCAGGACAACTTTTCCCCTGGAACCGGTGACGTAAACAGTTAAACCCTTACAGCCCAGCTCCCAGGCGAGATCATAGGCCTGAGCAACATCGTCTTCAGTGGCGTCTTCTGGAAAATTGCACGTCTTACTCAGGCTGTTATCCACGAATGCCTGAAGAGCTGCCTGCATACGCACGTGCTCTTCAGAGCTGATATCTTGTGACACCACGAATACATCTCGGATTTCATCGGGGACGTCAGCGACATTCTGGCAGGTGCCCCTCTCCATGACTTCATCCACGATCCTGGCCCGAGTGACATTATCCAGTTCTGCTTCGATCAAGGCTTGTTCGAACATTGGACTGGTGTAATTGAGTTTCAATTCATGTTCACCGTCTTCAACATGTCGATAGTATGCGAGTGCGAAAGCTGGTTCACATCCATAGGCCTCGCATCCTGCAACCGTTGCAATCGTTCCAGTAGGTGCGATTGTTGTTTGAGCAGCGTTCCGAATCCCGAATTGTCCTAGACCCTCGATGACCTTGTTCCAATCAACTTCCGGTCGTCCGTAGGAAGTTTCAACGGGAACGATGGGGGAAGGAGCTTCCCAGGTTACTTGATCAGGATCGTATACGCTCCCCTCAATCGCAGGGAACGGGCCTCGCTTGCTGGCTAAATCGATGCTGGTAAGCATGGCATGATAACGGACATACTCCATGACCTGTCCGGAAAAATCTTGCGCTTCTTGAGAACCGTAACGAACGCCCACGTGGTACATCAAATCACCGAGCCCCATGATGCCCAGACCGATTCTTCTAGCTCTCAGGGCAGCTTCCTGCAGCTCAGGCACAGCGGGGACATACTCGTTGGCGCTGACTACATTATCAAGAAAATGGGTCGATACTTCGATAGATGTACGTAGCTGCTCCCAGTCCACCGTCCGATTCTGCCCGAAATGTTGCGCAAGATTGATTGAGCCCAGACAGCAATTTTCGTAAGGACCCAGCCATTGTTCACCGCAAGGATTAGTCGCCTCCAGTTCGTAAAGGTGAGGTACCGGATTGCTTCTATTCGCGGCATCCAGGAATAATACACCTGGTTCTCCATTGTGATGCGCCTGGCGAATAATCCTATTGAACAGATCCCGAGCAGGGATTTGCTTGTAGGATTTAAATGGAATTCCGAGAGCCTCTGCGTCGTTGTACGTACCTTTGAACCCCCGATATTCAGGAGATGAGACATCAGGAAAGCGCAGCTCCCACATCTCATCATCACGGACAGCCTGCATGAACGCATCCGTGATCCCTACAGAAATATTAAAATTCGTAATAGCGTTTTCCGCCGTTTTACAGGTGATGAATCTTTCGATATCGGGATGATCCACACGCAGGACGGCCATGTTTGCACCGCGCCGTGTACCTCCCTGGGCAATTTCACTAAAAGCCTGGTCGTAAACTCGCAAGAAACCTACTGGGCCGGTGGCTTCGCCTGCTGATGAGACTACGATGTCGCCGCCTGGTCTAAGACGGGAGAATCCAAACCCATTGCCACCGCCCGTCTGCTGGATTAAGGCTGCATCGCGTAAGGTCTGAAAAATACCAGCGGAGTGCTTTCCCATGTCATCAGAAATGGGAAGCACAAAACAAGCTGCAAGCTGTCCTAACGGTGTACCTGCGCCTGTAAAAGTTGGAGAATTTGGGAAAAATCGTTTACTCGTAAGTAACTCGTAAAATTCTCGTGCGACCGTCTCGACTTCGATTTCCCGGGGTTCTTCGGCGAGGGCTATGTGGTAAGCGACTCGCCAAAACATCTCCTCGATCCGTTCGATCGGCTCGCCGTCTTCCCCACGCCGTAGATACCGCTTGCCTAATACGGTCTGGGCGTTCTTTCCCAATTCCGGAGGAAGTAGATCCTCGGGTATCGGGGGCGTTTCCCTTATTGGGTTATGAACCTCGACGTCGACATCAACGTCTCGTCTTTCCGTTTCCAGCATCCACCCTCCAAACATACCTATCAGTCAAACATCTAACGACTCAAGTCGTTTGCCACCTCGAAAAGGTGCTCGAAAGGTTAACTCTCAAGCAAACGGTCTATCTCGTCTTGAATTTCCTGCAAGTCATCAAGACCGAGATACACAATCGCATATCGAATGTAGGCCACTTTGTCTAGATCTTTTAATCCTGCAATTACCATATCTCCGATGATGCGGGAGGATATCTCGGCCTTGCCCATATCCTGCATCCTCGTCTCTACCTCACCTGCCAGCCTTTCGATATCCGCTGCTGACACAGGGCGTTTGGCACAAGCGATTAAAACGCCTTCGAGAAGTTTATCGCGGTCAAACTCTTCCCTTGCACCATTTGTCTTGATCACGAGTGGAGCCGTGAGAATCGCCCTTTCGTAGGTGCTGAACCGTTGGTTACAATCCGTACACTCACGCCTCCGACGCACCCCCCCCTTGGAATCATGAGTCGTATCGATCACGCGTGTCCGTTGATCTTGACAGTAGGGGCAGAGCATACAACCCTCTAATGAATAGGACAGTTGTTCCACGCCAGATATTGGCGTCAAACTTTATAAAACCCGCTCCCTTGGGGCAAGGGAGCAAATTTTAGCATATTGAGTAACACATGAACAAGGGTAAAGCCTCGGATTTTACCTTAAAATTATTGGTACCATGGTCCTCTTAAAATACGCAGCAGCAGACCGGCGCCAGGAGGAGGATACAGGCGACGGTCTGCGTGCGTATGTGGCCACCGGAGAATCCGGGCGGCAAACGGTTCTCCGGGGCGGAGTGAGTGGAGGGCGGTCGGCCAGATCGCAGTCTCCTACCCACCTTATCGGCGTCGCAAGAATGCTGGGATGTCTAGATCGTTGACGTCAAAAACCTGCGGCTGAAATTCCTCTACGGGGATGGCCTCAGCGTCAACCTTAGCTGTGACAATGGCTTCGGTGCGGTTGCGGGCTCGTCTCGGTCTACGATGTGGTCCCCCAGAACTGTCAAAGCCAGTGGCGATGACGGTCACACGCAGCTCATCACCCATATTCGGATCGATGACCGCACCAAATATGAGATTGACATCGGGGTGAGCGGTCTCTTTGATAATGGCTGCAGCCTGGTTCACCTCGAACAGACTCAGATCTGCCCCGCCGGTCACATTGAACAGAATGCCGCGGGCGCCGTCTATGGTGATATCCAGCAGGTGGCTGGAAATCGCCTGCTCGGCTGCATCCCTGGCACGATCCTCGCCAGAAGCTCGGCCCACAGCCATAAGCGCTGCGCCGCCTTCCGACATGATCGTGCGCACGTCGGCAAAGTCGAGGTTGATTAAACCTGGGATGGTGATCAACTCACTGATGCCCTGGATTCCTTGCCGTAAGACGTCATCGGCAATCTTGAATGCATTTTGCAGGCTAGCCTTCTTATCTGCGATTTGGAGCAAGCGATCATTGGGGATGACGATGAGCGTGTCCACATGCTCCTTGAGCGAAGCGATCCCGGCTTCAGCAACTTGTGCACGTTTGGCACCTTCGAACGTGAAGGGTCGGGTGACCACACCAATCGTCAACGCCCCAATTTCCTTTGCAATTTGAGCGACAATAGGTGCAGCGCCGGTACCGGTCCCACCTCCGATACCCGCGGCGAGGAAGACCATGTCGCTTCCCTTGAGGACTTCATACAGGTCCTCAGCGGACTCCTCGGCAGCATTCTTACCCGTCTCCGGGTTGCCACCCGCACCAAGTCCACGGGTGAGCTTATCCCCAATCCGAACACGCTTGGGTGCATCGGAGAGAAGCAACGCCTGAGCATCCGTGTTGACGGCAACAAATTCAATACCTGCCAGGCCCTCTTCGATCATCCGGTTGACGGCGTTACTACCACCTCCGCCCACCCCGACGACCTTAATCCTTGCAAACGATTCCATCTGTGGTATTGGGTTCATCTTCCTCCTCCTTCGTATACGGTTACCTTCCAGATTTTGTCTCATCAGGAAAAATTGTGTTCATCATCCTGGCAACAACCTTCTAAAGAATTCCGTGGCGCCTTGCAGATTCAAGCGGGGCAGGTTGAACATGCGGTAGGCGTAACCATCCAGCAGTGCTTGTTCTTCTAAAATTTTTGCCCAGTAAAGCAACCCCAAGCTGGTCGAATAAGATGGTGAGCGAAGTCGGTCTACCAACCCTTGCATGTTCTCCGGTTGAGCAGTTCTGACAGGCAGTCCTAAAACTTCAGTGCCTACGTCTCGCAGACCGACGAGCGTGCTTGTGCCTCCCGTTAGCACGACACCTGCCGGGAGCAATCCATCGTAGCCGCTCCTCTTCACTTCCTGCCTCACGAGACTGAATACCTCTTCCACCCGGGGCTCGATGATCGCAGCCAGATCGACACGCTTGATCTGGATGGATCTCTCTTCCCCGAAAGGTCGAACCGCAAAGGTATGGTTAGGATCCAATAGGGATGGACGAGCATGACCATGGCGTCCTTTCACGGTTTCAGCCGTTTCTGGCGGGAGATGGAGAATTTGGGCAATGTCGTTAGTGAGATGTTCGCCTCCTACAGGAATCACGGCTGTGTGCCACACTGCGCCCTCGATGTAGATGGCGATGTCGGTCGTACCCGCCCCGATGTCACAGAGCATGACCCCCATCTCCTGTTCTGTCTCACTGAGCACCATGCCCGCCGATGCAAGTGACCCGAGAACCCACCCATCCACTTCGATCCCGGCAGCCTCAACGCATTTTTCCAAATTACGCAAAGCGGTTGTACTTGCCGTGACAATGTGCGCTTCGACCTCAAGCCGGTATCCATGCATCCCGACGGGATCCTTGATGCCGTCCTGACCATCGACCACATAGCTGCGTGGAATAACATGGACGATGCTGCGGTTATAGGGTATAGCAACTGACCGAGCGCTTTCGAGCGCTCTACTCATATCATCCTGGTCCACTGTACGGCCGGTCACACCTGCCATAGCTGTGCTGTTCAACGACGAGATATGGGAGCCGGAAAGACTCACCAGTGCGGAAGTGATTTCGTATCCAGAGGTTCGTTCGGCTTTGTCTTTTGACGAGCGAATCGCTCGGGACAAACTTGCAAGGTCTACGACGCCGCCTTTCCGCATCCCCCGGGAGGGCGCCTCGCCGACACCAATGACTCGTTGTCTGCCCGAGTGCGTGGCGTGACCAACTAACGTACAGACCTTACTGGTCCCTACGTCGATTCCGACGAATATTGATTCTTCTTGACCGATTATGGTTGCCACGTAAACTGTGACTCCGTTTTATAAAATGGTGCCGATTGATTCTCGACACTGACCAGGGTTGCGAGAATATTATCTTCTTTCAATTTAGCCACGATCCCTAAGTACACATCGGTCTTCATGGTCATATCACCATCGGTCCCAAAATACGCCATCCAGCCTTCGGGATCTTCAAATCCCAGCCCGTGTTCTCTATTAAAAATCAAATCACCCGACATCGGCAGTCGTTCGCTCAGCACAGCCGCTGCCGTAAGCAGCCCTGGATCCACGACTGGAGAAGTGGGATCTCCATCGATATTCAACACGGGTTCCTCAGCCTGGATATGTACGAGGTTTGAGCGATCACCACGCTGGACATACGCGATGCCATCGTTGCTCAGCCACCATATCCTGCCGGCGTTATTCCACTCAACGACCGGCTCACGTTCTTCAATTTGTATTTCAACCCTGTTGGGCCACTGTATGTCTACTTGTGCATTTTTCACTTCGGGTGCCTCCTCAATACGAGCCTCTACTGCCTTGGGATCGATGAGAAAAACCGATTGACCCTCGACTGCTGCTAAAGAACGAATTTGAGATGATTTCATAAGTACATTTCCCGCTGTCGTTGCTCGAAGCACCTTAAAGCTGTCGGATGAAACGATCCGCTGTATTCCCCAGATACCCACCGCGAGCAAGGCGATGGAAAACAAGCGAGAACCCACATGCACTGTCGGAACTGCAGGGAGCTGAAACTCCGTACCCATCTCCTCAGATATGGAGATATCGTAGCGTCGTCGAGCACGTCTCTGTCGTGGCTGCTTGGGCATGATGTCGCGTGCTGCGCGCTCGATCTTTTTCGTGGTACGTGCTCGCCGTGCACGAACCTGATCGGAACGTCTCCCACTATGATCCAGTGTGTTCTCACTCACCGTCACGAACGTTCTCCGTAAGTTCTAACTAGTTTGTCCTTCTGGTCCTGTCGCTGGAAGGCAAGCTCGATCAACCTATCCAACAGATCACCGTAGTCCAACCCTGTCGCCTCCCATAGTTTTGGATACATGCTGATACTCGTGAAGCCGGGAATGGTGTTGAGCTCATTCATGAATAGCTCCCCACTCTCTCGATCGAGTAGAAAGTCCACCCTTGCCATGCCCGCACCATCGATGGCCTTGTACGCATCCACCGCGAGTTTCCTTGCCATATCGGAGGTGGCATCGTCTATCGGCGCCGGAATTAGCAATTCCGAATCATCATTTACATATTTTGCGTCGTAGGTGTAGAACTCATCGCTTGGGACGATTTCCCCAGCCACCGATGCAACAGGCTCTTCATTCCCTAATACGCTCACCTCGATCTCTCGCGCGTCTAGCCCTTTTTCTACTATGACTCGACGGTCATACATTGCCGCCTCCTGCAGACCTTCGATCAAGTCGGAGCGATGATTACAACGGCTGATTCCTACGGAAGAACCGAGATTCGCAGGTTTAGTGAAGAGTGGGTATCCACCGATCGACTCCGCGCGATCCAGAGCAGCTTCTGCATCCTCTTCGAGAACTGTGGTTGGAAAGACCACCCAGTCCACAACCGGAATTTCCTGAGCTCGCATTACATCCTTGAACAACGCTTTATCCATCGCAACCGCTGAGGCGAGAACCCCCGCCCCAACATAGGGAATGTCCGCCAACTCCAGGAGCCCCTGTACCGTCCCATCCTCACCATAAGAGCCGTGCAGGACGGGGAAAACTGCATCGATCTCATGGTTCTTTTCCATACGATCTTCGTTTATAAAATACAGGGAACCCCGCTCGGGTTCACCAAGCATTGTGACACGGCTCAAATCCTGGATGTCGCCTCTCTCAAACGATGAAAGCACTTCTTCACCACCAAACCAATGTCCGTCTTTCGTAATTCCGATCTCCACAACTTCGTATTTCGATGGATCCAATGCACTGATTACGGATCGAGCTGACATTAATGAGACTTCGTGTTCACCGGAGCGACCGCCGAATATGACTGCCAATTTGAGCTTGTCCATCATCCTGCATTAACTCCCGACAAGCCCGCATCGCTCTCTTCCCAATCCCCAAATAGCTCGATCTCCAGCTCCAACGCCACACCAAATTTCGCGGCTACCTCGGATCTGGCGACCCGGATGAGTTCCCAGACATCTCGAGCACTCGCGCCACCTTCATTGATAAAGAAGTTGGCGTGTTTTTCGCTTATGGCTGCATTGCCGCGTCGAAGACCCTTCAATCCAGCCTCATCGATCAATCGTCCGGCAAAATCACCTGTCGGATTCTTAAACATCGATCCCATACTTGCCCCAGGAGGCTGGGCCTTTTCACGCTGGGCAGCGAACGCCAGAATTTTTGCACGGCTATCCTCGACCGTGGACGGTTCCATCTTCAAGGTTGCAGACAGGACCACGGCATTTCCTGGCTTTTTCTTCAACGAGCTCTTCCGATAGGCGTAATCGAACCGCTCAACAGCCCAGGATTCCACGCTCTTACCCTGTTGCAAGATTTCGGCCATCAGTAGGTTTCCCGCCATGCACCCACCATGCGCGCCAGCGTTGCCCACGACGGCGCCGCCAATCGTGCCAGGTATGGTCGCCGCCCATTCCAGCCCCCCCCAGCCTCGCTCTGAGGCCCTGCGGGCAATCGTGCCCAAACCCGCGCCGGATTCAGCTCTGACCTGCAAGACCTCTCCATCATCAATAAATTCGACAGCACGAGCTTTGTTCAAAATCACAACCTCACGAACCCCTCGATCTGAAACGAGCACATTGGACCCTCCGCCAAGAATGCGGAATCCCAATTTTTTCTCCCAGAGCCACTCGGCGATCTCAGCGAGTCTCCTGGCTGAATCCGCCGTAATGAGGATGTCTGCCTCTCCACCTATCCGTGCCGATGTGTAGGGTCCAAGCGGGACATCCTCCCGCAGCTCAGCGCCGAATGCGTCTTTCATTCGTTGACGCATCTCGACTGCGCTCGATCGAGCGGTCACAACTCCCGAACTCGATCGATGATGCGGTCCAGCACAACCTTCTCTGGCGCATCAATCCTGAGACTCCTCGATCCGCCGGCGTACGCCGGTTCGACAGCTTTTTTCGCAGCAAGTCGTAACCTCAACTCCATGCGGCGATCAGCTTCGAAGATGCCCTTTCTCTTCTTAGCCATGGTCCACCTCTCCCTTTTGAAGATTTTTTAGCAGGAGTCTGCCAACCTGATTTCCGTCTCCTGCGCTCAATGTCAAAACGACCGAATCGCGCCTGACATGTTCCTCCAAGAATTGAGCTACATCCTTCAGGTCCGGAATATGTCTGACCGATGGATGATTAATCTCGTTCGCAATCCTCTCCCCGCTCAGGTTCGGATCTCGGTTTTCCCTTGCGGCAAATACATCTGTAACAACCACTTCATCGGCGTCAGAAAACGCCTCTGCGAAATCCTGTAGCAAGGCAGCAACTCGCGAGTACGTGTGCGGTTGAAAGATGGCCCAAATCGTCTGGCCTGGATATCGATTTCGCGCCGCAGAGAGAGTCGCCTGGATTTCAGTCGGGTGATGGGCATAATCGTCGACCACCGTAACCCCCTGAACCTCTCCCAGGATTTCAAACCGTCGCCTAATCCCCCGGAACTCCGCGATCGCATCTCTGGAGTCTTTGAATTCGATACCCTCGTGATCCGCTACTGCGATCGCTGCGAGAGCATTTTTAACATTGTGTTCACCGGGAAGCCTGGTCCGCACCAGGCCGAGTGTCCCACCCTCACGGATTACAACAAAGTCCATTCCACCAGCAGTGTTAATTTGTTGGTCCACTGCCTGCCAGTCCGCATCCTTTGCAAAACCGAACGTTTGCCTCTCACACCCCTGGGGTTTGAGATTTAAAGCTTCCTGATCATCAGCGCTGACGATGAGGAGCTCGGTCACGCGATCGGCAAAAGTCGCAAATGTCTCACGAAAGGACTCCGGGGTCGGAAAACAATCAGGATGATCGTGTTCTACATTCGTGATCACAGCCACCTCGGGCTTCAAGCCCAGGAAGGCGCCCTCATACTCATCGGCTTCAATCACAAAATGATTCCCGTGCCCTGCTCTTGCATTCCGGTCGTAATTCTGAAGCATCCCACCGACAATGAACGACGGATCCAATCCAGCCTGGTCGAATAGCCAGGCGATGATGCCCGTCGTCGTGGTCTTCCCATGCGTCCCAGCGACCGCAATCGTCCGTTTTCCCTCTGTGAGTGTGGGCAGGAAGATGTCCCGGCGAAGCACAGGGATGCCCCGCTCATCAGCAGTCTGCAGTTCGATATTGGTTTCAGGCACTGCTGAGGAGGCCACCAATAGGTCCACGTCATCGACGTGTTCTGCTCGATGGCCGTATCGAATATCGACACCTGCATCCTCAAGCGCTTCCGAATACACCGAAGTCTCCCTATCCGATCCTGTCACGGTCTCTCCGCGATCATGCAAAACCCATGCGATGGCCGACATACCTGCGCCACCAATGCCCACCAGATGGACTGCGCGGCTCACACAAACACCACGATGATGAAGACAAAAACGACTCCAACAGCAAAATAAATCTGCGGTATGGGCAGCAGTTCAGGGGGCAGGTATGCCACGATGCTGTCAATCTGCTGCGCCAAATCGGACCCTTCTGGCGGCATCATGACAAACGGCGTTGGATAATTCAGCTCGTGCATGAAATACCAGAGTGAACCGAAGATTAAGAACCCGTTCAATGCCCCCAGGAATATGCCTAACAGCACGTCCTGGAGTCTTTCTCGAACGAGTTTGGGCTGCAGCGCCCGGATGTGCGGAGTCTGATACCCAAAAATTGCAAGTAAAATGATCAATCCTCCGCGGATGAGTAATTGCGTGCCAGGAGGCTGCAGCGTAAGCGCCGTTGTGAAAGGTTCGACATGGAATTCCAGGATCTGAATGATAAACAACGCCAGGATCACGGAACTGGTGACAAGAAGTTCCTTGGCCCATCCCCGAGTGGCGCCAATCACAGCGAACAACGCGATGAGGAGCACGAAGAGCACAATCAGGCTAATCACTCTCGCCTCCAGGTCCTTGCGTCAGATTGATAATCTCGTTGGCGATGATCTCCGCTGCGTCCGGGCGGGCCAGCAATCTTGATGCTGCGCTCATCGCCTCCAGGCGAACATCATCGGTGAGGAGCCCCTGCAACATCGGAAGGAGCTTTTCAGATAATGCGGCATCCTCGAGCACAACCGCGGCGCCTTCTGCCTCGAGGTAGGCAGCGTTCGTCTTCTGGTATCGCCACGCATGTGGGTAAGGCACGAGGACTGCGGGCAGTCCAAAGAGGGGAAACTCTCCCATCGTGGCAGCACCTGCTCGCGACACAGCCAAATCTGCGGCGGCCAGCGCGAATGCCATCTCCTCATGCAGATAGGCATAAGGATGGTATCGATGTGCCAGGTCAGCCGGTAGTTTTTCCTGTCGCGCAGCAGTTTCCGGCCAATCCAATTCACCCGTGATATGCAGGACCTGGGCAAGTTCGAGCACCTCGGTGAGTACATTCCAGAGCGCCTCGTTAATCGAGCGCGCACCGCGGCTCCCTCCGAATACAAGAATCACGGGAACTCCATCCTGTAGATCCAGCGCCTTCCGGGCATCTTCTCGATTGACGTTCTCCACATCGTAGCGCGTCGGGTAGCCGCTCACCACGATATTCTTTCCTTGTTTGTAATACTTGCGAGACTCATCCGTCGTAATCGCGATGATGTCTGCTCGACGGCTGATGATCTGCAGCGCAAGCGCTGGTTCGAGGTCGGGGACAAAGCACGCTGTGCGTGTATCCCCTCCCGCAAATGCGACGGGTACAGCCACGTACCCTCCTGTGAAAAAGAGCACATCGGGTTGGAACTCCTGAATCAGGCTCCGAGCTGCCCTCCAGCCGCGCATCAACTGCATGGCATTCCCAGGCGCTCTTCGCAATCCCACACCATGTATGCCCGCAGCCGGAATGGATGTGAAGGGGATTCCCGCTCGCTCCACGAGCGCAGCTTCCATACCACCTTCTCCGCCGACCCAGAGCACTTCAGCGCGCTCGCCGAGCGCGGCGACGACGGCCAAGGCGGGATACACGCCGCCCCCCGTCCCGCCCGCCGATACTAAAACTCGCAACAAGTCCTCGCTTTCTATTTTCGAGTGACACCCTGCGGGATACATTCAATAGCAGGCCTATCCCGGCGAGCGTGATGACAAGACTCGATCCTCCATAGCTGAAGAAAGGTAAGGCATTTCCTGCAAAGGGAAGCAGCCCCAGCAGTACGGACATGTTGATCAGCGCCTCCGCCCCTATCCAGAACGTGACGCCGCTTGCAATCAACATGGACAAACGGTTTTCAGATTTGTTTGCGATTAAAAATCCTCGCCAAAGCAGCAGGCAAAAAAGAGCCAATACAGCGAGGGCGCCAATGAGACCAAGTTCTTCTCCCACGATCGCATACACGCTGTCCGTGTGTGGCGCGGGTAAAAAACCAAATTTCGCTCGGCTTGCACCGAGACCTCGACCCAAGAGACCACCCGAATAAAACGCCTGTAAGGACTGCTGAACGTGGTAGTGCGCTTCTTCAATATCCACCAATCCCTGCTGATATTGGAACCATCGATTAGCGCCGGTTTGATGTAATTTCATGACAAGAAATCCGACGAAACCGCCCCCCAATCCGAAAGCGAACGATTGTATGGGATGCGCACCTGCCAGGAAAAACATCGTGAGCGCCACAAGACCGATGGTCACACCGGCGCTCAAATCTGGCTGCACGATGATGAGCCCGCCGACGATGCCGACGATGAAGATCAGCGGCCAGAAACCATAGCCCATATCACCCAATTTCTCACCTTTTGATTCCATCCATACTGCGAGGTAAATCACCAGGGCGAGTTTCGCCATCTCTGAGGGCTGAACAGAAGCACCCAGGAATGCGCGCTTGTATTCACCGCCCACATTTACGATTAGAACTGCGAAGAGTATGGCGATCGTCCCCAGGATGAGCGGTAGCGCCAGTTTTTTCAACCACTCCAGCGGGAACCATGCCGCCACGAACATCACTACCAGCGCCACACCAAGATTTAGAAGTTGACGATAAAAGAGTGCATTGCGGTCCTGATGCAGCCGCCAGGACACGTCCCAGCTCGCTGAATAGACCATGACCATTCCAAACACAATCATGACTGCAACCAATATCAACAGCCACGTATCAAATCCAAGCTCGAAGCGCTTCGGCTTGATTGGATCGGGTGAAGTCGTCGCGCCAATCACATCGCCCTCACTAAGTCCCGGAATTTATCCCCGCGAGCTTCATAATCAGGAAAGGCGTCAAAGCTCGTCGCACCTGGCGAGAGAACGACCACATCTCCCGCCTCGGCGACATCCTTTGCTATTCCGACCGCGTCTTCCATCCTCTCGCACCGTCTCATCTGAAGGAATTCACCTTCGTCAAGGACGTTCTTCACAGCACTCTCGATTTTTTCCGCAGCCTCACCGAAGAGGATCAAATGTTCCACCCCCTGGAGCACTTCAACTGCGAAGTTTCCCCAGTTCAAATCTTTATCACGACCCCCAGCGATGAGCACAAGCGGTCGAGAAAATGCATGGATGGCCGCGAGGGCGCGATCCGGGGTGGTCGCAATAGAATCGTTGTACCAGTCGACTCCAGCAATCGTGCGCACGAACTCCAGCCTATGGGGTACGCCTTCAAATCTTTCAATCGCAGGTCCGATCGCTTCCAACGGCAGATCTGCCGCCGCGACGATGGCAGTGGCTGCAAGTACATTCGAGAGGTTATGTTTTCCGACCAGAGGGACCTGCTCGACCGAGCAAATGAACGAATCGATCCCTTCATGCCGCATACGGATCTGCCCAGCGGATATATAGCTCCCTTCTCCGTCGATCGGATCATCCCATCCAAAACTTATCAAGCGCTCGATCACCTTGTCCTTCAGTCCCCAGACGAGGGAATCATCACGATTCAAAACCATCCTGGAGCCTTCAGACTGATTCAGGAGAATGCGAGCTTTGGCAGAGGCATATTTCTCCATCGATTTATGCCGATCAAGATGATCAGGCGTGAGATTCAAGTAAGCACCTATCTGGGGCGATATGGTCATGAGCTCAAGCTGAAAGGACGAAAGTTCCATCACGACCACATCGGATGATTTTATTTCCCCGATATCGTTGAGCAATGGGCGGCCGATGTTGCCGCCAAGCCAGACGGTTCGATCCGTGTCGCCGAGGGCCTGTTCTGCGATCCTTGCAACCAGTGTTGTTGTCGTCGTCTTTCCGGCTGACCCTGTGATCCCAATCACAGGAGCAGGACAGTTTTCCAGGAAGATCTGAGCGTCATTTGTGATCGGAATGCCATCTTCACGCGCTTTTTCAGCCAACGGGATATCCGCGGGAACACCACCCGACAGACATAAAATGTCGGCGTCCTCAAGCAGTGAAGTCGGATGTTCTCCGAGCACGTATGTCACCTTCAGATCGACCAATTCAAGCTGCTCCTTTTCAAGCTCTTCGGAGGGTTTCAAATCGGAGAGAACCACCTCCGCCCCGCGAGCAGAGAAATACTGTGCAAGCGCTTTGCCTTGCCGTGCCAGCCCTAACACAACGACTTTTTTTCCAGCCCACTCAAGCATCGAACCACATCGGATGATCTAGGCCGCTTTCTCCTCAGGGACCACATCAGATCGACTCGTCGGTTCCTTGCCTGCACTTTTGGAGCGACGTTTTCGATTTTGTTCCTCGATGCCAACCCAGTAGTGATCCGGCATAACCGTCCTGGCTGATTTGACCTCTATCCCCGAGATGGTGCCATCACCACCATTCAGCGTGGCAGGGTTCACCAAGCAGTGAGTCGGTTTTTTTCCAAATTTATCGGTGTAGAAAGCTACGGCCTGATTGACTTTCTCCTGTATTGAGTTGGGTCCGTCGTCGAACCACAGCATTCCGATTTCCATGATTTCGTGCCTCCTTATACAAGCGCGAGTGCGACCCCGAACATGCCGGTCAATAGAGCAACGAGCCAGAATCGCTGAACGATTTGGGTTTCACTCCAACCCTTTAATTCGAAGTGATTATGAAGCGGCGCCATACGAAACAACCGGCGACCCTTGGTTATTCGAAAATAAGCCACCTGCAGAATGACGCTCATGGTCTCACTAAAAGGGATAATGGCGATTACAGGGAGCAGGATCCATTGACCCGTCATGAGGGCAACCACCGCAAGCGTAGCTCCAAGCGAGAGAGAGCCGGTATCTCCCATAAAAAGCTCGGCCGGGTGAGCGTTGTACCAGAGGAACGCGAAGACAGCGCCCACAACGGTGAAACAGAATCGAACGAGGAAGACCTGACCCTGTAGAATGGCAATCCCACCGAAGACTGCGAACGCGGTGGCTGCGATCAATCCCGCTAACCCGTCGAGCCCGTCCGTCAAGTTCACCGCATTGCTTGTGCCCACGATGATGAACATGGCGATCGGGACATACCAAATCCCCATGTCGATCCCTTCGGGATAGTTCGGAAGAATCAGTTCGGGAGGATGAAGACCATACTTCAGGATGAGCGCAGCGCCGAGCGCAACCATTGTTTGGAGGATGATTTTCAACCTGGCGCTCATCCCACCCCGCTCTTCACGGCGAACACCCAACCAATCATCCCAAGCGCCGATCGCTGCGAAAAGGACCATGACCAACAAAGGCAGCAAGATCGAGTTTCCGAATATATTCATGTCACTCAAGATCGAGACCAGGTTGAGTACGCCAGTCACCGAAAGAATGGGAACGATGAAAAGTATTCCTCCCATGGTGGGGGTTCCAAGCTTGGTGAAGTGTCGCTGGGGCCCCTCGATGCGGATGCGTTCGCCAATGCCGAACATCTTGAGAACGCGGATCAACGGTCCACCCCAAATAACTGTGAGCAGAAAGGTAATTCCACCCAGGGAAAGCGCCATTGCTGCTTCGGTCATGCGTGCGCCTCGAGTGCTGTAACTATTCTGTCCATCCGCATTCCTCGTGACCCTTTTACGAGGATCACATCTCCTTCTTCCACTCGTTCCTCCAGGAAGGTGATTGCGTCTTGACTTCCTTTCAGTTCGACTACATGCTCGTCAGGCATGCCGACCGCCTGTGCCTCATCGGCAATCCAACGCGCCCGTTCGCCAACGGTGATAAGCAGATCGGCGATCCCAGCCACACGGGCGCCTACGAGGCGATGGCCTTTCTCCTCGTATTCACCCAATTCCAGCATATCCCCAAGAACAGCGACACGTCGACCATCGAGCTCCTCGAGTAGATTGAGCGCCGCGAGCACAGAAGTGGGAGCTGCATTGTAGGTATCATCGATCAGCAGCGAATCCTTCGGTCCCTGGACAGCGACAAGACGGAGTTGGCTCTCGCCGCCCTGTAAACCCCCAACAATTTCCTGCCATGTCAATCCTTCGATCAGCCCCACTGCGGCAGCTCGCAGGACCGTATGGACGGAGTGGCGACCAAGAAGCGGCACTCGAAGATGGATCGTCTCCCCTTCGTAGTGCAGCACGCAGCGGACCCCATCCAGACCGAGTCCTTCGACCTCACTCGCCCAGAGATCCGATTCCGGCGATAATCCATAGAAGAACACACGTGCATCTGTACGATTTGCAAGATCTCTCACCATGGGTTCATCGTGGTTTAGAACCGCAACCCCATCTTCCGGCAGCGCTTCCACCAGCTCGCCCTTTCCCTCGACGATGGCATCCATCGTCCCGGCTCTCTCCAGATGTACTTCACTGATGTTGGTCACGACGCCGACAGACGGAATTGCAATATCGCAAAGCAACGCGATCTCTCCCGGAACGTAAAAGCCCATCTCGAGTACGGCTCGCTCATGCTTCTCGTTCGCCCGTAACAGCGTGAGCGGCAGACCAATTTCATTATTTAGATTGCCCGGGTTTTTTACCGTCTTGAATCGACGTGAGAGCACCTCGGCGGTAAGTTCCTTGGTCGTCGATTTGCCCACGCTCCCCGTAATCCCAACCACACGTAACGAGAGTTTTCCTCGCCAGAACGCTGCCGTTCTCTGGAGACCCAGCAGGCTATCCTCCACGCGCAGGACGACGGGGGTGGAGATGGCTGTAGAGAACTGCTCGCGAACATCTTGGCGGAAATCAATCACATCCGCTTCGACGTCGACATCTCGCTCGACCAACACAGCAGCGGCTCCGTGCTCAAGCGCATCGGCGACATAATCATGACCATCGACATGCTCCCCGGGGAGCGCGATAAACAGCGCACCGGGCTCAACCTGGCGCGAATCAATGACAGCATAAGTGAACTCAGTCGTTAGACTGGGCTCAGGATGCCCTGAAAGCGCTTCAACTACATGTCCTAGGGTTAGCATTCTCTCTCTAGCCACTCTCATCTGTTTGAACGAGATCCTCTCTGACCTCGTTCGGTGGTATTTCCAACATCACGACCAACCGCTCTACGACCTGCTTGAAAACCGGAGCTGCGACCACGGATCCCCAGGGCGAGATCTCCGGCTTGTCAATTCTGACCAGCACAATAAATTCCGGCTCCGGCAGCGGCCCCCATCCTACAAATGATGCGATGGTCCATCTGGGGTCATAACCATATTCCGCCGGTATCTGAGCCGTGCCCGTCTTTCCGGCTAAATCGTAGCCTTCGACAGATGCAAGGCTGGTTTCACCCTGAAGAGTCTCCGCCAACATTGCCGTCAACTCATCTGCAGTGTCTCTTGAAATCGGCCGACCCAGAACTGTGGGCTTGGGCCAATAGGGTCCTTCTGATCCCACCACTGCTCTGACCACATGCGGTTGCACCATGATGCCATCATTGGCAATCGCGCCGACTGCCGCCAGGAGTTGAATGGGTGTCACTGAAACTCCCTGTCCAAAGGCATTCGTGCCCAAATCCGCCTCGGTCCACTCTGGATGGCGCGGTGTGCGCAGTTGTCCGGACACTTCTCCGGCTACATCAATCCCGGTAACTCTTCCGATGCCGAATGCGTCGAGGTAATCGTAGAAAAAAGGCGCCCCGAGCTTTTCAGAAGCCACATAGGCTAAACACACGTTCAGTGAGTGCGCCATGCAGCCCTTCATCGTTTGAGGACCCCATGCTCCTCCATCCCAGTTCCGGATCCGGATACCGCCAACTTCGATTTGCCCTTCATCGATGAATTCATCTTCAGGTGTGACCACACCTGCGTCCAGCGCCGAAGCCATGGTGAGCACCTTGAAGGTTGATCCGGGTTCAAACTGCCCTCCAACCGCGGGATTGATGACCAATTCTTCTTCTTTCGATTCCAGGTCTTCAGCTTCAAATCCTCGTTCTTCAAGCCAGGGTTCGTAGTAATTGGGATCCAGCGGCGGGTAGATTGCCAGCGCAAGGATCTCTCCATTGCGAGGATCCATGACGATGATTTCACCCTCTTCTCCGCCCGAGCTTTCAATCGACTCCACAAGAATTTCTTCTACCATCTGCTGAATATCCAGGTCAATCGTCAGAACGAGATTGACACCGGCTGGTGGATCAGGCTCAAACCTCGCTTCGAGAGGGATGTAACCTCGATCGATGGTGATGGGTTTTCCTGCGAGCCAGTCATCGTAGTAACCTTCAACTCCGAAGAAACCTTGCCCTTCCTGGTTTACAAACCCGAGCACATGCCCTGCAAGGGTTCCTGCGGGATACTCTCGTTTTGGCGCAGGTACCATCTTCAGCCCGCTCAAGTCGGGTGCCTCCGGGTCAAGCAAGAAACTCCTGAGCATGTCCGCAGCCATCTGATCAATCGTGATCGGCCACCGTTCTCCGCCGGCGATCTCTCGTGTCAATCGAAAACGGTATTGTCCCTGCGATTTCCAGTCACGCTTCAATTGAGCATAAAGATCCTCATAGGGAAGAATGAGCGCTCGTGAGAGCACACCTGCGATTTGCTTGATGCTGACCGGGTTTAATTGGTAGGTTTCGACTTCGAGGTAGTAAAGGGGTACGTTCGTGGCCAGAAGATCTCCATCACGATCGTAGATCAGCCCCCGGGTAGGTTCGACTTCATCTTCTGTGTCAGAGGCCGCCTCCACCCATGAGGCAAAAACCGGAGCGTAAGGACCGAACTGAACCCGTATAAGTTGAACGACCATGGCCAGCGCAACGATGACCATGATCATGAGCAAAATACGAACCCGTTGTCTCGGGAGCTGCTCAACCATCATGTACTACCCAGGCCCAACCAACGGCTTAGCCAGTCACCCAGCGTTTCGGTATAGGCAGGTGAAAGGCCAGATCGATGGGTCTCCCCCGAGGAGGGAGGCAGAGGGGCGACGAAAGATTCCGGTGGGATATAGTTCTCGATGATGATGTATTCAACCTCTTCTGCCGTAGCAGGATGAAAACCCAGCTCCAATGCTCTCTCCCACATCAGGTCGGGAGTCGTGAGCGACGCGAGGGTCGCCGTAAGTTCAGCGTTCCTTCGCTGAAGGTCCGCGATTTCATCCTGGAGAACCAGAACCCGCTGTCCTGTCTTCGCCAGCCTGGAATTAACCGCCAGGTACATGCCCCCCACGACCAGCATGGCGATGAGGGGGAGCACTGTCCTCCCCGTCATGTTTACTTTCGTCCGCCAGGGAGCTTGTTTGAACGCTTGTTTCTGACGTCGCGGCACTTTTTTCCCTCAACCAGAGTGTTCAGTGCGAGGCATGCAATATCTATGCCAGCTCGATTCGCTCTGCGATGCGCATTTTTGCGCTTCTTGAGCGTGGATTACGTTGAATTTCCTCGTCGTCCGGTCGGACGGGTTTTTTTGTAATGACCCGCAGTTTAGCTTTGTGCCCACACCGGCACTCTAACGTCTCGGGAGGACAGATACAATCCTGGCTCTCGTGACGGAAAAATTGTTTGACAATCCGATCTTCCAGCGAATGGAATGTGATGACCACAATTCTTCCGCCCGGCGTAAGCAATCTAACGGCAGCTTCAAGGCCTCGCTCCAAGGCGTCCAATTCGTCGTTCACTGCGATACGTAAAGCCTGAAAAGTCCTTGTAGCTGGATGAATGCCTCGCTTCGGTCGTTTCGTAGTCCGCTTTATGACATCAGCGAGTTGGAGCGTGGAGTCCAAAGGTCTCGCTGCGATGATCGCCCGGGCAATCGTGCGAGCGCGTGGCTCTTCGCCATACTTCGAGATGATGTTCGCAAGCGCCTGTTCACTTGTGGTATTCACAAGTTCCTCGGCTGTCAGCGATTGTGCGGGATCGAATCGCATGTCAAGCGGTCCCTCAAGACGGAAGGAGAATCCCCTCGAGCCGTCCTCAAGCTGCATGGAAGAAAGCCCTATGTCGAGAAGGATCCCATCCACGTTTTCCCAGTTCAATTCGTGTGCAACTTCGTCTATTTCAGAGAAGGAGGCCTGGCGAAGCGAGGCTCGAGCGCCAAATTCCGACAGTCGTTCGGCAGCAAGTGCGAGAGCGTGGGGATCTCGATCCAAGCCAAGCAGGGATCCATCTGGAGCTGTTGATTTCAGAATTCCAAAGGCGTGTCCCGCAGCGCCAACCGTGCCATCTATGTAGTGCCCATCTGCTCGGAGTGGAAGAGCAGCGAGCACATGCTGGTAAAGTACCGGGGTGTGTCCTCCGGTGCTGGCGACGTCACTGGACGCGCCCATCACCTACCCCGAGGAGAGGTCAAAATTAATGAACCGCCTTGCGTTGATCTCTGGATCCGTCACGTCGCTTAACTCGTCCTGCCAGCCGGATTCGTTCCAGAGTTCAAAATACTCACCTGCGCCCACAATCGTCGTCTCACCATCGAGTTGTGCGTACTCACGCAAAAAAGGCGGAATGAGGATGCGACCGACGCTATCCAATTGGACTTCCGTCGCCCCCCCGAAGATCACCCGGCGTACAGCGCGCGCTTCTGGATCCGTAGTCGTCAAGGTTGTGGCGCGCTGAGCTAACCGTTGGAAACTTTCTGTGGTATAAACCATCAAATTGCGCTCGAAGCCCTGGGTGACGAAGGCACCCGATGCAAGCGAAGCGCGAAATCTCACCGGGACGGTCAACCGGCCCTTGGAGTCGATGCTGTGGGTATATTGACCAAGGAACATGTGTTCTATATTTCTCCTGAACAACGAAACGCCGGTCAATCCCGGCGCCCCACTCTTTCCCACTCTCCCCCACAAGTGCACACAGTATATACGATTTCCCCCCACCGACGCAACCCGAATGGGTACACAATCCACCCAGTACCTTGTTCCTATTAGTTAAACATCGTTTTTACAGGAACAACGGAGATTCCTCGGAACCACGGGTACATGATTAAGCTCAGTTTGTCTGTATTCGATCCGAGTGACAACGTATTCCTTCCGCCTTGAGAGTGGAGCCCAATACACCATCTTTGCTGCATCCGGGATAAGCTGACAGATCCAAGGTGACACTCCGAGTGAGGGAGTGCCTCTTCATTGAGGTGGGCGATCGGGGGGGTGAGGTCTTTGAGCGTATTCTCGCCTCAACGTCATAGCATCCACCAACCCGGCAAGCTTCACCAGCATGATGGGGGCGACGAAATTGAACTAGAAGTTCAATCCGGGCTCCTTACCGGGGTTCTATTTGGAATGGCAGGAGAAATACAGGCCAGCTTCCTTCCGTGCGATCCGCCCGAGCAGTATTACGCCCATAAAGCGTCCGAAAGGACTGTTTCAGATCTACGCTCGCCGTTGTGAACGTGGATGCGTCTGAGCGGAGTTCACTAGAAGGATGAGCAGCTGAACTCAAGCACGAGACGATAGAAAAGGCTTCCATAGATGTTTGGTCTATGAAAGCCTGTTCAGATCATGTCTCGACCTATAAGCCGCGTTCTGTCCTGTGAGATGAGACCACCCGAAGGCAATCTTGATGCTCACATGTGCAATCATCCATCTTGGCTCACACGTTACCGTGGAGCTCGAGCGGCCTACCCGGTTCTTTGAAGGAACGAGCAGCCCCTTACCCGTAAACGGGTTATGAACCTGCTTGGCCTTGCTCCCGATGGGGGTTGCCTGGCTGCCGATATTACTACCGGCACCGGTGGTCTCTTACACCACCTTTTCACCCTTACCTGGAAGTCTAAGACCTCCAGGCGGTCGTTTTCTGTGGTCCTTTCCACGGGTTTCCCCGCCCGGGAATTACCCGGCACCGTGCTCGGTGGAGCGCGGACTTTCCTCAGAAGAGCTGCCTCTCCTGCGATTGCCCGGTCGACCCATGTCTAACACCATCATACCGCCTGAAAGTGCCCCTGGTCAACCCTCAAGAGTCCCAAGCAACTGTCCTTCCGCTAATAAAACGCATATACGTTTCTAATGCCCTACCTCTTGATGTGAGGGATTCTGACGACTATAATTCATATTGGCAGGAAAGAAGGTTCGGTATGCCAATCTATACGTATCGCTGTGAAAATTGTGGTGTTCAGTTCGACCGCCAACAGCATTTTGACGATCCTGTGCTTAAGCGCTGCCCGGAGTGTAACAAGAACAAGCTGCGAAAAGTGTTTCTGCCGGTTGGGATCGTATTTAAGGGCTCCGGCTTCTATTCGACCGATCATCGCTCTCCGTCTTGGCGGTCCAGTC
>SDBS01000049.1_pt1 | contig 82976 bp, 81 predicted proteins | sample 2277091 | NCBI WGS metagenome assembly SDBS01 (sample SAMN10404972, study PRJNA504765) | marine sediment metagenome | isolation source: marine sediment core GS10_PC15, 163 cmbsf | place: Arctic Ocean: Southern Knipovich Ridge | collected 2010
TCCCCTCGACTTCACTCGGGATAAACTGCGTCGAGGAATTTCGAGATCCCTCCATTACAGTCGGGATGACAGAATGTGTTGTTGGGATGGTAGATGATTGGGATACTGCCAAAGATGTATCAGTAATTATTTGTTGTTCGCTAGAAAGTTGTGTAGGTAAAAAGATAGCCCCAAGAGCTAATAAGATTATAGAGATTCCTTTAATTAACTTCATAATATACTAAGGTATCAAACCAATTGTAATAAAGTCAATCTATTTAATTTTTAGAACTGTTATTTTATTAGCTTAACTATTTTTTTAATTTCACCAATCCAATTATCTCCAATCGCAGTTAAAGGTAATTGGATATTACTATCTATGATTTTAGCGTCAAATTTTGATAAAGCAGAAATAACATTTTTGTCTTCTATCTTAGAAGTTATATGTATATTAATTACATATTTAGGTGCTTTGCTTCCAGAAGGTGCAGTATTTTTGGCAATCATAGATTTTATTTTTTGAGTATTTAGAGCTGTAAGTTTCAAATCTAATAATTGGAACAAATTAATAACTTCTTTTGGTAAATCTCCAAATTTTTCGAACAATTCGGCTTGGGCTTCTTTTAATTCTTTTTCGTCTTCAATTAAAGCCAATTGTTGATAAGTTTTAATTCTTTGAGCTTCGTTATCTATATAACTATTAGGCAAATAAGCAGATATAGGTAAATCTACAGTAATAGCATCTACGCGTGGCTTGTAACCAGTTTTAAGCTCTTCTACGGCTCTGTTAAGAAGTTTTGTGTATAAAGTTAAACCAACTGCGCTAATATGTCCGTGTTGTCTCCTAGATAATACCCCACCAGCTCCTCTTATTTGTAAATCTCTTAAGGCAATTTGATATCCACTGCCTAATTCTGTATGGCTGGCTATGGTTTTTAATCTCTCCAATGCTTTGCCAGCTAACTTGCCGGCATTGTAATAAAGATAAGAATATGCCTGAATCTTGCCTCTACCAATGCGACCTCTTAATTGGTGCAATTGAGACAGCCCAAAATTACCAGCGTTATCTACGATTAATGTATTAACATTAGGATTGTCTAGTCCATTTTCTATAATAGTGCTAGCTACTAAACAATCATATTTGCCATTACTAAAGTCTTCCATAATTTTAGCTAACAGTCTTTCTGGCATTTGACCATGGGCATAAACAAAACGCACTTCTGGCAAGACCTCTTTCAATTTATTGGTCATGCTAGAAATTGTAGCTACTCTATTATGAACAAAATAAATTTGTCCGCCTCTTTTAACTTCGTTAAGAATAGAGTTTTTTACAGATTCCATATCAAAAGGAGCTACGGTGGTTTGAATTGGTAATCGATTAATTGGAGGTGTTTCTATAATACTAATATCCCTTATGCCCGATAAGGCCAAATTAAGAGTTCTGGGAATAGGAGTGGCAGTTAAGCTTAAGACATCAACTTCGCTTCGAAGCATTTTTAGTTTTTCTTTATGTCTTACTCCAAATCTTTGTTCTTCATCAACTATTATTAGACCCAAGTTAGCAAATTTAATATCTTTAGATAAAAGACGATGGGTACCTATAACCACATCTACTTCTTTGGTTTTAATTCCGGCTATGATACGTTTTTGTTCGGCTGGGCTTCTAAAACGACTAAGAGCAGCTATTTGTGTACCAAATGGGCTTAATCTTTCTGTAAAAGTTTTTAAGTGTTGTTCGGTTAAAATTGTAGTGGGAGCCAAAAAGGCCACCTGAAATCCAGAAGTAACTGCTTTGAAAGTGGCTCTGATAGCTACTTCTGTTTTACCAAAACCAACGTCAGCCACCAATAATCTATCCATAGGTTTTGGTCTTTCCATGTCGTTTAAAATATCTTGTATAACTTGTTCTTGGTCTGGGGTTTCTTGATGAATAAAAGAATCTGACAGAGCTTTCTCCCAAAAATCACCGCTATTAAAGGCAATACCTTCTTTTAATGCTCGTTTGGCATATAGATCTAATAATTCTTTGGCAAATTCTTGAGATTCTTTTTTTACCTTGCCAACCATTCGTTTCCAGCTCTGAGAACTAAGTTTTGACAAAACTGGTTTAGATCCGTCTACAGAAATATATTTCCCCACTTTATCTATTTGTTCTATGGGAACATAAATTTTATCCGATCCGGCATACTGAATAATTAAATATTCACGGCTAATATCGTTAAGCGTAATAGTATTTATATCTATTAATTTACCTATGCCATGGTCTGTGTGAACTACATAATCCCCTTTTTCTATTTGTGACAGAAAAGCCAACTGCCTTCTTTTGGGGGTGATTTTATTAGTTTGAGCTTTCTCTATAATGGGTGAAAATATTTCTGTGTCTGTTAATAAAATTATTTTTAGAGATGGACTCATAAACCCTTTAGATAATTTTAAATTAAGCAAAGCTATTTTACCTTTAATATCTTTTTTAAAAGCTATATGGTTTTCTTGTAACACAGTAAGAAGTTGTTGTTCTTTTTCGGTGGCTATAATAATTTGCCAACTTTGCTCACTATATTTTTTAATCTCTTTGGCAAATTTACCTAAATCGTTAGCAAACAAAGGGGCTTGAACAAAATCGAATCTAATTAAATTTTCTTCTGTTGGTGGAATATTAACTATGTTCCAAGAATTCATTTCGTCCAGCTGTTTACTAACAGTGGTTAAAATCCCGTTGCTAGAAGTTGTTTGATTACCTTGATAAAGTTCGTAAAGCAATTGATATAATTCGTCTGACTTATCAAAGATGGGAATATATGCCTTGGGGTTGTCCGTAATAATATCAAGCAAATAAGTACTCATCTTTTCGTTTTTAATGGCTTCGATATCAACTTGGTTATATTTTTTAATAAGCTGATTACTAACGGGATCAAACTCGTTAATTTTTACAATAGTTTCTCCTTCAAATTCAAATCTAATGGGATGAGATTTCCCTATTGGAAAAATATCTAAGATTCCACCACGTATAGCTATCTCACCATTTTTAAATACCTTGTTTTGTCTTTCATATCCCAGCACTATTAATTTAGCTAAAATAGCTTCTAGTTTGTAATCAGAATTTATTTTTAATTCTATACCCTTAGCCGGAATAGTTAATGGTTCGATCAGGGCGTTAATAGGAAAAATAAATATACCAGAAGTGTTATCTTTCAGAGCTCTGGTTGTAGTAGTTCTAAGTTGAAAATTATTGATATATTCTTGACGATTAATTTTTTCCGATTTTAAATCGGGATAAATATAAACATCAGTATTCGCAGATTGTTTTAATTCGCGTTCTAAAAGTACCTGGCTGTTGTCGTTTTTAACTATGTAAATTATTTTTTTGGGGTTATCTTTAGCTGTTTGAGCCAAAAGTAACAACTTTCCTATTTCATTAAGACCGGTAATGTATTTCTTACCGCTTTTAGTTGTTTTGTTTAACAATTTGTATGTTGCTAGAGAACTAAATTGCTTCCCTAATGCTAACAGGATTGATTCTACCAACTCTTGACCATTAAGTTATTATATGTTATAATGAAAGGAATACCTTAATAATTTATAACCTAGCAAGTCGGGAGCGTCTTGCTCGATGAGTCTGTCCTACCCTCCTTGGACATATCTTGCGGGCAAGACTCTCCTTGCTTATTCTTTAGGTATCCCAACTCAACAAGTTTCTTTGGGGTTTGGAACAAAGTCTTTATGGCTCGATATCTATTGCAACCTTGGGGAAAGGTTAGAGGGGGCATTTATTTTTCTTTCATTTTGCATAATATCAAAAAAATCTGAATCTGCAAACAAAAAAGAAGGTTAACTTGCCCCCTTTAGCTTATTTTAATTATAAGGTTCGATTAATTTGTCTTTAATTAGCTGTATCGCTTGTGGTATAGCTTTTTTAATTTTATTTAATTCTGTTGTGGTAAATAGAGAAGTTACATATCGATCTGGCTCCATTGTATTAGATCTGCCAATACCTATTTTAATTCTAGCTATTTCATCGGTTCCTAAATGGTTAATAATCGATTGCATCCCTTTGTGTCCCCCGCTACTGCCAGATTTGCGAAATCTGATTTTGCCTAATTCCATATCTATGTCATCAAGAATTACAAGAATGTCTGTAGTTGCAACATTATGTTTCTTAGCAATGTCGGGAATTGGCAGACCAGAATTGTTCATAAACGCTTGAGGTTTAATAAGTTCTAGTGTGTCGGTTTTAGCAAAGATAACTTTGCGAGCTTTGTTGTCTTTAAATTTAATACCCAAATCTTTTGCCAGACCATCAAGCACCATAAAGCCCACGTTATGGCGCGTACGTGTATATTTTTTGCCTGGGTTACCTAATCCGACTATCAGTTTCATTAATTGATTTTATTTAAGAGTTTTCGTATGCCTTTAGAGCTTCTCTTGCAGCTTTGCTTATTTCTACAGTATCTGTTTCTATGGTAGCCTTTTCTTTAGGTTTCTTTTTAGGTTTTGACCGTTCTCTGTTACTGCGTTTATCGTTTGGTTTTGGTGGTCGTTCAATAGAGTTAACTTTTCCCATTCTAACTCTTTCAATTTCATTCATAATAAAATTAATAACCTATAAGATTAATATCTTTTTATTTTTTAAAAGATAGACTTAAATTATTAAGCCATCTCGACTAGAGTGCCTTCTTTTGCAGGTGAATCTGTTTTAACACCAATCACATCTCCTTTTTTGGCAGATTCGATTGCTGCTTTTTCTATCTGCATAGAGCCGATAGTTTGTTCAAATTCATCATCTCCTTTGACAAATTTAACAGTATCACCTGTTTTTAAAGCGCCCCCTAGTTCTATAATAGCCACTCCTATTTTGTCGTAATAATGAATGACTTTGCCGACAGTTTTTTTAGCTGCCATATAACACCTCTCTATTAGTAGAGTATGACAATTAAATTATATCACTAATTAGTATTTTTTTAACTAATACTTATCTTTTTTAGCTAGATACAGATAAAGCCCTCCAGCAAGCACTACGATAATTCCTCCCCAAAGCAAAAAACTAGTAGTAGAGGCAGGTTGCTCTGTTTGCGTTTCAGAAGTAAGTGTTTCTGGTTGGGTTGTTACATCGTCTATTGTATTGTCAGTGGGGCTATCTGCTTCATCATTAGGAAGTGATATAACGCTATTATCTGCTAGGCCTCCCAAATCTCCTAAATCTGGGATTGGTAGGTCTGGTATTGTCAGAGGTTGTGCGCTAGCACTAGTAATAGTAAATAACAATGTCATTAAACTTAATGCAATTATTTTTTTCATAATTAGGTTCCTATTGGTTTATTAATATATATTTATCATATCAACAAAACAACACTCTTTGTATAAAGAGTGTTGTTTAAATTTAGGTATACAAAAAGCAGTTTACTTTTTGCCCCAACGTGTAAATAGTTCATACACACCGGACAAACCTATTAATACATAAACTACTGTAGTAGCTGTAGATAGTTCGCCCAAGATAGCAGAAACTAGGTTAAAGTCAAAAAGACCAACTAATCCCCAGTTTATACCACCGATGATAACTAGAATAAATGCTAATGATGCAATCCAATTCATGATAATTTCCTAACTTGTATAATTGATTAATAAAACATCGGCCCCCACAATATTTTATCACATTTTTTTGCTATTTTGTATATAGAAAAACCGCCCCTGTTGGGGCGGTGCTTAATTTTAACACATTATCGTTTGTTCCCTATCGGGACCAATTGATATTAAATCGATACAAAAACCTTCTTCCTCAAGAAATTTGAGAAAGCTATCTAAGGATTTGTCGGCACAGCTACGTGACGTCATTTGATTCGTATGGCCATAGCCATCAAATACCTTATATATTGGTTTACAATGTTCAAGAAATTCGGATATTGGAATGAAGTCCGTGACCTCATCACCAGAAACATAGGTTTGCTTTCCGTAACGAAAATCAGGACCTTCATAACGATAAGCTATGCAAACCTTGATTGATGGATATCTGCATAGAATATCCAATTTTGTTAAGGCAATGAAATTAGTGCGATTAATTCGCATTGCATAGCGTGCCGCAACAAGATCAAGCCAACCTATGCGACGCAGGCGACCTGTAGTGGCTCCTGTTTCGCCACCAATTTTTCTTATACAAACTCCCAATTCGAACTCCGTCGTTATGTTATGACTAAGATCGGTAAGATGTCCGTATTTGGCCAATTCTTCCTCTTGGTTAGCATCTCGACACCATTCTTCCGATTGTGCTCCTCCCATTTCGGTTGGGAAGGGACCATCACCCACTCTGGTCATATAAGGTGCTTTGATTACCAGAATGGTACGATCAACATCAGCAACAGAAAGACCAGCACCTTTGGCTAAGCCATGAATTGTGGAGTCCGAAGATGTCACATATGGATATGTTCCGTAGTCAACACTTAGCAAAGTGCCCTGAGCACCTTCCAGCAAAATCTTTTTGCCATCTTTTAGCGCTTGTAAAATCATCTTGTCCGTATCGACGACCATTGAAGCGATTCGGTTGCCCAAATTTAGATAATGTTCTGATACCTTCTTCCAATCGAAGATATCTTTATTGTGCCAGAAGTTTTCATAACCCAATTCTGTCATAACTTCGTGAACAATATCTCCATTATCATTATTTATCGATTCTTGTCGATAAATTTTGAGCAACATTATCATTTCGGCAAAACTTCTCTCTAACTTTGCTTGAAAAGACTCTGAATCGAGAAGAAGATTATTTATAACAAAGCCCTTTCTTCCGACATGTCCTTCAATCACAGGTGACATGCCTTTGCCAGTTGAACCAACTCTTCCCTTAAACTTCTCCCGGATTACATCCAATACTCTGTGAGGAGGCAGGACTAATTTGGCGTCAAGAGAAACTAGAAGGTTCTCATAGGAGATGCCTTCCTTGGTTAGAGTGTCGAGTTCCTCAATCAATACTTCTGGATCGATGGCCATTCCACTTCCCATGATGTTTACTGTGTCAGGGTAAAGAATCCCACAGGGAGTTAGATGAAAGACAAACTTTTTGCCTCCGATCCAAATTGTATGACCCGCATTGGCACCACCAGTTCCTCGGACAATAAAATCTGCCCATTTGGAGAAGTAGTCGACAAGTTTGCCCTTGCCAGTGTCGCCCCATTGGCCGCAAATAATAGCTAGGACTTGAGTGAATTTTAACCATTCCATTAGGATTCTTCTCCTTTGTTGTTTATTGTAACATCGTGTGGGTAAGATTCTATGACGCCAGCATTGCTCAATCGTCTGAGAGCTGCTTTAAGTTGCAACTCTATTATAGTTGTGGCGCCAACATAACCCATTCCACTACGTAATCCCCCAATGTATTGCTCAATTAATTCACGTACCAACCCTTTGTATGGAACGATTGCATCAACGCCCTGAGGGACTAGATTACCCTTCTTTCCTTGATCATAACGTTCTCTAGATGCTTCACTATCTTTCATGGCACTAGCGGAACCCATCCCGCGATATGTCTTGAAAGGAATTCCGTTTTTATCGATAACTTCTCCTGGTGTTTCATCTGTTCCAGCAAACAGTCGTCCACTCATCACTGAGGATGCGCCGATTGCTAGAGCGATAGTAATATCACCAGAATTGACAATGCCTCCATCCGCACAAACTGGTATGCCAGAATTTCGCAACGCTTTGGCGCATTCATAAACTGCTGTGACTTGAGGCGCGCCAATACCAGCTATTATGCGAGTAGTACAAATTGAACCTGGCCCTTGGCCTACTTTGACACCATCTGCACCAGCGTTAGCCAAACGTTTGGCTGAATACCCCTCAGAAACATTACCAACTACCACGTCGATAGTAAATTCGGCAGTGTTTTTAAGGATTTCGAGAGTTTCATAAACTCCTTTAGAATCACCATGAGAAGTATCAATAACCACAACATTTGCACCAGCATTTTGCAATCCAAGTGCAATCTTGACAGCGGTATCTCCGATACCGATAGCTGCTCCCACCAGCAAATATCCTTTACTGTCTAAATTACACTCATTGAGATCTTCTGCACTTGGGATATAACTTTTGACTCGCATTACCTCATTTATTTGTGTGGTGCCGGGAAAGTTGCCTCGATGGATTATGCCTAGTCCACCAGATTTGGCCATAGCAATAGCCATTTCAGATGTTGTAACACTATCCATTGGTGCACTAACTAAGGGATGTCTAAGAAGTATGTTGCGTGAAAAAAGTGTAGATATGTCTGCATCACTAGGCAAAATACTGGAATAGTCAGTTTTAAGTCGAACATCAGAAAAGGTAAGGGATGATCCCTGTTCTTCCATAATCTTAAAAAACTGATCTATAGCATCATAATTGTTCATAACATGATCTCCTTTGTTGATTTTTGAGAAATTAACTCTATTTATCTAAATGTCAAAATACTTATTAAGTAACACTTAATAGTAATATATTTATTTTAAAAAGCCAACGGTTCGACCATAAGATTTTTACAAGGAAAAACCGCCCTGCCTGGGCGGTTGTTGTTTCTTGCAGAAAACGCTGATTTTAATTAACACTTGCGTTCACCCTGGCTAGGTTCAATTTAGCCAAAACTGTGGCGTTAGAGCTAAAGATCTTCATGGTCCAGCCTTCGAAATCGGCAGGAGTAATTTCAGAACTTTCTAGCATTTGACCATGAATCTTAGGTCGGATACCAGTCCAAGTTTGTCCTGGTTCTAGCCCAACCTTTCTTTGAGGTGATTCTACCTCAAGAAACTTTGCCATTGCAGGATTGTCACAACAAGATACAATTTCTGAACCTTTGTCGCGACGGGCTGCTTTAATCATACCCATCACTTCTCCTATTGGCACAGTCTTGATAAGGGCTAAAACATTTGTTCCTTCTGGAATAACCGGAGTTACTCCAACAAATAATTTCATTATTCACCTCCTATTTGTCAAAGTGGTCTGAGTATATCAAAAAAACCACTTCCAGTCAATCTTTCTTTGAGATATCAGTAAAATAAAACCCCGGATTATGCCGAGGTTGTACTTTCTAGATATTAATAAAGGTAGAAGGAATTGAGCTCTATTTAAATTTCTTCTGGGGGTTGAAAACCAATCTGCTTGTTCTCCATAGATTGTTGGATAGCAGCAGAAATTTCTATGGTGCCATGTTGTTTCTCATAAGCTTCGATATGCTTAGTCAATACCTGAGATAGAGATTTAGCATGCTGGGGGCTTAGCACAATACGACTAACAATATTTAACATTTTCATTTGAGGCACTTGTTGGCCAAAATCTAGATTAAATGCGGATGGTTGATGTCCGATTAAAGCTATATCGCTGTAGTGAGCTTCTAAGTTATTTTTTTCTACATTAACTCGTAATTCTTGTTTTTGGTTCATGATATTTAATTAATTAATATTAATATACCTATTATACCTTAATTATTTTGTAGAGGATTTTATAAGTTGCCATTTAATAGGTGCTCCGGGTAACGGGAACTCTTGTCTAATCTTGTTTTCTAAATATCTAAGATAAGAAAAATGTATTTCTTCTGGATAGTTTACTTTTAGCTTAATAGTTGGTGGATTAAGATTGTTCATGCTGGCAAAATAAATTTTTGGTGGTTTCTTTTTACCCTTGGGTGGATTAGTTATATAAGCATCCCCTATAATAGTGTTTAATCTTTTGCTAGGAATTTTAGTATTTAAAGATTGCCATGTTTCTTTAATTAAATTAATAATTTTGTCAGTTCTTTGTCCGGTTAGAGCTGATACATAAAGATGAGGAGCCCATTTAACAAAAGCAAATTTACTATCTAAATATCTATCGTATTCGGCTGTAGTTTTGCCATCTTTTTCTATAGCATCCCACTTGTTGATTATAAAAATAAACCCTTTGGCTTCTTCTAAAATAATTTGGGCAATGTGCATATCTTGGGCAATAACCCCTTCTGGAGCTTCTAATAAAAGCAGGGCAATATCTGCTTCTTTTAATGCCCTAATTAATCTAAGAGAGCTAAATTTCTCTATCCCCTGCTCTATTTTACCTCTACGACGAAGACCAGCAGTATCAATTAATTCGATATCCATATCTTCGGTATCTATAATGGCATTAACCGTATCTCTAGTGGTACCTGCTTCGTTGCTAACTAAAGATCTTTTCGAGCCAATTAGCTTATTAAATAAAGTAGATTTTCCAGTATTTGGTCTGCCCAGTATAGCTATCTTAACTCTAGTTTTATCAGGATCTTCAACCTGTATGCTAATTTTAGGTTTTTTGATTGAGTTTAATTGATGCACAATATCATCTAAAAGATCACCCAGTCCCTTGCCAGCAATAGCCGAAATTAATAAGGGGTCTCCTAATCCTAATTTATGAAATTCGTGAGCAGAGTCATCGTATTTTGTTCCCTCGGATTTATTAACAACCAAAATAACTGGTTTATCCATTTTTCTAATTAATTCGGCTGATCGCCTGTCATCTATCTGCAATCCTTCTCTAGCATCTGTCATAAATATAATTAAATCAGCATCATCTACGGCTTGTTGGGTTTGCATAAAAATATCCTGTCCTAAACTAGATTTATTATCCATCTCTATTCCAGCAGTATCAGCTAAAGTAAAATCTTTTTTGTTCCAAGATATATTGCTATACAAAATATCACGGGTAGTTCCCGGTATGTTTGTAGCAATAGCAGTTGGTTGACCAATTAATTTATTAAATAAGGTAGATTTACCTACGTTTGGTCTGCCTATAATTGCTACCAAATAATCTGTCTGTGACTTGTTTTTTACCATCTTGGATTTACTTATAATAATTCTATCCAAGTATATGATTTAAGAGCCCAATCTAACAATAGTTTTCCTTCTGCAAAGCGTTTCGGGCTATTTAATAGAACAGTTACTACTGTTTGGTTACTTTCTCCAGTAGCAGCAGTTACTAGTGATGCTCCAGCTTCTTCCGTAGTGCCAGTTTTAACGCCAATAACATTAATATATTCTCCTATTAATCTATTGGTATTGTGTAATTTATGAATAAATTTACCAGTTACATCTGTTACTACAGTTTCTTTTATGCTTACTATAGATCTAAACACATCATTTTGTAGGGCATGAGAAGTTAATTTAGCTAAATCGTATGCTGAAGAATAATGAGTTGTTCCATCGGCACCATATACATTAGAAAAATGAGTATCCATTAATCCAAGCCGACCAGCATATTGATTCATGATAGCAACAAAATCTGTGGTATTAATTGTGGTGTGTTGAGCCAAAGCCATAGCAGCATCGTTGGCAGAATTAATCAAAGCGCCTTTTAGTAAATTTCTTATAGTCATAGTTTCTCCAGCTAAAAGATACATTTGAGAACCACTTAAGCTGGATGCTTGTTCTGATACTCTAACTATTTCATCTAAATTTGAAGTATATTTTAAAACTACTAAAGCAGTCATTATCTTAGTGATACTAGCCATAGCCAGTCTTTCGTCTATATTTTTTTCAAACAGTATCTTACCAGTATCAACATCCATAACAATGGCCGAGACAGCTTCGATTTCTGGATCACGAGCTAAAGGGCTACGAACTGGTTCTGGATTAATTAATCTAAGAGCTAATGATTGCAGAGGATTGGTTTGGGGATCGTTTAGTGTGTCGATTAAACTAGTTTGAATATTGCTTAAAGAACCTGTTAAAAAGTTTATCATAACTAGAAATAGGGCTAGTGTTTTCATTTTTTAATAGAAAGTCCCAACTCTTTTAATTGTTCTTTACTAGCTTTAGTAGGAGCACCCATCATAGGGTCACGAGCTTTGTCGGTTTTAGGAAAAGCGATTACTTCTCTGATATTTGGCTCGTTAGCTAACAACATAACTAATCTATCTAGCCCTGGAGCAATCCCACCATGTGGGGGCACGCCATATTTAAACGCTTCTAACATGTGTCCAAACTTAGCTTCAGTCTCTTTTTTTGATAATCCCAATATAGAAAATATTTTAGTTAATAATTTGGGATCATGAATTCTAATACTACCACTTCCTAACTCAAACCCATTCAAAACAACATCATAAGATGTGCTAATAACTGATAGAGGATCTTTGTCTAGTTTATCCACATCTTCTGCTCTAGGTGCTGTAAATGGATGATGAGATGGTTCTAGCTTGCCAGTTGTTCCATTCTTTTCAAAAAGTGGAAAATCTACAATCCAAGCAAAAGCTAATTCGTTAGGATCTTTTTTATCTTTGCGCAAATCTGGTTTATCCGATTTATATTTAGCCATTGCTTCTTTATGAGTTATCCTTGGCCAGGGAGTTTTGGTTATTTTTTTATCTGGAAATAATTTACTAATCATAGTAGTAAACAATTCTTCAGTTAAATTAAGAATATCTTTCTGATTGATAAAGGACATTTCTACATCTAACTGTGTAAATTCTGGTTGTCTGTCTCCCCTACTATCTTCATCTCGCATACATCTAGCAATTTGATAGTATTTATCAAATCCAGCCACCATAAGTAACTGTTTGTATTGCTGAGGGCTTTGGGGAAGAGCATAAAAACTACCATGATATCGGCGAGATGGAACTAAAAAGTCTCTAGCTCCCTCTGGAGTAGCTGTGGTCAGTATTGGGGTTTCTATTTCTAGAAATCCTTTTTTGTTTAAGAAATCTCTAAGATATGTAGTAACATTATGTCTTAAAACCAAATTATTTTTCATTCTCTCATGACGCAGATCTAAATAACGATATTTTAATCTAGTTTCTTCATCTGTAACTAAATCTTTATCAATTTCAAAGGGTGGAGTGTCAGCAGTATTTATTACCTCTATTTTTTCTACAGCAATTTCGATTTTGCCAGTAGGTATTTTAGGATTATGATATTTCTCACCTCGTTCTATAACTTTTCCTTCTATCGTTACGACATATTCTGGTTTTAGTTGTTTAACAAGTTTAAAATTTTTATCGGCAAAAACTAACTGAACTATTCCAGAAACATCTCTAAAATCTACAAAGGCAATTTTACCCATGTCTCTAACACTATGAATCCAGCCTTTGAGCTGAACAGTTTTATTAATTTGATTTGGGGTTTCTAGAGCTAGTATTCTATTCATATGCTTTTGTTTGCTTTATTATCATAACAAATTAATTATCTATCCGTTAACTATTTAAAAACAGGCTATAAACACCTGTATTATTATTTAAATAATTAAAAGTTATTTTCCGATTAGCATTTTAGATAACGAATTAAAAACATTTTGCAAAATAGGTAAAATTCCGGGGAAAATTACTATCAACAAAGCTAACCATAACCAATTTTTTCTAACCAAATTCCACAATCCTCCAACTATAGCCAATACTAGGACAACGGAAATTATCCACTGATATTGTTCTGGAAAAACGGATATAAATTGATTATATAAATCGAATATTCTCTCGAAAAAACCCATTGCCGCATCTTCTCCTGCTTCAACAGCTTTATCTTTTACGGTGTTTACAATAGTGTTAGTTATCTCGTCACCCATGATAGTTTTATTCTATCATATTTATTCAGTTAACCAGTAAACTATCCAATCCATAAGCCATAGAGATCCTATGAGCTTTTCGAATTTGTTATTTCCGGGCATCTCAATTATGTTATGGCTAATTTTTTGTTTATTTAAGACCTCGGATATTAAGGTTATTTGTTTTTTAGTTTTTAAATCTGCAGGGTCTTCTAAAATTAAAGCAAAATATTTAGTTTTATTGTTGTTAAAACCAATTATTTCTGTGTGCATTAATTTAGAAATGGTATTACTAAAACAAGGAATTTGAACATGATAATTAACTTTTGCCTTGCTTGCTTGGCCTATAGACCAATAATTATCTAATACATAAATTAAAGGAGTGAATTTTTTAATAGGTAAAGCTAATTTTTTGCCTAATTGAGGTAAATATAATTGAGATACGTTTTTAATAGCTAAAGTTATTTCTTCTCTAGTATATGGAGCTATGATTTTGGTATTGATAAATATTTGAATTAAAGCAGTAATAACATATCCAGTAGTAGTGTAAGCATTAAAATTGTTATTAAGATTAGGTATAAGAATTAAGGGTATGTTTCTGTCTTTGGCAAAAACCTCTAATTCTCCTCCAGCCGTAATAATTACTAAAGGAATTTTCTTATCATAAACTGTTTTAATATTGTTTAATAACTTAGATTCATTGCCTTCAAAAGATATAACAACAATTAACGAATCTTTATCTATATTACTAGGCAGTGATTGTTCAGGATGCAACTTATAGGGTATCTTTATTTGATCTTCTGCTAGATTAAAAGCAATATCGGCCGAGATTAAACTATCAGCTGGGCCAATAACTATAATATTTTTGGGAGTAATTAAAGAAAAAGTTTCAGCCAATCTAAAACCGGTTTCAAATTGAGATAGCCAGTTAGCTATAGCAGAGTATTTATCAGACAAATCTAATGTTTTCATTTAACTAATTTACGCAATATTTTGATATCCTCAAGATCTTTTTTAATATTCCCAGTTTGAGGAGTTTCTAAAATAAAGGGAATATTTTTTAGTTTAGGGTGATTAACTAGATGTCTAAACCCCTCTAAACCTATTTCCCCCTTACCAATATTGGCATGTCTATCTTTTTTAGAATTTAAACCAAACTTAGCATCGTTTATATGGATAAACTCTAAATGTTTAAGATTTATTAGTTTATCAAACTTTTTGATTAAATCCGATATGTTTTTCTTGGTTCTAAGATCTGTGCCAGATACAAACAGATGACAGGTGTCTAAACAAAATCCAAATCTTTTTTTATTTTCTAATCCTTTCCAGATAGCAGACAGTTCTTCTATGGTATCTCCTATTCTATTACCAGCCCCAGCATCGCTTTCTAGTATTAATTTAACAGGATATTGTTTATCTGTAAGTTCGGCTAATCTATTAAGGGTTTGGGTAGCAAGTTTTACACCTTCTTTATTACCATCGCTATTGCTACCACAATGAAAACTATATCCATCAGCGCCTATTCTGTATGCGATTTTAACTTCATCTTTCATCTTTTTTAAGCTCATATTACGCAATGACGCTTTGGGGCTAGAGGGATTGGCTAAGTATGTAGAATGAACCAAAACTTTCTTAACATTAGACAAGGCCTTAGCTGTTTTATACTTCTCTACTGCTTCATCTGTAATATTAAATGTTTTCCACATCTGAGGGGAGCCAACAAATATCTGAATAGTTTCACAAGTTAAAGCTTTAGCATGTGCGAATGCTTTGTACAGTCCTCCGGCGATAGAAACGTGGTATCCAAATAACATAATTTAATTATACTGCCATATGTCTAAATCGGGGGGAACTTCCCTCGAGGCTACCCAACAATTTTTACCTGTTTGAGGATGTTTTTCTATGCCAGAATATACATCATCCCCTGCCTCTAAGTTCGCTTCTATAGGGTGGATTAAAGTTCCTTCTTTTGTAACTCCACAAATCCATCTAACAGGTTCTCCGTTATCTGTAGACTCTAAAACTTGTCCACCACATTCTTCAAATCTGTCATCTATTGGATTGAGCCTTTCTATATTCATAATACTTTATTATATCTTTAGTTTATCAAAAATATGGGTTAGACTTTAAATATTATATGGCCCGTTCGTCTATCGGTTAGGACGCCAGCTTCTCAAGCTGGAAAGAGGGGTTCGACTCCCCTACGGGCTACCAGATTTATTAAGAATAACTAGCTCTAGAACTATGAAATTATTGACTATATAATTGCTTTCTGATATATTTATCTGGTTGTTTTTGAATAAAATACTTTAGCGGAGGAACAACGATGCTTATTGACAACAACAATCCAGTTATGGAAGCAATCATGAAACAGGTTATGTCAGTGCTTCCCAGTGATGTGGGAGATGCTTCTGACGTAACCGAGTTCAATCTTTTCCCTCATATGCTGCCGGATGCACTGGCTGGACACTTAGGAGGACGCGAGTGTTCCAATTTAGGAACAATGTTCTATCGCAAGGCTTTTCTGCTTGATGATGAACATGCCTTGATTGGAACACTTGAAGGATCCAACACAGTATGCTGTGCTGATCCTCCACAGCCGACAAGCTCCATGCCGATGATAGCGGAGGCTCTTCTTGAGCATCCTGAACTACCTAAGGTGACGGCAATTGTGACCGCTTCTCGTATCGATGCTCTGGCTGATCCCGCGGAAGAGACCGAGCCAGAGCATGAATTACAAGTGCACGTCTATCCAGTTGACCAAGAATCAATCAGAGACATGTGTGCAAGAGCTGTTGGGAGAGAAGGGCTCAGACAATCTCTCGAAAACCTCGTGAATATTCCGGGACACCATGGAGTGGCGGAAATAACTATTATCAAGCTGGACGTCGGAAGCCGTCATGAAAGAGGCTTCTAGGAAAGACTGTGTGCTATAACAAAACCGTCGTAAGGCGGTTTTTCCTTATATCAAATATATATAAATTATTAATGTTCTCTAATGTTGTTTAACTAACTATAGGAAACACTATATTTTATTGTTGTATTTTTAATAACCAGAGAGTAATCTCTAAATGTGCACTATTTATAGAAAAGGAGTAGGCTTATGCCACTAAACAGAATATCAGGTCATTTTGATGCCGATGATGCAAAGTGCGATGCAGTACGTAATGACATCGTGAAGGCAATGATGGGCATCGATGGACTTGGCATTACCGTCGAAAAAGGTATTACGTGCCTTTTCTACCCAACCAAGATGATGGAAAGTGACCTTGAGTCCACCATCATTATTGAGGTTATTGGGTTATTCGTTAAGCTTGAGCGAACTGATGAGATTCGCAAACAGCTAGCGGATAAACTAGGCCAGGTAATAAGGGATCATTTCCCTGAAACTAACCTAGTACAGTGTTTCGTGCGTCCGTTTGACCTTGCTGAAGGATTCTCGGAATCACGGAAAAAGCTTGTGGTTCCAGGCGGTGAGGAAGCCCTTGCCTGAAACTGATACGAAGCTTTGCTTCTATCCTTGCAACCGTCTCCTCGGGGAGAGACGGTTTTTTTATATAAAGAAAAACCCTCGCACATAGTGCGAGGGGGTATGTTTAAGGACAGAAGGTCTGGTGCTCACGGATATGGTCTTCCATGTCCGATTTTTATAATACCCGTGCGATGACCAACTGCCCCTTAAGCCGGGCGCTTAGATCTACGGGTCATTTTATATACCTCTTTTCTTTTTGAAACCTGAAATGATGAATTAAATCAAGCGGTTCAATAGTAAATATTGCGCAATCGCAGAATATTTTTTACTCGATTGCTTTGGAACAATATTAAATCGCGTCCAGTTGCTTTTGCAACAATAGAAAGCTCATAAACGACCAATGTGGTTGACTTGTTAATTAGCTCAAAACTAACAAACAAGAACTCATTAATTGCCCATAATGCAATCTTGAACAATATTCTTCACCTCCCGTTTATTTGTTAAAGGCCATACTGAAATAATACCATATAAAGAGGTGTTGTCAATTATTATATAGTCCCAGAGCTGTTTAATTAAAAAAGGGCCCCGCCTGCCACAAAGGCTCGGCGGGGTACAGGAGACAATGATAGGGCAACCATTATCTGTGTTTATAATACCATACTATATTTAAAAACTACCCCAATGAATGGGGTAGTTTTTGTTTTATTTAACGTGTGTTTACTTCTTGTCTTTTTTCTTTAATATTGGGAGTCCTGTACGAGAGCTTTCTATAATCATGTAACCATCTGGTACGGCATCCATAGAGAACTCTTTGGCTTCTTTACCAAAGTAATAAATCTTTTGCTTGCGTCCACCCTTAAGGGTAACTTCTTTACCGTGCAGGAAATATGTATTTCCTCGGCTGTTTGTGTGACTAAAAGCCATATAACTCCTTAGTAATTAACTTAATATAACAATAGTTAAATTTTATCAGGTATAACCTGTTACGACAAGGTGGCTTCTCCTGCTTTCCAATCTACCGGGCAAAGTTTACCAGTTTGTAATGCTAGTAAAACTCTTAGGGTTTCCTCTGTACTTCTACCAACATTATCATCTGATACTACCATATAACGAATTTTACCTTGTGGATCTATAATAAATGTTCCACGCATAGATATGCCAGTTTCTTCAATTAAAACATCATAATCTCTACTAGTGCGTTTATGGAAGTCGCTAAGTAATGGGAAGTCTAATCCACCTAAATCTTCAACCCATTTTTTATGCGAATGAACACTATCTACACTTATGCCAAAAACATCTGTGCTAAGTTTTTTGAAATCGGCTAATTTATCATTTATGCTTGTGATTTCTGTGGGGCAGATAAATGTAAAGTCTGCTGGATAGAAAAATAAAACTACCCATCTATTTTTAGAATCTTTTAAGCTATGGGTTCTAAATTTATCTTTTAGATAACCTTCTAGCTCGAAATCTGGGGCATTGTTACCAACTTTAATCATATGTTTATCTCCTTATTACTTATTTAAGATATTCCATCATAACCCAAAATGATAGATTAATGAACAATAATCCCCTTTCTAATAAAAGTATCAGCTAATTAACTGTTTTTCTTATCTCTACTTGATGTGGGAACGGTATTTCTATCCCCTCTTGATCAAAAGCTTCTTTTAATAACTTTCTTAATTCTCTATTAACCTCCCATTGATATCCAGGTTTAGTTTTTCCTAGTATTTTTACAATAATTGCAGAGTCTGCAAATTCTTCTAAGCCAACTAATTTTGGTGGCTCAGTAACCTTTTCATTTTTACTTATAGTTTGGCTAACTTTATCGATTACCTGCTTTAGTTTATTTAAATCAGTATCGTAAGCTACTCCAATATCTAGATTTATCCCAGACCAAGATCTGGTTTTATTACTAGCTATGGCAATCTCTCCATTGGGTATGTGATGTTGGGTGCCATCTAGGTCTCGTAGAATTGTTCTACGCAAATCAAACATTTCTACGGTGCCAGTAATACCAGCTACAGTTATTACATCTCCCTCGGAGTATTGATCTTCTGTCAGAATAAAAATGCCATGAAAAATATTTTTTACCACATCTTGAGCACCAAAACCAATAGCGATACCCATAATACCTGCTCCAGTTAGTATAGGTGTAACATTAATACCCATTTCTATAAAAACCATAAGTAAAATTATCAAAAAAAGTATTATACCTATAGTTTTAACTAAAACCTGATGGATAGTATTTATGCGTTTTTCTCTACCTGAATCAGATCTATCCGATGCCATATGTTTACTTAGAGCTGATGTTAAAACAGTTCTACTAGCTTTAGTTAAGACAATTTGGGTAATAAATCCCAAGACGATGATTAAAATAATTTTAATTCCAGATTCTTGCATCCATATTAAAATGGCGCTATTTAAATTTTCATAATCCATAATAGATTTTTATAATTTATATTGATAAATCAAAACAATGTTTGCCAACGGGGTGGTAAAAAGTTACATTTTCTTTATTTCTAACTGGGAAAAGCATTGAAGAAGATGTGTTTTGGCTGGTTTCATTAAATTCTGTATCGAAAGTGGCACATAGTTGGTATGTTTTATTGCCGATAATATTATATTCAAATTGCCCGTTATCAGACTCTGGATCATTTAATCCATTTAGTTGTATAAATACTCTGGTTTCGTTAGCTAATTCGTTTAAGTCTTTAGGCAATCTTTGGTGACCAAATAAGTTTTCTTCAGGACCATAAAACTCATAGATAGCTCTATTTATATTAGATATTTTCTCTATTCTAATCTGATCTAATTTTTTAGCTCTGCGAACGGATGGGCTATCTATAATAAATAATCCAAAAATTACAGAAGCAATTATTATAAGGATAGCTGACCATTCTAAAATTTTGAAAGTAGAAGTTATTTTTTTATTTTGATTATTAAAAAACTTTAAGTGCCAATATTGATACCATAAAACTCCAAAAGAAATTATCAGAGTAATTAATGTATGAATAATAGATTTTAAAACCAGGGTTCCCTCTAGGAAAGAACTAAAGATAGCTATTATCTGCCAAATGATAATTAATATAACTACAACTAGGGTTATATAGATCAACCAGTTTCTTACCCCCGTATTAGGACGCATTTTTCCATTACCCAACATTTTATTTGCCATAACATTTACATATAAAAACACGGGGAAAGCGATAACTAAAGCAGCTAAAAAGCCAATAATATTAGAATCATCATTGATAAAACGAACATTATCTATTGCGTCTATTAGATATTTGTTTGATATGGCTTTAAGTAAAAAGTTTAAACTTAAACTAAAAACCAGTAAAGTAACATAGCTTAAGAGATAGATAAAACCGTCTCTAGCGTAACTATAATGATTAGAAGTATTCATAATTCAATTATACAGTTATATTAAACTTATGAAACTAAAATGGTGGTTAGTAGGAATTGGGTATTTGGGCTTAGCAATTATTATGACTTGGCCGTTAGTTTTTAATATCTCTACTCATATTATGGGAGCCGGTGGAGATGCCCCGATGTTTGTTTGGGATGCGTGGTGGTTAAAAAAAGTGATTTTTGAAGGACAAAATTTGTTTAGTACAGATTATATGTTTTGGCCACAAACAATTAATTTAAGCTTACATACATTAGCTTTAGTTAATTCGGCAATTATTGCTATCTTATCTAAAGCTATAGGATTAATTACAGCTTTTAATGTTTATTTCTTAATTTCTATAGCATTATCTGGATTATTCACCTTTTTATTGGTTCGTCATATTACCAAATCAGATTTATCTGCTTTTGTGTCTGGTATTATTTTTGCATTTTCTCCATATATAACCATGCATTGGCTAGGACACCAAAACCTAGTTACTGTTTGGTTTATACCATTATTTATCTTATTGATATTAAAATTATTTGAAGATAAAAAATGGCTTTATGCTGTTTTGGCGGGATTAGTGGCAGGGTTAGCTTCGCTAAACGATTTCTACAATCCAATATTTTTGATAGGATTTTTGCTTCTGTTTGTAATCTGGATAATTATGGCTAAGAAAATAACTCTTAAGCTATTTTTGCAGTTTTTAGGCACAATATTTATTTGGTTGGCTGTTTGGAGTGTTTGGTGGATTCCAGCTATTACTCCTTTAATTAATACAGAAACTATTAATGTGATGAGTTTAGAACAGATTACCGCATTTTATAGTGCAGATGTCGTTCGTTATTTTACACCTAGCTTTCTAAATCCTATTTTTGGTTGGATAGCATCTATAATCCCAGGTAGATTTTCTGGTGGGGTAGAGGGAACTATATTTTTAGGGTATCTGCCAATATTAACAGTACTGGGGTTAATTATTTATAGAATAAAAAATAAGGTTAAAGAGCGTTTTTTATTCGGAACTGGTTTTTGGGTAATCCTAGGTTTAGTGTTTGGCATATTGTCACTGGGGCCATATTTAAAAATAGCTGAAAGAATTATATATATTTCCCTACCATATGCTTGGATATATAAAATATTGCCTTTGTGGGGAAACTTTAGAGTGCCTGCCAGATTTTCTTTGATGGTTATATTGGCTATAGCTGTGTTGGTTGGTATAGCTTTGTCGTATTTATTAATAAAAATTCGTATAAATAGTTTTAGAAAAATATTAATTTGGACATTTTGTGCAGTAATTATATTAGAATTTATACCAGCACCTTACCCTAATATGGATTTATCTATTCCCCCAGCTTATAAACAAATTGCAGAAGATAGTGAATCAGAAAGTTTATTAGAAATACCTTGGGGTATCAATTCTGGTTATTGGGATGAGGGTAAGTTTCAATCCAGATTTATGTTTTATCAAACTTATCATGATAAAAAAGTGGCAATAGGTTCCGTAGCTCGTGCTGGGACAGAATATTTTGAATTTTTCCCAGAAGATAAAATGCCCTTTACCTTAACTAATAATAATTCTAACTTTGGCATAGACTGGAAAACAGACTTAGTGTTAATACATAAAGATTATTTAACTAAATCGGATTTGCAAAATTATTATAGATATTTTATAAAACTTGGTTTTAATAAAACTTTCGAAGACAATTCAGAAATTTTATTTAAATATTTGGTAAAATTAAATTATGAATAATAATGAACAAAATCCTCAGGATAATTCGTGGAAATTATGGGTAGGAATATTAGTAATAACTTTATTAATAGTTTTACTATTTAAAAGTTGTGGTAATGATATCCCCTCTACAGATACTCCCATTCAGCAAGAATTAACGCTTTGCACAAATGCTCAAATTTCTTCTGCAGAAGCAAGTATGGTCAGTTCATGGGAGAATATTAATAAAACTAGTAATCTAAGTTCTATAAAAGAATTAGGTTGCTTGGAGGTTCTGGAAGCATTTTTTGGCCAAGATCAAAAGCTAAACGATATTTCTGACATCGTTTATTTAACAAATCTAAAAAGATTGCACTTATACAATACAACTATTACAGATGTATCCCCCATTTCCCAATTAACTAACCTAGAAAGTTTAGTTTTAAATAATATAGATATTTTAGATATTAATCCGTTACAAACATCTATTATTAGTCTTAAACGTATAAATTTAGCTAATACCAATGTTGATAATATAGATTTATTGGTTAAAGCTAAAAATTTAGAAAGCTTAAACTTAAACAGTACATCTGTAACCGATTTAACCTCCTTGTATAATTTATCCAATCTAAAAAACCTACTCTTAATTGATACTGCTTTCTCAAAATCATGGCATAAATCTAATCCAAACGAAAAACTAGATAACCAATTAAAAGAATTGCAAACCAGACATCCAGATTTAACAATTCAATTAAGTCAGTTAAACGTAATTAATAGTGAGGGGACACCTTTTGAAGATTGGAAATTCCATTTAAATTACCTCGATCTACTATCATTTCTATAAGAAAAAGCCGCCTTTCGGCGGCATAGGTTGAAATGGATTGAACTATCAGATGATACCAAATAGTTCTTCGTCCAGAAGACGATGAACTTCAGCTACCGGGTCATCCTTGCCCAAGATCTGTCGGCCCATAACCAGATGGTCAGCACCATTCGTTATCGCCTGCTCAGGAGTACCGGTTCGTTTCTGATCACCTGCATCCTCTCCAACAGATCGAATACCTGGTGTAACCAGAAGCATATTCCGGTATTTTCTCCTCAGCTCTGCCACTTCTTGTGGCGAACAGACGAGACCATCTGCCCCAGCTAGATAGGCAAGTCTTGCCAACTTAGCTACTTGCTCTGCTGGCAATCGAGTGTAGACCTCTTTACAGGTCTTCTTATCGAAACTGGTTAGCACCGTTACTACCAGGACTTTGGTGCCAACTGGCTTGAGAAGGTCGACCGCAGTCTTGATCATATCCTTACCGCCTGATCCATGAACCGTAACTGCCCATGGCGGACATGCCAACAATCTTTTGGCAATGTTGCCAACTGTGTTGAGGATGTCATGCAATTTCAGATCAGCCATTACTCGACCATAGGTCGCAAGCCGAGGAAGAAGATTGGCGATACCTTGATCGAAGAGAAGATCGTTGACCTTGAGAATACATCCCGTGGTTCTGAGCGGATCGATAATAGGTAGGATTGTTTCCCAATCCTTGCCATCAAGCGCCGCAATGATCGGATTTTTCTTCTCTACCTCAGGGTCACATCTCTGCATCATTCCTGACTGGATGAGATGCCTGCGGACATCATCTAGCGTCATGCCAGCCCAGACCGGCACCTGAATTCCTTGCTTGGCCAGTACTTCCTTCCATCCTTGTTGACGATCAACAAGAACAACAAGCGCCTCGGGATCGAGTCCTAATTCATGACATTTCTGAATAGGACCGATCTTGGATGCACCATTAGTGATGACATCGTCCATAATTGCAACTTTGTCACCCACCTTGGGTGCACCGATAATCTTAGCATTCGCAACCCGACCTTCTTTCGCTTCACCACGGATTGTTAGGAACGGTAAACCTGTTTCCATAGCAATCGGACCTGCGAAGCAAGAAACTGAATCAGGCACTTCCACAAACCTATCCAGTTGTAAGCGTCGAAGGGGAGCGGCGAAAAGCTCCGCAATAAAGCTGATAGCTTCAGGATTGTTACGAGCATCTCTCAGATTGATGTAGACATCAGTGTTGCCACCGCTTTTCAGAGGCAACTTCCGTTGGTTATCAAACTTGAGTAGACCAAACCTTAGAAGCTGTCTGACAATCTCTGCCTGTTCCTCTGGGAACAGCCAGGATGATGAGGGTATTATTCTCATGAAAAACCTCCTTATAGATTTCAAATTGCTGGGAATTGATTGGAATATTTAAGGATAAACTAAACCTATACATTTGTATAGGTTATCCCCCTCTCTGACATTAATCGCGAGGATAATTTTATAAGAAAAAACACCCCGAAGGGTGCATTGAATTTTGAAAAGCATAAATCCATTATCTTTCGAAGGCTTCTGTCCAGGCACCGTTGAATCGTTCTGCATGTGGCTTACAAACAGCCACTTTTCTTTGGGCTCCATGATGATTGATCCAGATTACAAATCTTCCCCATTTTCTACAGTCAGGTTTCTGACATATGCATCTTTTAGCAGGGGCTGTATATCTGGGATTTAGATGAAAAAGAAAATATGTGTAGTCATTTATCGAGAGTGTTGATTGAGAATTGTCTTCATCACACAAATCCTCATCAGCAAAGCGAACGATGCGACCTTTCCTGCGAAATTCTTTCCCGTCACTATCCGCACCAAAATATAAATCGAGACTTGGTCCGAATTTCACGTCAATAGTTCCGTCAAGATCGTCATCATCCTTGATTTCAACAACAACCCCTAAATGTCTAGGGAATGTATTGCCAACACTCTCATCTTCACTGGGGTTAACTTTAACCAAATCACCAACTTGAAGTGGCATTATTATGCACCTTCCTCATCAGAATTATCAGCACTACATACAACCATAGTCTTAGTACCGTCTGGTTCGATTCGCTTAAGCAAAGCATCTAGCCCCTCAGGGTCAAGTCTAAACTTCTCACAGATCCCAAGGGGTGGCAATAGCCTATCAACCCAGGCACCACAACGCCAACTATCTTCTGGATATTCTTTTTGTTCAGGCATATTAGCGCCAAGACAAATTGAACAAAAAGTAATACCATCAGGCAGAGGGACTTTGTACTGTTTGCTACTTTCCCTAATAGCCTGTAGTAAACCTTTAGCATCGAAGTCTTCTGACATTGAACGACCTCCTCTTATTTTCAATGTAATATTTAAGGATAAACTAAACCTATACAAATGTATAGGTTTGGGGTAAGAAAAAACCGTCTTATGACGGTTTTGTAATTGAGACTTTTTATTCAGAAATTAATGCCAAATTCTTGTAACTACATACCGAAAATGATGGGTGCTCATTTCCGATTGCTTTTAACACCAACTTGGTAGAATTAATCCACCTATCATCGCAGGGTTGTAGTTCGGAACTATTAAAACACGCCAGTGCTTCTTCTTCTGTTTTGAACAAAGCAATGATGTCAGAAGTATGTCCTCCCCAATAAGAGATATTAACTAGACTGATATTCTTCTGGAAACCAGTGTTCGGATGTAACATACCATGTTTTTCCGGAACAAAAGCCTGTAACACCTTTGTAATTGCAAGCATTTCTCCGCCTTTCACAAGCTCCGAATCAAGCGGTAAGTTGCTATCACCACGTATAGCGAGCTTTACGGCTGAAGCTAAGGCCCCATCTTGTCCTTCCGATCTGACACAATATACCGAAGTTTCGGTTACTGCAAAAAACTCTTGTAAATGTTCTGTTTGATCACCCATTGTTATCACCTCCTTATTATCAAGTTTGCAGGGAATATTTTAGGATAAACCAAATCTATACAAATGTATAGGTTATATCCCTCTCGATCTTAATCGCAGGGGGTAATTAGAGTTAATTTAGTAAGAGAAAACCGCCCGAAGGCGGTTTGGCTTTAAACCTGAATGTGATATCGGGAAGGAACAAGCTTCAGCTCATCTAGTAGGACACGATAAACCTCAGCTGCGGGGTCAAATTAAAGTTCAACTGATTCTTGGCTACGTGTGGCTTACTGGCTGATGAGATTTTCCGGATTCAGGCCGACAAGCTTCCGAGGAACGAAGAGACCGTTCTTGCGGACAAGCACGTCATCAAAGAATATCTCGCCACCGCCAACATCTTCCGTCTGTTTCATCACCATGTCCCAGTGAATAACAGACCCATTTCCGTTATTGGCTTCATCGTAGCACTTACCAGGGGTAAGGTGGATACTCCCGGCAATTTTTTCATCAAACAATATATCGCCCATCGGCTGCTCGCAGTAAGGATTAAATCCCAGAGCGAACTCGCCAACATACCGCGCGCCCTCGTCCGTGTCCAGCACCTCATTAAGTTTAGTGGTGTTTGAACTAGTTGCCTCGATGATTCTGCCATCCTGAAAGGTTAAGCGCACATCACTCTGAGGTGTCCCCTGATAAATCGTCGAGCAATTGTACTGGATTATTCCATTCACACTATCGCGCACTGGTGCGGTGAATATTTCACCATCAGGAATGTTGTGCTCTCCGCAGAAAGGAACAGCTGAAATACCTTTGATGGAAAATTCAAGATCGGTATCTCCCGGTCCCAATAACTTCACCCTGTCGGTTCTCTCCATCAACTCTTTGAGAGGCTTGACAGCTTTTGCCATTATACTGTAGTCGAGCGTGCACACCTTAAAGAAAAACTTCTCGAATTCTTCTGTGCTCATACCAGCCAGCTGAGCCATAGATGGCGTTGGCCAGCCTGTAACACACCATTTTGTGTGTTTGATACGCACGTTCCGATGTACCGGATTAAACACGATATTCTCGTAGAGCTTAAGTAGATCGAACGGAACATCAGAGAGTTCAGTGATATTGGCGTTACCCCGAATGCCGAGATAGCACTGTGCTTGAAGCATTAGACCCATCTCAGAATCGGCTACTCTTGTCCATAACTCCTGATTGCCGCACTGGAGTAAAGCTCTGGTAACCTGAGGATCCTTGAGCCAAACAAACGGCAAGCCACCGCTTTTGTTAACTGCTCGGATTAGCTCGACAACAAACTCGCATGGTATAGCTATGGCTTCGATTATAACCCGCTCCCCAGGCTGGACTCGACAAGAGTAGTCAACTAGCGTCTCAGCTAGCTTTTTGTATTTAAGGTCCACTGTTTTGACCTCCTTTATTATTCACTTTAGCCAAACAGTAATAATTTAATGTATCAAAAATTATGGCTAATTGCAAAGCCATCTGATTTGGCTGGTCTTAATGGATGACTCGCCCGACTTCGTCATTCGGGCATGTGTTAGAACTTTTTGTGTAGATATAATTAATCAATACTACTTGTTTCATAAATTTATCCTATCAGGTTCTGACTAATAATTTTGCTCGCACCATTCTCTGGCATTTTGAAACATCTTGAGCCATGGAGAAGCCTCTAGCTCATCTTTCATTTGGTTTGACATCCAGGGCCATTGCCACTTTAAAAACGCTCGTTCTGGATGTGGCATCATCGCCAAATGCCTCCCGTCTTTTGAACAGAGAGCAGTAATGCCTTTTGGTGAGCCATTGGGGTTAAAGGGATACTTTTCAGTAGGCTCTCCTTCATCATCTACATAGGAAATAGGGGCTAATTTTTGACTAATCACTTCATCTAAAAGTTGATTGTTCTGAAACGATAATCGACCTTCGCCATGTGCCACCCACACTCCCAATGTAGAATTTTCCATACCTTTTAGCATTACTGCAGGACTCTCCGATATTTTTACAGTTACCCATCTGGATTCAAAACGTTTGGAATTATTTGTTGTAAATCGAGGTTGTGACTTGTCGTCCAGATCTTTTGTGGGAACCCACCCCAAAAGACTCATTAACTGACAACCGTTGCACACCCCTAGTGAAAATGTATTTTTACGATTATAAAAATCGTCAAACATATTTCGTAGCCCATCATTAAATCGAATAGCACTTGCCCATCCCTTAGCTGAACCTAATACATCTGCATATGAAAATCCACCTACAAAAACTATTCCTCGAAAATCACTCAGTTTGGTTTTATTGTTTAATAAATCGGACATGGTTACATCACAGGGTTCGAATCCAGCCATGTAAAACGCGGTAGCCATTTCTCTGTCACCATTACTTCCTTCTTCTCGAATCACAGCCACTTTTATCTTGTTTTTATTCTCCAACACATCTGGTAGTGTTACCTGGGGTATAAAGCTCACAACGTAGCGAGGATTCTCCATCCTGTATATATTCTCTTTTTCCTCCTGAGCCATCTTCTCTTCAGTTTGTAATTTGTTTAACTGATGACTAGTTTCTTCCCAGACCTGTCGAAGATCAACCATTTTGGAATTCAATACTGTCTGGTTGTTAGCGATTACTCTGATATCTCTTTCAGAAGTGGTTTTACCAATGAGCGAGGTTATTTCCTCTAAATCATTCTTTTTGATAATATCCATAAACTTTGATTCATTGCCTAAGGCTACTTCTACAATACAACCGAGCTCTTCATTGAAATAATATGGGATTGGATTTTCTTGCACATTAATATCCAGCCCACAATTGCCAGCAAAAACCATTTCAAGAACTGTTACAATTAATCCTCCATCCGATCGATCGTGCCCAGAGAGAATAACTCCTTTGTCTATCATTTGTTGTATAGCTTGAAATGATCGTTTTAGTATTGCTGTATCCTCAATATCGGGTGTCTCCTCCCCGATCTGGCCCAAAGTATGCGCCAAAGCTGAGCCTCCAAGCCTCTTCTTTCCGTTACCCAAATCTATTAGAAAAAGAGAGCTATCTCCGGGCTGCTTGATGTCTGGAGTAATAACTTTATTAATATCTGGCACTTCTGCATACGTAGAAATTGTTAGTTCAGTGGGGGATTTTATTATCTTATCTCCCACCTTAGCTGCCATTGAAAGACTATCTTTACCACCATCAACTGCTATCCCGAGACTAATCATTATATTTCTCATAGCGTTAGCGGCATGATAGATATTTGCCCCCTCACCCGGTAACTTTGCTGCCATCATCCAATTTCCTGCGCATTTAATATTTTCTAACTTTCCAATTTTTGCCCACACAATATTAGTTATGGCTTCTCCGACAGACATCCGTGCCCCTGCTTCGTGATTAATAAGTGTTTTTATTGGTTGTTCGCCAATAGATATTGCTGCACCGCATTTACTAAAATGGCTTTGCGCTATAACTGCTACGTCCGAAACTGGTAGTTGCATTGGCCCACAACACTGCTGTTGCACAATAAGCCCTGTTACGCTTCGATCAACCTTACTCGTAAGAAACCTCTTTGATCCTACGGATACAAGCTGCATGGTATTTATCAAAGCTTCTTCAAAGCTTAATTGTTCAGGAATCTCTAACTTTTTTAATACAGGATGCTTAGTTTTGTCGACAAAAGTCTTTTGAGGCATTTTGCCTAATATCTTTGACAGTTCAAGATCCACGGAGATGGAGTCATCTTGGTTGTCGTGTACCACGATTTTGCCGTCTCCCGTAATCTCACCTAAATTTTCATACGAAACTCTTTCTCTACTACAGACAGTAGCAAACTCTTCGAGTCTATCAGCATAAATCAACATGGCATTTCTTTCTTGATATTCGGCACTCCATATCTCTAGCACAGATAATGTTGTATCACCTATGTTAATATTTCTTATTTCGATTCTTCCGCCTGCAGGATCTACAATTTCCGTAAGCACGTTACACGGACCGCCTGCCCCCTGATCATGTATACTCATAATCGGATTACGATCTCCCATCTCTACACACGCTCGTATAACTCGGTTCATTTTTTGCTCCATTTCTGCATCACCTCGTTGCACAGCATTAAAATCAAGTTCTGCTAAGTTCTCTCCCTGAATCATGCTCGACGCAGCACCTCCTCCAGTGCCAATACGATACGCGGGACCTCCTACCTGGATAATGAGCATACCTTTTTGAGTGGCTTCTTTTTCTTTATGTCGCTTGTCGATTTGCCCCACCCCACCCGTAAACATGATTGGCTTTAACCATTCTCGTCTTTCTCCACCGGGAAGCTCTAGACCAAAAGAGCGAGTGAAACCTTGGATCATTGGTTCACCAAACTTGTTGCCATAATCCGAAGCCCCGTTACTAGCCTTAATAAGAATCTCCAATGGAGTTGCCAAGTTTGAGGGATATTCGAAATGCTCATTTTCCCAGGATAATTTATAATCTGCCATGTGTAAATTCCCTACACAGTAACCAGCTGTTCCAGCCACAATAAGAGAACCTTTGCCAGTGGCTTGTCCATCTCGTATTCTCCCTCCAGTCCCAGTTTCTGCCCCAGGAAATGGTGCCACTCCTGATGGAAAATTGTGAGTCTCGGCTGTAAATGTAAGGTCATAATGCACTTCCTCCTCTCTTATCGTAGATGTTTTACCCGGTGTCGTTGGAATAATAGTGACGATTTTCGCCCCTTCTATGGCGCTTGAGTTGTCCTTGAAGGCTATTGTACTATTGCCTGTATTTGTCTTAAGCGGATCTTTCACAATATCAAATAGTGTTTCTGGTATTTCTTTTTCGTCTATAACCAGCTTCCCATTAAAAAACCAGTGTCTGGAATGTTCGCTGTTGGCCTGTCCTAGCTGAAAACATTCTACATTAGTCGGATTACGTTTAAAATAATTTACAAATAAATCATAGTAAAACTTCTCATCCCATTCATCCATCCCCAATCCCATCTCCTTGTTGATTTTTTGTAAAGCTTCAACTCCGTCTTCGAAAAGTTGCACTGAATACACTGCTTCTGGCTGGATATCCGTCTTAAAACTTTTCAGTGGTTCTAGGTACTGAGACTCCGTCATTCTATCAGAATGTTCTTTAACAAATTGTATATCATCTGTGTCTTGCGAAACTAGATACCGTCTGGATTTTTCTAATCTCGTAATCATATTCAAACCAGCAGCCCGACAGACAGAAACAGCATTCGTTGAGAACGCTGTAGCAAAACTTAAGCGAGGCCCTATTTCGATTACTCGGGTATCTGTTGTACCTAGAGAAGAGGCTGTACTGATATTGTCTATTAAGAAACCATCCGATAAAATTAATTGTAAAACCTGTTTCTCTTCTTCGTTTAAATCTTTTAATGTCTCGACATTAAAACAATACTCTAATTCATCTGAAGTTTTGCAGTAATAGTGATACATACAGATATAGTTTGTAACTATTAATTATGAGATTTGAACCTCTTTGTTGCCCTCGATAATTTCTCCGATAAGAATTCCTTCTTCAATAAAATCCTCCGATACGATTATCAAGCCAATTCCGTAATTAAACGTCCTCATCATTTCATCGACGGATACGTTTCCTTTTTCTTGGATAAATTTAAAAATTGGTGGAACTTTCCATGAATTTTTCTGTATACAAACGGCACACCCATTTGGCAAAATACGTGGTGGATTCTCAATAATTCCCCCACCAGTAATATGCACCATGCCAGCAATATTATATTTTAAAAGAAGAGACCTCACTTGTTTCACATATATAGTTGTGGGCTCGAGCAACTCTTCGCCTAACGTTCTGCCAAGAGAAACATGATGTTCTCTAAGTATTTTGCAAGCGTTTTCTGTGTCGCTCATATTAATACCAAAAACTTTTCTCACCAAACTATAACCATTAGAATGAATGCCAGATGATGGTAATCCATAGACCTTCATGCCTGGTTTTATGTCTTCTCCTAAAATAAGGTCTTCCTTTGAATTCGCAAATCCAATAGCAAACCCTGCTAGATCATAATCCTCATCTTTATACATACCCGGCATTTCCGCCATCTCACCACCTAGTAGCGCCACCTCCGCCATCTCGCAACCCTCTACAATCCCACTGATTATAAGAGCTGTTCTTTCTGGGACTTGTTTTCCCATAGCTACATAATCAAGAAAAATTGATGGTTTCATCCCCGTCACAATCAGGTCATTTACACACATCGCAACTAAATCCACACCAACTGTAGCGTGCTTGTCTAAAAGCGTGGCTAACATAAGTTTTGTCCCAACACCATCGGTGCTAACTCCCATCACTCTTCCATCTGCAAGTTCAACAACTCCACTAAAACCACCGATACCTGAAAGAACTTTACCGTCGTAGTGTCTAAAAGTTTTTTGTGCTTTATCTTTTATTAAATCTACCGCTCTATTACCTGCTTCTATATTTACGCCACTATCGGCATATGATGCTTGGTTTGATTTACTCATATAAACATTATACACACTCTAATATTTCCCTTCATAAAAATAGAGGACATTTTGGTTAGAGACAATGACTTGTGGTTCTTCAGCTATTTGTTTTAAATTCAAGAATTTCTTATTCTACGTGGCTGGGGTGGCAGGACTCCTGCCCTCTGACACACTAGAACGGCCTGGAAATCTTCGCCTCATCTACTTTGACCCTATGGGAAGTGACCAGAGCCTTTAAGTGCTTTCGAAACGCCTGCATGGATACGTTTCCCTGACGTGCGTTTGAGAGAGCCAAGAAACCCTCTTCTTTTGTCAAACTCAACCCAAGAGCCATCACTCCCATATTGAATCCGAGCTGAACCTTCAACTCTTCTGATAAATCATCCCACTTCTCCACCTGCGTGAAGCAGAGCACTTGCTCACACGAATGTGCAACAAACTCTTCATGTGTCATCTAAACCTCCTTAATGCTCTTCGCAAGATTATAACTATAGTTTCTATCTAGCTGGCTGGGGTGGCAGGATTCGAACCTACGATCATAGGACCAGAACCTATTGCCTTACCACTTGGCTACACCCCAATGGTTAAAAAATGTAAATTAAAAGGGTGCTAAATATGGCCAACCACACTAAGGTTAACAATACTATAATAGCGGCTTTAGTCCAGTTTTTTTGAAAAGCTAAATATAATGGATATCCCAAGACTGCTCCACCAGACAAAGTGGCTGTAATAATAAATATTAGAGGCATAATTAACATAAGCGCCATCATATTGGTAGAATCGGAGCCCATAGACATCCAACCTTCCCCTTTAGTCATCACCCATGACCATACTAGAATAACTAATCCCGCACCCATTGCTTGGAGAAAACTAATAACTAATACATTAGAACTTATTTTTTTCATCATTCTTTTTTTAAAATATCTTTATATAGATGGCTAGTTTCGTTCACCATTTTAGTGATAGAAAACTTTTTAATAGTTTCTACCCCATTTCTAATTAATTTATGTTGAAGTTTTTTATCATGCAATAACCTAATAATAGTAGAAGCTAGCACTTTATGGTTACCTGAATCTATTAATATACCGTTTTGATTATTAGTTATTACTTCTGGAATACCACCAACTTTAGTAGCTATAACTGGAACCTTGGCTCGCATAGCTTCTAATATGGATATGCCAAAAGCTTCCGAACGAGAGGGTAACACAAATACTGTAAGAAGTTGTAAAACACTACTTATATCTTTTACCGACCCTGTAAAAATAACTTTATCTTCTATTTTTAATTTTTTAACAACTTTTTGTAGCATATATTTTAAAGGCCCTGAACCAACTAAAACTAATTTAGCAGTTGGTAGTTTTTTAAAAACTCTAGGCATGGCTTTAACAAGAGTAACCGTATCTTTCTGAATATTTAGACTGCCTATCGTTCCAATAATAATATCTCGCTTCTTTAACCCATGTTGCGTAATAATATCTATAGTATCTTTATCTATATATTTATTTGGCTTAGAACTTATGCCGTTATAAATAACTTTAATTTTGTTGGGGTGGGTTATTTTAGATTTTATTAAGAAATCCTTAACTGCATTAGATACTGCAATATTTACAGTAGTCCATCTATCTAACATTGCTCCAGCTTTGATTTGGCTCCAATCCAACACCGGATTACCTAAACGAAATTGTGAAGTACGAGTGTGCTCTGTGTAAACTACTTTAATAGGTAAGCCCTTGGCGGCCATTCTGGCAAGCAAACCTGATCTACTGCCATGAACATGTAATATATCTGGATCATATTTTCTAAGTAATTTTTGAATTCTATTAATTGCCCCCATATCCGACCTGTGCTTCATGGGAACTAAAAAAGTATTTATTTTAAGTTCTTTTAATTCATCCGCCAGTGGACCTTGCGATAAAATAACAGACACAGTAAAATCTTTTTTATTAAGATTTTTAATTAGAGATAATAGATGCCTAGGTGCCCCAGTTAACGAACTGTCTGCAATTGCATAAAAAATATTAATTTTTTTTCTAGCCATTTAATTTTTTTAATGAAGTTTTTATACGTTTAATTGATTCCTTTTTACCCAAAATCTCTAACAACTCTACTGGACTAGGACTACCAGACAGTCCGGATAATGCTACCCTGATTGGCCAAAATATATCCCCTGGTAAAATACTTTCTGCAGTTATAGTTTTGTCTAAAATTTGTTGAAGCTTATTTAATGTCCAAGATTTTTCATCTATAGTTTCTAAAACTTTTAAGGCAACTTCTAACCCTTTGGTAGTTAGTTGGGGTGTGCTTTTTTTAAATATTAACAACTTGGTATCATAATCTATGTCTTGATAAAAATATCCCATTAATTCTGGCAGCTGAGCCAAAAACTGAGCCCTATCTTGTAGTAAACCTAAAACCTGTTTGTGATACTTACTAGAACCCTTAAAAGAAAAGAAGGGTTTAGCTAGTTTATAATATTCATCTAAAGATAGTTTTGCTAGATAATGATGATTTATATGGTTTAGATATTTAATATCAAATATTGCTCCCGCTTTTTGCACTCTATCTAAATCGAAGGTTTTAATTAACTCTTTAAAGGTAAAAAATTCTTCACCATCCTTATCCGACCAGCCTAGTTGAGCTAAGAAATTAATTAATCCAATTGGTAAATATCCCTTTTCTATATAATCAACAAAATTAACCTCACCACTACGTTTGCTCATTTTGCTACGATCTGGGTTTAGAATTAAAGGAATATGAGCATATTGTGGCACTTTGGCATCTAAAGCCTGAAATAATAATATATGCTTAGGAGTATTAGAAAGGTGGTCTTCTCCACGAATGACATGCGAGATTTTCATATCTAAATCATCAACCACATTAACAAAATGGAAAGTAAAATCGCCATTGCTTTTAACTATGACAAAATCATCAAAACTATCTGCTTCGAATTCTACTTCACCCCTAACAATATCTTTTACTATAATCTTGCCTTCGGTAGGAGTTTTAAAATAGATAGCTCCATCATGACTATATATTAGATTTTTATCTTTAAGTTTTTGAAGATACTTTTTATATATTTCAAACCTTTCGGATTGTTTATATTCTTCATCCCACTTAAAACCTAACCATTTAAGCCCAGATTTAATATCTTCTATAAAAACATTATTGCTACGTTCCTTATCTGTGTCTTCTAATCGCAAAATAAATTTGCCAGAATATTTTTTTGCAAACAAATAATTAAACAAGGCGGTTCTAGCCCCTCCTATATGTAGCGCCCCAGTTGGACTAGGGGCAAATCTAATCCTCACATTTTTCTCCATATTTCTATTTTACCACGAAATAGAAACTAGCAATTTATTTATACTGAGCTAACTTATAGGCTAAAACTGTTTTAATAAAATCTATGGTAGCCGTTTTAATCCTAGCTTTACGCCAAGGTTGAGTAAAATAACGCCACAACCACTCTAATCCCCTGTCTTGCAAAAATTCTGGAGCTCTTTTGGCTTTAGAATTATCATCACTAGGTGCATTGATAGCAGAAGCTTCTGCGATAAAATCAAAAGCCCCTCCTATTCCCATCATGACAGCGGACAATTCTTGGGCATATTTTTTCATCCAATACAGTTGATCTTTGGCTGGAAAAGCTAGAAATATAAAATTTGGTTTTACTTGCTTTATTCTATCAATCACTTGCTCTTCAGATTCGTGCGGAGGTCCAGCCATAACATCTGCAATCTGTAACCCTGGATATAATAATTGTAATTTTCTGGATGCTTCGTAAGCTACACCGGGACCAGCTCCAAGCAAAAATATAGAAAAACCTCTTTCAGAAGATAATTTACTAATTTCCCAAACCATATCTACTCCAGTAATTCTTTCTGGAATTACACTAGTTAAAATTTTAGGAAATAACACTACACTTATGCCGCTAAAAAATAATTGTATCCAAGCTTGTAGTTTAATTAATGGTTTAATTTTAATTAAAGGTAATGATAAATATTTGGCTGCCCATAAAATACCCACACCATCCGCAAAGGCCAAATCTGCATTATTAACTATCTCTCTAAATTCTCCATCGTTTAGAGACTGCATAACGAACTCTGGGTTAGGAGTAACAATATAATGCCCTTTTTTATCTAAAGCTAGTTCTTCTGCCATGCGCAAAGCTTCTGGCATCGTTAGAGCATCTATTTCTACGCCCAAAACATCTACTTTTTTACTCGTATTATTCATCCCGTTAGAGCCCTTAAATAGTTAAGTTTTTTATTCTTGATATTTATTATTGTCTTTTGATTGTTCATAGATATAGTTAATTTTTTATAAAGGCTCTAACGGGATTCATATATTTAATGCTTTTTCTACCTCTTTTAGAATAGCTGATTTAAAAGTATTTTTGCTAAACTTATTAGCATGCTTAGAAATTAAATGTTTATCAAATTTACTTTCTTGTACTCTAAATTGTTTAATCGCCGAAATTAAAGACTTGGTAGTTGGCTCGTCAAAAAATATACCAGTTTTATTTGCAATAACACTTTCTTTAACCCCACCTTTATTAAAAGCTATCACTGGTTTTCCTGCTGCCATTGCTTCTACTGGTACTATACCAAAATCTTCTTCGCCAGGAAAAATTAGAGCACGACTATTGCGTAAATATTCAATTTTATTTTTATCCGATTGCCATCCTAAAAATTCTATTGTTGGACCAGCTATTTTAGTTAAATATTTTTTACTAGGACCATCCCCTATTATCACTAAAGGTAATTCTAAAACATTGCAGGCTTTAATAGCTAAATCTATTTTTTTGTAACTAACTAATCTAGAAACAATTAAAAAGTATTCAGAATTTTTAGAACTAGGTTTTATTATTTCGGTATCTACCGGGGGATGAATAACCACAGCATCTTTTTTATAATATTTTTTAATCCTGTTTTTAACATAATAAGAATTAGCAATATATTTATCCACTCTACCAGAAGCTAATTTATCCCAAATGCGCAGATTATGTAACATGCCATAAACTATATTTTTAATATAACTAGGTAAATTTTGTTCTTCTACATAAGTGTGTGTAGCGTCCCACAAATATCTAGTTGGAGAATGACAATAAGATAAATGAAAAGTATTAGGACGAGTAATTATCCCTTTAGCAAAAGAATTATTACTAGATATAACCAAATCGTAATCGTTAAAATCAAAGCTTTCTATGGCAGATGGCATAAACGGCAACAAAAACTTAGTTGGTATCTTAAAAAATTTATACCAATATTGTAAATTAGATACTATAATTTTTTTACCCGCAAAATCTTTAGCTAGATTGGGATTATATAACAAAGTATATATTGGTGCTGTAGGAAATATTTCTGACAAAACTTGGGTAACTTTTTCAGCACCACCCAAGGTGGTTAAAAAATCGTGCACAATAGCTATTTTTAGATTTTGTCCCATAAATTAATTAACTTATTAGCAGATTCTTCCCAAGAAAAATCTGCTAACCTATCTTTCCCTTTTAAAATAAGATTTTGTCTAAGATTTTTATTATAAGCAAGCTCTCTTAAGCCATTAGCAATACTGGTTGTATCAAATGGATCCACCAACAAGGCGCCACCTGCAGATACTTCTCTCATAGCCCCTAAATTAGAAGTTAGAACTGGAATACCAGCTGCAAAACCTTCTAAAACATTTAACCCAAAACCTTCGTACAAAGAGGGAAAAATTAAACCTAAAGAATTTTTATACAAAGCTCCTAAATGTTTTGAATTAATATAATCTGCAATTATTACTTTATCTTTTAATTTTAATTTTTTAATTAACTTAATAATTTTTTTATAACCATAACCCCTAGAACCACCTAGAAATAATTTTATATTATCCTTATTATCTGATTGATTAAATTTATTAAAAGCTCTAACAACATTAAGCAAGTTTTTACGAGCTTCTAATCTGCCAACGCAAATAAAATATTTATCCAAATTGGGGTATAGTTTTTTAAAATCAATTAATTCTGTTTTTAAATCTGTTCGTAGACTATGATAAATAACTTCTATATTTTCTCCTGGAACAGAAAAATAATCTTTTAAATCTTTTTTGGTTTGCTTGCTTACAGCAATTAACATGCTAGCTTTTTTAATAGCTCGCTTTAAAGTAAATGTTGATAACAATCTATCTTTTAATCTATAACTTTCTGGAAAAAGATAAAAAGCCAGATCATGAATAGTAGCCACCGATTTGTTGGGCAAATTATATGGTAAAAAATTAGATGGAGACCAAAATATCTCTGGGGGATGTTGTTTTAATTCTTTACTTAATGCTCTTAATGTCCAGAGTTTTTTGCCAGCCACAATAACATTTTTAACCCGTTCATTAGTTAAATATGCCTTGGGTAAGGCAGTTTTAGAGTATAGCCAATAAACATTCTCTTTATCTTGTTTTAAAACTGCTTTAATCAACTCTGAGGTAGATATCTCTACCCCAGTCTTTTTGCTAACTCCTAATTTTGAAGCATCTATTCCTATAATCATTTATTCAACTTTTTCTATATTAGCCCCCAATGACTTTAATTTTTTATCTATATCTTCATATCCTCTATCAATAAGTTCTGCTCTAGTAATAGTACTAGTGCCTTGGGCTGCCAAAGCTGCCAATATTAGAGTGGCTCCCGCCCTAAGATCTAAACTATCAATTTCTTTTCCGTACAATACGCTGGGGCCAGATATTATAGCTCTGTGCGGATCTAGTATATTGGCCATTGCTCCCATTTTAGATAATTCTTTTAAATAATTTAACCTACCATCGTACATGGTTTCGAATATTTTGCTATTACCTAAAGCTTGGGTCATTAAAACAGCGAAGGGGGCTTGTAAATCTGTGGGGAATCCTGGATAAATATCAGTCCTAATATTAACTGGCTTTATATTGGTAGTTTTTAGAATATGGATTTTATCTTTATCTATCAACTTAAAAACCACATTGGCATCCTGTAATTTTTTAGTAAAAATATTGAGATGGTCGTGCACATATCCATTAATTAATACGTCTCCATGCATTACTGCAGCTGCAATTGCTAATGTACCTGCTTCTATCCTATCTGGAATAATATCTAAATCAGCGCCTACTAATTTATTTACCCCTTCTATATATAATATATGCGAACCAGCTCCTGTTATTTTAGCTCCCATTTTATTTAGGGAATCTATCAAATTAACCACTCCTGGTTCTGCAGCGGCCAAATGAATTTCGGAATTGCCACGAGCCAACACAGCGGCCATAATTGCATTTTCAGTACCAGTTACACTTAGTTCATCTAGCACAATTTTATTACCAATTAGTTCTTCTGCTTCTATGTAATAAAACTGATCATCACTAGTTACCTTAGCCCCTAAAGCTTCGAAAGCTTTTAGATGAACATCAATAGGCCTAGCCCCAATATGACACCCTCCTGGATGAGTTACTTTAACTTTTTTAAACCTAGATAATAAAGGGCCTAAAATTAAAATTGATGCTCTAATTTTCCTGATTTTTACAAAATCAGGATCTCTACCATCTACCTCACTATTATCTATAATCACTTTATTGTCAGAAAAATCTATTATTTTACTACCCAAACTATTTAATATATCTAGTAAGGTTCGTATATCTGCAATATCTGGTACATTAGTAACAGTACAATTATCATTAGTTAAGAGAGTGGCAGCCAAAATAGGTAAAGCTGCATTTTTGGCCCCGCTAACCATAACTTCCCCGTGTAACGAATGTCCCCCCTCAATAATAAATTTGCTCATATTTTTACTTTTACTATTAACTATGCTAATTTATATTCTAAACAATAAAAGCAATATACAAAACAGTGACTCTTAATAAAATAAAAAAATTTGGTGGAGCAATACAGAAACTGATGAATTAGTTTGGGGAAAATTTGCTAGCAATATTGTTTCTGAAATTCTTTGGAACGATAAGTATGTAATTTACCAATCTGGCAATAAGATTATGTTAACCGATTTAAAAAAAGACATTCTAGAACCTAGAATAGTTTTAAATAATCTTACTTCCCGATTCCGTTAACTAAAGAGGTAAAAACATTGGAATTTGAGGTATGTCTATAAAAGTATTTAATTCGTCACGATTTACAGGTGGAGTAGATATTAAATCTGCTCTAACCACTAAACGTTTCAAATTAGTACCAAGCGGTATACACGTCATAATAGATAAAGTAGGCGTAGGTGTCGAATTAAGCACCTGAGTCTGGTTTGGTCTAACTACTATGCTATCTTTTACCCTATAAACATATGTGCCACCTTTATGATAAATATAAATTAAATCATTTTGTTTTAAATGACTTAATAAAGCCAAAACTTGGTTATATTTACCACCACTCCACCAATAATACGAGCTATGACCAGTTAAAAACATATTGCCGATTCTGCCCGGCATAGCTGTGTCAACATAATGAGCTATTCCTTCTTTAATAGCTTCTAGAATATCTTCATTATTACGACTTTCCATGAAAACAATAGGAGCGTCTACATTGATTCTAGGAATTACCACTCTAGTCTCTTTAGGAATATTAGATTCTGCTGCTTGCTTTTCTACAATCTGAGCAAGAGAAGGTGAATAATCCTGAGACGATATTGGCAAGCCAAGATTTTCTCCAGCTTCTTCTATAGAAGAAGCTATAAAATAATAACTAACTTTAGCAGAAATAGTTGGCCACATGATTATGGTTATAGAAATTAAAAAGAAAAACAGAAATATACCTATAAATTTTAAAGATTCTTTTAAAAATGCTTTAAATTTATTTTTAGGTTTGGGAGAATCTATTTTAACTGTATGGGTTTGCTTGTATTGAGAATAATGATCCATAGTTGCATTATGCCATAATTAGTATTATTTGTAAAGATTTTTCTTCTATGATTCTGTATTGAATCCAGATATCTCTATAAACTCAGTTATACCTATAACTGTTTCTCTTCTGGTCCCATCGGGTAATTCCCAAGTAGGATAAGCCATAATATTTTCTGCTTTACAAACTGCAGTTTGCTTAGTCCATCCGTCTAAAGAACATTCCTCGTAATTAATGTACTGAAAACTAGTACCAAAAATTTCTTTTTGACGTTTACAGGCGCCACACCATTCGGCACCATACATTTTATAACCAGATTCTGTTAGATGTTTAGCCAAAGCATCGTATTGCCCAACTGTTGGCACTGAAGCACTACCACAACCTGCTAGGAACAATAGAGTTAAAACTAAAATACTTAACGCAAGATGTTTTTTAAAAAATGTCATAAGATTATTATTTATATATAATTTAATATTTCTGGAAATTGAGATTGTAAAAAATGTTCTTTATTTGGAATAAGTATAGGCTTAACACCAAGTAGCTTCCCCCAATTTTTGGCATGGCCTGCAGGAGCTATTAAATCGTTATCGGAATATAAAACACAAAATTTTATTTGTTTTTTAATGTCATCCCTAATATCTATCGGGCGTTCAAAAAAACTATTTATTTCTGGGACATTTTCTACTAAACCAAACGGTGCGCCAACTAAAATAACTTTTAACGGCAAACCACCTGCTTCTATATATTTTATAGCTAATATTCCACCTAGACTATGTGCGATGATTGTTCCTTCTCCATTTTCTACTATTTCTCGTCTTAAAGTATTTACCCAACCATCTAGGCTAGGGTTAATGGATCTAGACAATTTGGGAATAATAACTTTATCTCCCCTTTGTTCTAATTTATTTTTTAGCCAAGGAAACCAATTATTATGCTCCGAAGATACCAAGCCATGTAATATATAATAAGTTTTTTTCATGTTAATTCAACTGATTGGTGGGCAAGGTGGGAATCGAACCCACACATCCTTGCGGATACACGATTTTGAGTCGTGCGCGTCTACCAGTTCCGCCACTCGCCCTTATTTAATAAGAAAATTTTTACAAAGCTTTTTAATATCTTTATTAATTCTATTTAATATTACTTTATTTTTATGATCCATAATAACTTCGTTTATCCATTTTGCAATTTGGATTATTTCTTTTTGCTTCATGCCCCTAGTTGTAATAGCAGCTACACCTAAACGCATACCAGAAGGATTAAACGGAGATCTTAGGTCATTAGGTATTGTGTTTTTATTTACTACTATACCTGCTGATTCTAAAGCAGTTTCTGCCTCTTTGCCAGTTATGTTTTTATCTGTCAAATCTATTAACATTAAATGATTATCAGTTCCATCTGTTACAATCTTAAAATTATATTTTTTTAATTCCTGGGACAAGGTTTTGGCATTTATAATTACTTGTTTAGCATATTTTTTAAAAGATGGTTTACTAGCTTCAGACAAACATATATCTATGCCGGCTATAGTGTGCATATGTGGCCCTCCCTGTAAGCCCGGAAATACAGCTTTATCAATTTGTTTAGCCAAAGCTTCTTTGCATAAAATAATTGCCCCACGAGGGCCTCTTAGGGTTTTATGAGTAGTTGTCATAACAACATCGCAATATTCAACCGGATTTTGATGAAACCCAGCCACTACCAAACCGGCAATGTGCGAAATATCTGCCAAACAATATGCATTAACTTCTTTTGCAATTTTAGTAAATTCTCTAAAATCTATTTTACGAGAATAAGCAGTTGCTCCAACTACAATTAATTTGGGCTTAAAAATTCTGGCCAATTTTTTAATTTCGGCATAATTTAATTTGCCAGTTACCTCATCTACACCATATTGTGTAAATTTATATATCTGGCTTACAAAACTAACTTTATGCCCATGCGATAAATGGCCTCCATGAGTTAAGCTCATGCTCAAAACTCTGTCGCCTGGACTTAATAGGGCGCTATATATAGCCAAATTAGCTGGCGTACCAGAATATGATTGAACATTGGCATGCTTGGCCCCAAAAAGCTTTTTTGCCTTGGTTATAGCTGAATTTTCAATTTTATCTATTATTTTATTGCCAGCATAGTAACGTTTACCTGGATATCCTTCGGCATACTTACTAATTAGTAATGTTTTTAATACATCACGAACTGCTGGAGATGGATAATTTTCTGAGGCTATTAAACTAATGGTTTCTTGTTGTCTTTTAATTTCTGCTTTTATAAGTTTTTGTGTTGTCATAAACTATTCTTAACTTGATAACTGCACTCTGTATCATTATACTAGAGCTGTTTCTAAATCATATCTATAACCTAGGTAAAAAGTGAATACTTATGCATTTCTATTGGGGACACATCCTACTCTTAGTTTGGCCGAATTGTTTAGTTTTTTAGATAATAATAAAATTAAATACAAGCTAGACCATTGGCTAGGAGAGATTTTAATTATCAACATAGACCAGACTTCGGATCAAATTATAAATTTACAAAACGAATTAGGGGGAATTGTAAAAATTTTTATAATCCATAAAAAATTTAGTGGAAAAATTTTTAGATTAGAAGAAATACTAACTCCGGATATTTTAATAAAAGATTTTTTTGCTCAAAAGAAAAGTAAAATTAATTTTGGTATTAGCATCTATGCAGATCCAGAACCAAATTCGGCAGAACTAAATTGGTTAAAGAATTTTGCTTATAATATTAAACGTAAACTTAAAAACGAATATAGTATCCGTTATGTCGAAGATAAAAGCTGGACATTAAGCAGTGTGCAGGTAGAAAGAAACCGCTTAATAGACACTGGAGCAGAAATTGCTTTATTTAAACATAAAGACACTTATTATATTGGCAAAACCTTAACTGTTCAGGATTATAAATCTTACTCTCAGAGAGATTGGGACAAACCTTCTCCAGATCCCAAATCTGGTATGTTGCCTCCTAAGCTAGCCCAGATGTTAATTAATATAGCTAGAGATAAAAAAACCACAAGTATTTACGACCCGTTTTGTGGTAGTGGTGTAGTTTTGCAAGAAGCTCTTCTATTGGATTTAAAAATATATGGTTCCGATATATCAGAAGATGCTATAAAAAATACTATAGAAAATTTAACTTGGTTTATTAAGTTAAAAAAATTAGAAGAAGTTAAATTAAACTCCAGAATTAAAGAATATGATGCAACTACTGTTAAATGGATTGCTCCTAATAAATTAGATACTATCATAGCTACCGAACCATATCTTGGGCCACCATTAAAATCTCTACCTTTTGATCATCAGGTAAAAAGTACGTTAAAAGAATTGACCAATTTATATATCAATTTTTTTAAAAACTTAAATAAGAATTTTAAAAACATACAAAAGATATCCATTGTTTTTCCCGTGATTAAAACTCGTAATGGTTTGCAATATTTAGATATTATAAAAGAAATAGAAAATATGGGTTATAAAATAAAATTAGTCTTACCTAAATCTATATCTCTAAAAGATGCTGGCATTAGTCCTCGTGGAGGATTTTTATACTCTCGTCCTAATCAATTTGTTTTACGCGAGATATTTATATTTGAAAAGTAAATATTCTTGACTAAAAGCCACTTTTCTTTTATTTTAGTTAAGTAATAATAATCTAATAAATACACCCAAATGGCCCATGTTAAGGCTGCTGGAACAGCGAAAAACCTGCGAGATTCTAAACCCAAGATGTTGGGTCTTAAAATCTTTGGAGATCAGTTTGCTAAAACTGGTCAGATTATCTTACGTCAACGTGGCCAAAAATATCGCCCTGGTAATAATGTGGGTATTGGTCGTGACCATACTTTATTTGCCTTAAAAGATGGAAAAGTTAACTTTACTAAAAAACAAGTTAAAGGTGCTGGAATAAAACTAAATAAAGTCACCTACGTCCACATAGTATGATTTCGTCACCATTTTGCTTGCCCAAAACGGTAACACCAAAAAGGCACCCCTCTCACAAATTATAAACCAAAAAGAAAAACTCCCTTACCGTTTCCGCCAAACTCTCTTCGTTCGAACAGTTGGCTACACGATGGGAGTTTTTCTATTGGTTAGATGATTTGTTCGAAAGGGGTAAAATTACTTAAATTCTACTTGTTGCCTTAAATTTAATCAATTAACTTTGCTGCTGATTATAATAAAGAGGTGTTTTTAATTACGGCCTCTACAAAATCCCTAAACAAGGGATGAGGTCTGGTGGGACGAGATTTAAATTCTGGATGAAATTGACTAGCCACGTACCAAGGATGATTTTCTAATTCTACAATTTCTACTAATTCTTTATCTGGTGATAAACCAGAAAGAATCATTCCATTTTTTTCGAAATCTTGACGATACTTATTATTAAATTCGTATCTATGTCTATGCCTTTCAGAGATATCAGCACTTTTATATGCCTCATGTGCTTTGCTACCTTTTCTTAAAATACAAGGATAAGCCCCTAAACGCATAGTTCCCCCTTTATCTGTAATTGTTTTTTGATAATCCATAATATGAATTACAGGATAACGAGTCTTTTCATTAAATTCGTTACTATTAGCATCTGTTAGACCCAACACATTGCGAGCAAATTCTATGGTAGCTATTTGCATACCCAAACATAAACCCAAATATGGGATAGACTTTTCTCTAGCATATTGAGCTGCTCTAATTTTTCCCTCTATACCACGAGAACCAAATCCTCCTGGCACAACAAAACCATCACAATCACCCATCATTTCATCTATTTGGCTTTCTTTGGTTTCTAAGTCTTCGGCATTAATCCATTTAATATTTACATTTACATTATGATGCCAACCAGCTGATTTTAAGGCTTCGAAAACGCTTAAGTAGGTATCTTCCATCGTGGTATATTTAGCAACTAAACCAACTGTAATTTTTCGCTTATCAGACATAATTTTTGCTACTAATTCTTTCCATTCTGATAAATCTGGTTTGTTCTTTTCTAGTTTTAATTTTTCTATCAATAAATCTCCAAACCCATGATTTTCTAAAGTTAATGGAACATCATAAACACTTCTGGCTGTTTCTAGAGGCACAATCGCATTAGATGCCAAACTAGCAGCTAAAGCAATCTTATCTATCCCAGATTTAGGAATAGGGTGATCACTTCTACACATAATTGCATCTGGTTGAATGCCCAAACCTTGTAAATCTCTGACACTATACTGAGCTGGACGAGTTTTAATTTCTTTAGTTACTCCTAAATATGGTAAAAACACCACATGAATATACATAACATTATCTACTCCGACACATTTTTTCATTTGTCTAATCGCTTCTAGAAAATACATTCCTTCATAATCCCCTACTGTTCCACCAACTTCAGAAATTAAAATATCTGCATCAGATTTTTCGCCAGCCCCCATAATTACTTCTTTTACTCTATCTGTAATATGAGGAACAATCTGAACCGTTTTGCCCAAAAAATCTCCTCGTCGCTCTTTAGCAATTACATCACTGTATATCCTTCCAGTCATAACCGAACTATCTTGATTAAAATTTTCGTCTGTAAATCTTTCGTAGTGTCCTAAATCCAAATCTGTTTCTGCTCCATCATCCGTTACAAAAACCTCTCCATGCTCTCCAGGATTAAGTGTGCCTGCATCATAATTAATATACTGATCTAATTTTTGGAGAAAAACTTTATGTCCCCTAGCTTTTAGAATATTTCCTATAGAAGCAGCTGTAATACCCTTACCTAAGCCAGATAAAACCCCACCTGTTACAAAAATATATTTTCTATCTTTTTTATTCATCTTTATTCTTAATATTTTATTCTGTTTGTTTCTTTCTGGATTCCCGTTCCTGCCTGCCGGCAGGCAAAAGTGTGGCTAAAAGTTATTTTGTATAAAATCTTGGTATAGATTCTGGAATACGAGTAGTAATTTCGTAATTAATAGTTCCAGCCCAATCTGCTATATCGATTGGAGAAATTTGCTTACCTTTACTTTTACCTATAATTACCACCTCATCCCCCGGTTTAGACTTAGGTTTTTTGCTGATATCTAAAATAGTCATATTCATACAAACCTTACCAACAATTGGCACAACTGTTCCTTTTAATAACATAAATCCCATATTGCTTAAGCTTCTATCAATACCCTCGGCATAACCCACTGGTACTACACCCAAAGTCATATTTTTGGGTGCTTGAAAACTACAACCATATCCTACATAGCTTCCGGCTGGTATTTTTTTAATAGAAATTAATCTGGTTCTGTATTTTATAACTGGTTTTAAGTAAGTTCTTTTTGATTTTAATTTTTTCTTTGCCCAAGCTTTAACCTCTCTGGATGGCCACATACCATACATAGATAACCCCAATCTGATAGAATTGTATCGAGATTCTGGAATTAACATTGCGGCAGCAGAAGCGGCCACAGAAATATATGGTATTTTATTTAAATCTAATTTTATGCCATTTTTCTTTAAACGAGCCAACAATTTTTCGAACTGAAACAATTGCACTTTAGTATAATTTTTATTTAACTCCTCTACACTAGCTAAATGCGTGCAAATGCCTTCTATATACAAGTGTCTACGTTTGGTTATGTTTTTAATAATATTTAATGCTTCATCTAAATTAAATCCCAATCTATTTAAACCAGTATCTAATTTTATATGTACACTGGCTTTTCTGCGGGCAATTAAAGAAGCTCTAAAAGCATCTAAAAAAGACTTGCGATCATATATAGTAAAACTAATTTTTTGTTTAATCAGTTTAACCATATCTTCTTTAGCACTGGCTCCTAAAACCACGAGTGGCTTAATAATGCCTTTGTCTCGTAGCATAAAAGCTTCATCTGTTGTTACTACTCCCAACATATCTGCACCACTTTTATAAGCTTGAAGAGCTACCTCAAAAATTCCATGCCCATAAGCATTGGATTTAACTATGGCAATGATTTTAGTATCTGGTTTCTGAAGTCGTTTAACCTGCTTGATATTATGATCAATTGCTCGCAAATCTATATTAATCCAAGCAAGTGGAGCTTTCACGTTTCACCTCCTAAGTGATACTTCTTTTTATACGTCTAAGTCTTGAACGTCTTTAGCGTGCTGCTGAATAAATTCTTTACGTGGGGCCACCTCATCACCCATCAACGTAGTAAACATTTCATCAGCTCTAATTGCATCCTCTATTGTAACCTGAAACATAGTTCTGTTTTTAGGATCCATAGTTGTTTCCCATAATTGAGACGGGTTCATTTCTCCTAAACCTTTATATCTTTGAATGTCGGCAATCTTTTTAGTTTTAACTGTTTCTTCTTCTGTGTCTTCTATTTTCTCATCCAATTCATCTGTTGTATCTGCTTTTTCAACTGGCTTCTTATCTTCCTTAACCTTTTCTAATTCTACTAAAATCTTATCTCTTTCTGTATCAGAATAGGCATATTTATGAAACTTGCCTTTTTTAATTGAATACAGAGGAGGTTGAGCAATATATAAATAACCCTTTTTGATAATATCATGCATATAACGATAGAAGAAAGTTAACAGTAGGGTTCGGATATGAGCACCATCCACATCAGCATCTGTCATTATAATTACTCTGTGATATCTAATTTTTTCAACATCAAACTCTTCTCCAATGCCTCCACCTAAGGCAATAACTAGAGATTTTATTTCGTTATTGCTAAGCATTTTATCAAGTCGAGCTCGTTCTACATTCAAAATTTTACCACGCAATGGCAATATGGCCTGAAATCCCCTATCTCTACCTTGCTTGGCGCTACCACCGGCACTGTCTCCCTCTACAATATATAATTCACAACTAGCAGGATCTCTACTAGAACAATCCGCCAACTTGCCCGGTAAAGTCATACCCTCTAGGGCTCCTTTACGGATTACGGTATCACGAGCTGCCCGAGCTGCTAACCGAGCTTTAGCTGCTAATAATATTTTACTAATGATTCTTCTGGCTTCTGCGGGATGTTCTTCTAGATAGCTTGCAAAATAGTTACTAAATACAGAATCAGTGATAGTTCTGATATTGGCATTACCCAATTTAGACTTTGTTTGTCCCTCGAACTGAGGATCCGGCAATTTAACACTAATAATAACAGTTAGCCCCTCCTTAACATCATCTCCTGTTAAAGATTCTCCATTTTTGCCATTACTGTTTTTGATTAAATTATGTTTTTTAGCATAACTATTAATTGTTCTAGTTAAAGCAGCTCTAAATCCAACTACATGACTTCCCCCGTCTTGGTTGTGAATATTATTGGCAAAAGCAGATAATCTTTCGTTGTAATCGTTAACGTACTGTAAAGCGACTTCTACTCTAACATCGTCCGATTGCTTATCAACATAAAATGGTTCTTTATTTATAGTTTCTTTATTTTGATTGATGTGTTCGACATAAGATTTAATTCCGCCCTCGAAATGAAAATCCTCAGTTTCTTTTGTATCTTCATCAATTATATGAATTTTAACTCCCTTAGTTAGATATGCTTGCTGTCTTAAATGATCTGTAATAGTTTTCCAATTATACTTATCTATATCATCAAAAATTTGATCATCTGCCTTCCAAGTGATTTTAGTACCTGTCCATTTTGTAGTAGCTCCTTTTTTTACTGGCTTTACGACTTCCCCTCTCTTATATTCTTGAACATACAAATTACCACCCCTGCCAACTTCTACCCTCATCCATTCGGAAAGAGCATTTACCACAGAAGCACCTACTCCATGTAAACCACCAGAGACTTTATAGCCGCCACTGCCATCTCCAAATTTACCACCTGCATGCAAGGTGGTCATAATAGTTTCTAGAGCAGATTTTTTAGTTGTAGGATGCTTATCAACAGGAATGCCTCTACCATCATCTTCTACAGTAATAGAGTTATCTTTATGTAAAATCACTGTAATTGTAGTAGCATGATCAGCCATAGCTTCGTCTATAGAGTTGTCTACAATTTCCCAAATTAAATGATGCAATCCATCTATCCCAGTAGAACCAATATACATACTCGGACGTTTGCGAACCGGTGCTAACCCTTCTAAGACCTGTATATCTTTAGCTTGATAGCTACCTTTAGAGGCGCTAGGAGTTTTTTTGGTTACTTTTTTATCTTTAGTCACAAAAAATACGATAAACCTTATATACAACCCATAAAATAATTTATGGGACTAACTTAATTATATGCTAGAACATCTCCAACTACAAGTTGGGTATATATTAAATATTTAACTCTTAGACCCTCTAATTTTGCCCCGATATTGGGTGGTAATTAGATTTATTATCTTGCTTTCAGTTTGCTTAATTTCACTATCAATCAAAGTTTTTTCATAAGATTGTAGTGTAATTCTTAATCCCACAGATCTATTATTGTTTTCTAATTTATATATATCAAATACATTAATATCTGTAATAAGAGAATTTTTATTTTTAATATCATCTATTAAATTACCAACTGCTGAAGATACTGGTAATTCTACAGACAAATCAAAAATACTGGCTGGAAAATGACTAAATGGAATAAATTTTTTAACTTTATTTTGTATAAGTTTTAATAAAAGATTTATATCTAAATAAGCAAAAACCGTGCCAGTGGGAATGTTTATTTTATTAGCCAAGCTTGGGCTTACTTCTTCTATACCTCCCAAAAGATGTTTATCAGACATAATGCGAATGATATTAATATAATTATCATCCGATTGGCTAGGGATAGAAACAAATTTTAAATTATCTACCGATTCTAAAATAACTTGCATTATACCTTTAACAATTCTATACGAATCTTGGGTGGCTAAATTAGCTATTAAAGCTAATTGGAATTTTTCTTTGGGCAATACAGATGTATTATCGGCTGTAAATACAGTATTTATTTCGAACAACAAAGAATTGCTAGGGTGGTTATTAGCTACAAATTTTAATAAATTAGGCCAAAGGTCTGATATTAAATGAGTCCAATAACTATTTAGTGGATTAATTAATTTTAAATCTGAAGATAGAGGGATTTTAAGCTTTTTAGCCCAATCTTCACCAATAAAACTATGACTAACAACTTCGTTAAATCCAGTTCTAACCAAAAAATCTTTTATTTGCTCTGCAGTTTTGCGTAAATCATTACTAGCTGGGGGTAATATTTCCACATAAGGCATTTTGGGTTCAATTTTATCTATGCCCATAATTCTAACTATTTCTTCTGCTATATCAGCAGTTTCTTTGATATCTAACCTAGATAGTGGTGCTTGAGCTTTTATTTTTTTACCTGTTTTAACAATCTTAAAATCTAAGTTTTTTAATATGGTAGATACTTGTGCAAAACTTACATCTACACCTAGAATGTCAATTATTTCTTTAATACTAAAATCTATAGATACTGGTGCAATCTTGTCCTTACCTTGCTTAACCACGCCCTTAGCGATATTTGCTTCTGGTATTATCTGGCTGATAAGATGCATAGTTCTATCCATAGCATTCAAAGCCAGTTGTGGGCTTAATCCTCTTTCAAAACGCAAAGAAGCATCTGTAGCTAATCCGATTGTTTTAACTCCTTTTCTAATGGTAGGTGGGTTAAAAGTAGCCACCTCTACAACAATATTTTTAGTTAAATCTGTAACTCCGCTTTGATATCCTCCAATTACACCTGCTATAGCTATGGGGTTTTTAGAATCAGCAATTAATAAAATTTCTGGAGTTAATTTAATTTCGGCTTCATCTAAAGTGGTTATGGTTTCGTTTGCCTTAGCTTTACGAACTATAATTTTTTTATCACTTAACTTATTAGCATCAAAAATATGGATTGGCTGTCCTGTTTCTAACATTACCAAGTTAGAAATATCCACTATATTGTTTATAGGTTTAAGACCTGCACTAATTAACTTATCTTTAATCCATTTAGGTGATTCGAAAACATCAACATTACCAACAAAACGAGCACTGTAATATGGACAACCCTGCTTATCTTTTACATCAACCACAATTTTATCTTTAGTTGTAATATCCTTGTTTTCTTTATAATCAGTTTTTATTGAAGATATCCATTTTTTACCTAGCACTGCAGAAATATCCCTAGCTAGCCCTGTGTATGAAAGATAGTCAGGACGATTAGACAAAACCTTAAGATCTAAAATAACATCTTCGTCTAAACTTAAAATTTCACTAACTGGCCTACCCACAGAAGCTGTTTTGGTTAATTCCATTATTCCATCAGAGTTTTCTTCTAAACCTAACTCTACAGAACTACATATCATACCTTCAGATTTTACACCCCTAATAACAGCTGGTTTAATCTCTCCCCCTGGTAGTTTAGACCCCACTAAAGCCAACGGTACTTTTTGACCTACTTCTATATTAGATGCTCCACATACGATTTCTAATTCTTTTCCCCTGCCAATAGCTACCTTTACCAAACGTAGTTTATCGGCATTAGGATGAGGATTAATTTCTAAAATCTCTCCCACAATTACACTGTTATACGAGCCAGATTGATAAGAGATTGATTCCACTTCTGTAATATGTAGGTTAATTAAATCTCCTAACTCTGTTGGAGTTTGTTTAAATTTTACTAATTCTTTTAACCAATTATACGAGAATTTCATTTTAATTTTAGAATTGTTCTATAAATCGTAAATCTCCATTTAAGAATAAACGGATATCATCAATATCGTATTTAAGCATAGCTAATCTTTCTATACCCATTCCAAAAGCAAAACCAGAATATTCTTTTGGATCTATTCCCACATTACGTAAAACTTGAGGATGAACCATACCACAACCCATTAGCTCTAGCCATTTATCTCTAAAGAAAACATCTACTTCAAAACTAGGTTCGGTAAATGGGAAAAAACTAGGGCGAAATCTAACCTGATAATCCCCTCCTAAAATACGTCTGACAAAATGCGTAATTATAGCTTTTAGATTAGCTATAGATATATTTTTATCTATCATCAACCCTTCCATCTGATAAAAAACTGCTGCATGAGTAGCATCTTCTGCTTCATAACGAAAAGTTCTACCAGGCACCATAATTCTGATAGGCGGTTTGTTATTTAACATATATCTTATTTGAACGGGTGAAGTATGGGTTCTAAGCAAAACACTGTCTTTGCTAGTTTTACCTTTTTTAAGCCAAAATGTATCCCATTCGTCTCTGGCTGGATGATTTGGTGGAATATTTAATAAATCAAAATTATATAATTCTAATTCTGCTTCTGGCCCATCTACTATTTCGAAACCTAACTCTGTTAATACATTTATTAATTCTCTAGTAATTAAAGTAATTGGGCTAAGATGTCCCACTAATGGCTTAAATCCCGGAACAGTAACATCTCTTTGTTTAAAAATTTCTTGTTGAGCCAAAGTCAGTTCTTTTTTTCTTTGGTTGGCAAGATTTTCTATATGTAATTTAGCTTTATTGGCCAAAGCTCCAATTTTTTTACGTTCCTTAAGCTCTAATTTATCTAAAGATTTAAGAATTTCTGTTAATCTAGCTTTGCGCCCAATAAATTTTGCCAATGTAACTTGTAAATCTTTTTTTGAGACAATTTTAAGACTAGCTTTCGCTGTGTTGATTATTTTTTGAATCTCTAATTCCATTTTTTTATCGTTTAAAATACATATTTAAGATAACAGCAATTACTACAATAGATAAACTATTCCACCAAGTTAATACATGTAAAGTTTGCATGGTTAGTAAAATTGTTATAACAAAACTTAAAGTTAAACCTTGTTGTATAGATTCCGGCATTAATTCTGCTACATCTAAAACACTTTGCTTGTGTTTATATAAAAAATACATAGGGATAGTTATTCCGGAGACAAAAACTAACGTAGCAATAAATAGTAAAATAAAAACAACCCCCGAAGCCGAATTAGGATCAAAGTTCCAAATAATTAATATACCTGCTATACCGGAAATTACGGCAGCTATTATCATTCCCCATAAACTTTTTGGTATATAACTCATGTATTAATTATAACTAAAAAGTTAGAGTTTGCTTTTTAATTCAAAAATAGCAATCCCAAATGCTACTGACACATTTAAAGATTTTCTATTTCCTAGCATGGGAATTTCTAATATATAATCTGATTTATTTTTTAATTGCTGGCTTATCCCCCTAACCTCATTACCAATTAATAAAGCTAGTTTTTTATTCTTAGATTTAAATTTTTTGTAATCAATAGCTTTTTTGTCTTGTTCTAGGGCTAAAATAAGATATTTTTGGGCTTTTAGTTTTTTTATTAATTCCGATACATTTTTATCATGTTCCCAAGGCACTCTTAATTCAGAACTTAGCGCTACCTTACTAATCTCTTTGCGAGGTGGTTTTCCGCTATATCCGGTTAGATAAATTTTATCTACACCAGCTCCTTCTGCAGTTCTAAAAATTGCCCCCACATTGTGCAAACTTCTAATATTATGGGCTATAACAACTAAAGACTTCATTTATCTATCTTACCACTCTGATGTAAGGATTTTTTGTATAAAAAAAGGCTGGCGATACGCTCAAAATTAAAATAATTAACGTTGCCAGCCTTTTAACCTAAGCTAGCTTCGAAAATCGATAAAATATCAATTACGATAACCATTGCTAGGCTATAGATGCCCCTGATCCATTGCATCCTAATTTACTCAAACTATTCTTATGGTTCATTCACAAGGAATGTAACCGTTTTATACAAGGAACAAATTTTTCACTTTTTGTTTTTTGTTTTTAATGGGGCGGATCAGAACCCCGAACGAACAGTAAGAGAAAATGATTTACTACTAAGCTATTTACTAAACCATTCTCTCAAACCATTCCAGCCACTATTTATTAACGTGCTCAGCAAATTATATTATCATAGTATAAACACAACCACATGTCAACAGTGTTTACCCTGATAATACTATAAATTAGCCACTAGAGCAGATAGTTTATATATTAAAAAACCTAAAATATTATACTTATCCACAGTTTATCCACATCAGAACTTAGTTTTTTTCTTCTTCTATTTCTCTAAAACCCTTAAGAGATTTTCTAACAATTTTGCCATAATCCTTAATTAGTAACTTACTATCCAATATCCATACTTCATTTGTTTTGTTGTAAATATTCGCTAAAGAATTCTTAAAATTAACTATTGCTTTAGGTAAAGAATAGCCAATAAAACCATTATCCAATCTTTGAGCATATATTAATTGGGAAATTAAACTTGGTGGCTCAAAAGGAAATTTAACAAAAACCACTCTATCCACCTCTGATATAGCTGGGGATAGTCTGGGTAAATTGTAACTACTAACTAAAATAGAAAAATTATCTAAAGTTTTTAGTTTTTTCCCCAAAATTTCTACATTACCTGCTATGTCTCTGCTTAATAATTCTGTATTTGTTATTTTTGGCTTATATTCATCAAAAAATTCACCAGCCACCTTAACATTTGGCATTACCACTACCGATTTACCCGATTCTTGCTTTATCCAAGAATTAAGATATATATTAATCTCTCTTTGATAATTGGCATTTTTATTATCTGGTAAATTTCTTATCCAAATCATATTCTTGGATTCAATATCACTCAGTTTAATATGATTTACTTCTACAGAGCTTCCAATAATATACGAGATAAAATCGTTTTTACCTTCTACTGATACACCATTAGAAACAATAATGGTTTTATATTTATTTAACTTAGATTGCCAGATATTTACAGGATTATCTTTAACTATCCGCAACATTACTGCATTTCCCCTAGATTCTAAATATGTTTTATATGCTAAATTGGGTTGTAATAATAAATTAAAATAATCTATCAATTCTTCTGTATGAGAAATCTGTTTATCTAAAACATTACTATGCTCTGTTTTAATATCTTTAATATTGTCTTTATAACTAGTTAGGATATCTATCCCTTTTGTAATAACATCTTTTAATTTAACTCCTGTTTTAGTTTCTAAATATGATTCTTCTAATTCTATTGCGCCCCATTCTGGTTTTTCTTCTTGCAACATTAAATTAAAAAGTTCTAAAATTAGAACCAAATTGCTACCCAACTCATTAATAGTTTTGAACAATCTATCCTTTTGTTTGTTGTCAGTTACAAAATCGTGAATAAAATCTCGTCTAGAAGAAACCACCGCATTAAAATATGCCATTGTAATAATTTTGGTTTGTTTATTAATAGTAAGATCATCAAATTCTAACCATTGAGGGATAAAGATATTATAACCGTCCAAAACATTATCTGCCTCTAACAATTCCCAAAAACCAGCAAAGTCTGTAACTATTTTTTTATCTATGCTAGCTAAATTTATATCCAATACAGCTAATTGTTGATCGAATAAATAATATTCGTCGTTAGATAAATAAACTTTTCTGGCATTAAAAGATTTATCTAATTCTGTTTGTAATAATATTTTTATAGCTAATTTTAATTCTGTAACACTAAATTTATCTTTATTTAAATAAAACTTAAATCTATCATTATCAAGAATTAAATTAATTGGGTTATATATATTAAAACCAAGACTATCCCAATCAAATTTGCGTAAATCGCTAGTCCTAACCACTAAAACAGACTTGTCAGAATTCTGAGCTAATAAAATATTAGCCGATATATATGGAATTGAGAAAGCTAACTCGTAAGCATTAAAACCTGTTTTAATTGTCTTTAAATCAATCGATTTTAATATACTAGAATCTATCTTTTCTATTGGCTCTGCTATTAAAGCTGGCTCTATATATTTTAAATTAGAAGAATCAATATCTTTAAATATAAATCCCCATTCCCAGTTAGATTTTTCTACCAATAATTTAATCTTATCTTTAAGATTAGAGTTTGTGCTATTAATTTTATCAACTAATAAATTATATAAATCAGCTGTAGCTAAAACATCATCTATGGCCCTATGGCTGGGTTGATTAGGAAACTTATAAAGATACGCTAAATATTCTAAACTATAAAATTTTAACTTAGGCAATATCGTATAAGCTAACTCTAGAGTATCTAAACCTTCTGGAGTAAAATTAATATCGTTAGCTTTTAGAAAATCTAAATCAAAACCTATGTTATGCCCAACAATTGGCCTATCACCAACAAACTCTAAAAGTTTGTCTTTTATTTCAGCAAATACTGGAGCATCAACCAGATCTTCTGTTTTTATATTAGTTAAAGTAGATACAGTTGCACTAACTTTATTATGTTTTGGTGGTTTAACAAAAGTCTGAAATTTATCAATAACTTTTCCATTCTTTAATAAAACTGCAGCTATTTCTATAATGCTGTCGTTTTTTGGCTCTAATCCGGTTGTCTCTAAGTCTAAGACTATTAGTTCTGTCATAAATTAATTATTTTTAGTTAAAGTTACTTCTAATGTTTGTGGCTTAAAACTAGACACTTCTACTCCATCTGGCACTGTAAACATTTGAGTATTTAACTCTATTAGATTAATACCACTTAAACTACCACGTAAATCTAGATCTAGCAAAGTGTTAAATCTATTTAATTGATCTAATTTGTCTGATGGACCAGACAGGTTTAGAGTTACTGTAGCAGGCGAAACCAAAGTTACGCTAAATCCATCTGTAATATTTGTATAACTGGGCAATAAAATTAATTGCCTGCTATTTGATGCTGTTCTTAAATTAACCATTACACTAACTATATTAGGGCCCAAAAGACTAATCCCTTGTGGTAATTCTATTGATACTTTATCACTAAAACTATCTGTTTTATTATTTAAATTAATTGGGCTAGTTAATAAATACTCTAACCCTTCTAGATTTTTAATATTGCCTCTAATCGTTACGGCTGGGGGTTCGAATATAATATTAGATATCCAATATCCAGAAGATAACTGACCTGTAAAAACTGGTTCTAATCCTAATGTTGCTAAATTATCCCCCTCTTTAATTTCGATATCAGCAGTTACATTAGATGGAGTAAAAGAAAAATTCATTAATTTATTACCCAAAGCATCTCTAACTTCTGGTTGGATAGAAATAGAAAAAGATTTTTGTCTGTCATTTATATCAATTTTTACAAAAGCTTTGGCATTACTGTCCAATAAATTGCTTGGGCCTTTGGCAGTTACGGTAGTTGGAGATAGTTTAATTTCTCCTAAGCTAAAGCCAGCTGGAGGAAAACCAACTGTGTCTGGAATTAATTCTATATTAATTGTCTTGGCCGAAACTATTTCTATATCCATAAATCTAGGAGAATAAGTAATTAAATCTATAATCTTATTATCATAGATAACTTGTATAGGAATTTTATATATTCCAACAGACACTATATCCCCTAAATCTAGTTGTGCTTCTATCTCTCCTGTTTTATTAATACGAGCCAAATTAGCTCTTCTAGTTCTAATTGTAGTATTTATGGTGGTTATGTGATTATTAACAGCTAAACCTTCTTCCAGGTTTATGATTTTTATTGGCACTTCTATTTTAAATATTTGATAGTTAAGATTAAAAACTACCCACCAAATTAGGAAAGTAGCCAAAGCAATATAAATAAATTGAATAAACCAGTTGCGTCTCATTATTTAGACATCAAAATTGTTTTTAACACTCTTTCTAAACTGCTTAAAGATAATTTAGAATAAGAATTATCTTTATGCAATAAAGATATATAATCGTTATTTTTATACGTCACAATTACAATTGTTTCCCAATGCAGAGCCACTTGTCGCAGGGCTGTATTACCTAAAGAGAAAGTAAATTTTTTAGGAGCCGCATCAGTTAATGTAGAACCTACGGCCACAACCATTCCATTATCAATAATCATAGCACCGGCAGATAAGCCAGAACGGTTAGAAAAAATATCTATTACCAGTTCTTTGCTAAAAGGAGTTTTTAGAGCCGTGCCATTATCTATCAACCTACCCACCGGCTTGCTAGTTTTAATTACAAGTAAGGCAGGAATTTTAGATTTAGCTAATAAAATAACAGCATTAGTAACATCTTTTATAAAGTTATTTATTTCGTGACGATCTAATAATCTAATCTTATCTTGTCTTTTACTGCTAGTAGTAGAAGTTTCTACTATTTTTTGTAATTCTTGACCATAAATTAATACCGATGCTACTAATAAAATTATTAAAAGAAAAACTAGCGCATAAAAAAATGCTAGCAATCCCAATATTTTACTAATTAAAATAAGTATTAGTACACCAAAAAGCACTGGTAGAACTCTGACCAAAGAAGTTCCTTTAACCCTAAACCATAACCAATACAACAATCCAAACAACAATAAGATATCAATTGCCATTACTAGATTAAAGGTTCCATAAATCTCGCTAAGCGATAAATTTATTTGGTCTAGAAATAAATTGTATCCAGAAGAAAAATAATCCTTTATTAAATCCATATTCACAAAAATTAATTAGTAAATTTATTATAACCTACCAGCAAGGTGGAGCAGGACAAACAACATTTACACCATCTAATATAGTTTTAATTTGTTAACACAGAAAGACTAGTTAACATATCACCCACCATCGCATCAAATCCCTGATTAGTTGGATCTTCTGCAAAAACTGATATTAATAAATATTCTTGATCTGTAACTGGCAAATAATAATTGGTAAATCTGCCTGCACCACTAAATCTATAACTATATCCATCAACTCCACCTAAATTAACAGGTTTCAACGGGTCAATAATTTCAAGATTTTGTTTGTCTTGTAAAAATTTTTCATTAACAAATCCCTCCAGATTACCTGTATTAGATTCTGATAAATCACCTAGATTAAAAGATACGTTAACACCATCAAATCCTTCTGTATTTGGCCCTTGTGTTGGACCTTCTAAAATAAAAGCTATAGTATCATTGCGTTCTTTAACTTCCATAATTTCTGGATAAGTAATAGAAAAATTAAATGTTTCGTTAACATATTCCTTATAAATAATTAACTTTTGGTCTGGGGAAGAAACTTTAGGGCCAAGCACATACCAAGCGAAGTAAGATAAAAGAAGCACTATAACAACGGCTATAATTGGTAAAAAATAATTGTTTTTCATATCTAAAATTTTATAAACTATACACTCTAAAAGTAGCATAGAGATGATTATTTATAAACCTAGTTACAAATACTCTTAAATCAAGTTAAAATTAAAATAAGCTAGTAATAAATAATAAAAAGTTTTGCAAAAAGAAACAATTAAAACAATTTTAATGACTTCAGCTGCTTTAATTATATTATTAATAGTTTTGTTTAATAAACAAATTGGTAGTTTATTAAACACATTTAAAAGTTGGGCTGACACTCAATCTAAAAATATTACCTTAAGTGGAGATGAGTTTTTTAATAATGTAACTAATGATGATTTTATGCTTGATGCACAAAATAGATTAATTTTAAATCCAGGTACGTCACCTCCTCCTCCACCTCCTGAAACTTGGGATTTTATAAGCATTTCTAACCCTAGTAATTATGTCGAAGCAGATATTCTAAGATTTGCCGATTTAAAGATAGAAATGCAAAATTGGGCTACTATTAACGGTGGCAAAATGACTCCTTATCCAAATGGTGACGGAACTTATCGTCTAGACGCTATCCAAGAAAATTTAATAAGCCAACTAGCTGTCAAAGGCCAAAATATTTTTTGGATAGGGATAACTGGTGATCATGTTAATATCTTTGGCACACCTCAAGTTTATATAGAGTTGTGTAATGCTATAGATGCTTATATTGTCACCTTCAATAAATTGTCTTTACCTAATGCTTATATTGGCGTGTATGTGCCCGCACTTGGCCAAGACGAAATAATAACTAATCTTAGACCTCCTAATTACGACAGACAACAACAGTACGATTTTGCGGAAGCAACTAGGGCGGCTGTTAAAGTAGCCTGTGGCGCCAGTTGGAGCAAAGTTATGTGGATGAATACAGGACAAGACAACTATATGGGTTATCAATTAACCAATGATGCTCAGAGTTATTGGGCTCATCATACTAATGTATCTTTAGTGTCTGATGTTGAAGATCTGGTTTATAACAATAACTATACCATTATGTCCAGCGCTCCCTGGAAGACCATTTGGGGTGGATTTAAAAAACTAGCTTGGACAGATGTTGGCTTGGTTACAGGTGCCGCAGGAAGTAGACAGTTTACCGCACTTGGTTTAGCTATATTTAATTAAATTAAAACCATTTTTTATAAATAAAAACCCCTGTATGGGGTTTTGAGTTTTAATTTGTGTTTGATTTTATCCATCGTCTAGATTTGGATCAAAATCAATACAATCTGTTGCAGAGGGTGCCTTGAACACTGTCTTAGGATCAGATATTTCCTTTGAGCTTAATTCGGAATCGAATTTCGCCATAAAAGATTTAACTAACCAGTTATGCACATCGCGAATCAATGGTTTGATTTCTTCCCCTACCCTAGAAAATCCTTCTATCTCTGGAAGTAAGTTTTGAAAAAACCATTCCTCTGCAGAATCTGCATAATCCATCTCTGCTTCTTTTGCTACTTCTCCTGCTAGAAAACCAAAACAGAGTTTTATCAATTTGCGCTGAAATGCTCTTGGATCGTCACACCCACCCTCTAGTGACATGATTTCAGTTATTGCTGCTTCAACTATCCGTCTTCGTTCAAACGAACGTACAATCCAAGCTGGCTGCTGATTCATTTCGACTGCCTCCTTAATTTTGATAATTCCTTACTAATTGATACGAAATTTCTCCAGATCGTCCAACGTAACTGTAATCACCCTTATGGCTCGACTTACCCCTGTTTAACAAAAGACGAACTGAGTCTTCAAATTCCGTAGACTTCATACAAGAACACACTGCTTCTATCTCGTCACTGGCAAGATATGCACAAGTGTGCGCACTTTCCTATGCCGACATACTTTAATGACTTGTTCTATCGTCAAAATAAGCACGAGACACCTCCCTTATTTTCAAATTGCAACTACAATAAAAATATCAAAAAACAAGCTCTCAGTCAACCTTTTTATGACTACCCCTTAAGCCAAACTAATTAGATTATTTGAGCAGTCATAGCAATAAGAGCAATCATTATTGCATGTAAAACAAAAGCTAATATTATAAATTGGTATGGTTTAATTTTAGAAATACCTAACAAAGCCATTCCCACCTCGTCTGGAAATGGCAAAGCCACTATAAGCACACCTATCACAGGAAGCATCCATTGAAAATATTTGTTTTTACTCTTAAGAAATTTAGGAAAACGATTGGCCAATCGTTCAGTATACCCTCGTATATATTTTCTTATAAGTATAAAAATAAGATAATCTCCTATTACAGCACCGAACGCTGCGATAAGCCCTATCATCCAGGGAGAAATAACTTCACCAAGTGCATGGAAAACAATAACAGCCGAAGCAACTGTAAAAGTAAATACAAACAAAATACCAGCAAAGAAAATACCGAGATAACTCCAATCTCCTAAACCTAAAAGAAAATCATTAAAGGGTTGATGTCGTGATAATCCAAATGCAATAATAATTGAAATAATAATTAATGCCCAATTTGTACGTGGTGCAGTTGTTTGTGTTTCCATGTTTTAAGTATAGCACCAGCTCAACACCCTATTTATATTAAATTCCTATAAGAAAAAACCCCAGATTAACCGGGGTTACACGTAATCAGTTTTTGTTAGAATTACTCTTCTTATTTTTCCAAGATATGTGCCCAACCCTACCATCACCACAGGGTTTGACATAAACATCTACGTTTGTACTATCAGGCGGCAAGCAATCCTCGCGAAGAAAAATGACTTCAATAGCAACTAAAATAGCTTCTGCTACCTGACTCCTAACTTCGGCTGTTCTTTCCAAGGCATCTTCGTTTTCTGGATGCTTGTCCCAAAGCCCTTCGCCAACCACCAGAAGCTCTTCCCCTAGACCATCAGAAAGATGGTCTTTCGGAAACCAGACGGCAATATATTTTTCTTCGATAGCCAGAGAACTGATGCTTGCCACATTAGCCCTTATTGTATTCAAGCAGTTCTCAAGAATATTCCCGTCAATGCCAACTGGTATTCCATATATTATTACATGAAACATTTTCTTTCATCTCCTTTGTCAATTTTCATCTTGCGATGATAAATAAATGGTACTAAAAAAACACCTCTTTGTCAAGATTTTTATAGTCCTAGAGCTAGTTTTAATACAATCATCAAAACTCTTAAGTAATACGTTGTTGTATACGCTCTAGAGCGTATATATAAATTAAAGGGGGGGAAATAAAAATTCTGAATGGATTATCCCCCACTTGGATTTATTATAAAACCTTTTGTGTGGGTTTAGGGTAAGAAAAAGCCACACTCGCATGTGTGGCTTAACGCTTTCAAATGATCAATGACAGTGCATAAAAGGATTAATCTTCTGTTGTACTGTCTCCTCTCTTGTCATTTCCGAAAGCGGCATATTTTAATACTTGCCTTATTCTATGGCCTTGCCTTTTTTGAAGTGGGATAGGTTTAGCGTCTGCAGTTTCACCTGAATGTGGTTGTACCATATTAACCAAGATTTCTTCGGGGTCGTAATACTCAACCAACTTGGTCTTAGGATTGTAATTGGCAAATTGCAGATTGAATGCAAATACTGGCTTCATATCTGCATCACAGAGCACCCCATAGGTGTTCATTGTGATACTAGACTCACCACAGTGTTTCTTTGCCATCTTGCGAGCTACATCCTCAATACTGTCCCCGAAAGTATTCACAAAGTCCTCATACATAGAGGTTTCTGCGCTTGTCTCAATCAATACCAGGATTTGTTCTTCATCGGACCCTGGCAATGTGACAGACACCAGATGTTTTTTCGAAGCTTCGCTCAAAATAGGCAAAGCAGAATTACATTTTTTCATCGTATTGCTCCTTTAGAACACAAGTTCTTATTGATAACTTCTAAAATAACAGAATGGAGAATTATGAAGCTTCCCAGTAAATGCGAAAGATAGACTTGCACAACCCCCTCGACAATCTGACAGTAGCTCACACTCAACACAGTTCTGACCCTTAACTGCATTTGGATCAAATTTGCGATTGAAATCAAAACCAGAGGATGTTTCCCAGATTGATTTTAAAGACTTATTGCGCAAATTACCACAAATAAAGTCCGAGCTCCACCAGGACAAACAAGGCAGTACATTGCCTTCTGAATCAACTCCAATACCAGAAGTTCCTGCGCCACAATTATTCCAATCCTTATTACGAATTGCGCCAGCTGGAGCAACTGCAAAACAGTCAGCAGCCTGAGTTTGGATATGTGGATATTCTCGACGAAAATGATACAGGAAATCGCATATTTTCTTGAACATGTCTTCGTCAATAAGCCACTCCCTATGTTCTGCCAATCTACCAAATGGCATAGCTATCTGTATCTGCCAATTACCGATATCAGCCAAGTTTAGCAAATTGCCAATAGTTGGTAGAATGTTCCAATTAAAGCGATTAACAGTTGTAACAGCACAAATATCAATATTTCGCTCTTGAAGTTGACCTACAACTTTCAGCACTCTACGAAAACTTTGTGAGTTCCGCCTAATATGGTTATGCACCTTGGGTGAACCATCAATGCTTATACCAACTACTGTTGGAGGACAAGATTCCATTGTTTCAAGAAGATCGTCTTGAAAATGAAATCCATTAGTGATAAATCCAAAATGAAGACCACAATCGTAAGCTGTTCTTAACAACTCACAGAATCCTGGTTTCAAAGTAGGTTCACCACCAGAAAAAAAGACTCGTTGAGCTCCAATATCGTGAAATTGTTCAATAAAATCAATCCACTCATCAGTACTCAATTCGTTACCACGTTCAGTGGTTTCATTACATCCTGAACCACAATGCAAACAACTGAGATTGCATTTATGGGTTACCTCGACAACCGCGTCCTGTAACTTATATTGTAACAATGCAGCCTCCTTTGCGCATAGTTTTTGTCAATGTTCATTCTGAATTTACCATAAACAAAAAATCACTTCCAGTCAAGCTTATTCTAAATTGGCCCACCCACTATCCAGTGATTCGGGTATACAGGGAATACAAGTTCAGAATCCATCCCCAAGGGGTAAAAATGAAAATTCTGAATGGATTATCCACCACCTGGATTTATTATAAAACCTTTTGTATAGGTTTAGGATAAGAAAAAACTCGCCGTATATACGGCGAGTTTGTATTCTATGATTATTTCCCAACCCAGAGCCCACCCTCTGTTTTTTCGAATGGATCCATTTCATCAAGAAGATCAGAGATAGAACAAGCTTCTGGATTTTCTGTGTTTTCTGCAACAGGCTTTTCTGCACATGAATCAACAACCTCCTCTATACTCACACCTCTACCCATTCTGCTTGCAGCAATTAAGGTAAGTTGTCTGTCGGTGAAAACAATGACCAATGCCCAATCGGGAGCTTCCTGCGCTATACGGTCAAACATTGGAGAAAGCTCTGTGCTAAGAAAAAATCTTGCATCCTCATAGGTACGACTATCGGCCTCCACATTGTTCTTATCTACAATCTCAGGTGTAAGACCTTGTAAGAGACTGTGGTCTAATTCACCACAATATCTGACAACCTTTACCAACCATGTGTTGACCATCTGTAGATTAAATAAATCCGTTGTTTCAGAAAGTTTGCTCTCGAATTTTAATACCAACTCTCTGAATCCGTGATTTTCAAGCCAACTAGATCGTAGATGTTCGATTTGGGCTGCATTAACAAGTGGATTACCAATAGTAACCTTGCCCCTGATTATGTCCATCCATATTTGCACCAATGCAAGAGCCCCTAAAGTTTTCTCTCTGAGCCATACCCCACTAGAGATATCGTTCAGCTTGACATCTAAATGTTGACGAGCAGTATATTCATCTGCAAGAATTGTATAACTTAGCCGATACTTAAGAATCTCTAGCCTCAAGGCTTCATCATTGTCATAGTTGTCACGAATACTGACCAAGTGTTCATAATAAGTTTTTTCGCTAGCCACATCGATACCTCCTTGATTATCAATTTTCATCATTAGATGATGTCTATAATATACTTAAAATACACTCTCAGTCAAGGTTTTAATGTAATTAGTGTATACGCTCATGAGCGTATATATAAATTACAAGAAGTAAAAATGAGAATTCTGAATGGAATATCCCCCACCTGGATTTATTATAAAACCTTTTGTATAGATTTAGGGTAAGAAGACTAGTTAATGCTGGCTTCCTTTTGAAGAATATAATTAGTTGCAGAATCACCTCCATCAACAACAATATTGGTTCCATTTATATAGCTGGCTTTGCTAGATAACAAGAAACTTACAACTTCTGCGATTTCTTCATATTCCCCAGCTCTCTTTAGTGGGGTTAACTCTGCCGCTTCCTTTAAGAGTTCTGGAGGAGACTGCATACCATCTCCAATCCATCCCGGGGAAATTGCATTCACCCTAACTTCTTTTGAAGCCAATACGTTGGCAAGACTTTGAGTTAGATTTATTAATGCAGCTTTACTGGATGAATAAGCAAGACCTGATATAGAACCTACCATCCCATCAGTACTGGCAATATTCACAATAGCTCCCTTGTTTTCAATCTGATTTTGTAGCTTTTGTACAAGCAACAGTGGAGTATTTAAATTTACTTCAAAAGTATTATCCCAATTTTTTGTATCAAAATTCTTAAAATCATCTTCCATAAAAATGCCAGCACTATTAACAATCCCATAAATATTTACACCAACTAGTTCTTTTATGAACTTGTTAGTATTGTCGCGATTAGAAAAATCACATTGAAATATCTTAATGTTCTTAAGTTCTTCAACTAGTTTTTCACCAGCTTTTTTATTGGTATTATATACACCATAAACAAAATAACCTTCTTTAACTAGAAGTTCGGCTACTGCTTTCCCTATTCCCCTAGACACTCCTGTGACAAGAATATTTTTCATGATAAATATCTATAAATAATAACACTTTAATCGTATCATAATATTAAAATATCGCTCTGAGTCAAGCTTATTCTAAATGGCTTATCCTCTCTCGAATTCATCCCAAAACCTTTTGTATAAGTTTAGGGTAAGAAAAACGGAACTAAGAGTAGTTCCGTGTTTTTCAACTGTGCAAAATGCATCAAAAGGAATAAGTTAAGCGAGCTTCGAGATAGTCGTCGCCACTATCCAGATATGCGAGTCGTAACCAACCCACATCAGTTGAATACTCGACGAACGGGCCGTGGTCTTCGATAACTTCTCCAAAACCTTCTGTGAGTTTACCGTTAGCCAGCATCCCAATTCGTAAATCAGGAGTAAACTGATACCACCCACGCCAACTTCCGGTGACGATGTCATTTGAATCTGCACCAATGTATTGATAGGTGGCGAGTTTTGCTGTGAAATCTCCTGAGCTAATTATAGGGAAAACACACAACAAAATTGAATCCGGGTTACCGTCTGTTATTGATACATATCCTCCACCAAAAAGAGTGCAGCCAGGCGAAGCGGCAAGCGGACACAAACCACCAACCCATAATGTTTTCAACTCACTCTCGCGAGTGAAAATAACAACATCTGGGAAAATGGTTGTTCCGTCACAGAACCCAAGGTTCATCATTATAGACCCATTGGTTCTGTACTGGGTTATTAGGTACCCCGAGTCATTGTCTGTTTCATCGGTGGCCGACATGGCTGCCGATGAAGCAATGAGGCTAATAATAATTACTAGCACAAAAAGCAATGTACGTCTCATCTTAATCCTCTCCTATATTTCAAGATGGTTACATTATATGCAAAACCACTTCTTCGTCAAGAGTTTTGTAGTCCTAGAGCTAGTTTTAATAATTAGGGAAAATGAAAATTCTGAATGGAATATCCCCCACCTGGATTTATTATAAAACCTTTTGTATAGATTTAGGATAAGAAAAAACCCAGCACAAAGCTGGGTTTATTAAATTTTTTGGGAGACTATGGGCTTAGAGAACCCCCAAAGCCAGACAGGTAATTGCACCCAGAAGAAATACGATGCAAATAAGCAGAGCCCAGGGCAGACCTACTCCATTGCTAGTGAAAAATGGTCCCATTAGTTCCCTCCTTATTTATGGAACGTATCATACAAAACAACAATAATTTTATCAACATCAATATATTGTCCAAGATCAAACCATATATAGCACCCAGCAATAAGAATTACAGATGCTACAATAAGATTTTTTTTGAAATGATACACAATCTTTTCCCGACAAATAAGGTCGCCATAACTAGGAGATTGACAATCAAACCAAAAGCACACTGCCGCTACAACAAAACCAGTATATCCAACAAAAAATAATACAATTCCTAGGATTGTCATTTCTTTTTCCTTGTCAAAGATTTCATCACTTGATGATGGTTAAAGAATACCAAAAATACACTCCTAGTCAAGCTTATTCTGGATGGATTATCCCCCACTCGAATTCATCCCAAAACCTTTTGTGTGGGTTTAGGATAAGAGAAAACCCCAGCTGTCCAGGGTTATCGATAATAGAACTTCATTACACCTTATTCACTATTAAGCCAAGTGAAGTTAGAATCCTTAATCCACTTACCACAATCAGTGCAAGTCGTTCTGTCAAATTTGCAGGGTTTCCCCATTTCAATGTGCTCGATTGTTTGGATATCTCTGTTTGTGTGACAACAATGAGTTTGCCCGCATTTACAGGTCTTTTTTGCCATGATACACACTCCCTAGAGTTGATGACTCCATAATATATAAAACTTCATTCATAATCAAGATTCTAATAATTATATTAAAACCTTCTAACAACACTTATCATATATACTCAGGAGGGTGCATAAAAGAGTTTTATAGTCCTAGAGCTAGTTTTAATAATTAGGGAAAATGAAAATTCTGAATGAATTATCCACACGAATTACCCCCCTCGAATTCATCCCAAAACCTTTTGTATAGCTTTAGGGTAAGAAAACTAATTTATCTGCTTAGCATCCCCATTAGATGGTTTAGTAAAAGTTTTAGGATGAATAACTGTAATATTTTGGATAATACTAAAATCATCTTTTGCATCAAATGATAAAATTTCTGTAAAATTATTATTTCGCATAATTACAACTTGAAAAGCATCTCCAAACCCTGGATTATATAATGTCATAACCTCTCTTACATCAAAAAATAAATTGTCACATGTATAATTATTTGATGGACTTGCCTTTATTATTTTTATTTTTTGTTCTTTAATTTTTATCTGTTCCTTATTTAACTTATTTGCAATATTATTGATTTCTTTTGGAGACATTTTCTTTTCATTAATCATTACCTTAACAAACTCTGTTATTGTCCATTCTGAAGAAAATAATTCTATATTTAAATTTGCAATAACAGAAAAGGCTGCAATTAATTGCCTCTTTTTTACTGTTTCTCTAAATTTTCCTTTTGCAAAATAAGCAACTAAAATATTTGAATCTACATAAACTTTACGTTTCACTTTTTTTTAGGATTAGCTTTAAATTTAACTATTTTTTCTTGAGCAACTAATTTTGTTGCTTTGAATGATATATGCTGTCCATCTTTGGTAGTGAATTTAACAGTTGTTGGCTTCTTAACAACTACCATGGCTTTAAATCGTACTGTTTTTTTATTCATAATTAAATTATATCTTATAAAAAAATAATTAATATCTATTAGAAGCTGGTTATTTTTTATTTTAAAAATTCTGCAAAATTATTACCATCCATGTATCCAGAAAATCCTCCTGTCTTCTTGTTAAACACATCTCCTCGAGTTTTGATTTTACCATTTTGCGATGTATGTAAGTGTTTTTTTATATTGGCAATAGTATCCTCACATCCTGACTCTTCTCTTGATACCACCGTCCATTTAACCGCGACTGGAAGATATTTTTCCAACTCTGTCATAAACTTCTTTTCAGCACCTCGCCATCCTATGGATAAAATCTTATCAGCTTTTTGCAGACATTCTCTCATGGTTTCGAGATGATCATCTGGACATTCAAATCTATTTTTACGAGTTGCAACTGGCAGAGCTATAGCTGGCACTAATAGAACGTTAGGTTTATCATTTCTATCCATGCTTCTCGATAAGATATTATCATGAATATGAAAATTCCCTAAGTTATTGCTAAAATCTTGTAATGCTAAGTGAGGTTTTTCGCTAATAATTGCCAACATTTCATCGTCTGACACACCTCTGTCGTATTCAATTTCATTATATATATACCTATGCCAATTGCACGATCCATGAACTTTAATAATTTTTATATTACGATGATTAGTATATTGTGACATATTGTTAAAACCGTGGGTTGTGCTAGCTGTCATGCACTTTTCCAACAAGGTGTCATAGTTGAATGTAATAATGCAAAAATCTTCTTCAGATTGTTCTAATTGATAGATCAGTTTTGCATAATTCATTTGTGCTTGAAAAGATGCCTCTGAACAGGTCAATAATAGCTGTTGAAGATAATATTTAATATTGGCTATAGCTCTTTTACTACTTAAACTGCTCTTAGTCTTTTTATCAGCTTCCACAAGTATCGTTTCTAGACTTTCTTCTAGAGACATTTTATTAGTGACCATCCTGTTGATAATGGTGCCGGAAATCGCCTTAGCACTCGAATAATGATCTAAAATATCTTCATAGATAGTATCAAAAAGATTGTTGCCCAAAGGAGGCCCCCAAAATTGATGCTCTAGTCGAGAGTTCCTAATAAAATCAGTAGCGAAGGTATCTTTAAAGTATGTACGTACATCATTCGATGCCCCAGCTCCAAGAATAATTATTTTCATTTTTTCTCCTCAAACGGGAAAGTGCGTCCATACCATTTCTTAAAAAAAGCATACTTAGGATGCATATTGTATTGAGATTTAGCAACCAGATTATAGATCATCGTCCACCAGCTTAATATTGTGAAACCAAAAATACCCACAACTGTCGATATGACAGCCCATACCCATAAACCATGATAAGCCATCAAAACGCCAATCAATACACCAATAACTCCAGTTGTCCAATTGTGAAATATTGTTAATTTTAATGCATTAAAAATGGAACGATTATAGAAATTCCAAAAAATCAGTGCCAATATTATGCTAACAATCATCGGAATACCTAAAATCCAATACCATTGCATCGGACTATATAAAGAATAAATTAGCAGACCCCAAAAAGTAAAAATCATAAAATCATCGGGTGCCTGATACCAGGATTCTACGGCTATTTTATCGTCTACACTTAGGTATTCGTTATTTAATCTGTAAATGTTTCTATCGCTCATTTTTACCTCCTTTTATACACTTGGGTTACTTCGTTATTATAACTTTTCTTTACAGGGGTCACAAGAATTGAACTTCTAGCATAGGTTTTATGATAAAATATTATTGTTATAGGGGTATAGCTTAGTGGTAAAGCACTGGTCTCCAAAACCAGTTACGAGGGTCCGATTCCTTCTACCCCTGCCAGCAAGGGCGGGTGTTATTAGACCCATCCCCCTAAAACTATCAAGAAGTCAAGACCAATAAACCCTCTTCGCAAAGGGCTTTTTTTATACTATGATATGATCGTCAACCTGAAACCTTTATAATTTGTATTAATTTACACAGGCTCGAAAATGAGTGGTAACAGATTTGCCTTCTTTTAATCGCATCGCGGTTAAAGATGGGCGGATGCTCTGCTTACCGTGATGCTCAGCTTTCGGGCCAGAGGTTTCGGGTTGACTAAGCGTGAGGTCTGCCCTTTTTTGATTAATCATCAGAGACCAGGGCGACCCACCGGAAAGGATCAACCCTATGGCAATTATCATTTCACAATCAGGCAAAAACGCTCAGAAAATTGAGCAATCAAAATTTGAACAAGAAGATCATCTTCAGCAGTATATCTACGATAATCCAGAATCTATCCCACTGTATGACATAAAGGAAGATATAAGGTTGTTAATCTTGGTTAGAGAGTTTGGAACCCAAAGTGGACCAATAGATGCACTGGGAGTAGACGCTGATGGATCTATTTATCTAATTGAAACAAAGTTATACAAAAACCCAGATAAACGATTAGTAGTGGCACAGGTTTTGGATTACGGTGCATCCTTATGGAAAGAAGGAAGCAATTTTAATGAATTTGTAAGTTCAATAAATAAAGGAAGTCAGAAGTTCTCCAAAGTACCTGTAAACGAAAGAATAAAAGACCATTTTGGATTTGAAGACAATGAAGTGGAAATATTTTGGAACAATGTCAAAGATAATCTAAACAGCGGAGATTTCAAATTTGTAGTTCTAATGGATCAACTTCATAAGCCATTGAAAAATTTGATAGTGTTTTTAAATCAAAACAGCCAATTTGATATATATGCGGTTGAACTTGAGTATTACAAACATGATCAGTTTGAAATAATGATTCCAAAATTGTTCGGAGCTGAGGTCAAAAAAGATATTGCGGTGAGTTCAGCAGGAGCAGGTACACGAAGAACATGGACATTAGAAAGTTTTTGGGAAGACGCCAAAAACAGATTATCTGCGGAAGAATTAAAATGTATTGAGAAAATATACAAATTTGCAGAAGAAACGGCAGATACTATCACATTAGGGACGGGAAGTAGCTCGGGATCTTTTAATCCAAAATACGACAACATAAGTGTCAGATCATTCTTTTCAGTATTTTCAGATGGCAGAATAGGTCTCAATATTGGTTACTTGGATGATCGCAATCAGATGAAACAATTTTATGATTCTCTAAATCATTATCTTGATATAGAAGTTATTAAAAACATTGATGAGAATCGTCTGGAACATGTGTGGCCAAGAATACCAACAAAGGAATTAGTACAAAACTGTGACAAATTTATAGAAGCAATTAAAGATTTTATAAAAAAGGGAACATCCTCAAAATAATATGAGTAAAATTAAGAAACTCTCGTCTAACCATTTTATAATTAAAGTACCACTTGGTATTTTGAAAAGCAGATGGGTTATTGGAACATTGGTAACTATATCGATTGTTGCTATCGGTTTTTACTATTTTGTTGGTACGCCACAATACTCAATGTGGCAATTAAAACAAGCCGCTATCCATCAAGATACTGACAAAGCCATGCGGTTTATCAACATTGATAAACTTATAGATAATGTTTGGCCCAAGTTTACCTCAGCCATGATGACAGAAGCGGCCAAACAGGAAGACCCATTTGGGATGTTAGGAACAATGCTGGGTTTAGGACTAATTGAGAACATGAAACCGATGCTAAAAGAGCAAATCATTAGTGGAATTAAGGGTACCATCACTGGTGAATTTGATTCAGAGAATCCAGATGAGGAAAGTAGTTTTATTGTTGTACAGGAGAATATTAACAAACTTAAACTAAAAACCGATCAAGGTAAAACTTACATACTTGTTCCGGCGGAAGCAACAGACGATGTGGAAATGCGTTATATCATTACCCGCTCGACTGCTGGACGCTTCTGGCAAATTACCGATCTAGAAATTGATAATTGGGATGAACTCTTTAATTAGTGCAAAGTAGCAGACTTCAGTAAGGTCAACTTTTTGTCTTTCAGTACCAATTCCGTTTTAATGTTTTCTAATATCTCTCTCTTTTCTTCAGTTGTGCCTTCCCTAAGCATATACTTGGCATAAGTTCGAAGGTCTACTTTGGGAGTTTTAAAATCATCTGGACTCATTCCCAGAATTCCCTGAGTGAATTTATTAAATCTGTCCATTTCTTCCTGAAGCTTTTCTCGCATACCGATGCGGTTAAGCTCAATTTTATCTATCAACTCTACAAACTGTTCCAGTAAATCTATCTCTCGAATGTATGGTTGCTTGCACCCTTTACGTTTGCCGTCCGTACAGTGGTAGTAGACATATCGGTTTATACCCCCACCCTTCAAATGTTTGAATCTCTCCTCAGCGGATATCCCGGCTCCGCAAGCTCCACACTTGATCATCCGGATGAAGTGGAAGCACTTTTGGCTGTATTTGCCCTTAGGAGAACCCTTGATCCTTTCCTGTACTTGGTTAAATATCTCTTTGGTGATTAACGGCTTATGTTTGCCTTGGTAGTGATTGTCTCCGTAGTCAAATTCACCGTAGTAGAAAATATTCTTGAGGATAGTATAAACGTTGCTTAAAGACATCTTATTGCCAATTCGACTTCTATATCCTGCATCGCCATTGATCCATTCCCATGCATCTCGTCCGCTATATCCTTGCTTAGCTACCTTATTGAAGAGCTCCTTAAGTAAGGGAGACCTTTCAGGGTCTAAAACTATGGTATTGGTGTTTTTGTCATTCAAATAGCCTGGCGGAGCAACTCCTGGCCTCCAACCCATCTCACATTTGGTTTTCATTCCTCGTTTGGCATTGATGCCTCGGTTGTCGTTTTCTAACTTGGCTTGGCTACAGAGAATCATTAGTAGGAACTTCTCATTAGGAGAGTTGTGGAACAACTGTCCTGGGGTTCTAATTTCTTGTAGAGATCCCTGATCCATCAAATCGACTAATTCTCCAAGATCACCAGCATTTCTGCTTAATCGATCTGGAGCCCACGTCAGGATCCCTGCAAACTCCTTTTCTCGAATCCGCTCCAACATCTCTTTATATATACGTCTTTTACCCGACTCCTTGGCTGAATGACTCTCCCTGATGATATCTACAACATTAATACCATCTCTTTTTGCAATAGCTTCCATCTCTTTGATCTGAGAGTCGATGGAAAGAGCCTGTCTTTCGTCTGATTCGGACGATTTTCGAGCATAAAGGCAATATCTTATCTCACTTTGAATTTCGCTCATTTCACCATAAATTAGCTAATATGTCTAATTCAAGGTAAGGATGCCTGAAAGGGGTAGGAAGTCCAGATGTAAAGATTTGAAATAAGCTTCGCAAAGCCATCCTCTATGCTATTCTAAAAGGGGACTACTTTGTGTATCGATATAATGTCAATTTACTCAAAACATCATTAATTATGTATACTATAATTAGCAACGATAAACTATTATGCCAATTACTTTAGAAAAAATCCAAGGGCTCAACAGAAAACTCGAAAGTCGTTTTCGGGATAAACTTGTTGTAAATAATGATCTAAGAAGAACATTGGTAAGTTTTCAGGCAAATAAAAAAATACCCGGTTATCGTTGGTATAAATTTAAAGAGGGGTATTCCTCGACTCTTGTTGATTATACGCTGAACAAGTTAGGAGTTAAGGCCGGGAAAGTCCTTGATCCTTTTGCCGGAAGTGGCGTATCGCTTTTTGCATCCACAGAACGAGGGTTGGATACTGTGGGTATAGAACTTCTCCCAATCGGCACAGAAATCATTGAAGTTAGGAAAATTATTCTTGAAAGCGCTAACCATAACGGATTGCTAGATTTTTTGCAGGGTTGGATAGAAAAAAAGCCATGGGAAAAAGAAAAAAATGGTCGGAAAATTAACCATCTTAAAATTACCAATGGTGCGTTTCCCCAAAAAACAGAGAAGCTTTTGGGTAAATTTCTCAATACTATTGATAAGGTAGAAAATAAAAAATACCGGAGAATACTACGCTTTGCATTACTTTGTATATTAGAAGAGATTAGTTTTACAAGAAAAGATGGGCAGTATTTAAGATGGGATTATCGTTCAGGACGTGGCAAAGGCAAAAATAAATTCAATAAGGGAGAGATAAAAGATTTCAGTCAAGCTATTATTGGTAAGCTCAAAGATATTATTGCTGATTTGAAAGGAGGTAATACGCTTGGAGAGACTGGTAATATTGAAGTCTTGCAGGGATCTTGTCTCTCTATTCTCCCAAAGCTCGCAAGTAATGAGTTTGATTTTTTAATGACCTCCCCTCCATATTGCAACCGTTATGACTATACGAGAACTTATGCTCTAGAGCTTGCCTTGCTTGATGTTAATGAAGTAAAAATTAGAGATTTGCGGCAAGCTATGATGTCATGCACTGTTGAAAACAGAAATAAAGAAAATCTCGATCAGCTTTTTTCAAAGAAAATTTTTCAGAAAGCTACGAAGGCATTTAACGATCAGAAAGAATTGCAGACAATCATTCGATATCTTGAAGAGAAAAAGAACAACAAAGAATTAAATAACCCTGGTATTGTTAGAATGGTAAGAAATTATTTTTATGAAACCTCGTTAATAATTTTTGAGTGTGCCAGATTATTAAAAAGTGGCGCCCCTTTCGTGATGGTAAATGACAACGTGCGATATGCGGGAGCAAATATTCCAGTGGATTTGATTCTTTCTGACATTGCGCAAAGCGCAGGTTTTAATGTCGACCAAATTTGGGTTTTACCTGTAGGAAAAGGAAATAGTAGTCAGCAAATGAAAACTCATGGCAGAGAGGAGTTGCGTAAGTGTATTTATATTTGGCGAAAATTATAAGGATAGTAGCCAATCAATAAAATCATTTATCTGTTCATCTTCATTTAAGTTGGCTGCGTGAGTCAGTTTGCCGTTTTTCAATTGCTTAAATATTTCTTTTGACATAGAAGCCTCAATCGCTGCCCCAATAAAGAACAGGGCGGGTGTACTTCTCCCAAACGCCGTACGAATTCGGCCAAGAGCGCTATTAGCGGTTTTCCAATGCTCATCTGCACCAGCCGGATCAATACCGCCCTTTAGTTCACCAAAAGCGAGATAATTGCTTTTATCTGCCAATAGTTCTCTCTCGGAAGTATTGGCGTTTCCACTCTTGATTAGGATTACATCAATGTTTTTACCAATTAGACGTGGTGTAACATCGAAAAGTAAAGTTCTGCCATTCCAGATAACCCTTTGTATTTTTCCTGTTTTACTTTTTACGATCTCAATTTTTTTCTTACTATCCGAAAGCCTTTCAATGATTTTCTCGGTAAGCTTAGTACTAGCTGAAGATCCGGTTAAATTGCGCATACTGCCGCCCAGTGCGTCACCTTTTGTGAGAAGATAGCGGTACAAAATATCTTCGCGAAAACCCGACCCGGCTTCTTTTTGAATACGAGTTAAAACTTTTTTAATTGCCCCATTCAATTCTGCTTCAGTTAGCTGAGACTTAGCTTTATTGGAAAAACCACAAGCGTAAGCAAGATCATCTCGATATTTGGAAGACGCCAGAAGCTCTTCGACTGACTTTACCTTTTTGAGTACTTCATAAAATTTTCTTGCTTCTTTGACAAAGGGCTCTGCTTTTTCAGTTTTTTGAAGGGCCTGTCCAAGAAAGCCGTCGCAAATAGCACGGTGCTTTGTTTGTAAATCTACAGCTGTTTTTATAAATTTAGGAATCATAATCAAGATTAGAAAAAGTCCGCGATACTAATTTTAAGAGCTTTCGCGATTTTCTCAATATTTTCTAAAGTAATATTTTTCTCGGCACGCTCAATCATACCAATATATGTACGGTGGACGCTGGCACGAATGGCTAGTTTCTCTTGTGATAAACCCAACCGTACACGCTCCTCACGGACTTTTTTGCCAAATTTTACTAAAATTTCTTTTTTCATATTGATAACCATAGTATATACACTTGCTAACTTTAGTTCTACATACTATAGGTAGCATATTCTACTATTTTCTAGAGGTGGCTCCCTATCCCAGAGGATCTGAATTGTCCATGTCATAGCGTAATGTACCCCGTCTTCTTTTAATCTTTCGTATATCCGATCCGGAAGGTGATAAATATGTGTTAGGCATCAGACTTCCTCTTATCATTATTGGATCGTTGTTTGATTTATTCTCTTCCATTGCTTTGAGAACAAGTATACAAAATGCGTCAACGAGATCGTCATATCTTTCTTTCCCAAAACCAGTCAGTTGGTTAATTAAAACTTTTCCGCCTTTTCTGGGAAATAAAATCTGCCCCAATTTAATTTTCTGTGTAGTTTGAGCTAGGCGACTGCGCTTGTTGGTCGCAGGATGAAATCCCTCTGCTTCAATGCCTTGGTGTTGCATTTCTTGAATAAATGCCTGTTGGTATCCAATATCTTCCACCCACAGTTTTACTTCGTAATTTTGCTCCCAGTCTCTATAAATACCCTTGGCTAATTCTATGCCAGTTGGAAAGTCCATTTTCCGATTTATTAAGTCGGGCAATATGTAGATGGTCATATCTTCTTTCTCCTTGTTGCATACTAGACCAGTTATAATGGCTGTTTTGTCAGCAGAACTTTTTTCTGATACCGCCAAGTCTATGGCAATTGCCACATAATCAATCTCGCTGGGTATGGGTAAGCTATCCCAATATTGAATCCATTCTGGTTTTACCACTCTTTCCTCGTCAGAAATAATTTTGAGTAAATATTCTCTAGACCAGTTGATATCATTGGCCACCATTCGCATTTCTTTATCAATGTCCTTTTGAGTGGGATATTTACCAGGCCACAAACATTTTCCATCGTGATCTAACAGGGGATAGGATTTAAAGATTCCATCAGATTTGCCTTCTATAATCTCTTTTCTCAAACGCATAATCAACGAATCTTCGTGTAACAAATTACCAATTACAACTACCTTGGTACCCTTATCTCCAGCTGGGACTAAATCACCTTTAAACCAATTATATGTTTTGTCTCGAGCAACTTGATTTTGAGTTGAACCCAAATCTTCAACATCGTCACAAATAATTAAATCAGGACGATACTTACCATGTCTAATACCTCGAATGCCTTCTTCCACGGAAACAACTGTAATGCGAGCACCGTAGCGAGTTAACTCCAAAGTTCCACCACCCCATTTGTTACTTTCGCCTTTGAATGGTCCCAGATCTTGCTTCAACAATTTATTTTCTTCTAATTCCTTCTTTAAGTTATCGAAGATGCGTTTTACCATATCATGAGTTCGGCTGGTAATAACCACGTGCTTTTTCTGTTGCACTCCCATGATCGCCCACAGAGGATAAGATAAGCTCATAATGGTTGATTTACCAGATCCTCTAAATGCACAAATGACAGCAGAAGTTATCTTTTCATCTTGGGTAATATCAAACATTTCTTTGTGCAAAGGAGCTGTTTCATATTCCACATAGTGAGCCAGGTATATGTTGAAGAAATAATAGTGGCTTTCCTTGGTGAGTAACGTTCTTAACGGTTTGCTGTTAATGGACTTATTTATTATTTGTGTTTCCTCTTGATTTAACATTTTCGCTTCCTTTTAACTTAGTTTTATATACGCCTGCCAATGATAGGGCTTTCTTTATTAATGCTCGTTGAGCTGAAGTCAGGGGACTCTCTTTATGTTCAACTTCAGCCATGATTCGGAGTTTATCGGCGTAGGTCTGGTGGTGATTCTTCAACCAGAATTGGATAGCTGTCATATTTTGGTTTTTAATAGCTGTCAAAAGTTGAGACTCTGCCATATCATTAATTAGTTCAAATCCATCAGCCAGAGCTTTGTCTGCTTGTTTGGCAAAAGTTTTGCTAGTCGTTTTCCATCTATAGAATGTGGCTCGACTAACACCAACTTTCTGACAAGCTGTTTGGACAATGGGGGTGCGACGCAAAATTTCTAGCAGTTCTTGCTTTTGATTCATCGTCTTCATTTTACTTTCACTCCCTTCTGTCCAGTCAGGAGTTCCCATCTATTCCGGATAACACAAGCGTAAACAGGGGATTTTTCCGAGATGTAGCATTTTCTTCTCATCTTTTCACAAGTAATCAAAGTACTTCCACTGCCACCGAATGGTTCAATTACCCAGTCACCCCTTTTGGTTAGTACCTTTATATAAGGAATTAGAATTTCCAGGGGTTTAACTCCAAAGATGATCGCCTGACCAGAGCTCTTTTCGTCGGCCACATTGAACTTAATGAAGTCGGTCGGCTGATACTTCTTTCCTTTCTCATATCCTTCCCAATTGGGTTTACCTTGAATGGCAAAGAGAGCCGTTTCGTATTCGTTCTGAAGTAATTCATCTTCCGGTTCTAAGTTTTTTTTCGGAGTACCACCTTGACCGACCATAGCGATATCGTGTTTAGAGAAAAACTTGTACTTTGCTGCAAATCCTTGATTGCGATTCGGAGTATGCCAGACAATCATATTTTTTACCTTCCAATGTTTTTCCATCTCGCCCCAAATGATTGGAATGTTCTTCCAGTTTTCGTAACATAGGATCGAGAAGTCAGGAGAAGCGACTTTAGCAATATTAGTCATCCATAATTCAGTAAAATTATCTGGTAACTCATCTGTCTCTAAATATTTTCTATCTCTTTTATAGCCAAAACCCTCGGTTGCTTTGCCGTACTTCTTTTTACCTTTGAGATAATTCAATATATAAGGGGGGTCAGTCAAACAGAGTACTGGTGGGGCTTCACATACCAACTTCGTGATATGCGATTCTTCCGTGGAGTCTCCGCAAGTGAGATAATGATCACCCAATTTCCATATATCACCTTTTTGGATATCAATCTCTTTGATATTGAGCTTGTCTAATTCTTTTTGGAGATCGAACATTTCGGGGGTTTCATCAATCTCGAAAATTTGGTCTAGGTCTTCGCTGTCAAACCCAATGTCAGCTAGGAATGACTCATCGAAGTCAGCTAATAGTTTAAAATCGAATTCGCCCAGGTTTTTGTTAAGTCGAATATTCAACTCTTTTTCCTTCTCGATGTCAGGGATATTGAGAAAAACTACTGGCACAGTTGTGTGTCCTAAATCCTTGGCAATTTTCAAGCGGAAATGGCCACCTATAACAATGTTTTCTCTGTCAGGTGCGTTATTTACTAATATCGGGTCTACCATCCCAAACTTACGTATACTTTCAGTCAATTGAGCAATAGCATCCTCATTCCAGCGACGAGGATTATAGGTGGAAGGTTTTAGATCCTTCACAGAAACTTCGGTGATTTTGAGTTTTAATTTTTCCATTTCTTTTCCTTTCTCTATTTAATTAATATTGGTTTCAATTCTAATGTGGGCAAGTATCGGGCATCCAGTATATTTTTATCCATAGCATTTGTTTAAAAAATATAACTGACCTAATTGTAATTTTTAAAGAACCCCAAGATGGGAGTTCCTCAATGTTCCAGCCCTGTAATCTGATATTAGTTAGGTTCTTCCGGATCTTGCCATTTGATGCCGAAGGCTTGAAGTAGGGTTTTTGCTTCTTTTGGTGACATCGTTATTTGATCCACAATCTGCATTGTATGTTTAGTGCAAATGGGTACAAAATAATGTTTGAATACCTTCCAATGCTTCATCTTTCGGAAAGCCTCATTGATTGGAACTTCTGTAGCTATAGGCACAGCACCCGATATGTCACTCTTGCTCACTCTTTCTCCAGGACGCCGATCCAACAAATAGCCCATCAAGCTATCGGGCAAAAACTCGTAGTGAAACTTTTGGATCTGCACGTCGACCTCTAGCTCGTCAATCACTAGAAAAAGTCTTTGATCTCTTTTTACCAATCTGACGGTTACAGGTTTACCATCCGCCGCTTCTTCAATGGAGCGGTAGATGATAACAGCAGGATGATTCGGCTTAAAACTGATCTCCTTAATATTACCTCGCTGTAACCATGGGATCATCTCCAGAAACTTTTTGATTTCGATTTCTATGTTAGATTTTACCGGTACTCTCATATTGACCTCCTGAAATTAACTAATATATATTATTAAAAACCCGAGAACTAACGAGCCAGTCGTAACCTGGCTTCCGCTTTCTCTCGGGGACTCCCCGAACGGCGCAACTTGTCAGTTGCTTATTAACCTAATTGTGTTTGTCTATATTAATTTTAATACATAAAGAATAAAGATGTCAAATAAAGTAGCTCCCAGAGCTATTATACTTTGTTATAGTTTATTACAGTTTGGTTAACCTTAGATACTGTAACGATATAATCTTTGCAAAGAAGCTTGTGCAGAACACAGTTTATGATAGTATGTAGATATACTCATATAATTTACTAATTTCGGATGAAAAAAGAAAAAATTACCAAAAGACAGTTAGATTTACTTCACGTGATCAAAAAACTAACTGAGCAAAATAAAGTCCCCCCTACTATTGCTGAACTTAAATATGCTTTGGGTGTTAGTTCTGATCAGTCGGTTTATCAATTACTTCACAGATTATCATTAGCGGGGTTAATTACTAGGGAGCGTGGCAAAAAACGAAGCATACGCTTGGTTGATAGCAACCCGAATACTACAGCACTAATTCCAGAAAGCAATTTCACGGCTTTATCTAGTAAGACCATGAATCTAACACATAAAAAAATCTATAATAAATTATATGAGCTAGATCCACAACTTGGCAAGATTTACCAAGGTGCAATTTTTACGATGTCACAGAAAGAGTATCATGCAGACTGGATGGCTCAATCTGCGAATTCATTAAGACATATATTTGGCATTTTAACTCGAAGATTAGACATACCTAGTGATGGTAACGAAAACAATGATCTCAAAGAGGAACAAAATAGTGGAGCAAAGAAGATAGCTCAAGTATTTGATCACTATGGCCAGATTACCGAAATAGAAATATTACTCTGGGCCTCTTGGAATAAATTAAATGCATATTTTACCAAGGTTGCTCATTATAATAGCGGTTATCAGTCGAGAAAGGCTCAAGATGAATTTTTACAAAAAGTTGAAGAACTTAATGATTTGCTCATCCGGTATGTATTATCTGGCCAATCTGAAATATATGATCAGTTGGATAAAATAATAAGTAACGAACCAGATCTAGTTACTTCTAATGAGCTAAGAAAATACTTACGGAATACAGCCGCCTATATCTATTTTTTTAGAAACATTGATTCGCGCTGGTTTGACTATTTACGATTGAATAAACAGTTAATTCCAAAAATCCCAGTCGGTGAATATTTAGTACGCATCGCATCCGACATTCCTAAGAAAGTCATTGATTTGATTAAATGCTACAACGATGAATATAATCTCAAAGATAAGGATAAATTTATTAGAAGGTTTTTTGTGATGGCTGTTAATAATATGCCATACAGTTTTGGGATGCAGATGGTTGGCATTATAGG
>SDBS01000050.1_pt1 | contig 82885 bp, 70 predicted proteins | sample 2277091 | NCBI WGS metagenome assembly SDBS01 (sample SAMN10404972, study PRJNA504765) | marine sediment metagenome | isolation source: marine sediment core GS10_PC15, 163 cmbsf | place: Arctic Ocean: Southern Knipovich Ridge | collected 2010
GATTCGAATTATATTTATGACTTAAGAGGTGCGCGAATTTTAGGCAAATATAGTTTACTCGACAAAATGCAACAACTTGCAAACTATGATGCTTTTGATTTAAGACAACAACTTAATGGGATAAATCATGAAAAAGTAAATAAAATTATAATTGTGACTCATGTGCCTCCATTTGCTGAAGCAGCAATAAATGCCGATGGTGTTTCTGACCCAGCCTATTTACCATATTTTGCTAGCAAAGCCTTAGGTGATGTGATTTCAGAAGCAGCACAACAACATCCAGAGCATGAGTTTTTGGCACTGTGTGGCCATACACATTTTTCATGCACGATTAACCCGAAAGAAAATTTAACAGTTACAACAGGACATGCTAAATATTCAGCACCTGAGATTCAAAATCTCGAGCTTGCCAAATGAAAAAATAGGATGAAGAATTATGGAAAACTCGCTAACTATTTCTCTAAGTAAACCTGAAGTTATGCAGATCATCGAGTGTCTTGACAATGAAATGGCTCGATGGAATGAAATTGTTAAAAACACACAAAATGAACATGTTAAGTTCGATTATGATAATGACATTATTGCTCTTGAAAAACTGATTAAAAGATTTAAAATTAAAGCGCAAAATATTTATGGTGATAATATTGTAGAATTAGCTCATTGGACTCGCGGGGTTAGTTTATAAAACATCAATCCTCTAGCTGATCTACAAAAGCAAGTAATAATTGCTTCATGCAATCCTTACTGCAACAACTAACGTCTGAATTTTCCCGAGCAATAGTTAAACCACCAGTCTTATTCTCATCATCAAAATTATTATAAAGGTCAAGAGTATTATCACCAGTATTGAAAATAACTCGGCCTTCTGATAATGAATGGCCACAAATTGGACATTTATGATCCCTGGGAAATATTGCATCGGCTATCGGGAAAGTAATATTCGTCATGATTTTATCTCTATTTTTATTGTATTGTTGTATTAGTTTCTCATTTGCGGCTTTTAGTGTGCCTTCGACGTCGCAGCTACTCGAATCGTATTGCTGTAATAATTCAAAACCATCAAGATTACATTCTTTTATAGCATACATCTTAGCTGTCATACCATTTGCTGCTTTAATATCAACTTTAGCTCCGTTATCAAGTAAAGATTGTATAACATCCACATGATCGTGATCAGCAGCTGCCATCAGCGCTGTGATGCCATGCCTATCCTGCGAATTGATATCAACACCGTGCTCAAGCAAAAACTTAATTAGTTCTAATTTTGGCTTATAGGATCGAATTGCAGCCAATAATAATATATTGTTAATTAATGGGTTAACATCAATTCCTTCTGTAAACAAAAACTTCAATAATTCCAATAAATCTGTATGCCAAAAATGACTTGTAAAGCATTCTCGATGTTCTGGTGTTAGTTGCTTCTCTGCAATATCAGCTTTGAGCATTGCTCGCATAAGGTTGAATTTGGCTTTCTCAATTGTCTTACATAACGGCAAGCACCCGTTTTCTCTGGGAGTTTCGTTTACTTCAAGTCCTTGCTCTATCAGCCAAGTGGCCAACTCATCATACTCTTCTCTAAGAGCAATCTCCAAAGCAGTTTCGCCATCATCTGTTAGTTGATGAATATCTGCTCCATATTGATGCAATAATTGCACAATTTTAAGATTACCTATAGAAACAGCCTTAGAAAACATAGTTTCTTCATCATGCTCTTCGACATAACTAATTGTAGCGCCTTGTTGTAACAGCAACTCCACCATCTCAGGCTGCTCATACTTGATAGCCAGTGACAATGCAGAATTATATTTATTGTGTACATTAACTTCAATGCCCTTAGCTATTAAATAACTCGCCATTTCTAGTTGTTCAGCCTCGATAGCATCCATTAGTAATGTGTCATCATAGAAATCACGCTGATTAATATCTGCATCTTGCTTTAACAATTCAGCAGCACGTTCAATCTGTCCTTTTCTAACGGCATATCGTAACGCATCATTTAAGTTAAAATATTTTTTATACTTTTTCATATCATTAGCTTCATAATATTATGTTATTTTAAAACATCAGGGCCTATATATTTTAATGGCACAAATGCATCCCAACAACTCTCTTGCTCATCTGCAAAATGTTTAAGTGACTCAATACGTCTTCCACCTAACTTCTCTCTAATATACCAAAACACTTGATTGTGTTCATCCCATTGTGCGATATTTGTATTGCGACAAAGCCCAAGATAATAGCCTTCGTCCACCAAATCTGTTTTTTTTAATACCCCAGCATCATAATACTTCTCAAGATCACATTCACGTGGAATTGGGTATTTCAAGTCATGATCTACCATATATTGCAATAACTTCAGATTAAGTTCGCCTTTTTTGTGCCTTTTGACAAAATGCTTCATGAACTCTAAATATGCTTTCTGAACATCCATGATAATTAAAACCTTAATTCTTTAATGGGAGTCTTGGCAAAATGCTTTGTTAAAAATTCATTTGGTTCGAATGGTTCTGCTAACTGAGTATAAAGAATATTTGGCTCTTTCAAGAGATTTTTTTGCACCATGCGACTTAACAAATAACACACAAATTTGGCAAATGATTTTAAGGTAAGATTGCCCAAACCTAGCTGTATCGCAAGCTCACATAAGGCTTGTACTTGGTCTTTAGTAAAATCTAATTCGTCATCGTTATGTTTTTCAAGAATAATTTTTTCCTTATGATTGTTTTTACATTTAAGCATCAATTCACTTTCTGCATAACTCCAGTTAAACATGTACATATATTCAAGCCGATATTTATTAGTGTTTCCCAGTTCTATAATTTCTATTTCAACCTTATCATCTGCATTACCACCTGAACAATCTAAAGCAAAATCCAAAACCTTAATAGTATCTAACAATGATAATACCTCGGAATATTGCTTGAGATCAGAATCAGCTGTCACTAATTTTTTAATCGCCATTGCAACATCTGCTGGAGTGTCGTTATCCACACATTCGTCTTCTAACATTACTTTTCTTTTTAACAATGGCAGCAGAAGATCTATATTATGCGCACTATAAGCCTGCATTATTATAGTCTCACCTCCAGCATCGCACTTAAATGTATCAGCTCCTGAATCAAGCAGGAATTGCACCAACTCAAGATTTCCTGATTTAACCGCTCTATTTAATGGCCGCGGACGTTCCCACTCATCAAACTTACCTTTATTGTCAATATCGGCGCCAAGCTCTAGCATTGTTCGAGCCAATTCAAGCTCACCTTTTTCACAAATTAATGACAGCGTTGAATTATCACTTAAATCACACTCGTTGATATCTTCTCCTTGTGCAACCAATTCTTGCAATTTTGTTTGAGTTAGTGAATCAGACATTATCGCCAATAATATTTTGTTGGTAATAATTTCATTAACATTAATCGTTAAATCACTAATTAATGATCTTAGCTGATTGTCGGCTTTAAATCTAATCCTAGGAACTTCTGAAGTCACTATTTTATTCTCAGATGATTCCATATCCTCAAACTCTGGTTGATAGTAGGTAGAAAAGCGGCCAAAACCTTGCCATTTAATCATTTCTTCTTGTTGTAATACTTCTAACATCAAGTTGAAAAAGTCAGAAATCACTTCTGGAGTAATTTTTTTTATGCCAGTTTCCTGAATTATAGCATCTGTTATTTCTTGAGCGGGAAAAGGTATTTTGCCAAAGTCAGGTCTAAAGATAACAACATTTTCTGCGGATATTGTTAATGTCTCACCTGTTAGAGGATTTTGACCAAACGACTCGGGGCGCACTCTAAGCATAAGCCTACCTAAATGCGGCATTTCAACTCCCCCCTTCGATATTACTTCATCGATAAGACAGTCAAAAATACCGTCCATTATTTTGGTGCTTTCTTCCTCATTTAACCCTAATGATTGGGCAATTTTGCGTTCTGTAAAACGTTTTACAAATTCCACTTTATTCATATTAATTCACCCATTTAATTTATGATAGAAATATTATAACAAAAGTTAACAAGATATTAAATATATGGTACTGTCCTGAATTAAGAATAATGATTCTGGAAAGAAACAATGAAATTTACCTGGATAACTGACATACATTTGAACTTTCTTGAGCGTGAACAACGCCTTGAATTTTATTCAAGCATTGCTTCAGATAATAAAGACATTGTCCTAATTAGTGGTGATATTGCCGAAGCTCCAAAAGTGAAGTATTACTTAGCGGAAATGGCATTGGCTATCGAAAAGCCAATTTATTTTGTGCTAGGAAATCACGATTATTACCGCAGTCACGTTGAAGATACTCGTAAAGCTATTATTGAACTTACATCCGATCAACCTTTGCTCCACTGGCTGCGTGAAAAAGTTTATTACTTCGATGATACTGCTCTTGTGGGTGTTGATGGCTGGGCTGATGGCCGTTATGGTGATTTTCAATACAGCCAAGTAGCGGGGTCAGGTACCGACAACGACAACGGATAAGCATTTTATTATTTGATCTTCCTCTTTCCAATAGACAATACCATATTCTCCATCTTTAGTTTATTTGTTTTTAGTGAAACCCGCCTCACAAAATGCATTCATGCATCAGGATATTCTATTCTTAAAACTCTTACAGAAATTCGCTGATGCGTTGTCGTTGTCGGTACCTGACCCCACATTTTGTGTTAGCGGCTGTTAAGTACGAAGGCCTCGCTCTCGGATATGCAAGCCCAGAACTTCAAAACGATAAAGATGTTGTTTTGGCAGCCTTCAAACAATCCAAAGAGGCATTTCGTTATATTGGTGAAGAACTGCAAAAAGATGAAAAGTTTATTGCTGAACTGATTGCTTTACTATAATGGCCGAAAAAACGAGTTAGTGTTTCAATAATATTCTCACCTGTTGATCTGCCAACCTAATTGGTTCAGGTATACGATATTTAGGTGAAAGTTCTAACACATAATCAATGGCTGCTTGTAATGAAATCTTATGACCTACTGATACAAATATTGGCTTTATCTTATTTTGAGTTCTAAGTACTACACCAATTACATCATCTGCATCAATAAGTTTTGAAAAACTGCCTCGAGTATCACCTGGCTCTTGATAGCTACCAAGTAGCCAATTTTTGGCGCAACCAATTGTCGGAATATCATACAATATGCCAATATGACAAGCTAAACCAAATCGCCGAGGATGCGCAACGCCATTGCCATCACAGATAATTAAGTCTGGCTTAATTGTTAGGTTTTTAAATACTTCGATGATAGCGGGAGCTTCACGAAAAGAAAGCAACCCTGGAATATATGGAAACGTAACTTCAGTATGGCTCGTTGCTATTTCAACTACTTTTAGATCTGATAAATTTAAAACAGTGGCTGCGGCATAACAATAATTATCATTTTTATCATATGCTACATCAACGCCTACAACTGTATTAATATTACCGAATTGGTTTTCTGCATAAACACGCTTAGCTAATTTTAATTGCAATGCAATTGCTTCATCTTTGCTTAGATTCCAATTATGGTTATAAACTGGATCCATCATCTTTTCCTTCATAACAAGAATTCCATAAATTAAAACCTATCATTACCCTGTTTCCATTCCAAATATAACGAATCATTTTTCTGATTTCTACCCAAAATAAATAAATTATTTCCCATAGATGGGCCACGTCCACCGCCCGATGTTATATCTAGATAGCGCCATAATAGAATACTATCATGGCCATCTCCCATTAAATCGCCCCGAGCAACCACAATAAACCCGAGCACCTCTAAACCTGGGAAATAAATTTCAATGCCATTGTATGTATTATCATTACTATATACTGGAAACATCCTGTCTTCGGTAATCTTGACAAGCGGTGATTGCTTTGGTGCATATTTGTTGTATACCTGCAACAGTTCTTTATCGCTCAAGTTTTCATTATTTGCTTCGCGCTTATTTATTTCTGTAGTAATAGCAGCAATTGCTTCATCACTCAATATTTCTTTAGGAAAATCAGTTAATTTATATTTAATCTCATCGATAAATCTTAATTTAACCTTATCGCTCATTGGTTTGGCTGGATACATCTCCATTGCATCTTGTAAATTAACACCTTGTTTACTTAATGTCTCAATGTATTTTAGAGTAAAGTCCGGAACTATATCCACAGGGAGGTATTTTAGGTTTGCAGCATTAAGTTTAAAGTCGCTTAATGCGCTGAATTTCGCGATTTTCATTTTCTGCATTAAATTTAAAATCTTGCATAGATGCAGCATATCTGGGAATGGCGGCGACCCTGTATATGCATCATTATAGAATTGATCAGTTATTTTGTAGCCTTTGTGCCAATAATCCCAAAGCTCTTGGCAATTATGCGCACTAACGTATTGTTTAGAACCTTGCTTAGATAGCTGCATTGGATCGCCAAAATAATCTTGTGAATGCTCTAAGCTACACAACACTTTGTGATAATCTGCATTAGTACTAATTGTTGTTGGAATTTTATTATTACTGCTATCTCCATAATTAAAAACAAATGGATTAAGCCAAATATAATTCACATTTGTCGAAGTTGCCTTCGACTGTTCACCAAAAGCATGCGTAATGCAAAACATGCCTAATATAACGTAAAGTACTACTGCAATAATTTTCTTAACTGCATGCATCAATATTTGCCTCCATTGGGCCATCTAATGGCCCTCCTTTATGCTTATTCATAATTTGAAATCTGGCCCGATATATTTTAATGGCACAAACGCATCCCAGCAAGTTCCTTGCTCATCTTCAAGATGTTTAATCGTATCAAGACGTTGGCCGCCACATTTCCATCTTATATATATAAACACCTGATTGTGCGCATCCCATTGTGCCACAGTAGTATTGCGACAAAGCCCAATATAATAGCCTTCATTAATTAAATCCGACTTTCTTATTACACCAGCAGCATAATATTTCTCGAGATCACATTCACTTGGTGTTGGATATTTTAAGTCATGATCTACCATATATTGCAATAACTTAAGATTAAGTTCGCCTTTCTTGTGTCTTTTGACAAAATGCTTCATAAACTCTAAATATGCTTTCTGAACATCCATGATAATTAAAAACTTAATTCTTTTTATTTTACCTATTGTACATAATTTAGTATGCATCATAACAAAAATTCAATTAATATTGAAGATATGATACTGTGCAAAATCAACAATCGTGAAGAGGTTTATTACTTTGATGATATAGCTCTTGTTGGTATTGACGGCTGGGCAGATGGTCGCTATGGTGATTTTCAATATAGCCATGTCGAGCTTAATGATTCGAATTATATTTATGACTTAAGAGGTGCGCGAATTTTAGGCAAATATAGTTTACTCGACAAAATGCAACAACTTGCAAACTATGATGCCTTCGATTTAAGGCAACAACTTAATGGGATAAATTATGAAAAAGTAAATAAAATTATAATTGTGACTCATGTGCCTCCATTTGCTGAAGCAGCAATAAATGCCGATGGTGTTTCTGATCCTGACTATTTGCCATATTTTGCCAGCAAAGCCTTAGGTGATGTGATTTCAGAAGCAGCTCAACAACATCCAGATCATGAGTTCATAGCGCTGTGTGGCCATACACATTTTGCCAATGTCATTCACCCGGAAGAAAACCTGACAGTTGCCACAGGTCACGCAAAATACTCAGCACCGGAAATTCAAAAGCTAGATTTTATAAATCAAGATCTTTAGTTGGAGTTATTGCAATTATACCTTGCATATTTATAACCTTTGTTAATACCTTATAACTCGCATCAATAAATTATTTTTTGTGGCAATCTTTAGCATATGGGCTGTACCTTTAGATTTGCCATTCCAGAAACAAACACATGCATCTGCATATTTCGCCATTTCATTATTCCGAATCATACCAGCAGATTTTTCATATTTATCCCATTGCGCAGGAAATTCTTTAATAGGATAACCATTTTCTTTGGCATATTTTTCACCAAGCCTATCCGCTCCTTGTGCTTTACCACTAACTATTTGAATATCAGTTTTATCTTGCAATAAAGTATCAAGCTTTGCTTGCAACAACTCATAATTCTTGAAATCTCTACTCCCTGCTATGATGACTTTAAACATACATGATGCCTAGATTGAAAATGATAGTCGAGAAAATTTTAGCTTACACCACCACGAAAATAACGTGCCAGCTCTTCTTTGTAAACAGTCATATCTCTTGGCACATCCACACCAAAACCCGCCCTATAAGACCCATTTTCATCAACATTGATAATAAGATACACCTTAATATTACTGTTTATGTTAATAGTTTCCTGCGGCAAACAAGCAAAGGTGAATTTATTCTCTTTATTCTTTGTTATAGTGCTAACTTCTTTATTTTGATGAGTAACCGATAAATCAATTTGGTTTGGGCAAGTAATTTCTATATAAGCTTCCTTGTCTTCTATAGACAAAAGTACTAATTTAATATCCGCAATAATAATTGCTTCGCCAGGTGAACGAACGAATTTCAACATCTAATTAAACCCCCGCTTAAATAAGGAATATTAGTGTAACATACGCACTAAGGCAAAGCTATGTTTAATGCTGTATATGTCAAACCAAAATTAACAATATAAAAAACAATATGTATAATGGATTGATGGCAAAACAAAATACCAATTCTAAATTTCATGAGAAGTTGAAAAAACTTCTTGAAACCATAAAAGGTTGTATAGACCCCAACGCAAATGATGGTGATACGAGCATATTAATTAAACAATTTATGGATGAGCAGTTCCAACTTTGTCATGACTATTTTCAGTATCATCTTGATGAAGCCAAAGCTATAGCATTAGAATATCAAACACATCTTGCATACGCCATAGACCTTATCAATTTAAATGGATATTACACTAATAACACTTATTGCGACGATTACTATTTGCACTATGATGCATGTAGCAATATCGAGGCTTTCAATCTTATGTTTGGCTTCATAGGTCACATCAAAATGGATAATATCCTTAAAGATTTGGGTGATGACTGGTCGCCTATATTCCAAGTACAACAAGCAAATGCAGCAGCATCTAATGAAATTATTGCTAAAGATTCAGATCCTGTGTTTACCGAAAAACTGATAAATCTCTTGGACTCAATAAAAACATGGAGCATAAATGTCTGCGAACGCAATCTTGAAGAAAAGACTGAAAAATTTATGGACGACCTTTGGTCACTCTATCTCGATTATTTTCAATATCATCTTGAGGAAGTACGAATTGCTTTAGTAAATCATCAAAAATTACTATCCAAAAATATAGAAATTCTTAATGATATGTATGTCGATAGTCAATTCGATTACGTAGAAAGAACAACAAGCAACGAATATCTAGACCCTCCGTGGGTGGAAGCCTGTAAAATCAGATCCAGAATAGAAGCATTCAATGATATGTTTGGCTTTTTAGGTACATTAAATAATGAAGGCTTTGCATGCTGGCTTGTTGAATATCAAGGAGAAGCATCCTTTGTAGATGAAATCTGCGATGCACCAAAAAAACATTGGTGGTGGACTAATATAAAGCGCGCCCAGGATGACTTTATTCGCGCTCTATGGGAAGATAATCATTCCACTGAAGGTGAGAATAATTCTTCCATTGAAAACAATGGTGAAATCATATTTTTGGATCAGTTTAGAAAAAAACATTAATAAAACAGAAAAAGGATAAACAATATGCCACAAATATACATGATAGCTGGTTCTAATGGCGCAGGAAAAACAACTTCTGCTATGGGATTATTGCCAAGCATTCTCCAATGCGAGGAATATGTAAATGCCGATTTAGTCGCTGCTGGATTAGCGCCATTTAATCCCGACAAAATGGCTTTAGCTGCCGGACGCTTAATGTTGGAACGCCTACAAAAATTAGCTAAGCGAAAATGTGATTTTGCTTTCGAAACAACTGGCGCCACACGAAGCTTTGCTCCATTTTTATCTACTTGCCAGCAACAAGGATATACTATTAATTTGATATATTTACAACTCGAAATTGTTGAGTTAACTATAGCTCGTGTAGCTTTTCGCGTAGCAAATGGTGGCCACAATATTCCGGAAGATGTTATAAAAAGACGTTATCACAAAAGCAAACTTAATCTGACTGAGCTTTACCAGCCAATAGCTAACAATTGGGTTATATATGATAATTCTGCCGAATTGCCCCAGCAAATAGCACAAGATTGCGACAATGAGTTATGCAAAAAAATAGATTTGGGTGTGCATCGTGGTGTAGCAAAAGCTTTAGCTCAACATGGAAAATTAGCAAAAAAAATTGTTGTCTTTGTTGATGGGAAATTGCAAAATATTTCAGCTAAACAATTTATGCTTACTTAATTACCGCTGGAGCATAATGATATTTGATTATAAATACATTCCAGTCATTAATTCTCCCCGAAAATCGGCTGTTGTAAAGTGGACTAAACATAGAAACATAAGAGTCTACGACGATGACATTCTTGGTATTGGACCTCATGCGGATCATCTCCCCTATTATTTAAATAAATTATGTAACCCAAAACAAAGGATTATAATTAACGAGCAATTATCTAGCACACTCAACAACGGCATAACCAAACTTGACAAACATACATTAGAACAGATACCACCACTACTTCCCAATAGCAAGTACTTTGTTATTTTGTCTGAAATAACTCCGCGGCTTTGTCACCCTGGCGACAGAAATGACATTTTCTCATCCGGCAAGAAATATTTCACCTGCAACAACGATCCCAAAACTGATTACTACCACTTACGGACTGCCAAGCAACTCCATCATGATCTCGATACATTATGCATCGAACTGATGGTGCCACTTTTTGATTTTAGGCAACTTGACCCTGAGCGAATCAAATATTACCAAAAATGTATTGAAGCCGGTGAAAAACCAACAATACTGGCTCTTAGTAAATTTGATACACTGTTCCCGGAAGATGATGAGATAGATGACCCAGATATAATGTCTGTGCACTTTATTACTAACTGCATTATTGATGGTCATCATAAAACCTATGCTGCAGCACTTGCGAACAGGCCTGTTACATTATTAGCTCTATACGAAAAAGGTGTTGATGGCTTTTTAGAAATGGTAACAGATTTTATGCAGTAATATTTTTAATAATGCCAATACCTCATAACCTCACTTGTTTGCTTTCACACTAATGAACTTACCTTTGATTTATTACAATAAACTACGTATATTTATATCAACGTGCTCAAAATAAACATTTGTGGTATTGGAGAAAATCATGTCGAATAAACGCTTTAAAGAAAGCATAGAACAAAGAAATAATAAAGAAGTTGTGTTAGCAGCTGTTACCAGACATGGCTATGCGCTAAAATATGCAAGCTTAAAACTACAAAATGATAAAGAGGTTGTGTTAGCGGCCGTTCATCAAGATAGTGCTTCTCTCCAATATGCCAGCTCAAAACTACAAAACGATAAAGAGATTGTATTAGCTGCTGTGAAGCAATATGGGTATGCTCTTGCATACGCCAGCCCAGAACTACAAAACGACAAAGAGGTTGTGTTAGCGGCCGTTCATCAAGATGGTGCTTCTCTCCAATATGCCAGCCCAGAATTAAAAAATGACCATGAGGTTGTCTTAGCTGCTGTTAAAAATGATAGTTATGCCCTAACATTCGCCAGCCCAGAATTAAAAAATGACAAAGAGTTGCTTCTAACTATTGTTAAGAACGATGGCAAAGTCCTAGAATATGCCAGCCCAGAACTTCGAAACGACAAAGAGATTGTCTTGGCTGCAGTCAAAAATAATGGCCGGGCAATTATTTATGCTGACCAAAAATTCAGAAATGATAGAAAGCTAGCATTAGCTGCTGTTAATAACACTGGACTGGCCCTTGAAGGCTTCAGTAATGAATTGAGAAATGACAATGAAATCGTATTAGCAGCCGTGAAAAACAATTGTAATAGCATTATTTATGCTGGCTACAAACCAAAAAATGATAAGAACATCGTCCTAACTGCAGTTAAGAACTTTGGCATGGTGTTAAATTATGCTAGCCAAGAATTACAAAATGATCCTGAGGTTGTTTTAGCAGCGATTAAACAAGACCCAAAAGCTATAGAATTTGCAAGCGAAGAGTTAAAAAAGAACAAAAAATTTAAAACTAAACTAAAGATGGCCATACACGGTTATGATTTCATCAAGCATCAAGACTGCTGAGTAACGATAAGATGATTGAGTTAACAAATAAATGATACTGTGCGTCAAAACCCAGAAGACAGTGACTCTTCTCTATTGCATATACATGCATTTCATGGAGATACTGCCAAATTAACCTCAAAATATACGCTTCATCCAGAATTAATAAAGCAAAAAGACAAGTTGGGTTACACGCCAGCTCATTATGCAGCGCAAGAATGTCACTTTGATACATTCAAGTTTATTATTAAATCAGATCCTCATGTGTTATATGAAACAGGAGTGAATGGTAGTACGCCTGCTCATGTTGCTGCAATGTCCGGCTGCATTGAAATTTTGAAATTCATTTTGTCTCAAGCTAAAGATCTAGCTAACAAAACAAATATTTTAAGAAAGTCACCTTTTCATATTGCCGTAGAAAACGCTCAGAAAGAAATACTGATATTTCTAATCGAGAAGTATCCTGAATTCATAGAAGATAATGAAAAATTACAACAAGAACTGTTTTTAACTGCAGTAAAATCTGGTCACTTAGAAATTCTAAAAACCATTATCGGCTACTATATAATATTAACTGAGAAAATGCCGAAACTTGTGTTTGAAGCCGTATATAATGGTCATATTGATATTTTGCAATATTTCATTAATGCTTACCCCAATTTAATAAATAGCGAAAACTCAGATGGTATGACATTAGCTCATGCCGCTGCCGAAAAAGGTAATCTAGCCATATTTAAATATCTAATATCAATCAATCCAAAATTATTAACGATGCGCGATCGCCAGCGCGAAACAACTGCACATTATGCTTGTAACGATAGACATTGTATAAATAAAATTGGTAAGTTAGAAATAATAGAATTCATATTGCAAAAAGCACCTGAGATATTTCCCCAAAAAAATAATTATGATTACACTGCCATAAACACTTTGGCTTACAATAGATGGTATGATTCTATAGATGTTGTTAAGAGATATCTTCCCAAATTAACTGTAGAGCAAATATATTCAAGGAAAGATTTTTCAGAGTCAATTCAATGCGAAAAATGCAACAAAATTATAGATTACAAAATGTATAGCGGCATGAGTAATGCCTACCCTCATTTTTATTGCAACAAATGTTCTAATATTTATATATTGGAGAGCTACCGATATAAGCTTTACGGCAAAAAAGATGATAAGAGACTTGCGGAAATTTTAGAAGAAATTAAAGCAATTTTGCCAGCATGTGAATGTGGTGGCCACTTCCAACCTGGAGCCAATCCTAAATGCCCCTATTGTAATTTTGAGCTTACGCATCAAGATAATGAAATTCAGAGACTACAAGATCCTTGTGCAATTGTTATAAGAGGATTCAAAATGTACTATGGCTAGCATCATAAGGGCCATGGTATAGAAGATGGCTAAGTTATTATAAGACCTCTGCATAACTATCTTTTGTTCATTTTTTGTCATTCCGCGACTTGATCGCGGGATCCAGAAAGCTTGTAAATACTAGATTCCGCGGTCAAGCCGCGGAATGACGGCCAGGTGATAATGACGCAAAATGGCAGTTGTGCAGAGGTCTTATTATGGTATTATTTAAGTCAATGAGAAACAAAAATTTAAATTATTGTCGAGATTGGATTTCTGTCTGCTGGGGTTTTGCTAATATTGCTTACCAAAAAAGATGTTGGTTTCGCTTTGAAGGTCCTGAAGTTAGTTCATATGATGAAGATTATTGCTGCGAGACCTTGTGAAAACAATTCGTAATTTTAACGAAAACTATGACTCTTATATAAAACTTAGTTCAGAAGAAGAACTTTTCAGTTATCCTGAATGGCTCCAGATTGTCAATTTAGCTCAGCAAACTATCAAGGCATTGAAGTACTTTGAAGTAAAACTCAAGAATGCCTAAAATCACAGCCTGTCAGGAATCGCACCAGCCTCAATTAATAACTGACAAATTGTCGCATTACCCAATTCCTCTGCTTATGTCATAACAGAGTGAATCGGTCAGTAACGGGGTCAGACACCGACACCGTATCTTAGACAGTAAATAATGTGTATGATGAATTTATGACAAATAAGAATTCAGATCCAAAATTTCACGAGAAGTTAAAAGAACTTCTGGAATCCATAAAAGGTTGTATAGACCCCAGCGCAAATGATGGTGATACGCGCATATTAATTAAGCAATTTATGGATGAGCAGTTCCAACTTTGTCATGATTATTTTCAGTATCATCTTGATGAGGCCAAAGGTATCGCATTAGGGTATCAAACACAGCTTGCTTATGCCATAGACCTTATCAATCTAGATGGATATTACACTAATAGCACTGACTGCAACGATTACTATTTGAAATATGATGCTTGCAGCAATATCGAAGTTTTCAATCTTATGTTTGGCTTCATAGGGCACATTAAAATGGATGCTTTGCTTGAAGATTTGGGTGATGACTGGTCGCCTGCTTTACAAGTGTCTCAGACAAATGCATCAACATCTGATGCAATTATTGCAAAAAATGCAGATCCGGAGTTTAACGAAAAATTAACAGAATTACTGGACTCAATAAAAACTTGGAGCACAAATGTCAGCGAACGCAATCTTGAAGAAAAAACTGAAAAGTTTATGGATGAGCTTTGGCCACTCTATCTTGATTACTTTCAATACCATCTTGAAGAAGCACGAATTGCTTCAATAAATCATCAAGAATTACTTTCCAACAATATAGAAATCATTAATAAGATGTATGTCGATAGCCAGTTCGACTACGTAGAAAGAACAACCAGCAATGAATATGAAGACCCACCGTGGGTGGAAGCATGTAAAGTCAGATCCAGAATAGAAGCATTCAATGACATGTTCGGCTTTTTAGGTACATTAAATAATGAAGACTTTGTAGAGTGGCTTTTTGACTATAGAGGAAATGCATTTTTAGCAGATGAAATCTGTGATGCGCCAAAAAAGCATTGGTGGTGGATTGCAATAAAGTGGGCCTGGCATGACTTTTCTCGCTCTCTTGGAGAGGATGATTGTTCCACTGAAAATAACGCTGAAAGCGTAATTTTGAATCAGTTTGGAAAAAATATTACTAAAGCATAATATGTAAATGCCGATTTAATCGCTGCCGGCTTAGCACACCATTTGATCCCGACAAAATGGCTATATTATTAACTTAATTTATATTCACGTTATTTTAAATTGTATCATTAAACGCAACTCTCATCACAGTATAACAATTGACTTTCATACAATGCAGCGTTAGCCTTCGGCTAAATATTTACAATTTTGAGAAAAATCCATGATAAAAATTATTAGCAAAGCATACGCTTTAACAGCAGTTAACATAAATGGACGCTGGCTTAATAAAGCCAACCCCGAGCTACAAAACGATAAAGATATTGTTATGGCTGCTGTTAGAAACAACGGCCGGGCACTTAAATACGCAAATCCTGAACTACAAAACAATAAAGAGATCGTATTAACGGCTTTGGCGACCAAATTTAGCATGGGTGTCCTCGAATATGCCAGCCCTGAGCTACAAAACGACAAAGAGGTTGTCTTGGCTGCTGTTAACCAATGGGGAGACGATCTTGAGCATGCAAGCCCGGAACTACAAGACAACAGAGAGATTGTCTTGGCTGCTGTGAATAACAATGGCAATGCTCTCAACTATGCCAGCCATGAATTACAAAAAGATAAAGAGATTGTAATTGCGACTGTTAGTCAAGACGGGTATGCTCTTAGACATTCCTCCGAGGAACTAAAAAGCGACAGAGAAGTTATACTAACCGCAGTTAATAACGATGGCTGGTCCCTCAGTCTTGCTGCCCCAGAACTAAGAAATGACAAAGAGGTTGTCTTGGCTGCTGTTAACAACAAAGGCACTGCACTCGAAGACGCCAGTACAGAACTACAAAACGATAAAGAGATTGGGTTAGCGGCAATTCGTCAAGATGGACGCGCTCTGCAGCATGCCAGTGTAGAACTACAAAACACAAAAGAAGTTGTTTTGATGGCTGTTAGTCAAAATGGCCTCGCACTTGAATACGCCAATCCAAAATTTTGCAATGATAGAACAATTGCTTTAGCTGCTGTTAATAACGATAGCAAAGCTCTCAAATATGCCAGCTCAGAACTACAAAATGACAAGCAATTTGTATTGCAAGCTGTTAGCAAGAATAGTGCGTGTCTAGCTTACGCCAGCACAGAATTAAGGAATGACAAAGAAGTTGTTTTAGCGGCTATTGATAACTGTGGTGATTGCCTTTATTCTGTTAGCCCTGAACTACAAAACGACAAAGATGTTGTCTTAGCTGCTGTCAAGCAAGATGGTTATTTCCTCGAACATGTATACAGCGACCTAAGAAAAGACAAAGAAGTTATATTAACCGCCTTAAAAGATTACGCACCGGCTTATGCATTTTTGGGAAACGATCAATGCAATGACAAAGAGTTTGCTATGGCAGCATTATGTAACTATGACCCTTGCGTCCCTTCCATAAAATCAATGTACTTCCCAAAAAAATTAACACACGATAAAGACTTTATGTTAACTGCAATACGTCAAAACCCCTATGCTATGATCTTTGACGAGTCTGGACTAAACGATGACAAAGAAATTGTCTTGGAGGCAGTAAAACGCCAAGATGATATGATGAAATATGTAAGCGAGCGACTCTGTAATGATAAAGACGTAATATGGGCAGCGGTGGAACAAAATATTGAAGCATTTTTCCATGTTGGCGAAGAATTACAACAAGACGATGAGTTTATTGCTAAACTAATAACACTAGTAACATCCAAGATAAAAAGTAATGATATTTGATAAAAAAAACATAACTATAACAAACTCTTCCAGCCCTTTCGCTTTTGAATGGCCTGAAGAAGGCAATGGAGTATTTATTAGGAATGACCGTGCAGTTTGGCGTAGGCTATTAAAAATCGATAATGAGACTATTTTTGATACAGGCATTGCCTGTGACTCTTGTGTTAGCTACTTTGAAAAATTAGCTGGCAACCCAAAACATAATATTTCTATTGGCGAACAATTATCAGCAACACTTATCGCTGGTATCACTAAACTTGATGAGCAAGTATTAGCACAAGCGCAAATGTTAATTCCAAATGGTGAATATTTGGTGATTTTATCACAGGCAACTCCAACACTTTGCCATCCAGGCGATGAAAACGATTACTTTTGTCAGGAGTTACCAGCTTATTGGTGGGGATATAGTTCCACAGAAAGTCCAAAAACTGAGTATTATCGTTTGCTAACCGGCAAGATACTGACTTTCGGCTCTGAAGGGTTGTTTATCGAATTTATTGTCCCAATTCTTGACCCACAGAAACTAAACTTAGACCGAGTAAAATATTATCAAAAACGTTTTGAAGCAGGAGAAATGCCAACTATATTGGCCCTAAGTGTATTTGATGCAAAGTATCTCCAACAAGAGCCAGAACCTAGCGGCGATCCATATGTCGGGCACCTATCCTTTTTAACTCACTATATTATCGATGGTCACCATAAGGCTTATGCTGCTGCACTTGCCAATAAGCCTATTACTTTACTTTCTTTTGTCAATAAAGACGAAAGTGTCGGATGTGAACTTTTTGTTGATAACCAAGAAACCAAAGCAATATTCGATTTTATGCAAAACCCCAATAAAGAACACGAGCGCGACCAATTGCTTGCTAAGCTAAAAGACAAAAATGCTGCAATAAATGCCAGAATTGATGCTTTAGCACAGCTTGATAAATATCATAAGTATGACAGAGTTACTGACGCATTATATACAATAGCATGCAACAGTGATGAGCCTAATGAGCTAGTAGTACTTATAGCACAAAAATTTGCTGATAAATGGACGCATGGCGGAACCCTGATTTCAGATAGAGAATATACTCAGGCTAAAGAAAAACTGGTACGGAATGACGATTTTACCACTCTTGCCAAAGACACCATAAATGAGATTTTTTCTGAGCGTTTAAGCAAATGGCGAGCAGCCACAGTTGATACATTTTGTGGCCTCTTGTTAAATCAAAATGCAAATTTGCCAACTAGACATGCAGCTGCCGAACAACTTGCCAAATATCCCCAAGAAAAAGTTTTTCAGCTTTTATATGAGTTTTGTTGTAATCCTGATAAAACTGCAGATGATTGGTTAATCCAGTACGGTGCTGCCGAATCGCTTGGTAAAATTATGTTTGAATTAAACAAGCTGGATTTTGCGTTATTGAATGAATTACATGAACAAGCAATCAACGGAGTGATATGCGCAATTGAACGCGCCGAAAATTATGTCCACTCTGCTTTTGTTTTCTATGATAATAGCTTTAGCCTCGAAGTATGTGAATATGTAAAAAGTCACGACAACTGCTCTACAGCACTTACCAAATATTGCTATCAAAATTATGCCCATTATATGGAAATCTGTGATCAGATCATTAGGACACCCATACCACAAACAAAAGAGGCCAAAGAGTTTTATGATCACTTACGAAAAAAACCTCGGAATTTGTCGCAATGGGATCATGTGGTTGTGAATCATGTGTTGGATAATACAAAATCTATACAAATTGAAGCTGCTTGCAAAGAAATAATTGCACATTGGCAAGAATATATCCCAGCAACCAAACAAGAAGAAACATATCAATTACCATATATCGAAGCACTGTTTACTGCTATAGCCAATAATAAAAATATGACAGCCGAAATACAGCAACTAACAGATGACCTAGCAACGCCCAAACTATCATCTTTGGCAAACGATGTTAACGCGATTGAATTTTTTAACATGTGGCGCTCCGTCTTAGACAAAATGAGCCAGGCATGAAAATTAAAAAGAAACTTTCATTAAAACAGGTAAGAATTTATGAAAAGAAAAATAAAAGATAGAAAGGCTGCATTAGAAGCAGTAACCAAATATTGGGGTAATTTGGCGAATGTAAGCAAAACTTTGCGAAATGATAAAGAAATCGTGTTGGAGGCTGTGAGTGATTGTGGCTGGGACCTTAAGTATGCAAGCAAAGAATTGTGCAATGACAAAGAAGTTGTTTTGCAGGCTGTAGGTTCAGATTGTCGCGCTCTCGAATATGCCAGCCCAGAACTACAAAATGATCGAGAGGTTGTTTCGCAGGCTTTGAGTTCAGATGGTGGTTGGGGGACTAAGGTTATAGACAATGCGCTTAAGTATGCAAGCGAAGCTTTGCGCAATAATAAAGAAATTGTGCTGCAGGCTTTGAGTTCAGATAGCCGGGGGCTGGCGCTTATGTATGCAAGCGAAGAATTACGCAATGATAAAGAATTTATTTTGCAGGCTGTGAGTCGAAATGGTTATGCGCTTAGGTATGCAAACGAAAAATTACAAAATGATAAAGAAGTTGTGTCGCAGGTAAAATAAATCAAGCTAGATAGTTATAGTATGTGAAATCCAATAAAGGAGGTGTATTATTCACCAGAATTCGTGTTTGGCTAACTGTTCTGTGGGCAAAATTACGTAGATACTTCAGTATGCAGTTTAATAAATTTATTTGTGGCTTCAGAAGGAAATAAACCATTTTTTGCATAGCGATAAACCTCTTGCTTTAATTCATCTTTCATAACAGGTATTAAATCCAATAATGCTCGCTCGTGCAAATCATTTAAAATCATTGGGTCAAATTCTAAATAAAATGGATCATCTTTAGCGCATTCGGTTCTAGCATTAATTAATTCACCTAATGATTCACCAGCACAATCAACGACATGTTCATCTACGGCTAATTCATCAGGATTTTTGCAAAAACTCAATAAAGCATCAAATACTCTAATGTCTTTATATTCAGCAATATCCATAGCCGCATCACTTCTGCCTCCATCATAATCATGTGATGGTTCAACAACTATTTCAATGAATTCTTGGATAATATCAATGCCGTTAAAAAAACGCCTGCTGCGATCAAGGATACTATGGTAATTGTGTGATAGCTTCGTCAACTCTGGCGTATCCCATTTTTGTTTTTTGCATGCCATGATAACTTTTAATGCTGCCTCTGTAAGCTTATGAATAAATTGCTGTAATGAAAGAACACATTTGTCATCCGATTCATGACCCCCCATAAACTCTAACATTAGGTTTGGTGCAGAATATTTAGCTTTAACCGAGAAGTTTCCATCCATGAATTCTAATTTAACGATGTCGTTACGCTCATTTATTATTTGCCTCATGGCATCAATCCATTGGTTCAAGATAATAAGTACAACATCATTCCAGCCCTTTTTAGGAAAATAGTTTTCTCCATATTGAAAATATATACCAGCAGTAATTTGATTGCTGTCAGATTTCTCTAGCATATTAAGATCAACAATTATGTTAAAATTTTTCTCCATCCCGCATGCCTCGCTATAGGTGTTTCTAATTGCCATTGCTACATATCTATTTGTCTGTATTGCCAAGTAATCTGCCATTACTTTTCTCTTTCCCGATGGCGCTTATTTGAAGATTGCTTGCGCTTATCACTCAAACTTTATAGCAATAAAACTTTTTATCAACTTCCATTACTGGAAATGCTGCTGGCAACTGATCCTTGGTTATCTCTACAAATCCATGTTTTCCATAAAAACGATGGGCTGCAAGAAATTTTTCAGTTGTACCAAGATATATGTTGTTGATGCCTTGTTTCTTAGCCCAGCTGAAAATCTCATTAATTAGTTTATGCGCCACTCCAAATTTCGAACCTCGGTATTTTTCATCAACAAACATCTTACGTAATGCAACATCACTATTGCCAATATCAATTAACCCTGCTGTTCCAATAACACAATCATTATGTAGAGCGATCCAAAAATTTCCATTATTCTGCTGATAGATATTTGGTATTGCAGAGAGATCTGGCTGCTCGTCAAGAGTTATATCGATAGCAAATTCTTCTCTTTGAATGCCTATGATTAAATCTTTAACGCCCTGTTCGTAATTCTCTTGGAATGGGATAATTGTTATATCAGTCATTTTTTAAGCTCCTGTATGCTGCACTCTTTATTAATTCTGCTTGACTATATTTAATTGGAATTATAATCTTGCCAACTTTATTAATCACGCCCCATTTACCTCCAACAACCGAACCATGCTCTATATCTTTTTTAATATGACAGCCGTTACAGACAAAGGCTACACCATGTTTAAATGGAAAAGCAAAATCATATTGCGGTTTTATAACTACATCTAAGGCTTTATTAATATAGCCAACTTTTCCCTTGGCTATAGTTCGTGCCAAACCATCATGAAAATAATCCGCACCATTATCGAAAGGAAAAGCGCGCACTGTCTTGCCTTTAGACGTAACATAAAATACTTTACCATCTGCTATTATCCAGGCTAACCCATCATTAGAGAAGTCTATTTTTTTTAGACTTTGTGCATTGATTGTAAGTTTGTCGCCGACAATTTTGCCACAATTACCTTGAGGGACATATCCCAGAGATGGTTTATCTTTAGTGTCCTTGGGCGAGTAAACACAATTTACCGCATAAAGCTGTCCTGCAAATAAAATGGCTAATAACGCAATTCCTAATTTAGTTTTCATTAACATGTTTTTTTATTCCTATTTTACCAAGATTATATTAACTTTCATTTTACCAAATATATCCAATACAGCAACTGAGTTTGAACAACTTAATAATTATCTAAGTAATTGATTTCCACACTGCCTGTGCTACTATATCCAATATGATCAATTCGAGAATATCCTTTATTAGGATACTGTTAGAATAGCTGGAAATAAAATAAATGCGGTTTTTAAAACTTTTAAAATCAACCCCAAAAAAAAATACTGTTCAATATGCAGTTGGTTATGCCGATCGTAAGCTCGCAAAGAGAAATAATACATCTACAAAAAATATGAAGAAATTGCGGAAATCATGGACCTTATATCCGTTAGAAAATAGGATCAACGATTCGCTTTCAATATTAGATGATTTTATCACTATTAAAATAAAAAATATTAATACTACATTAGCAATTCATTCATTTGATGAATTTTTACAAAGAATCGAAGCATTTTTCTCAGCTAAAGAGCTAAACGATCTTTATATTTTCAACTTTGCTTGTTTACAAAAAAGTAAAAACCTTATCACAGAAGATGAATTTAATACTACGCTTGACGACCTTAATAAGGTCAAAGTTACTTGTTTGCAAAAAAAACATAATCTTATTACAGAAGATGATTTTAATGAGCGCCTTGGTGAGATAATGGAAAATAATAAACATTTACAAGATACCGTCATCGAACTATTTTGGAATAATGATGCAGAAATATGGAAGCTGTGCAATGATCCAATAAATGATATTTACGGTATGATAACCACTATCATTGAGTTGTTTAATGAATCAGCTATTTCTAATAAGGATTCGTTGGAAAAATCCCTTTCTAGCCTTCAGATATTTCTTGAACAGCTCATTGATATAGAATCAAGTTTTCGTTCGCAATATTATTCAACGCTAATCGATAATATTAAAAATGATTTTAAAAAATTATCACCACCAAAAGAACCTTGTTTTGGTTATGCTTTTTTCCAATTAATTGAGCTGTGGCCTACCTTTAAGGAGATATTAAAAAGTATTCAGCACCGCTATACCAAGTTTGATATCGATTCTTTATTACAAGAATTGAGCCATTTTGACTTTGATGATATAGACTCTATTTCTACAACTATAATAAATATAAGAGAGCTATGTGATTTGACATCTCGATTTTACGATACGACAATTTTATCTAATGAAGCAAATAAATTCTTTGATGAAAAGCGAAAAGAGCTTCAAATATCTAATCGTATCTGCATACTGTTACCTCAACTTGGTGATTTATCTGAAGAAACCTGGGCGATTAAAGAACAGGAATCTGATTACAGTTAATAAATGAGCTTTTATTTTACCACAATCGTATTAACCTGCATTTTACCAAATATATCCAATACAGCAACTTGATGCATGCCCGATTTGGCCTGCCAATATAATGCTTGGCCGGGTTTGGCTGTGCCAATAAAAGCTCCATCTATGAACCAATAGAGTTTTTGCGCTGTTACTCCTGCTGTTGCGATCAAAGGTATTTTCTGAGTTGATGGTGTCAGATAATAAACATTATTATTTTGCGGCGAGGTAATGTGTAATGGCTCAGCGCCAATCACCATTGCTGCCTGATTACAAGTTGGCTCATATGGCGGCGGTAAGTTTTTCCTGATCCCTGCTTTAATAAAATACTCCTGCACTTGCGAAGGCCAAAATTCAAATACTTTAGATTCTGTATTCGCATCAGTAGTACAACTGCGTAATCCAGATATTTTATTAATAGCAACTTGGCGATAAATATTATCTTGCTTAATTGGCGACACTCCAGGAATAAACCAAGCTTTTATTACTTTAGGGCAATATTTATTTGGTAACATGCCTGTAGATTCACAGACTGCTATTTTTTTAATATTTAGATTTGCTGGTTGCTTGATGTTATTCAGCTTGGGATTATTATCTGTTATGCCTGCAATGATTTTAAACAGCAATGGTGCTGCAACTTTGCGACCTATTACATACGGATTTGATTTAGCACGAAAATCACCAACCCATACGACCAAAATATAGTGACTAAAAACTGCCACAGACCAAGCATCGCGATTACCTGAAGATGTTCCGGTTTTCCAGGCAACTTTTATTTTGGGTCTGACCCAAGCGCCGCTATTTATAGTATTTAATGAAGGATTTTCAGTCAGCATGTCTAAGGTTATAAAACTAGCTTCGGGACTAAGCAATGGTTTACCTTTGGTTTCTGGCTGCCTGATTTCATAGCGCAACGGTTTCTCAAAACCCGAATTTGGTAACATGGCATAAAGCTTTGCTAACTCTAGCATAGTTACTTCTCCCCCGCCTAAGACCAAACTCAACCCATAAAACTTACGTGATTTTAATCTTTTAATGCCTGCTTGAACTAGAAAATTATATATATCATTGTCTCCCAATTGATTATCTAATACCAATGCAGGAATATTTCGACTAACTACCAAAGCTTCATCAGCAGGAATTGGTCCCAAAAATTCAGCGTCCATATTTTCTGGTACATATTGCTTAAACTGCGTGGGCAAATCATACACAATGCTTTTGGGAGTTATTAGTCCTTGTTGTAATGCCAAGGCATATATAAACGGCTTTAAAGTAGATCCTGGTGAACGCTTGGCATTGGTACCATTAACTTGGCCCAAAATGCTAACATTAAAAAAATCCGCCGAACCCAGCATGGCTTTAATGCCCATAGTATTGGTATCAATCAACAATACTGCAGCATTATGAATGCCTCTATTGCTCCATTGCTGGATAAATTGGCTGGTTAGGCGTTGGACCAAATTTTGCCAGGTTAAATTTAGGGTCGTATTAAGCCAATAAGCTTTATGATCACGTTGTAACACGTAATCGGCAAAATGCGGCGCTAGAAAAGGCAATTGCTGGCGAGCATAAACCTGAATTGGTAATTTGAAGCTGACTTTTTGGGTTGCAGTTAAATTATGCTTTTGCTGCCATGTTGCGAGCAAGCGAGCTCTAGCAATTCGTAAAGTTTTATTGGTTTTGTTATGCCGTGGCATGCGCTTGGTCGGATTTTGCGGAATAACAACTAATGTCAGTGCTTGAGCTAAAGTCAAATCACTAGGTTGTTTATGATAATAAACTAAACTTGCCGCTCCCACACCTTCAATATTGCCGCCATATGGTGCTAAATTTAAATATGCTTGGAGGATTTGTTGTTTACTATAATAGCGTTCCAATAACACTGCATAATACATCTGTTTAAGCTTGCCGAGTATTGTCTTGGTGTTGAGATGATAGCGCATACGCGCCACTTGCATAGTTATAGTTGAAGCGCCTTGACGCCTGTGGTGCAAAACATATGTCGTCCAAAAACCTTTTACTAAGGCAACTGGATTGACACCAAAATGATAATAAAAATAGCGGTCTTCTTGCCGCAATGTCGCCTGTACTAATTGTTTGGATATTTGGTTTAAAGGTGTGTAAATACGATATTGTTTATCCTGTGATAAAGTAATGCGTAATAAAGTATTGTTAGCGAAAACTGCTTGAGAATAGCTTATGCCATTCAGCAATGGCGGCTTGGGGATGAACAGAAACGCTCCGACCAAAATTACAATGCTTATTAGGCATATGCGTAATGTCTTTTTCATTTCACAGTTATGTGTCTGGCAGTTCCTTCAGCATAAATATTATTCGGATCGAGCAATGACTGCGCATAAATTGGCGGCATAACAAAATTACCAGTAGTAGTCGCGCGTAATTTGTAAGTAATTGTTCTAACATCTGGTGTTGCAAACAGGAACAATACTATGCGATCAGCTCGCACTACATCATAAAAATATTGGCTCGAATCTAATGAATTTGGTACTAAAGTAAAGCCACCCGGCAATAAACCAGTAATCACAATTGGCATGAACCCATAATCTTTATTTAGATCACGAACGCGAATTGACACATTAACTTCTTGGCCCAATTTAACATTAGTTATTGGCTTATCTTTATCTGCAATTTGATAGAACACTTCTAGGCCTTTGGTAACTGCAGTTTTAGGTGTTGTCGTCGGATAGCCTGACATCAACAGCTGATAATAAAAGCCATTGCCACCAGTTTGCTTTAAGGTGATCTCTTTTGCTGTAGCCGGAAAAGAAAACTCGTTAATTGCACTAGCTTGCTTTAGTGTTTGCTTATCTGCAGTTAAACTTATTTGCTGTGTATCCTGCTGATCCAGCAATCCACCAAATGCTTTGATACCCATTATGGAATTCAATAACGACGCAACCGGTGCTTGTAATTCTGCTGCAGTTATTTGGTTAACAAACTGCATTATATCCTTGGACTTGACTATTTGCTTTGCCGTATCCGGAAAATATTGCGCCAAAATACGCAGCGTTTGACCATTAATAACTGGCTTGCGCGCAAATTTGGCCACAATGGCATTGGCTATTTTATCTTGCTGCATCAATTTATATGATGCCGCCAAATATAGACCAGCAGTGCTCTGCTGCCAAGCTTTAGGATTAGTGCGCTTGAGATAACTCTGCAAATGGTCAACAGCATTAGTCGTGACAATACCATTACGCGTCACTACAAAAATTGCGCGAGCTTGGTTGTCTAGTGTTGCCGCAGTAGTGTTGGCATTATAAGCCAGCTGTTTAATATAGTTCATACCATTATTAAAAATGCTATCTGGTATAATGTTTTGATTTGATTTTGCTTCGGTCAACACATCCATAATAAACACTGTTAGCACATCAGGATCAATAAATCTTTCCGCACCAGGTATAACAAACTGACCGCTAGCTTGTTGCCATTGCTGCAAGTCTTGCGTAACTGTGCTGATATTTGTAATTGAAAAATCGTATAGATCTATAATCTGCAATTGATATTGATCTAGTTTCTTCATTAATCCTGGGATTAATACACGCGGATCTGTGCCGGCAGAAACAGTCAACTTGCGGTAATTTGGATAAAATTGGTATGGTGTTGCTAGAGTTATTTTTTTATCAGCATAACCATTTTGAAAATAAGTACGAAATACACTTGCTGGTCTGATGGAAACATCCATTTTAATCTTGCTGCTTAATGTGCCATTGGACGCTATAAATTGGAGTGTTGCCGGCCCAAGTTTATTCCCAGTTTTTAATTTAAAGAAAACTGTTTTGCTCTGCCCTTTTGCTAACTGCAAATCTTTCGCAGGCGCACTGACTACACTAAAGTATGGATTATTAACTAAGCTGATATTAATTGGCTTGCTTTGCTTGACAGTATTAGTGACATTAACGGCAACTTCAAATTCATCGCCTGGCGTCACGAACTCTGGCGCATTCGGACTCATGATAAAGTGCGCTTGAATAAAACTATCCGTTTTGGCTGCACCGGTATTAGTTTGATTTACCGCGACTGCCATAATCTGCAGATCACCATTAAAATAGTCAGGCACAGGTATGTCTATGGTCTTAGTTTTAGTATCAACATCAACTAATTTTGACCAAAATACCACTGGCTTAACCGTAACCTTTTGGAAAGGATTCACCAGATGTTTGGCAACAGCAGCTTTTTCACCACCGCCGGTAGTTGACAACATTTTTTCTTGAAACCGTGGCAAGACTAAATCCAGGTTCTGCAAAGTATCAACTTGCAACGCTTGCTTGGCGAAGAAATAACCAAATGGCGCCGGCATTTGATAATTGGCAACTTGCAATATACCTTTATCAACTGCATAAACAATTATTTTGGCTGGCTGATTACTAGAATATTGTACCGGCACAGATTTGCCTGGCAGATATTTTTCTGGTGCTTGCAATTTAAGATTTAGCTTTCGCGAATCCTGATTGATACTAAATGGTACCACGGCATAACTTAATGGATTCATGAAAGTATTTTTGGCATCGTAAGAACGCGCAAAATCTACTTGAATATAGCCACTGCCACTAAAATCCGCAGGAATCTTAATTGTTTGCGTAGTAAATTGACTATCTGTTTTAAACCATTTATAAGTAAACACTTTGTTGCGCTCAATCGTAATCAAACCCGAACCAGCATATGGCGTGTTTATGCTCAGCTTCATGGTATCACCCGGCATGTAAGATTTCTTATCAAGCTCAACTTTTAGCTTAGAAATTTTATTAAACGTAGTCGACGTCGGACCCATAACAGCAAAATTCACCTTGGCAATAATATTATTTTGCGCATTGGTAAGTTTCACCAAATACGAGCCTGCTGTATTTGTTGGCAGACTAAAGTCACTTCCACCTGCTTTAATCTGGTAATCCTGCTGGGTTAATTGTTTCTGCTTGGTTTTGGTTTCGTAGCTATAAGTGCCATCATCTTGCCGCACTAATACCGATATAGGTTGCAGCTCAAAAACTGTGAGTTTCAGATTGTCCAATGCTATTTTGTCGCCTTGTGGATTAACCGTAATAAACTGAACTTTGCGTTTGATGTTTTGTCGTAAAGCACTAAGATCACCATTAGTTTTGACGCCAACCAAATACGGCAATGGCGATATGGTAATAGTTTTAATAGCCTCAACAGCATGACCTCCATCTTTTTTGAATGCCTGCACATAAAAGCTCAAGTTGTAAGTCGCATTAGCATATTCGGCTAAATCGAGATTGAATACTGTCTGGCCTTTAGCATCAGTTTTTTGTTCAGGAAGTTTTGCGTCTATTGTTTTTAAATCCGCATTTTTGTTAGCTAGCGGATCAGTAAAGCTATAATCAGGATACTGTTGTAGATAAATACTACCCGGATTCAATGTCATTTCTGCTTGCACGCTATTTGCAACTGCAGGCAAACCATAAAGATTATCTAATTGAATATTAGCTTTGAGATCTTGTGGTGAAACCCAGCCATTTTGTGCTTGCTTATTAAAATCTAGATTTAGTTTTAAAGTCGCGGGAACAAAATCAGCCACGCGGAAATTCTTTACTGCAATATCATAGCCCTGCTCTTTCGTTCCGACTCTAATCGTAGCTGTGTATTGGCCGCTCAAACTAGATGCTTTAGTTTGCCATTGATTATCAATAAAACCAGCTGCATTTAGATGTAACACCTGGTCATCAACCACATTTCCACCTGGATCAGTAATAGTAAATTTAAGTGGCAATTTAGCCAAACTTTGGCCAGCTGTTGCATCTTGCCACCATAAATTCGGTTTAACAATCATACCAAAATTAGCTGTTTCGCCTGGCCGATATAAATCGCGATCAGTAAACATATAACCTGATAGCTGCTTTTTCTGATAATCAGTTTGCGTGCCACCAACACTAAAACGCGAGAAATTTAATTGCCGATCAGCGCGGTCAAATGGAATAAAGCTGGTATCTTTGCCTTTGTTAATAACAAACGCTAAAGGTTGCTTGGGCCCGGTTGCATCATCTATAACAGAAACATGCAAATGCCCTTTTGCATCAGTTATACCACTCGTCAATGTCAATCCATTTAAACCGATCAAAGTCACTTTAGCATTTGCAACTGGTTCGCCGTTGGTAATTGATTGCACAAAAACATCTTGGCTGTTATCAGCATTTCGCTTTAGATAAATACCGAAATTAGTCACTAAAAATAAACGTCTTACGCCAATATCTGTAGTTTCTTTTTTGGCTGCATCCCAACCTTGAATATTAACTAGATATAAACCAAGTTTATCTTGCTTGGCAAACTTAGATAAATCTAAGGCAAACTCATGCGGCTTATTTGCAGAAACATCTTTAAAAGCTTCAACCTTGGTACTCGCTGCACTTATATTGTCTTCATTAAAATCATACTGATCTTGAAACTGTGGGTTTTTTATATCACCTGTCGTTTGGCTAATTAGCTGATTAAGCTGTCCTGGTAAAATCCGATTAACTGTAATTTTAACTGCTTTTACACCACGACTTAATAAAGCAATTTTTTGCTGACTGCTTAAAGCCACAATGGCTCCTTGGTGCACAAATTGCAGCATCTGTGGCAATTCAGGAATGCTGACTAATTGTCTATAAGTCTGACCTAAAACAAAGCCGCCATTTGCTGCCAAGCCTTGTGACACGTTAACATACACCACACGCTTGGCTGGCGCCTTAATAAGAACATTATGAACATTAGCATAATCATGTTCAGTTGCAGCAATGCTAAAATTTAATTTATTTGCACTTTTTAGCATCTTGTTGGTAACAACTCCTGGGCTAGACAAATTATCATTGTCTAAAATTGTTTTGCTATCTGTTTCGCTTAATAAATATAACTGTAAATTATTTTGTAACGCCGCATTGGTAATGCCGATATTGGTAGGAATAGTTAAGATCTGTTTCGCATTTCCAGCATCATCAATACTATATCCGGCTTTTATAGAATCAATCTTGAGATAACTGCTAAGCCCTGGCACTTGAATACTTTTATAAGATGTTGTTTGAGTTGCCTTACCACCCCACGTTGTGCGCAAACCCTTTGTTATAGCAAATTCAACATACTGCGGCTGCTGCTGTATTTTAATATCAGTTGAGGTGATATAAGCCCGACGCTGATATGGTCCCATTGTCAAAGCATAGGCGACAGGCTTGTTTGCATTTGCGCCTTTTTGCCAATGCAAACGCAAATGCTGCTGTAAAGTTGTTTGATCTACTGGATAATTAAACTCAATTGTCGCTACAACATTTTTCTTGCTAGGATCTTTTAAATTAATATTAAATTCCGCTTTAGTAAAAACTGGCTGAAATGTCGGCGTAGTAAACTCATATTTATATTCTGGCAACTTAATTTCATTGGCTAACAAACTTTTGCCCATACTAATCGTATATTTCACTCCTGCAGGCCATGGTTTAACTGGAGTAAATTGTAATTTGGAATCAGATGTCCATAGCCATTTACCTTGAATATCCGGATCAATATTGACGCCTTGCGTAACCTCTGATTTGATATTCTGCAATGGCGCAACCGATTTCATGTTAGTCCAATCGTAAACATTTTCTTCAGGTTTAGCAGTAAAATTTACTACCATATCTGCAGGAAGCGCAGCATTGTTTTGATTTAGCTGCGACACTGATACGACATCAGGTGTAGTCAAAGTCACATAAGCAAGATTAGGCGTCGGCTTATAATGCTGCCAAATTAAATAACCACTACCTAAAATAATTATACCAACAATTGCAATTAAGCAGGTATTAACAATCTTACGATGCTGCTGCCAAAAGCGTTTAAAGCCCGCAAAAATGCGACCTAACCAAGTTGGTGGTTCCCATTGGATATTCCCGAATAGTTTTGATTCCATGATGCTAGATTTGTATCATAGGTCCTAGTCAATGTCAAAAAAACTCATTCAATATCCGGGCTATGTAGCTTTAAATTCGCCAGCCAATTAACTACGGAACGTACTTCAGTTCCATTTGGATAGGTTTTTTCACGCTTAAGTTCCTTTACTAGCTGAATATTTTGCACATTTTGTAGCTGCGCGGAGAAGTGTTCCAAATGACGACTGGGACTATCATCAGACCACTTTGCTTCTATTAAGTAAACTGGTTTATTATCAATTACCACCAAGAAATCCACTTCCTTGCCATCTTTGGTTCTCAAGAAATGCAAGTTTGTGCTAATACCATAGACATCCTCTAGAAAATGTAATTCTTTTAATAAAGCACATGCAATTAAATTTTCAAGCTTAGCACCTTTATCATTCTCGACCCTGACGAAATCATAAAAGTAATATTTTGGCTCCTTAAGCAAGGAACGAGCAATACGTTTAGAATAAGGCGTCACTCGAAAAATTATATATAATTCCTCTAACAACTGAAGCCAACGCTTGATGGTTTTAGCGTCTTTTTCCAGCGTTCTAGCTAGATTACCATAGGAAATAGTGGAACCAACATTTAGCTTTAACAGCTCGATCAGGTTTTCTATACCTTGAATATCCCTAATATTTTGCAGATCAAATAAATCTTGGCGCAAAATTATATCAAGATGGCTGCGTTTCCAGCGGTTATAGTACGTTGTACTGCCCTTAAGAAACGGCTCCGGAAATCCACTACAATTCCATAATTGCTCGAAAACTTCTTCTTGGGTCGAGTTTTGAGCATCATTTTGCATGATTTCTTTTAGGTCTAATGGGTGAAGTCTATGTTGAAAATATCTTCCGGCTAGAGAATCACCAACTTTGCGATAAGTATTTAACATAGCACTACCTGTGACTAGTATTTGCGGCTGCACTCCTTCAGTATCATAAATACCTTTGAGCCAACGTTTCCATTGCAACATTTTGTGCAATTCATCAAAAATAACTAGGTTTTTGCTACGATCCCAACTGCTTTCTTTTAAAGCAATTCTATGTTCTGCCAAATCGTAATTGAAGTAATCATAGGAAGATGTAATTGACTTCGCTACCGTAGTTTTACCAACTTGTCGTGCACCGGTAACAATGACAATTTTACTTTCAAGATCTTTGCGTATTTGCTGAGTTATGTATCTATCCATATGGCTATCATGGCATCAATTCCCGAAAAGTCAAGGCTAATCGGGAGTTTTATCCCGTTTAGACAGCGCCGGGGTCAAGGCTGGAATTTGGACAATACAACATTTATGAAGGTCTCTAATTAGAATTTTCCTTACCATACTTTCCAAATTCAAGACATGACCCTCTAAACCTATTCTCCACTTAAAAGTTCAGGTTTAAATAGAGGATTATCTTTGAATGTGTGGTTAGTTAAATTATTGCACAAATGCTTTCCTGTTCCAGCTGCAGTAGTATCTGGCTGGAATATGCTAATAGCTCCTGTAGTCTCACATAATATCATGTTTCCCGAAAACACCAAACTTAAGATATTGTGCCCTATTATCAAGGTACGAAGACACCTACCAGTGCACAAATTCCAAATACTAATATCTCCTTCATAATTGCCTATTACTAGAGTAGTGCCTGAAACAGCTACAACCGGGGCCTCACCAACATATTTTATTGTGTTAAGACACTTATCGGTATTCAAATCATAAATTTTAACAATTCCTTCACAGCAGCCTATTACTAGAATATTTTCTGAAATAGCTAAACTATTAATGATTCGTTTTATTTTTATAGTACGAAGAAGATTATAGGTACGCAAATCCCAAAAACTAACATCGCCCAATGCAACTGAAGCCAGGGTAGTCCCTGAAATAGCCAAATCAGGATTCTTTTCGGGTAGAAATAAGTAATTACGAAATTCGCCGGTGTTCGCGTCGTAAACTTTAATAGCATTCTCGCTATGACAACTATACGCAATGATATTGCCTGCAGTAACTAAACTATGGATATTGTAATCTTTTGTAAAGACAGTCGGTTGGCTAGCAAGGTCGCTAAGGCTCAGGATGTTAACGCTAGAAAGATTTAGTCCCACATCGATACTTTTATGCCCAATAAATAGTAATTTATCACCTGAAACGCACAAGTTTCCCATATCTCCTTTATTTACCCGAAAATAGCCACTATATATAAGTGACAATGCCCATCGCTGTTTAATCAATGGCTGAGTATGTGTATGAAGTAAACGACATGTTCGAGCAAGTTGTCCAAGTTCCTGGTTTGACATTGAGTTTGCTATGGTAGCAATTATAACAGGTGCCATTTGGTTGAAAAGACTTGTTTCTGTGTTTGTGGTTTTTTCCCGCATTAACATCACCCATTTTTACTACATAATATATAATATCCTAACACATAAACATAAATCTTAGAACTTGAATAAGCTAACCATCATCTTCTAAACATAAACAGACATTAGCTCCAGGATCAACCTTCAAATATTTGCCATCCGGCATAGCAAGCGACCAACTAGATCTGTCATCACTATCTTCACTGCCACAGAAAGGCTCGCCAGCAATATCGAAACGCCATGCAACAGGGTCAAGTCTGGAATTTGGACAATCCAGTATTTAGATACGGGGTCATATATGGACCCACTTCCTAAAGCAAGAAATCGAATAAGTTCGTTGTCGTTGTCGGTGTCTGACCCCGTTACTTTTGTAGTATCTACAATATTTCAATTCTCACAAACAATCAAATGAGCCTTATCATCGGCTAAATTGACAGTCGCAATTTGACCTGAATTAAACTCTAAAAAATCCTGCTCAATCCCATCACTAAAAATTATCCCACTGCTTGGATTGTTGGATTCGATAACTAACGGATGCTCACGACTCACAACTCCAACACATACCTTTGCTCCTGATTGGTTGCTAACAAATGGTTCTCTGACAATAAAAATCAGCTTTTCATTATCCCATCCCAGCTTCAATCCTTTCTTTAAAGGCTCGCCTAAAAATTCATTTAACGCTTTGTTCATATTAAAAAGTGACGATATCCAGCCTGTTGATCCCGCCCCAGTTGAAACAATTATACCACTTGATAATTGCCTCTCACTTTGGCCGTTGTACGTAATATTATAACGTGACGAAACGTGAGACCGCACGCCAATAAAGAAATCATTAAACGCCAATAATTCTTGACCATCACTGGTCGAAATCTTTGCCATAACTATTGCTTTAATGCTATATCGCTCTTCAAGTGTCTTGTGCAACAAAGGTTGATAATCAACTAAAGAAATCTTACTTAATACCCCATCGATTCTTGTTGGATCTGGATTGACTGCAATTATTGGCTGTCCACCAGCATACTTTGCCGCATTAGCAACTAAACCATCTTGACCGACCGTCACAAGAATATCATTTTTTGTAATCATTGCTGATGGCAAATAGCTTCGATCCATCATTTGGACTTTTAATCCAACATCAGAATACTTCTGAACCATATCTAATCCAGCATAATAAGCATCATGCTCTGCTTGATATACGTCAAAATCACATCCTGAGTGCTCAAGGTAAAACTTCGCCTGACCGCGTGTGTTAAATTGTTCAACCAGACCATCTAGTCTAGTTTTTGCAGTGACAATGATTATTTTCTCAAACACTTAATTCCCTTTTTTATTCATCAAGGACTTTAAAAGATCGGGACTGATATTTAATTCACCTATTTTATCTGCATTTTCAGCCAGCTGTCTAAATGCCATTGAAATCATCATATTGCTATCCATTTTTCCAGCAAAAAGAGCCGTTACCGTTTTCCAATCCACATCTTTCACGGCCTTGACTAATACATCAACCGCATATGCTTGGCTCTCAGCATTTTTCTTATCATTAATAACTTTTTTATTAACAAAATCAGAGCGCTTATCCTCTATTTCAATATCTGCTGCAATCTTAGTCTCTCTGATTTTACGTTTTTCTTCTTCAATTTTAATTTCTGTCTTTAACTCATTTTCTTTGATAATTCGCTCTTGTTCAACAGCTGCATTTCTTCTTTCATACGTTGCCGCATCTGACTGGCGTAATAAATCCTCCCTTGTTTTGGCTTCTAATGCTTTTGTCGTTTCAGGAGATGCTTTGATAACAGGAATTTGGACATCTAAAATCTCGAGTCCCAATTTATTTATTGACTCTGCCACTTTTAGTTTCTCAAATATCCCGTCTTGTAACTTTTTAACAGACACTAAAGCTTCGTCTAGGGCAAGCTTTGCGATAATATTTGCAGCATTGACTTGAGCTATATTAAGTAATCTTTCTTTTAATTTTTCGGGATCATCAGAAGCATATTGACCATCTTTACCAATACTATAGTCAAACATTTTAGCGATTTTTTCAGGTTCATTGATACAAAACGTCAACTGTCCTTGAATAGTAAGAGGTTGGAAATCTGCACTCACCGCGCCATATATAAAAGGCAAATCAATACTATTAATCGGAATTTTGATAATGTTTGATGTACGCACATAATAAAAAAAGCACAGTCCAGCGCCTGATTTTATTAATTTATTCTTCTTGAAGTGCAAAACATGTTCTGTTGGCTTTGCTTTAAAATATTTTACTATTGCCATGATTTTCTCCTCTCATGATTATATATTATACAAACTTGAATTGTAATTGATATATACCAGCAATTCCAAACATTATGCAAACTTTTCTTTCTCAAACAACTTTTGATACACAAAAAAGAACATGGCGAGCTGTATAGAAATCAAAACAATATAGGTAGCTGATAGTGAAATTAAACTATTAATATGAAATTGGCTCAGTATGTATATTCCAAATGCAGATCCTAGCGCAATAAGCCCTATTAAAATTGACATCGCAACACCGGCATTATCAGGGAATTGTTTTAGATTCAAGCCCATGATATTCGGGTATATAAAGCCAACGCTTGCACACAAAAGAAAAATAGGCATAATGAGTGTCAATAAATTGAGGGGCCAAAATATTGCAAATAAAATTGCTATTAATATGCCAATAATTGCTACAAATGCACCTAATTCGCAAATAATTTTCGGAGACTTAACTTTTAGCAATATACGGTTTATTAATGTGCCAATTAGATATCCGGCACCAACAGTTAAGGCAGTATACCCATAAATCAATGCACTATGGTGCATGATGTTTTCAACAATAAATGGCCCTAATGTGGGATAAAGCAGCAACTCAATTTGAGCAATGATTCCTATAACCGCACCTGCGAGAAATAGTTTATGTTTTAATATGCTTGTATATTGAGTGATTAAATTTGAAAAGTTTAATGATTGACGTTTAGGTAAGCTTTCTTCCACGAAGGTGATTAATGACAACAGCAAAACCACACCGATGAGACTAAAGGCATAAAAATTTGCTTTCCAGCCAATGTAATGCTGCAATAATGCGCCAAAAAATGGCCCGATAATAGGCGCTGATCCATACGCAATGGAAGAATATAGTATGGCAATTGAATAGCGATGCCCTGAAAAGTTATCGATAATGATTGCTCGGCAGCCAATGCTAATACTGGCTACCATTAAGCCTTGAAAAAAACGTATAGTTAATAGCTGGTAGATGTTTTGACTAAAAATAGCTGCAAAGCTCGCCAAAATATAAATAGAAATTCCTATGAGCAAAGAACGCTTTCTACCAACGCTATCAACAAGTGCACCAAAAAGCATGCAACCAACCATCATACCTAGCATAGTGGCAGACATCGTGTTTTTGACTAGCATACTAGATACTGAAAAATATTTAGAAATGGCGGGCATCGAGGGCGCATACATGTCCAGATTCAATCCGGGCAACAAATTAAGTAAAGGTGCAATAATAATGATTAAGGTTAAATATATATCCTTTCGATTTTTTACTATTGCATTGTCTAAATTAATTTTCATTTACGGAAACCCACCTACTTGGAATCGATCTATTACCTCATTATTCTAATACATGCGCTACTTGGATGGCAAATTATGGAATACGGGGTCATATATGACCCCACTTCGATAAAATTTACCTTTTTCTTCTGGCCACAAATGCTCAGCTACATCTTGATCAGCCATGGCGCCTTCTGTATCACCAATGATTTCTTTTGCTTTGGCTCTGATATAACATGCTTGGGCGCATGCTTGCTTGATATCATTCTCTGTATCAGTATTTGAGATTTTAGCGCTACTATTATTGGACTTAGCTACTATAAATTTCTCAAAATCCGAACTTGAGTTGGCATAATCACCTTTATCAAATTTAGCATTTGCCCGCATAAAATAAGCATTGATAAAATCAGGTTTTAGTTCAAGAGTTTCATTACAATCATGAATGGCACGCTGATATTCACCTTGAATATAACTAGCAACTGCACGTTTATAATACGTATTAGCCAAATCGTATTTTAACTCTATTGCCTGAGAGTAATCATTTACTGCATCAAGAAAATTACTGCATTCAAGTCGAGAATTACCACGAAAAAATGAAGCTTTTGCTAATTTAGTACTACACTCCTCACGCCCTTTTTTCCGCTCTGCTTCATAAGTCTTATCTTCAATAGGATATTCTTGCAAGAATCGCAGTGACTCAGAGAAATTATCTATTGCAAATGTATAATCTTCAATTGCACCCAGGTAATCCTCTAGTTTATATTTTACCGCTCCACGATAATAATATGCATGCACAGAAACTGAGTGAATCTCGATTACTTTATCAAAATCAGCTATAGCGCCAATGTAATCTTGTAATTTATATTTTGCATGTCCGCGATAGTAGTAAGCGCTGATATCATCTGATTCTGGGTCGATTGCAATAGCCTTATCAAGATCTGCTATTGCAGCTGCAAAGTTTTTAGCACAAGATTTTGTTAAGCCACGCCAATAATAAATACCAGCGAATTCAGGATCTAGCTCAATCACTTTACTAAAATCTTTAATGGCGCCAGCATAATCACGGGCATACAGCTTGGTTTTGCCGCTCTCAAAATAAGTTGTAGTTTTTTTTGCGCTCATTAATACTTGTTGTTCTAAAATTATTATAGAATTATAGTACAATTTTCATATTGGGAATACCATTGGCGAATATAAACATGAACAAACAAATCATTAGTATTGATTTAGGCACAACAAATAGCCTGGTTTCTGTGTGGCAAAATGGTGCGGCACAATTAATACCAAATGCTCTTGGAGAAATATTAACTCCATCTGTTATAGGCGTTGATGACGATGACAGCATTCTCGTAGGACAACCGGCCAAAGAACGTCTGATTACGCACCCGCAGCTAACGATTGCCAACTTTAAACGCCTGATGGGTACAAACAAAAATATAACATTAGGAAAATTTAATTTTCGCCCCGAAGAACTTTCGGCATTGGTGCTAAAACGCCTTAAAGAAGATGCTGAAGCTTATTTACAACACGAAATCACAGAAGCAATTATTAGTGTCCCAGCTTATTTTAATGATACCCAAAGAAAAGCTACAAAAATTGCCGGTGAACTCGCTGGTCTGCACGTAGAAAGATTGCTTAATGAACCAACTGCCGCTTCATTAGCTTATGGCTTGCATGAAGACAATGACGAAGCAAAGTTTTTCGTTATTGATCTTGGTGGTGGTACTTTTGACGTTTCAATCTTAGACTACTTTGATGGGGTTATGGAAATCATGGCAACAGCCGGAGATAATTATTTAGGTGGCGAAGATTTCACTCAATTAATATTTGATGATTTCTTTGACGAACTATTGAAACCATTAGGTTATATTAAAGATTCTTTGCCCGATAAATTACGAGCAAATTTATATGCTCAAGCTGAATCTGCGAAAAAAATCCTATCTAATAACCCGCAAGCATTATTATATCTACATGATGGCGACAAACAATTTCAACATCAAATCGACGCAGATAAATTCAATTCATTAGCCGCACCTTTGCTAGAAAGAATTAAAGGGCCGATACGTATAGCCTTGCGCGACTCAGGATTAAATCCACTAGAAATTGACTACATTGTAATAGTAGGCGGCGCAACAAGGATGCCTATTATTAAAAACATGGTGACTACATTATTTGATCAAAACCCCGTTTGCTCCCTAAATCCTGATGAAGTTGTAGCTCGAGGAGCAGCTGTGCAAGCTGGGCTAAAAATGCGTGACAAAGCTTTACAAGAATTTGTTGTAACAGACGTTTGTCCTTTTACCCTGGGAACAGATTGCCTAACTTCAGAACATGCCACAGGCCAAGATCGGCTAAAATTCGCCCCCATCATCGAACGCAATACTGTTATTCCCACCAGTCGAGTCAAAAGTTTTTATAATTCACATGATAATCAAACTCAAGTTAGGATAGGTGTATATCAAGGTGAAAGCTTTAATGTAGATGAAAATATCGAATTAGGCGAATTAACTGTAGATGTCCCACCGAAACCAAGAAACGACGTAGAGCTTCAAATTCGCTTCACTTATGACATTAATGGTCTGCTTGAGGTTGATGTTTTCGTTCCCTTGACTAATTTACGCGAAACGTTATTAATCCAGAATAATCCTGGCGTCTTAACTGAAGAAGAGATTCAGGAAAAACTGGCGCAGTTGCAAGTATTAAAAATTCACCCACGTAATGAAACTGAAAATAGAACCTTATTGGCAAAAGCTGAAAGCTATTACAGCAACTTGTTAGGCGATATGCGTGAAGAAATTGGGCATGATATTAGCTATTTTAAAGGCGTCCTGGGAAAACAAGATCCAAAAGAAATACGTCGTGCCCAGAAATGGTTTAAAGAAAAACTAGCAAGCTTAGATGAACACATGTTATGAGTGATTTTTGGGATATTTTAGGCATTGAGCCAACTGATGATAAAGCCATTATTAAGCGTGCTTATGCTAAAAAAGTAAAAACAACTAATCCTGAAGATGATCCTAAAGCTTTTCAAGAATTGCGTCAAGCCTATGAACTAGCATTGCAAGATACAGCTGATGATGGCAAAATCCCAATAAAAAAAAGCAGCAATTCATTCTTAAAAATTAATTACAATAAGCCAGAGCCATTACAACCAACACACCAAGATCTAGCATATAAATTACATCAAACAATTATCAAGCAATTAAAGCAGTCAGAAATCGAGGCATGTCTTATGTTTCATCAGGCATGCACGAACGGCGATCTGGATAACTTGGCAATTGAAACCGAGTTTGAAAAAATTATGTTAAAAACATTTGTTACTATCAAGCCATTCCCAGGAAAACTAGCATTAGCAATTGCAGTTTTTTTTCAATGGAACAAAAGACACAAACGTGGCGCCTATTCTAATGGCTTGAACTCTATACTGGCAAAAATAGCCGCGCATAAGCAACAAACATACGCTTATCTAAAATCTGTAAATATGATGTGAAATCAAATTTTGTAAACAGAAATTTACAAAATAAAAGTTGCGGTTCATAATTCATTTAAAACTTTTCAATATATTGAACGGGAATTTAAAATTTATTAGGAGTTATTATGAAAGCAAGAAAATTAACAACAAACATAGCTGCACTAGCTTTGATTGTCTTTGCGGCTAACGTATTGGCCAAGCCAACACCACCAGCCACTGCACCACAAAATCCTCAGATCCAAGCACAGCAAAAAATGTTGGAACGCATCCCTGGATATGCCAAATTAAATGATAGTCAAAAAGCAGATGCTGTAAAAGTCCTGCAGGATTTCACCAAAAAATCCGAACCTATCCAGAAAGAGTTATTGGCTAAAATCCCACTGTTAGATAATGCCTTATCCCAAGACAAAATCAACGAACACCAAATAAATAAATTAGTTGATGATATCGGCAAATTACAAAATAAACTGTTTAAAGCCAGAATCGACATGATTGTTGATTTGCATAAAGCAACTGGCTTAGCTTTACCAAAAGCACCTCCACCACCTGTACCTGCACCAAAGAAATAAAGTTACATTCCATAAGTAAAAAAACCTCGGCAACTGCTGAGGTTTTTTTATGCCAGCCCTAAACTGTCATTGCGAGGAGCATAGCGACGTGGCAATCCAGAACATTTTACATTTATTACTGGATTGCTTCGCTTCGCTCGCAATGACGGGACAGGCAAGTCGCGGGATGACGTGTGCGAGAGCAATTCCTATCTGCGCTTCGGCATATACAAATCAGTAATTGTTCCTTCGAATGCTTCTGCTGCCATCATAACTGTTTCAGACAGGGTCGGATGTGGGTGAATTGTTTTGGCAATATCATGTGCATTACAACCCATTTCGATTGCTAATGACAGTTCCGAAATCAACTCCCCTGCATTGGGCCCAACAATTCCGGCTCCGAGCAACTTTTCAGTTTCTACATCAAACAATAATTTAGTTACACCTTCATCGCGTCCTAAGCTCAATGACCGCCCGCTAGCCAACCACGGAAATGCGCCTTTAGCATAATTAACACCTTGTTCTTTGGCTTCATTTTCTGTCATACCAACCCAAGAAATTTCCGGATCAGTATAAGCCACTGATGGAATACATTTTGATGTAAATTCTTTATCCTCTCCTGCTATGACTTCTGCTGCCAAATGGGCTTCTGCCACAGCTTTATGAGCGAGCATTGGATTCCCGACAACATCTCCAATTGCAAAAATATGTGACACATTAGTGCGCATTTGTTTATCAACAGTAATAAAACCACGCTCGTCTACCTCAACTCCGGCAATTTCTGCGCCAATAGTTTTACCGTTAGGACGCCGCCCGACAGCTACTAAAATGCTATCATAACGCTGCGGTTCGGCCGGAGCATTTTTCCCCTCAAAGGTAGCCCACAAGCCATCCTTTTTAGCCTCGACTGCAGTGACTTTAGTACCTAACATAATAGATTTATATCTATTGCTAATAATTTTATGTAGTGGCCTGATAAGGTCTGAATCCGCTCCCGGTATTAGCTGCTCCATAAACTCAACAACACTGATATTACTACCTAAAGCATCATATACTGTAGCCATTTCCAAACCAATTATTCCACCTCCAATTACCAACATCTCTTTAGGTGTACTTACAAGTTTCAATGCACCTGTTGAATTAATAACTCTGTCGTCATCAGGCATAAACGGCAAACTAACTGGAGAAGAACCTGCAGCGATAATAGCATTAGTAAAATTTATAACAGTATCTTCTTTTCCAGAGACTGCAAGCTGCTTCGGAGCAATAAATTGCGCCTCGCCACGAATAATTTCCACTTTGCGCCGTTTTGCCAAACCGGCAAGACCAGTAGTTAATTTCTCAACAACACTATCTTTCCACTCACGTAATTTATCGATATTAACATCTAGAGCATTACAACATATGCCATGAGAACACATAGCTGCAGTTTCATGAATGATTTGTGCTGAATGTAGCAACGCCTTAGACGGAATGCAGCCAACATTTAAGCAGACGCCGCCAAGTCGCGCATGGCGCTCTACTATTACCACCTGCTTACCTAAATCTGCAGCGCGAAATGCCGCGGAATAACCACCGGGACCACCGCCTAAAACAACAACATCAGCGTTAATTTCATGTGTCATAATAATCCACTCCTAAATAATTGCAGTAAATGATCTTTTCAGCTATTCTAATCTTAAAGCGGGTGTAGTTCAATGGTAGAACATCAGCTTCCCAAGCTGAGAACGTGGGTCCGATTCCCATCACCCGCTCCAAATGAAAAATGGAGTGAACTATGAAAAAATTATTTAAAATATTTGGCATTATCTTATCAACTTTAATTTTGCTGATAGTTATCGGCGCATTTGTTTTAACTACACTAATTAATCCTAACGATTTCAAAGGCCAAATTAGCCAAAAAGTTAAGCAAAAAACTGGCATGCATTTGACTTTAGCGGGTCATATCAGCTGGTCATTTTTCCCTAAAATAGGCTTTAAAGCTAAAAAAATAATTTTGACTGATATTCCAGGCTTTACAGAAAAAGATTATGTTAATGCTGGCGAAGTTGACGTTAGAGTTCACTTATTACCACTATTAAAAAAACAATTAAAAATTGAAAACATAGAAGTAAAAGATGCTCAAGTCCACTGGACCGACCCTAAAAGCGGCCAAATCATCCAAATCAAAGACTTAACTTTAAAGAGCAAAAACATTCATTTGCCTAAACCTTTTCAAGCTAACGCTGATTTTGATTTTCAAGTAACCGGTCCAAATACTAACACTACAGGACACCTAAATTTTTCAAGTAAAATTAATGTAAATCTGGATGCTAAAACCTATAATTTACAAAACTTAAAATTACAAGGCTATATCAAAACTCCACAACAGTTTAATATCAATTTAGCTACAGATATTGCAGCTGATTTGCAACAACAAACTGTTAACGCTCCTAAGTTTGATCTAGAGATTAATAATGCAAATATTACTGGAGCAATTAGTGCTAACAAAATTTTGACTACGCCGACGATTGCCGGAAACATAAATATCGCCGCATTTAATCCGCGCAAATTTTTCCAAACTATGGGATTAAACGTAACTGCGCCGAGCAAAACAGCGTTAACTTCGGCTGCAGCTAAATTAAATTTTACAGCCACACCAACGCAAATAAAAATCCCAAACCTGCAAATGACATTAGATCAAAGCCAATTAAGTGGCACAATCAATCTAATTGATCTAAAAAACAAAGCTATAAACTTTAATTTAAACATAAATAAAATCAATTTAGATAGCTATCAGGTCAAAGTAACACCAATAACTAAACAAGCCTTTGCACTAATCCCAACTGCATATGCAGCACCAGCCACTAAAGCTCCTGCAGCTAAAAGTCCAATGCAACAATGGAAAGCCAAAGGCAATATAACTATTGGTCAACTAACCACAAACAAACTCAGTCTTAGCAATTTTAAAACCACCATTAACTCGGCAAATGGTATTATCAATTTAAAACCCATAACAGCAGGATTTTACAGTGGTGCAATTCAAGGCCAATCGAGCATTAATATGCAACGCTCAACTCCATCTTTCTCTGTAATACTTAAAGGTAAAAATATTCAGGTCGAGCCATTCATGACAGCTGTCGCTAAAACAAGCCCTATAACGGGAACAGCCAGCGGCAACATCAACATATATTCTGCTGGGAATAACGCTAAGACTATAACCGGAAATCTCTCCGGCAAAGGAAACCTCAGCATTGTAAACGGCATTATCAAAAAGGTTAATATCCCTTATCTGATCTCCCAAGCCAAGGCTTTACTAAATAAACAAGCTATAACAAAACCAAAGCAATCATATACTGATTTTAATAGCCTAACTGGAACTTTCATTATTAGTAAAGGAATACTACGCAATAATGATTTGTTATTAAAAGCTCCTACATTTCAAGTATCGGGACAAGGAACTGTTAATCTCAACTCGCAGCAAGTTAATTATAAAGTCAATGCTGCCAGCGTTCACACTGTTACTCAAGCTGGGAAAAAAACCCAACAAGTAGAGCCACTATTAGTGCCAATCAATATTACAGGGACATTTTCTGATTTGAGTTTTCACCCTGATTATAGCCATGTGATCCAGAATTTTGCCAAACAGTTTGGTAAAAAACTTATTGACTCAGCGGCCCAAGGTGATGATGTTGGTAAAAATATCGGCAAACACATAGGAGACACCCTAAAAGAAACTCTAGGAGTTGGTAAATTATTTAACTAGAGATCTTGACTAAAGCCGCTATAAACTGTTTAATAGCATCTCTAAAGTGTGGCCAGATAGCTCAGTCGGTAGAGCAGAGGACTGAAAATCCTCGTGTCCCTGGTTCGATTCCTGGTCTGGCCACCATGCTAAATCAAACCTTTAAGCAAAACGAACCATTCTGTTATTTTTGTGTGTCGTATATGTGTCGTAGAAATCATTAAAATTCGAAGGGAGTAAAGGAAAACATGAAATTTGGATTCAGAACGCCGTCGCTTAAGAAGAGACTGTCTGCCAAAACATCTTTGAAGAGATATGTTCGCCACTCGATGGGCGTGAAGGCCCCAAAAGGTTACGGATTCCTTTCTAACCCCAAAAAAGCTCTTTACAATAAAACTTATAGAAAAACAACTTTTGGCATTGAAGATGTTATCAAATTAGACACAAAAAAAAATAAGAAAATAACAACAGTAGATACTCAAACACTTACTCCGGTGAATAACGATCCTAACTTTGAAATTTGCCCATATTCATTTGTCCAGCTGATAAATTCTCGAAACAAGCTTGGCAAAGATGATTTTGCTCGCCTCATCCTTATTCTAGGTTTTATACTGTTATTTATCAATCCTCTAGTTGCATGCGGCATACTGGCAGGAAACGGTTATTGGATTTATAGGATTTTAAAATCCCCTTGGTATAAGGTAAAAAACAAAACTGCAAAAGCAAAGACAAAATTAAAAACAAATAAATTTGATGACGCTTTACCACTACTGAAAGAAGCCCTTAGTTTTGAAGAAGAAAACTATGATTTACTGTATATGTTAGGGGTAACCCAATTCATGGCAGGTTATCCTGAAGAATCTCTTGTAAACCTAAAAAAATATACAGAATTGAAACCTAGCGACTTAGATGCCAAATTAATGTTGGCTCATAACTATTATACGCAAAATCAATACAAAAAAGTTATTCCAATTTTACAACAATTTCCAAAAGAACACCCATACCATTTATTGGTCATTCTACTTTTGGGAGATAGCTTCTTACAGCTAAAAGAATACGATATGGCTATAGATGTATTTAAAAGTGGTCCGTTAAGAAAAAGAAATCTCAATGCGCATTTATTACAACTGCATTACCTTTTAGGCATGGCATATAAAGGTATGGGACAAAAAGCAAAAGCATTAAAAGAACTAAAAAGGGTTTATGCTTTTGATATTAACTATCAAGATGTAGCTCAAGAAATTGAAAGTTTAAAAAATACAAAATAGGATATGAAAAATTATTAGATTCCAAACAAAGCCTCTTTGCATTATTAGATTTAGATTGCACCTCAAATATTATATAAAAAATAACTGAAAATATTTATGACGATTTTCCGCTTTTCCTGTTGATTAGATTAATTCCTTCCACCGGGTCAATACCTAAAGCCGAACAATACCTAACATATTCAATTACGTCTAAGCGTCGCTCGCCTTGCTCTGTTTTGCAAATAAAAGAATGCGAGCATTCCAGCCTTTCTGCTAATTTGCGCATACTAAGCCCTTTAGCCTGCCGCTTCTTTTTAAGCCAGGTTAATAGCTCCTGATACTCTTTGGAATAAATACTCTTTTGCATGTACCCATAATAGAAACATTTGCTTTTGTTTCCAAAATAGGTACAATCGTGAGCATATAATATCCAATGATTAATAACTTTATAAACAAATTAGAAACATGATTAGTCATCAAAAAATATAATACAAGGAGCAGTAATTATGGAGTCAAAAATTAAAAAAATATTCGAAGCTTTTGAAGCGGAGTATACTACTAACAAGCAAAGGAAATTAGACAAAAAATCGTGGGAAGAAGATCCGTGGAAACACACAGTAAAAAAATTTAGAAAATGGCTTAGAGTCCTACTTGATGGAGCATCTGGCCTACTTATTGTGCTCTTACTCATCAATTTAATATCACCAAATAGCACCATAATTCATAATACTAGACCCCTGATTTATTTATTGTTTGGCGTCCTTATTGTCTACCTGTACCTGGCATCAGATTTTTATAACCGCATACGGTTAATAGAAAAAAACACAAAAAAACTAACTTCAATTCAAAATTTCTTGAACTATCAAACAAATACTCAAAACCTACTTTTTCACAACCTGAGAGGCTCAATAAGTATTTTACTAGAAAGAGTTGAGATAAAAGGAAGCGACGACTATACCAAAGAGGAAAAAAGAACCAACGGCCTTATCAAAAAATATTTTACTACAATTGCTGGCATAAAAGATAAAAGCATTAGCGATATAGAAAGATATTTTTGGGCGCTTTTGCATAGCACGGATCATGGTCCTTGTCATATGTGTTTTTATTATATTTTAAACCATATGCTTTCCGGAGAAAAAGTGCATTTTGCCTTTAAAACTATTTCTTTTGATGATGATACAAATACATGCCTTGATACTGTAGCAATATCACTAGATGAAAAACCTTCTTATTTAATGGTTGAACCGCAAAACGCTGCCGCAAAGTATTACGATACCAAGGAAGATTCTGAGAATTTTGCCGATATATATTGGAAACTACCATTCCTAAGGGTACATGAAATCTATAATCTATCAGAGAGTAGGTCTATGTATCGGCATCCGGATAAATTATTGAATTACGCCATTGTTAGCAGCATATATTGGTCCTTTAGTCATAGATATAACGACTTTCCTCAAAACATTACTTTCGAAGGAATAGAAGATGAAGAAGTAGAACATGATTGATCCAGCAAGTTTTTATATAAAAACACATTGGTAATGTCAATTTACTTCTGCATCCGCTGCTGTAAATTTATTTAGTATAGCTCTAACCTTTTCCTCGGTAATTGGTTTAACCATAAAATCATTCATGCCTGCGTCAATACTATCGTTGCGAAACTCTGGATTATCATGTGCCGTCAATGCAACAGCAACAGTATTTTTATTTATAGTGTTTTCTCTAATTGCGAGACAGACATCACACCCCGTCATATCAGGCAAGCCAATATCCAATAAAATCAGATCATATTGCTTTTTATTCACTAATTCTAATGCGTTCTTACCATTTGCAGCCAAATCCAGGTTGCAAGAAAAGTTTTGTTTGAGCAATATTTCAGCAACTTTTTGCGCAAGAATATTATCTTCCACTAATAATATATCCAAAACATCTTTATTTTTAATTGTCATCATATTCCGCACACTCCCCTTTGTTTTCGTTTTCCTTAATTCGGCCAATAACGGCAGAGTAAATGGCAACAAACATTCAAACTCTGTACCTTGTCCAAGTTCGCTTTTTACCTCAATTTCACCACCTAATTCGTCGACAAATTGCTTAACAATACATAAACCCAAGCCAGAACCATCGTATAGACCTGTATTTGAGGCATGTACGCGTGCAAATTTCATATAAATCAAATTTTGTTTGTCGGTGGGAATCCCTATCCCACTGTCGGCAATATCTATCTTCAAGATGATATTTCTTTTATCGACAAGTTTTGCTATGGAAATACCAATTTTCACATAACCTGCATTTGTAAATTTTATAGCGTTGCTTATCAAGTTAATTAAAATACGTGATGTGCGAAAAGCATCACCTATTATTATTGGCGGAACGTCATCATGTATATTTACCATTAAATCGAGCTTTTTATTTTTGATATATGGCATTTCCATAGCAATAATATCTTCAACAACTTGCCGAATATTGAATTTCTTATCTAGAACCAGTAAATTACCAGACTCAATGTGGTCAAATTCTAGTATACCATTTAACATTTCCAATAATTGTCTAGAAGCTTTGGCAACGTACCCTAGTAACTCTTTTTTTTCTGGATCTTTTTCCCCAGCTTCTATTAGATGCACCATTTCAGCAATTCCTGAACATGGCGTCCGTAAATCATGTTCCATATTAGCTATAAACTGGTTTTTCATTTCGTTAGCTTGTTCGGCTTTCTGTTTCTCAATTGCAAGTTTTTTCTCAGCAATAACTCTATTTGTTATTTCAATCGAGTTTCCAATAATGCCTATTATCTTACCTTCAATATTTTTTAGCGGCTTTTTTACTACTTCATAGTATTTTGTTTCGCCACTAGGCAAAGTAATTTTTTCTTCGGTAATTAGGGCTTGATCATGCTTAATGACATAATGATCATTTTTTTTCAGATTATCTGCATGCTCTGGGCTAAATAAATCATAATCAGTTTTACCAACGACATCAGCTGGACTTTTAAAACCGCTGCTTGAGAGAAGATAATCACTACAACCAAGATAAAGACCATCTTTGTCTTTATAGTAGATTGCCCCAGGCAGCATGCGTACAAAATAATCGAAAATTGCTGAAATTTGAGAGTCTTCGAAAACGTTATGTACACATTCATGGCGAGTAAGGAACCTACCTAACTTCTCCTTGTTTGTCATTGTTTTTCGTTTATTTTCCATGAATTAAAATATCTCTTACGGCTAAACTTATTCTAATAGATTATTTGCCTTTATGTTTGATAAGGGATTAATAAAACCCTTTTCGAAGAAATCTTGCATATATAAAGCAAATAATTCGCGATTACATTCTGGCAAAGGTATATTTAGTTTTGTAATAGCTTGTGACACATTAGCATCACTAATTTTATACTTAAAAGATGGGAGTACAGCATTCTTGTTGAAATAGTACGATAGTAAAGGATATATAGCATTACTCTGATCAATACTAACTAAATGCTTGCCGGCCCATTCTTTGTGGCTAACAACCTTTAAGGGGCCGTTAAGCTCCTTAATCCACGCAATTAACTTACCCCAAGTTAATACATTCTTGTTTTGCAAATTAAATATCTTACTATGCTCCACATCTTGCAGAGAAATCTTTACTATGGCTTCACTAACAAAATCAACAGGCATGACATTCAACTCAACGTCCCAATCTGGCGCATGTTGCATTTGGATACACCCCTTCAACACTTGCAATAAATGATTTTGCTGTGTAGGACTGACACCTGTTTTACTATGCCCAAGAATCCATGTTGGCCTATAGATATTCACAGTAACACCAAGGTCCTTTGCTTGCGCCAACAGCCTTTCAGCAACCCATTTACTTTGCGCATAACCTCCAGATATTGCCTCGCCTTTAACGCTTTCTTGCAAGAATTTCTCATGAATAATTTTGTCTTTTTCAAACTCTGTAGTTGCTGAGTACGTAGAAACATAGTGTATCTTCTTTGAAGTTTTTGTTGATGCCAACTTAATTATTTCGATCACGCTCAAAACATTTGCTGCTCGTAGCGAACTGTAATCATACAAATGGTGAACTTTGGCACCATTATGATATATAGAACTAAGAACAGTGGTTAGCTTATTAAACACTTTATCTGTAAGCCCTAACAATGGCAGCCGAAGATCACCTTGCAGAACCTTTACTCTAGATCCATCCAATAATCTTTCATCTATCTTATGCTCAATCAGACACCGTCTCAACTTATCTGCTGCTTTTTTATGATCATCAGCCCTAACTAAACAATAAATATCTGATTTGGTATAATTAAATAAGTCTTGTAATAGAAATACACCCAGAAAACCGGTTGCTCCAGTAAGCAGTACTGCATTTGTTTTAGCTAGCTTTAGTTTTGGATCATGGTTGACAACATCTTTTAAACTTATGTTCGCATCTTTCAAAAACTGAGGGGTATGCCCCTTCTTAAAGTTAGTTTTATTTTGTATAATTCTTGCTAGATTAGCTATAGTTGGCGTTTCTAAAAAACTTGGCATATCTATTTTCTTCTGAAAAGTTTTCTGAACCGATAATAATATTTTGCTGATAAGCAGTGAGTGGCCACCTAACTCAAAAAAGCTATCATTAACGCCAATCTTTTTCTTATTTAACAAATCAGTCCACATATTAGCTAATTTTTTTTCGATATCATTGCGTGGGGCGATACATTCTGGTCGAGCACCAATCTCTGACATGTCCGGCATTGGCAATAACTTTCTCTCAAGTTTATTATTGCTTGTTAAAGGAATGGCATCTAATATAACAAAAAAACCTGGCATCATATACTCGGGAAGATTGGACGCCAAAAAAACTTTAATGTCCTTAATGTTAAATGTTTTTTTTGATGCTGATGGAACAATGTAAGCAACAATATGTTTGTCATTATTAATCATCTTATCAATTACAACGCATTGCTTCACCGTATCATGCTGTAATAACTGATGCTCTATTTGTGGCAGTTCAATTCTCACACCACGAATTTTCACCTGAGAATCTGCCCTACCTTTGAAAACCAATCCAGCTTTCCTAGTAAAACAGCATATATCTCCAGTTTTGTATAGCCTTTTGGAATCATTCATGTAATAAATAAATTTCGAAGCGGTCAATTCCGGCTGATTAATATATCCTTGTGTAATACTTTTACCACCCAAATATAACTCACCACACACTCCAAAAGGTAGTAACTGCATATGCTTATCGAAAACATAAAGCTCTGTGTTAGCCATTGGCAAACCTACACTAATCTCTGAGATTTTACCATTCTGCGGGTCATATATTTGTTTTGATGTGCTCCATATCGTTGCCTCGCTAACCCCATATTCATTAAACAAAACCGCTTTAGGCACTATCTCCTTGTGCTTCATTGCTAACTTAGTATCCCAATAATCCCCACCCAATATTATTAATCTTAATGAGCTAAGTTGTTTTTTATTAGCGCAGTCTAATATCTGCTCATACAGTGCTGGAACACAAATAATATGGGTGATTTTCTGTTTTGCGATTATTTTTATTATTTTTTCTATGTTCTTTAAGTCGCTTGGGGCAAGTAAAGTTAATTTCGCACCAATAAGCAATGGCCATAATATACCTGCCATAGCAGTATCAAAGGAAGTTGATAACAATAATAAGAAATTCGGTTCAATATCAGCACTAGTATATTTGTGATAATATCTAATACGGGTTTTCAATGAGTTTGCTATGTTTTCGTGTGAAACCAACACCCCTTTTGGCTTTCCCGTAGATCCGGAAGTATAGATTGTGTATGCAATATCATGGCCATCAACTATAAGTACAGGATTATGCGAGTTTTGCTTAGCAATCTCCTCACGTTTTTCATCTAATTTTACTATTGTAGCTTTACAGTCTGAAAATTTACTTGCTAATTTTGACACAGTAATGAGCAAATCTACTTTAGAATCTTCAAGCATATATAATAACTGGTTTGTTGGATAGTTTGGATCTAAAGGAAGATAGGTTACACCAATTTTCATTAAAGCAATCGCACAAAAAACCAGAGAACCGGTTTCTTCAAGACACACAGCAACCCTACTACCTTTGACAGCCCCGCATTGTATAACTAAATGTGCGATTTGATTAACATTAGCATTTAACTCTTCATATGTTAACGCATAATCAGTGCATTCTAGCGCAGTGTTATTTGGACAAACCTGTGTCTGCATCTCAAACTTATTATTTACGAGATCCGCAGCATTAATATTAACGTTACTGCCGGACATTGTTTTCTCAATAGCACTGACTTCAGCTTGTGACAATATTGGCATCTTGACAAAATCTTGTTTATCGTTCTGTGCAATTGCGCTTAACAAATTACTGACATGCCCAAAAACACGTGCGGTTTCTTTTTGAAAAGTATATTTAGTTATTGGCAATTTATTTGCTAAAAATATTAGCTTGCCATCTCCAGTTATTGATATCGTCAAGGAATTAAGAGGCGTAGATATATTTTTTGCGGTTTTAGAAATATTAAGATTTAACGGCAATATTTGATTCTTTGAGCTTATGGATGGATACCTTAAAAAAACGTCGTGTTTGTGTGTTCTCCGTTTTCTTGTTTCCCTCACAAGTTCCGTAATAACAGTAAAGACGTCATCAAACCCTTTATTTGCGATATCTAAACTTATATTCATTGGTACATATGGTGCGTAAAATTGAGGTAATTTCGCCACTTTCTCTTTTAGGTTATCATGACTAAATCCAACAGAGAAATCTTCATAATTATTAATTCGGTAAACATACATCATCAAAACCGCAAGAAATACATTACAAAAATATGAATCAGAGTTATTACCCTGAATTTGTTGCTTGGTTTTCTGATCCACGTCATATGTATAAGAAATGGTGTTTGTTTGTGGTTTATTAGATTCGCTCGCAATAAAAGGGAACTTAACTGGCAAAGCATTTTCCAGCTGCCGAACCCAATAAAGTTCGTTTATGCTATTTTCAATACTAAAGCTCTCTAACTTGTTTGCAAAGGATAATCTTGGTCTGGGTAAAACGACTCCTTTGTTTAGCCCAAACTGTTGTATTAAATCTCTAGGCGTATATTTGCTTCCATGCAAATCTGTTACAGATATAATATTAAGATTCTTTGTTGCAGTTGCAATAACAACACTATCATCATTAATTGTTACAATAGTTCCCGGTTTTTGACACGAAACATCAGCAGTTAAACGTATTTCTCTAGGAATAAACACATCATTGTTGATAAAAAAAGTTGGCAAACCAATATGATTTATTTTTGGGTAAGAATATAAGGCTCGATATAGTTTATAAATGTTTTCAGCGGTATCATTCCAAAAAATGAGCGCATCATATTTTGGCTTTGCTTTTAAAGAATAATAACTACTATCTCCATGTTGCTCGACTAACTTGATTTTTTTCTTATCCAAACTGGCTAACAGTGTTTCAAACGAACTCAGCGCCGTCTCATGACATTTAGTATTTAGCGATAACATTGTATCGTCTTTTACAATAGCAACCCGTTCTTCCAATAAAACATTACCCTTATCTATTTCGTCAGTCATCGTATGCCAGGTGATGCCATGTTGTGTTTCTTCATTAAGAATCGCCCATGTTGTTGCGTACACCCCAGCATATTTAGGCAATGGAGCATTATGATAGTTTATTGCAAACTTTTTAGGCAGCTTTAGCAGAGACTGCGGAAGTATTCTATGATTTGATATGCTAAATAAATAATCGCCCGGATCATCTTTAGCCGTGTTTTCAAGTTGCTGCAACGAATACAAAATCGGGATATCGTTGCTCTTAGCCCATGCAATAACTTTATCATTAGACGAAGAGACCCCTTTAATAACATTACCATTTTGAATAATCAGATTGCCACACTCGACTATCAAATAGTCATCCCCAATCATGTGACATGTAAACTTTCTCATCTTTTGACCCAACCGTTAGATACATCTTAGGTACAGCTATATTCATACTTGTATTTAGATATAATTGTACCACAAAATAAAAACTTTGGCGCTCTAAGTTGATTCAATATATCTGAGAGTTACTATGCTAAGTCAATGTACTGTAATTTCACGATCACACAGTATGTCCAGAAAATATTCAAGAACCATGTGAGCCTCTCCCATATCTGTTTTAACCGAGGACAAATCGCGAGCTTTAGTAAGGTCACCATTTTCATCTAAGTTTGCCCAAACCAACACACTTTCAAAATCAAACCCTTGTTTAATACAAAACAATCTCAAGCCCTCTTGAACGCCTTTAAGTTTTGACAGATATTCCTGCAGCTTGTTTTCCGCCTCAGCGATCTTTTTATCACACTTTTCTTCATTTTCCTTTACCTCGGACCAAATTGGATTATTCTTAGGTGGTTTTTTATCAAAGAATTTAAAAGCTGTGTATAAACCATCAAGATAATCGACAGCACGTATATCATAAAAACCAATCAGCACTTGAGCATTAATTATTTGTTTTTCATAGAAATCAAACAAAAATCGATAAGCTGCTCTAACCTTGCACAGTGAATCCATACTCTCAGAGTAAGCACGATCATTCATGGTATACGTTTTCTTAGGGCAGCATTTTTTAAGTTGTTGTACTTCTTTATTGTCGTTTCTGCTTAATGCAGCTATAGACAGGTTGATACGCTCAAGCGCTGTAAATTTATCGTAATTTTTTTCTATGTTACTTTTCATGATTATTCCCTCTTAATTTTAAAGTTTTTTCGATAGCAGCCAGACGCTCACCAAGCTCTGTAAATTCAACAACTTTGGCTTGTGTCATAAGCGCATGCAGTAAAACATTGCCTTCTGCTGGCGTTATAGTGCCGTGTGTAATAAGCGCTAATATCTGCTCGCCTTGATTAGCTAACGATCCTTCTAATCCGCTTAATTCTGATAACACATCATCTTTTGGTTTGGCCGGTAGCAACCTATCAAGAAGCAAACGCAGCATTTGTTCATTGCCGGCAAGAGCTAACTCAATAGCTTTGTTAGCCAGTTTTTCTTTGTGTGGCTCTATGAGCTTACGAAACCTTGTCCGACGATCTTGTATACCCTTTGGACGGCCTTTGGGGTTGCCAGATTGGCCTCTTTGAAACTTGCTCATTCTGATCTCCTTCTGTTCAGATTAGAAAAATCTCGCTTTATGATAACCGCTTCAAATAAATCACTAGTTGGTATGGTAGAATCTATAAAGGAGTACAGTTTTGGTAGCAGAGAAAAAATTAAAACCACCATGATTGACCCAGTTTTGAGGTCAGTTTTTGTCTGTATTTTCACTTTTAACCTCATTTTGGTTGCACATTGATACAGTTTTGGTAGCAGCATTCTTATTTTGCCACGCATTAGATTTTGAATAATTTGCTCTAGCATCAAGCTTTCCGTTGCATAAATCCACTCTCAGCCAAGTAACAGAATATAAGCTACAACAATGCCGGCCTCCTTTTCTTGTCTCCTCGATAAAGCCTTTTTCTAACAATCCCTTTTTTGCTCGTTCTAACGTGGCTTTGGAGCGCCAACCCTTTGGTTTCATTATTTTCCATGCCAATGAAAAATCTCCATTATTGCTACCAGTAAACTGCATAAGCAAATCAATTAATAGTTTTACAGCTGAAGAACTTAAAGCAGCAAATTCCGGACTCTTAAAAACTTCACGAGGCAAAGGAACAAAAGAATAATCAATTTTTTTATTTTTTTTGCCCATAACTACCTATGCCAACAATCGATCTAATTGCCCCATAAAACCACTGATTAATTTGAAGCAATACTATGTATCGTCTTTGACGCGATAATTCAAAATAACCCCAAAAAAGCATGCCATTCTCACCTAGGATTTGATTTTGCAGCATGACTTTTGCCCCGAAATGGATAAAGAGCGCAGTTTTCGATTTCGCAATCTCTTGGGTTCATCTCGAAACCGCAACATTCGGTGCAATGGAGCTTGATCGCCCTACTTCGAGTCAAAGTAACTTCTACTGGATTTCTTTGTTTGGATAAAACGGTATGTTTAATCATCTTGTGATTCTCCTAGACTTACTGATGTTGAGGCACGCAACCCATGCCCTGAAAACCAGGCATCGGTTTGTTCAAAAGGGTAGAGTATTTTTCCCCGAATTTTAATAAATTTTGGACCATAACCAGCCCAGCGAGCTCTCTGAAACCAAGCCCGGGAATAGCTGTAGCGATTTGCCGCCTCTGTTTCAGATAAAAAAAGTTTTTGCATGATTTTTCTCCTAAATAAAAAATTTCAGGTGAAATTATACAAATTCTTATGAATTAAATAGTTAGGTCTAACGTTCGATTTTTTGGGGTCTTAGCCCTAATTTTTATCTAAAATGTTTTAGACTTACTTGTAATGATAGAGTTATTGGTATATCCAACAACACCAACCGACATAAAACTATCCATCAGATCAACAATATAAGATGCTGGATTATATGCTTTTGAGTGAAATTCATTGTTTAGTTTTTTTGTCATTTTATTTGCCTCACTACGATCCATTGTGTCGGGAAACACTATTTGGCAAAGTCCAATTGAGATATCAGCGATGGCTGAATTAGTCATTCGGCACCAACCTACTTTAATTAGCTCAGAAATAAACTCCTGCATCATTGAATGTCTAAGTATTAATGCATGACTTCTTTTTGCGTGTTTAATATGAATATCTTCATATTGTATGCTCATAAGCTCATCCAGTAATCTAACAAGATGCTCTTGCTTTAGTGCTACTGGGAAAACAAGGCTTTCTCTTAATTGCATTAATAGTTTTTTTGCATATCCCTGCATTTTTTTTAGCTTCTGAGATGTAACGGCCCTGCCATTTATTATTATTTCTTTATTAAAAATTATAAAACCGTAAACCTTGGCGCATATATTTTCCAAAAGCATCAATTTCCTATAATCTTCTGGTGATTGAACAGCACTCAAATCTGATAACACAATGTCTGTGCAATTCTTTTGTCCTTTTTTTCTAGCCTTAGCCATCCTTTTTTTTGCATCATTAAAATTTTTCTGTTTATGTAACCACACAATAAATTCAGAATTAAGTAAGGCTTTAAATGACTTTTTATATTCTGCTGAAGAATTATCAAATTCATTTTCATCTTCATGATCTAACAACCAAAAATTTCTATGTTTGTTTTTATAACATAAATTATAGAGATATTCTTTTGAATTCAAAAACTGCTCTGCTTTATAGTTGTATATTGCCAATAACTCTAAATGCTTTTCTATTATTGGTTTTAATTCATCTAATAATTTGGAGTCAATTTGTTTTCTCATCATATGACCTTGGATTTGTTAATTTCACTAATTCTTGCTTCTTTTGTTATTCCCATGCCCTTCAAAAGATAATCCGCAATCATCTGCATTGGCTTCCTTAACCTTTCGACATCTATAACCACATAACCAGCTGTAACATCGCTACTCATCTTATGATTAAGCAATTTTTTCAAGGCGTATACTGGGATGTCCAGTGATTCAGCTACGGTAATAAAAGTCCTTCTTAAATCATGAACCGTGAACTGGACGCCAGATTCTTTTATTACTTTAAGCATCGCTTTTCTAGGATCAACCATATGCCCTTCTTTGCTATCAGCCGGAAAAACATATTCATTGATTGCCAATTCTTTTCGTTTACTTAACAAATCAAAAAGATAATCTGATAAAGGCAGTGTATGCTGTTCTCGATTTTTTGTATCTATAACTGTCATTGTTTTAGCGCGCAAATCAATCTGATCCCATTGTAATGTTGCTGCTTCTTGTCTGCGCAATCCAGTGAATAACACTAATAAGAAATAATCTTTGAGCATTTCTGCTTTTGCAGGATCGTAGGGATGAGTTAGCTTCATTACACCTTGATACCAAGCAGGCAAATCATGGTATTTTATCACTGTGCATCTTCTGTCGACCCGATACCATGATCTTGCATGTGAAAGACGTTTTACCGGATTTTCAACTATTACCGACTTCCCTTGTGCGTTTTCGTACTCACCTGTGGCAAAATTGAAAATTGCTCTAAGCACTCGCATTGACAAATTAGCCCTCGCTTCGCTTCTCTGACCATATTTTTCGTGCCTTTTGGCTACCATATCCTTAGTAATACTGAGCAGTGGTTTATTCATCCAATCAGGCATCACTTGGTTTAAAACACGCTTATAGTCTAAAATCGTTGTGGGTTTGAGTGCTTTTCGTGCTCGCAAGTAATCCTCAAAAGCTTGTTTAAGAGTAATTGCTTTAGACCTTGCTTCTTTTTTTTCAGCAACAGGGTCTATGCCTATGGCGATTTTACCTAGAATCTTGTGTGCTTCTTTACGCGCCATTTCGACGGTTAACTCAGGATAATGCCCCAAGGTAATTCGTTTCTGCTTATGGTTGATATTCTTTTCTATAAAAAAAGCTTTCGTGCCACCTGATGTTACCCTGATGCCGAAGCCTTTTAAATTATTATCATAGTAACGCCTCTGAACGGTTTTTCCGTGACTATCACTAGTCGGTACAGGGAGTTTCTCTACTGATAGTTTTGTTATCTTCATTTTTTCTGCGTGTCGTACATGTGTCGTAACATTATTTAAAACTCATTCAAAAACATTAAAGCCCATTATACATTGCAATAACTTGAAAATAAAGAGATATTAAAAGCTATTAAAAGAAATTCATATTCATTAAAAACCACAATATTAGAACTGAAAATCCTCGTGTCCCTGGTTCGATTCCTGGTCTGGCCACCATGCTTCGCTTTCAGCTACGCATAGTTTTTAATTAGATCACAGTTTCGCTCGAACCGGTGGACCTTTTTTAATATTCTCTAACCTCGGCTCCCACATTTCCCATAGCTGTGGCTCGAGCTTCGCTGGCAACTGAACCTGCTTATGATCCCTCCAGCATATTACTTTCTCGGCTACTTCTTTTGGATACAAAAGCGCCAAACGATGCAGATGCCTCAGTTCATGGTCTGTAAATCGATATGACTTACGTTTATATTGTTTTCCTTCACTGATATACCCTACTGGCGAGCTATGAGTCTCAGGAATTAAGATAAAATGTATCTTTCTAATATTAGGATAGAATAACGCCATTTCCAATACAGATTTTGATGCTCTGGCAGTACGATCTTGGCTGTTTTGCTCAGTTTCACCTACGCATCCTCTGCTCGCAAAATTGTATCTTGACACCAAAAGCGCATTTAAAAGTTGCTGTTCTTTTGGCGTTTGTGCCAACTCAGACTTATATACACCCGGCCCAATATAATCCAGATTGCGGGAAAAATTATTATGAATTGGAAACCCAACCCACTTACCAAGCCATGGACGGTAAGTTTGCGCATCAAAATCCCGTCCTTTAGGAAAGAAATATGCACTTGCATAACCTCCTACAGCACCCTGACAATTCGCACCAAATATTATGTCCTCTGGATGAAAAGCATCTGTCGGCACCACTCCTGGCAATAGCTTTAGCATAGGCAAACTACTAATCCAAGATTCTGACTTAGAATCACTTGGCTTATATAACTCAGAAGGCCCCAACATAGGAGGTTGAACAAAACGCGGTGGTTCTTTATATACATGAGCAATAGTGCCATCAGTATTTGGTACTTGCTTAATACCAAGCCCTTCTAATTTTGTTCTATATTTTTGAAGAGCCTCCGCATCCCTATTATAGTATTCTCTTATAGAACTATCATAAAAATATAAAAAACTGCAATCAGTAGCAATACAAATACCGGGTCTAGGTGCAGTGGCTTGAACAGCTCCAGAATTAGTTGGTATAGTACCTGACGTAGGCTTAATACCAAAGGAGCTAGTATTGCCTTTTCCGATAATTTTAACAGGGGCTACTTGTGAAATTGTTAGATTGACGTAGCTAAAATTTTCGCCAGAAAACACCAAAACATCTACAAGATTAAGTATAGCTGCCGATATCTTGCGGATATCACTCTGTGGTTGAGCGCTAGGTTTAAAAAATTCAAACCTCCGCACCATACCATCTCCATTGCCTAAAGAAGCTGCTAAAACAGTTTTTGCCCGATCAGTAAAATTAAGTTTAAGGCATTGGCGGTCATAGTATACATGATCATCCTCAGCATCTCTGCCCCAAATGGCCTCAAGAGGATTGTCGTTAGAATAACTAGAAAAAACCATTTCCAGTGGATATATGGTACTAGCAGAATCAGGTGCTGTGAACATATATTCTCTTCCATAAAATAAAGACCAACCGTTAAAGTCTATATAAAAAGCATAGACCATATATAGTTTTTATACAAACTTGTTTTTAAACACGAAAAACTCAGCTAAACTCAGTTTCATTCCCAACAATAATCGTCTTAAATATATATTGCATAACTCCCAAAAACCCTGTAAACTCACTAAGTTAGATTTATTTTAATCTAAATTTATTAAGCTAAAAACAAGGAGTAAAAATTATGCATAAACATGGTTTTTGGGGTTGGGTCGCTTTTATTCTATTAATAATTGGCGGTATCAACTGGGGTCTTATAGGATTCTTTCAATTCAATTTAGTTACATTTATATTTGGTGATTTGTCCATTGTATCTAGAGTTATTTATGCGGTTATCGGCTTAGCAGCTGTATTTGCTATTCTTAAGTGCTTCTGCAAATGTGGAACATCATGCTGCAAAACAACTACACCAGAAAAGAAAAAGTAACTAAATTTTTATATCAAAAAAACTTGCTCTTATCTAAACAATTTGGGCAAGTTTTTTTATGAGTTGACTTAAAGCCTGCCCTCTATGGCTAATTCTATTTTTCACTCCTATTGCTAATTCCGCCGCTGAACAATCATGAGTCGGAACAAAAAATATCGGGTCATAACCAAAACCATTATGTCCTTGTTCTTGGAATAAAATACTCCCTTCCCATGTTCCCTGACAGATTATAGGAGACGGATCTTGAGCATAACGCAAATACACCATAACACACTGAAATCTGGCACTGCGTTGCTCTATTGGAACATCGACAAGCGCTGTTAGAGCTTTGGCAACATTAGCTTTACTGTCAGCATTAGCGCCAGCATATCGAGCCGAATAAATTCCCGGCTCACCTTGCAAAGCATCAATCTCGAGACCGGAATCATCAGCAATAGCAGGCAGCTTAGTACGCTGACAAGCATTACGAGCTTTTAAGATAGCATTCTCAACAAAAGTTAAGCCAGTTTCATCTGCTTCAGGAACTTTGAATTCGGATTGCGGGATAATTTCATATGGTGCAGTAATTAGGTTCTGTATTTCTTTGACTTTACCGGAATTGTTGCTGGCGAGGACGATTTTCATGATTCTTGCTTTTTGATGGCGACAGTTGCGCGTTCCAAACCTGCCAAATCGAAATACGTTACCACAGCAGCATAATATTTATGCTGCCGTAGTAACCTTCTAACTCCCTCTCCCTGTTCGTAACCGTGCTCTAAAATTAGAACTCCGTTGTCATTTAGGCTATCCCATGCCTGCGTAATAATCTGTTTTATATGTGCCAAACCGGCATCTTTTGCCACCAATGCTTTCTGTGGCTCAAATCTTATATTACCCTCCAAATGTTGGTCATCAAATTCCACATAGGGAGGGTTTGAGATAATAACATCCATCAAATCATTTGGCAAGGCAAAAATCCAATTTCCTTGAAAAAAATTTACATTTTTTATGCCAAGCTTATCTGCATTGGCTTGCGCGACTTTTAATACTTTATCATCAATGTCAGTTGCAAATATTTTCCACCCTGGTCTTTCACTAGCTATAGCCAGTGCAATGGCTCCAGAGCCCGTCCCTAGGTCGACACAGCTGATTTTGTCTTTATCTCCACAAAATTTTAACGCCAATTCCACTAATAATTCAGTCTCTGGTCGAGGAATTAATACGTCAGGATTTACGTCCAATTCTAACGACCAAAATTCCTTCTTGCCGGTGATATATGCCAGGGGCTCGCCGTTGACTCTTCTCGCCAATATTTCCTTAAATTTACACACTTGATTTTGGTCTAATTCCAAGTCGTTATGCGCAAATAAATAGCTACGTGGTTTTTGCAAAATATGTGCTAATAATAATTCCGCATCAAGTTTTGGACTTGTAGAATTAGTTAGTTTTTTTACCGCCTGATCCAAAGTTTCTTTTAGCATGACTTATTCTTCAACACCTGCTAATAAATCTGCTTGATGTTCTCGATTTAATGCCTCGACAACTTCATCCAACTCACCTTCCATAACTTCGAGTAATTTATATAAAGTTAGATTAATCCGATGGTCAGTTAAACGACCTTGAGGAAAATTATATGTCCGAATACGCTCAGAGCGATCACCAGTTCCTACCAAACTGCGTCTAGTTGCTGCCTGCTCTTGCGTTTGCTTGGTTTGAGCATCATTTAATAATTTTGCCTGCAACAAAGACATAGCCTTAGCACGATTCTTATGCTGTGAACGCTCTTCCTGACATTCGACAACTGTTCCTGTTGGAATATGAGTTATACGTACTGCCGAGTCGGTAGTATTAACATGCTGACCACCAGCTCCTTGCGAGCGATAAGTATCAGTACGCAAATCGGCGGGATTAATATCAACATCATCTATGGCTTCAGCTTCAGGAAATACCGCAACTGTGCAAGTAGAAGTATGCACCCTACCCTGAGATTCGGTAATCGGGACTCGCTGGACTCGGTGCGCACCGGATTCAAACTTTAATTTCAAATAAACTTCTCTACCGATAATCCGCAAAATAAGTTCTTTATAGCCACCGTGCTCACCTTCGTGTTCGCCTAGAATCTCTACTTGCCATTTATTCTTCTCGGCAAATTTAGTATACATACGCGCTAAATCACCAGCAAAAATAGCTGATTCGTCACCACCGGCAGCAGCACGAATTTCTAAAAACACGTTACGCTGATCATTCGGGTCTTCCGGCAATAATAGGGCCTGAATTTCTTGTTCTAACACTTGCTGCTGTTCATTTAAACTTGTGATTTCTTCTTCGGCCAAATTTTTCATTTCAGCATCATCACTTTGCAGCATTTCCTGCGCATCATGCTGCGCTTCGGCATTGCCAACATACTGCTTATAACAGTTTACTACTGGCTCTAATTGCGAGTATTCTTTCGACAACTCGCGAAACCGATCCTGATCAGCAGAAATTTCAGGCTGACTTAATAATCCGCTGATTTCTTGCAACCGCTGTATCAATGTATCTAATTTTTTTTGTAATGATGCTTTCATAGTGTTGTCTCTTTAACAATTATATTTTAGACTATCCTCATGATAAAAACATACCACAGAATAATTTTATGCAGCATTATCGCATTATTGCTTAGCTCCTGCAGCATTTTTTCACCACCAATGCAGCCAGCCACTCATCATTTAACCTGGAAACAACGCCAGCGCCAGCTAAATGTAATCAAAAAATGGGACATCAAAGGCAGCTTAGGTATTACTTATAACGATCAAACTGAATTTGCCCATTTTGAATGGCAGCGCCAAAATACGGCTTATGCCATTACCCTTTCTTCTACTTTAGATATTGGCAGCGTAAAACTAATCGGTGACGCTAAACAAGTAACTCTGTGGAAATCAGCAACTGACAAAGTCACAGCTGCAACACCTGAAGAATTAATGCAAACTCAACTTGGCTGGTCACTACCATTAGAAAATTTAAAATATTGGATTGTCGGCCTGCCATCTCCTAAGATGTTATATAAGGCCACTTATGATGCTTATAATCATCTAGCAACTTTGAAACAAGGAAATTGGCGTATTCAGTATTTAGGTTTCGCGGCATTCAAAGGTATCGATTTGCCGATGAAACTTACTATCACCAATCCGCAACTGCATGTCAAGATTGTTATAAATACCTGGAAGCTTTAGGTTTAATGGTGTCATTAGTACGATTGAACTTGCAATAAATATGTTTGTCATTGCGAGGAACGACCTGTCCCGAGCTTGTCGAGGGAAGTGACGTGGCAATCCAGAAAAACATTGTAAATACTGGATACCGCGATCAAGTCGCGGTATGACGTAATTGCCGTGGATTCCCGCCTTCCACCTTCGCTAAAGCTTCGGCGGACAAGCCGTGGGAATGACGGGTATGCGCTTATTCAGATGGTTTTTTATAAAGTTGCTTGTACAAACTCCAAGCCATCAACAACAATAAAATAACTCCAATTGCGAGAATACCCCAAAGAATATATTGTTTACTGCTATAAACCACTGGCGCTGCTTTCAGTGGTTTATAAGCACTATCTCCAGCTAAAACCTGCTCGGCACTCGGATAGGCCATTTTGATAGCTGTCTTAGGTGCGTTATTAGCCTGCAGGTTACGCAAAACATTTTCTGCCGAGGTATCAGCATCTTCAACATGAGCACTACCATAAGCCGCCATAAAAGGTCCCTGGCCTTGCGCAACAAAAACCAATAAATGTGGCTCCCAACCTAACTCAACAACTGCGTTATTCCCACCCAAACCGGTAGCCGGATCAGCAACAATTCGCCAATAACGATCTGTGCTTGGCGTTATTTGAACTGTTAAGTTTTTCCGCTGCTCCCCTTGTAAATCATAAACCGAGCCTTTTCCAACTAAGCTCCAAACATCTTTGGGATCATTACGCGAAAAAACCTGAACATCCGCCGCCATATTCACTTGCGGCAAAATAAATTTTATTGCCTGCACAGGAAAATGACCTTGGGCATCAAAAAAATACTCGCCAGTATTCGCTACAACATCATTCGGATGCAAACTCAGCCAATTTAACTGAGGCTGCTCCAAACTAGCCCATTGAGCCACACTTTGAGTCAGTTGCGGCAAGACAGCAGCTGTGTCCTTAGCCCGACTCAGCAACAAATACCGATAATGCGCAGCCGATAAATCAATAGAGCGATGCACAATTTCTTGACCGTCACGTTTTAATTGCGCCAAAGTAATATTATCATTGATCAGCTGCCAATTCTGAAGATCATCGCTTCCATATAACTTTACAGTAGTCATCCAATTATTCGATGTTGGCTGCCAAGACAATATTAATTTAGCCCCATCAATATTTCGCAACGCACTCATATCAAATAAATAATCAAACTTTTTAGTTTCTCGTTGCGCACCAGTTGTCTTTGCACTAATTACTGTACCATCTTTACTACGACTAACTTTCAGCTGCAAATCTCCCGGCACCTGATTACCCGTCTGGTTTTTAGCAATCTGAAAAAAAGGAATGTTTCTAAGTCGAATAGTTTTACTTTTTCCAGCCGTAGACAAAACTGAAGGCACAATTTGCTCTTGAGCATTAAAAACTCTTATATCCCTAAGATCAGCATAATTAACATGCTGATATACAGATGCCGGCACTACCAGCTCATAAATAGATCCAGTTCCTGCCAACTGCAATTGCATCCCATAAGCAAAATCTTGTTTGGTGTATGTGGCAAAACTTGCTGTGACAAAACCACACAATAAAACCAAGAAAATCAAAATATTTTTGCGCATTAATTTACTCCTTAGTTGCAACACTGTTCTTTGGCAAAGGACAAAAATAGCCGAAAATCAAAAGCAATAATCCTATACTCATAAATGACACAATGCGAGCAATAGTTCCAATATTAGCAAGATCAATTAGAAATAATTTAATTACCACAACACCCAACAATGTAACACCAGCAAACCATGGGATGCGTCGCTTTAATCTGGCGGCCAGCAACATCAAAATTAAGCCGCAAATGGTCCAGAAAATCGATAAAGTTGTCTGTGTGAGGCCTGAATTAAAGAATGCATCATAATTAAATGGAATATCAGCCCAAATATGCAAAGTGCGCAATATCATTGCTGTTGTCCAAACAAATAACATCAAACCCAGCACAAAATATCTGCCACCAGCGCGAAAATCTAAACTATTCAACCATGCTCTTTCCAGAACACTCCATTGAATGATTGCTCCAATAGCTAACGCCATCACGATATCAAGCGGGTTAAATAATGGTATGTATGGCAACGGAGCTACATTTCCGGCAGCTGTAATGTTGGCAATAAATAACCATAGAACTATATACAACAATAATGGAAAACCTATAACACGTCTATACATAACGCGATGCTGTTTAAAAGGCCAAATTGACAGCTTACGACACATCAACCACAATATGCCTGCAGGAACTAATGCTATTAGGCATGCTGTCCAGGAATCAGTCATAAGTAAAGCCTTGCTAGTCAAGTAATATGAAACATAGGTAAGTCTAAGTGTTAACAACCAACAAGTTATTCCATGCAAAGTTATTAATAATTCTGGCTTTTTTAATTTGTCATCAAATTTTTCCAGTCGGTATAACATAAAATACATGCTGACAAATGCCAATAGCCATGCCAAATTACGGACTATCCCAAGCGGCTGCGGATTAACCTGATACATCAACCAAGTCGACGCGAGCATAATAAGAGGCAACAGACTTAAGCCAACATGGCGCAGTAACTGCCAAGGCAAATATTCGCCAATCTCCCAAAACATCAAGCTGGTGATGGCAAAAAATATCAGCTCATAGCTAAATTGCTGCGTCACAGCAAAATGCAGCAGCGCAAAACCATACCACCATATAACACCCGTAATCGCCAAAATCTTGGCGCATACTTGTTCGCCTTCTCGCTTACTTGCGAATTTTCGTGTCAACATATAGGCGCCCGTAAGCAAAGCAGCTGCAATCACGAGTGTGTTAATAAAATACGTTTTGCTTCCTAATATATGGGTAAAGTTTAAATCATAATCTAAAGAAACGGCAGCTATTGAAAATAACCAAAATACTTGAGCACCCATTTGGATAATTATTCCAAAGACACGGGGCATTAAGCGTTTTTGTCTAATGCCAAGCCATATCAGAGCTACGCCTTCCACAGCCCATACTGTCAAAGTCCATAAGCTACTTAAAGCTAATGGCACCGCCAGCGTTGCAAATATTAACGCCAAGCTGAAAAACGCTTCAACCAATAGTCTGAGCTTGGTTTTGAAACGCATGAGAATCCATGCCAGAGTCACATAAAATAAACCCATAACGAAAGAACTAATCGCAGCACCATAATGAAAAGATGCAACAAAACTGGCTTGCAAACCAAATCCTACAAAAGCCACACCAAATACCATGACATTGCTGATCATATTTTTGCTCTTCGCTGCCTGACGCCAGGAAAATGCAATAGCGATTAGAGTGTAGATTAAGAAAAATGCTACTAAGAATAATTGCGCTGTTAGGTAATAAACTGGGTCGTATACAAACACCGCCCACAATACACCAATTAAGGCTGTAAAAACAAAACTAACTATATTTAATGAGTTCCAACTTTTGAACCAAGCTACAACCGCCGTTGACAGACTTAGTATTGCATAATAGCTAAACAACGCTGGGTAGCTGCCAGTGTCACCTGCAGCAAGAATTGGCGCTAGATACCCACCAACTTCAGCTAAAATAATTAATGATTTTGAATCCTGCAATATTGCTAAAACAGCAGCCAAAATGCTGATCAAAAACAATAAGACAAAAGCTAATTCAGATGGTAAAAAGTGATACATTTTATAGCTCATAAATACAACTAAGCCCAGAATGCCTATGCCTCCACCTTGTAAAATCAGTGCATAATTAAGTTGGCGTTTGCGCCACAACCAACCAACAACAATCATTGCAAGCGCACCAACAGCTGAACAAATCAAACGCACTTCAATCGAAAACATTCCATGATCTGCCGCATACTTCAATAAAAACCCAATTCCAAAAAGCAAAATAACCACACCAACTTTTACAACCAGATAATCCATTGATAACAAACGCATAATAAGATTGTTAGAGCCATCTGCTGACCTTGGTGCTTGTTTTTGTTTTGTCACAGGAGCTGTTTGTTTAGCTTTAGTTGGCTTGTTAATTTGCGCCAAAATCATGTTGGTTTTCCATGCATCGACATTTTTTGACGGTTCTGGCTTAACCACTTTTGGCTCTGAAGCTTTCACTTCTGGAATACTCGTAGCTACTGTTGCTTGCTCAGCTTTAGCCTTAGCAGCTTGTGCTTTTGGTTTTTTCTGCTTAGCCTCAAGCAAATCCAATCGTAGTTTGATCTCATTAATTTTGCTAAATAAAACCGCAACAATGACTATCACAAATGCAAATAATAAAAAAAGTGCCATAATTCACCTGTAAAAAAATATTAATTAAATCTCCAAAATAATTTTTTACAATATATGAATGTATGGGGTTTGTCTATACCGTATTTTTTTGCCAAATTATCTTATCGGAAATCCTCTAAAAAAATACTATTTTTATAAAATGTTTGTCCGTTATGATTTATTCCGTCAAGCCGCATGATGTTTGCGTTAATCTCTACCTGTAAAAAGCCATATTCCTCGAATGTTGCAATGTCAGAGCTAGAATAGCCATTGTGCGCTTCTTTCACAATTTTTTTAAACTTTACACTCTGTAGTCTTTTGCCGCCACAACCAACTATTGCCTGAAAAGTGAATAAATTTTCGTCAAGCAACATCCCTGCGGCAAAAAAATGATCATGCGCGGCAAAAACCACATCAAAATTAATTTGATCTTGAATTAACTGCTCGCGAATAGCTATCGACATATCCTTACCCTTAGTACATTCTGCACAAGTTTGTATACATAAAGCTGAAGCATACTCACCTACATTGCTTGGCTCTTCTTCAATATCCGCTATTGCCGCTGACGAACTTGAGGATTGCGATACACCAGGAAATAAATTTAGCATCGCAGCACGTCGAGGAGTTAGTGGCAAAGTTTGTTGGCTAATTGATTTGCGCTTACCTCCTTGTTCTTCTTCTTTTGAACGCAAGAACTCATCTCCTGGGTTATTTACATCGCCCATGCCGCGCTTCCCATATGATTCCAATGGATGATGGGAACATAGAATATGCCATCTGTCTTTATAAGTTTTTTGCAGAAATTCTGCAGTACCTTTAAGCCATTTTTGCTGAGAATCATCAAAGACATATGTGTTTGAATCAATGCAATAAAAAATTGCATGCTTGCCCACAACGGCATAATAACGATGAGGCATATACCAATTATTTGCTGTGCGGGTATGGTTAATTTGTTCCGTAGCCTTGTTCCATGGTGCTAAACTTCCTCCACCTGATAATGAAACCCCTCCGCCAATGCCATAGTCATGGTTGCCTAAAATGACAAAGGAGAATTTATTATATATTTTATGAAAATTTACATCGAACCCCTCTTTCTCGTTTGGAACTTTTACTCCATCATTATAAATATTATCTCCCAGTAAAATATTGAACCGGGCATCATTGCTATTCATATGTTTAGCAACTTCTTGTTGCTTATTATAAAAACTTGTACGCTCCAAAAAATTAAGCCCGCTGACCCCTTGACAACCCACTACATTGAATTTCATATTCTCGTCTGGAAAACGGCTTTCAAATCCCTTGATATGGCGCATCGGCTGAGACCCATCACCTTCTGATTTGTATTCAGAATCAATAGCACTTGTGGCTTTTAAAAACTCAGGAAAATTCGGTGTTAAATTTATTAGCGAGAAAGTAGTGTCTGGTGCTTTACCAGCAGATTTTATCTTCATATCAACACCGTTAAGAAAGATATCAATACTTGCACCAGGTGGGATTAATCCACTTCCTATCGCATATGCAGATACATTTATCCAAGACTGCGAAATGCTGCTGGAAAATAAGGTTTTGCGTTGTATTTTCAAAGGCTCTCGCGTAAATGCCAACAAATACCCAGCGATTTCATCGTCTTTCTCAGGTTTAGATTCAAGCGTGCCTTCTTTATCATACCAAATAACCTTAATACAATATTTCTCTGCATTTTTACATGCTTCAGATATTTTTTTAGCTTTACCTTGGGCATTTGTCCATAATCTTTTAACTTCAGAACAAATCGCCGCATATATTGCAGCGGTTTTTGGATATGCAGTATTGTTAAAAAACAATTGATCTAAAACTTCAAGTTCTAATTTGGTATCTGATGGAAGCATCGAATAACCCCCATTGGTTATTTTAATCGTTATTAAGTTACAGCGAGAATGTACCTACAGCTGTGAGTATAGCATTATTTCCTTAAGCTATCATGCGAAATTTTGTTTATCACTGTTGTTTATGCTTAATGGTCCAGGAGAATTATCAATCACATCAAGATTCTTCCCGCTGAACAGTCCACTCCGCAAGCTTTGTAAATCAAGTCCATGTTTATAAAAACTTTGTCCCTGATGATTAATCCCGTCAAACTGAATCTTATCTTTTTCGATTACAACTGATAAAAACCCAAATTCTTCTGCAGCATATCTGCCATCAATTCGAAAAGACTGAGGATCTTTAGTTATGATATTGGTAAACTTAACAGTTTGATTTCTTTTACCACCACAACCAATTATAGCTTGAAAAGTATTTTTAAAACGCGGATCAACAAGTGTTCCGGCAGAAAAATAATGATCATGTGCGGCAAAGACTACGTCAAAACTAATGCATTGATCGGCTAATTTATTTCTAAGAGCAACTGACATACTTTGGCCACATTGGCTACAATCAACCCCAAGACCACACCCATGTTCTGCAACAGTCTGCGGCTCTTCGTCTGCGACAGTTTGCTGAGATACTAGTTTATCCCGATATCTATCAGTATCACTAGAGCGCACTTGATTTGCAGGCATTGGTTTTCCGCCACAAGTTGCTTCGGTTTCTCGCAAAAGTTGATCTCCCGCTTCATTAGTCTTCATACCAAAGCCACGTTTGCCATAAGATTCTAATGGATGGTGCGAGCATAAAATGTGCCATCTATCTAAGTAAGATGCTTGTAATGATCTAGTGACTTCTTGCAGCCAATTTTGTTGATCTTGATCAAAAATATACGTGCTTGAATCAATATAATAGAACACCGCATGTTCTGAAACTACAACATAGTAGCGATTTGGTAGATACCAATTATTGTTCGGAGAAGTATGAACTATCTGCACTGCTGCCTTATTCCAAGGCGCCAGATTGCCTTTACGTCCAGGAACCCCACCACCAATGCCATAATCATGGTTTCCCAAAAGTAAGAATGAGAATTTGTTATACACATCATGGAAATTGACTTTAAAGCTTTGATAATCATTCGGCGACAAAGCGCCATGACTATATATGTTATCACCCAATAAAACATTAAATTGAGCTGAACTTTTGTTCATATGATGAGCAATCAGCTGTTGCATATTGCGCCAGGTTACCCGCTGCAACATATTCAAACCACTGACGCCCTGACATCCCACAACATTGAAAGTTAAAGGAGTTCCTGTGTTTGTTTCGCCATAAGTTATGTTGCCATTAGTATCTATTAGTGGCGATTGAACTGTTAGATCAAAATTATAGTCATTACGATATTTTGCTTTGGTCTTTTGCTTAAAATCTTCAAAGGTATTTGATGCAAGCTCACAATAGGATTTAGAAACACAAGAAATTGATGAACCAGCTCGACGTTTGACATTTATACTACCTTTATCTAGCACTAAGAACTCATCAAGAAATTTATCAATGTCTTTATTTGTGAGTTTTTGAGCAGCAGCAACTTTTTTAACATTTTTCCATGACTGGGACACGCTAGCTGAGAAAAATCGATCACGAGTTATTTTTAAAGCTGGGCGAGTATATGCTAATAAATATGTTGCTAAAGTTTTGTCTATGCTTGCTTTGAAGTTATTATCATTCCAATTCGGTGAAGATAGATTATTTACAAAAATGGTACAACGGCTAGCAGCATAGCTACATGCTTCTTGTGTTTTTTGTGCTTTTGCAATGCTGGCACTATTTCTTTGACTGCGCAACCTTATAATTTCTTGAATAATAGCATTATAGAGAACAAAAGTGATTGGACAGCTCTTGTTATAAAAACATAGCCGCATTAAAGCCTGATATAATATTTGAATTGGTGATGCATCCATTGACCTACCCCCTAGATAAGTCATTAACTTTAAAATTTAGACATACCCCCTGAACTCTCTCATATTTTTTAATCAGGATAATCGGATATCTCCCTACCTTTAAGTGTAGTATATTTGCCCGATTTTTCATAATATTATCTTGTAAACAAATCATTACATTTGCCTATAAAACCAATAATGTTTATTCTTTATTGAAAAATTTAGAATATAGACGTGTTGAAAAATATCTTGTTAAGATTTTCTAAGAAGCTCTGAATGTAGGGGCATCCATTGTGGGTGCCAAAAATGGGTATGTACAAAATCAAATAAGGGTAGGCACAAGACCTACCCCTACAAGATCCCAGGCAAGTCGCGGGATGACGACTTACGCTAAACGTAATTATTTTTTGGTTTTAGCGTTTATTTCAGTTAAATTGTCATTTATGCGAAATAATAACAACAAAAGCTCGCAAAATACTCTACTAAAAATAATACCGATTATAAGAAACCATAATCCCGAAAAGAAACTCATATAAAGCATGGTATCAATACCATTAAACAAAGAGTAGAAGACACCTAACCAAAAAAGAAATTGAATGAAAATCGGGGACAACAACTTACGAAATACAAAAAAATCCTTAACCATAACTAACCTCCTGTTAATTAATCATTGCCATAAGTGACAAATATTATATTATGGTAAATTATATGATCTGTCTATATAACATTGTTTTTTATTTGGCATTACCGTTTATTTTGTGCCGGTTGTTGTGGAAAAGCCGCAAGAATGCTGCTTATAAGCAACGCTGGCTTGAACGTTTGGCAAGATTTACCAGCCCTGCCATAGATAAAAGCATTTGGGTCCATGCTGTTTCGCTGGGTGAAGCAATTGCCGCCACGCCATTAATTAAAGCATTAAAAAGCAAATATCCAAATATCCGGATTGTTGTGACAACTATGACACCAACCGGCTCAGCCCATATTACCAAAGCTTTCGGCGACGAAGTCACTCATATTTATGCTCCATATGATTATTCAGGTGCTGTGAAAAGATTTCTGCGCCATTATAATCCGCAATTACTACTTATTATGGAAACTGAATTATGGCCTAATATGCTGCATCATTGCGCCAAACAGAATATTCCCATAATAATTGCTAATGCCAGAATTTCAGCAAATTCAGAAAAAGGATATAGCAAAATACGTTGCTTTATGCGGCGCTTGTTTAATAATGTTTCTGTAATTGCTACTCAAAGCCAGTTAGACGCAGATCGCTTTATTAATATCGGTGCCAAACCTCAACAAGTTCAAGTAATTGGTAATATAAAATTTGATATTAATATTCCTGAGCATATTTTTGCTGATGCCAAAGAACTACGCCAAAAATGGGGCAATAACCGCCCTGTTTGGATTGCTGCAAGCACGCATGACAATGAAGAAGAACAAATTTTGACTGCTTTTAAGCAAGTAAAACAAACTTTACCGAATGCTTTGCTAATTCTAGTTCCGAGGCATCCAGAAAGATTTTCTTATGCTACTAAATTATGCAAAGATCAAGGGTTCAAAACTATTTCACATAAAAATGGTGACACATGCACTCCAAATACAGATATTATTATTGGTGATACTATTGGCGAATTAGTAAAGCTTTATGCAGCATCTGATGTGGCGTTTGTGGGTGGCAGTTTAGTACCAAAAGGTGGACATAATCTGTTAGAACCAGCAGCTGTTAACGTGCCTATAATCACTGGACCTTATTTAGATAATTTTCTTGAAATAAGTACGTTGTTGGCAGATGCTGATGCAATAATTAAAATAAACAATGCTGCTGATTTAGCTAAACATGTAATAGAGCTACTGCAAAATAAAAGCTTACGTTTGACACTAGCCCTGGGTGGTGCAAAAGTTATTAAACAAAACCAAGGTGCAATGCAAAAGATATTACAGCTAGTTGCTCAAAAAATTGGAGCAAAATAAATGCGGAAAATCATAGAAATATTATTAATAAGCACCGTAGTGCTATCTTTATCGAGCTGCTTTCTTGTCACCACACCGGTAAAAGTAGCTGGTGACACTGTAAGTACAGCTGCTGATATAGTATAATTTACTTACTTCAATTTTAAGGAGAAAACAATGAAACATTTAGATCAATTTACTGTAGCAGGGATTTCAGTACTCACAACTAATGAAAACAATCAGGCACAAATGGATATTTCGCAATTGTGGGAAAAGTTTTTCGAAGAAGGTGTTTTACACAAAATTCCAAATCGTGTTGATGACAGAATTTATGCTGTATATACCGATTACGAAAGTGACTATACCAAGCCATATCGTTTTATCATTGGCTGCGCAGTTACCAATGCTGATGAAATACCAACAAATTTAACAGCGAAAATCATTCCGGCAGCTAATTATGAAGTTTTCCCTATCTCAAAAAACTTCCCGGAAAAATTAATCGAAACATGGCACCATATATGGCAAGCTGATTTGAATCGAGTTTATACAGCTGATTTTGAAGTTTATCCGGAAGATTTTGACCCGAAGAATGCCAAACTGGAAGTATATGTTTCAATAAAATAAGAGACCGTATCATGCCAAATGATTTTGAAATAAAATTTGCGACGATTGATGATATACCATTAATTCTTAATTTTATTAAAGAACTAGCAGAATATGAAAAGTTACTGCATGAAGTTGTTGCAACAGAGGCTATCCTTAAAGAAACTTTATTCGGTGAACATACCAATGCTGAGGTTATTATTGCTTACTATCAGGATGAAGCTGTTGGATTTGCCCTATTTTTTCATAATTTCTCTACTTTTCTGGGGCGCCCGGGAATCTACTTGGAAGATTTATACATTAAACCTGCAATGCGCGGCAAAGGGTTCGGCAAAAAGATGCTGGCATTTTTAGCAAAACTTGCTAAAGATAGAAAGTGCGGCCGCTTAGAATGGTGGGTTCTTGATTGGAATAAAACAGCGATAGATTTTTACAATAGCCTTGGTGCCAAACCAATGGATGAATGGACAGTGTTTCGCGTTACTGATGAAGCACTCACTAACCTAGCTGCTCATGCTGAATGACACCAAAATCTATTCGATTTCGCAGTTAAATACTGCCGCAAGATTATTGCTAGAAGAAAATCTGCCTTTAGTTTGGATTGAAGGTGAAATTTCGAACTTATCTACACCTGCTTCAGGCCATATGTATTTCACCCTTAAAGATGAACATGCTCAAGTTCGTTGCGCCATGTTCCGTAGTCAGAATTATAAGCTCAATACTAGGCTAGAAAATGGTATGCAAGTGTTAGTTCAAGCTCAAGTAAGTATTTATGAAGCTCGCGGTGATTATCAATTACTGGTTTATCATTTGGAACCTGCTGGCGAAGGCATATTAAGACAAAAATTCGAGCAATTAAAACTACGTCTCCAAGCCGAAGGCTTATTTGCTGCCGAACACAAAAAATCATTACCGCAATTTCCGCAAACTATCGGCGTGATAACATCGCCAACTGGAGCTGCGATTCGTGACATAATTCATGTGTTACAGCGACGTTTTCCTGCCGCCAAAATAATAATTTATCCAACTCTGGTTCAGGGCAATGAGGCCAAAGAGCAAATTGCTCATGCAATCAATATTGCCAACAAGCACAATCAGGCTGAAGTTTTAATTTTAGCTCGTGGCGGTGGCTCACTAGAAGATTTATGGCCATTCAATGAGGAGCTTGTAGCTAGTGCGATTTTTAATAGCGAATTGCCCATTATCAGCGGTGTCGGCCATGAAATCGATTACACAATTGCAGATTTTGTCGCAGATATGCGAGCACCAACGCCATCTGCTGCAGCAGAGCTTGCGACGCCAGATAGCCAAGAGTTATTAAACTCTATGGAGCAACTTAACAATAAACTATCCCAAATAATGCAGCATAAATTGCAAAGTCTAAATCATGTTTTAACCAATCTCATACAACGCCTACAACATCCAGGTAAAAAATTACGTGATTATGCTCAGCACTTAGATATTTTAGAACAGCGCCTGCAACTTGCCATAAACAATATTCTCAAAACCAAACAGCACTTCGTTGCCAATCTCAGTCGTGCTTTGGCTACCGTCAGCCCTCTTGCGACATTAAGTCGTGGCTATGCTATCGTGACAAATGCAGAAAACAAGGTTGTTACTAGTGTTAAAGATGTTGAGATTGGTGATAATATTAATGCTAGGTTGAAGGATGGGATTTTGGTTTGTAAAATATCAAAAAAAAATGTTAGTTAAATGCTTGTTGTTTTTGTCATTGCGAGGAGCGACCTGTCCCGAGCTTGTCGAGGAAAGCGACGCGGCAATCCAGAGAAAATTTCATTAAAGCCTGGATCGCTTCGTCGCTTCGCTCCTCGCGATGACGATGTGTTCCGAGCCAGAATTTACAATTCACCCAAAACCAAATCCGCCACATCAGCAGTTGTTTCATCTGTCAACTCGGCTTTGATTTTATGCATTTCGGCAATCATAGTATTGCGATATTCATCATCGGTCAGAATCTTGGCAATCTCTGCACTAATCTCTTTGCCATTAGCATGTTGCTGTAATAATTCCTGAACTATGCGCTTGCCGGCAACGATGTTGCACAGCCCAATGTCAGGAATATTGGTAACCCAGTGAATAGGAAAGTATGGTGGAAATACCTTGTAAATGATCACAATAGGCAATTCCATTAACGCTGATTCTAAAGTCACTGTGCCAGAAACTGCAATAGCGGCATCACAAGCTCGCATGACGCTATAAGTTTCATTATCAACTATGTGGATATCGACTGGGTATTTATCTAAATATGGTTGCAAATCAGCTAATTCCAATGATGACGCAAGTGGCATAATAAACTGAATCGGCTCAAATTGCTGCTGTAGTCGCTGTGCTGCTTGTAATATTACTGGTAATAACCTCTTGATTTCACTGGTACGACTGCCGGGAAATAAACCGACTGTTTTAACATCTGGTTTTATGCCAAAACGTTGACGCGCCTCGAATTGCGACATGGTTGACTTAACTATTTCTGTTAAAGGATTACCAACAAACGTGACGTCGTAATTTAACTTTTTAAAATATTCAACTTCAAACGGAAAAATCACTGCCATTTTATCGACATAACGTTTAATTGTTTTGATCCTACCAGGCCTTGAGGCCCATAATTTAGGACTAATATAGTAAAATACTTTTATGCCTAAATTTTTGGCAATTTTTGCCAGGCGCAGATTAAATCCTGGATAATCAACTAAGATTAATAAATCTGGTGGATTCTTTTGCATCATGTGTTTTAGTTGTGACATAACAGCAAATATTTTGGGCAAACTTGTTAATACATCAAACACACCAATAATGGCCATATCTTTGATATCAAAAACCACATGAATACCAATATCACGCATCTTGGCACCACCCATGCCATAAAATTGCAACTCATGATCTTTGCGCCGCAAATCCCGCACTAGCTTGGCAGCGTGCGCATCACCAGAGGCTTCTCCGGCTACAATTAAAATGCGTTTGGCGGACATAATGCTCTTAAAGTCTCCATATTAGATTGTACTATATCGGTAATAGTTGTTGCTGTCTGTAATGCCATCAGGCCATCTTCTCCGGAAACTAGAGGCGGCGTTTTATTAGTGATCGCATCTAAAAATGACTTGATTTCTTCTAACAATGCATCCTTTTCAGGCAAGGCTAGATTTTCATGCACAATCTCCGGAATACCAGGAAACATCTCATTTTTGCCTTTGCGATGAATGCTTAGGGTACGATTGTGCAGATCCCCAGAAAAATAAGCATCATGCTGAAATATCCGTAATTGGCGCTTAGGTTTAAAGCTCACTCGACTGGCTGTTACATTGGCAACGCAGCCATTCTCGAATTCAATGCGAGCATTAGCCAGATCGATCTTTTTAGATAACACTGGCGCCCCGCTGGCATTAATTTGTTTAATCGGCGATTTAACTAAATTTTGAATAATATCGATATCATGAATCATCAAATCCAGAACCACATTGACGTCAATAGCTCGTAAATTAAATGGAGCAATCCGTAGCGATTCAATAAATAATGGCGTATGCAGTACATCTTGCAAAGCAATCAACGCTGGATTAAAGCGCTCTAAATGACCAATTTGAAAAGTCAGTTTATTTTGCTTAGCAATATCAATTAATTCCTGCGCTTCTTCAACAGTTGTAGTGATGGGCTTTTCCAGTAGCACATGAACATTATGTTCTAAAAACTTTTTTGCCACTTGATAATGTGCCGAAGTCGGCACGACAATGCTTACTGCATCTACTTTACCAATTAAATCCTCATAATTTGCTATCGGCTCTACATCATGTTTCTGGGCTATTGCTTGGCAATGTTCTGGATCAGTATCTGAGACGGCAACTAATTCCGCGTTTTCCAATCCCGCATATTTATCCGCATGAAATTTTCCTAGGTAACCAACACCAACAACCGCACATTTGATTTTACTCATAATGATTCTCTAAATTTATATTGAGTCAAAAAGTAGCATTTTTTACCTTAATATGCAATGACAAATACAAAACGGGCTAAGAATAAAAGTCCTCAGCCCGCTTTATTTATTTTCTTGCTAAAATTACGGTTTGCAGTTGCTAGTCCCATTTACACAAACAATGGATGGAGCAGAAAAACTGTTGTTGTGTGAAATGAGATAATTAAATATACTCGTGAGATCCTTATTACCACTCACATCAACATTGGTTCCCCACAAATACCAACACTTGTTGCCTTGAAAGTATTGCCTGTCATCACCCCTATAGCAGTATTCGATACTCCTGTATCTCCGGCTGAAAAACTTTCCACAAATAGGCCATAACCTTCATGATTTGTACTTGTGCCGGTAAAATGTGAATCAGAAATATTACCAATAGTTGTTGATGCTGTTGCATTATTATCCGCCGTACTCATAACAAGTATCCCATAGGCATCAGAATACTCACCACTACCAGTAGCATTACCTGTAAAGGACGAGCCAGAAACGTTGTTAAGAGTAACTGTTGATGTTCCGCCATCAGACGTACTTTTAACATATAATCCTAGCCCTTGAAAATCTCCTGTACCAGTAAAGTGTGATCCTGTTATATTTGCTATAGTTATCTTAGTCGGACCTGACTTCGCATAACTTTCAACATCAAGCCCAAAACCATTGTTCCTAGCAGATGAACCTGTAAAATTCGAGTCAGAAATAGAACCAATAGTTGTTGTAGCAGAAGGTGAACTTGTTCCTGACACTTGCCCGGAAGAAGGTTGTTGGGTGCTTAAAGCAGCAAGCCCTACTCCATTATAATTGCTATCACTAGTACCAATAAAGCTGGAACCAGAAATGCTGCCTATAGCAGTTGTTGCAGAACCCGAATTTGAACTACTAGCAGCATAAAGACCATAACCAAAGGTATGACCATTTCCTGTAAAGCTAGAGTCAGTAATACTACCTATACTCGTTGTTGCCCCTAATGCCGCACTACTCTTAGCATAAAGCCCAATACCTAACCCACGATCACCTATACCTTTAAAATCAGCAGTTTTATCACCTATAATATTTCCAATTGTAGATGTAGCATGACCACTGGCATCAATCGTTGGTGCTATATATAAACCTATACCAGAACTATTAACCGAATGCCCCTGAATAAGACTATGATTGATTGCTGTTACATTGCCACCATTTTGAACTTCAAGACCCACAGCATTTGCAGCATTATTATATCCATAGATCTCAGAACCACTAATGGTTAAGCTAGAGTTGTTCTTCATAGTCGCGCCAGTTACATAACTACCAGCTACAGAATTAACCCCTATCTGAGAATCGTTGATGCTGACATTCTGAGCGTTATCCAAAATTATACCTGTCGCAAAACTGCCTGCACTATCATTTTGCACTCTGATATTGTTGACCGAAACATTGCTCTGGAGTTGCATGCCACCAATAAACACAGGACGATCATTGCCGGTCGCTGGTTCAGCATAACCATTATCAGCACCTATCCGACCCCAAAGCGATTCGTTGGAATAGACTTCTACAGAACCGCCTATACCATCTCCACCCATTGAATTATAAATACCTTGTGAAAAATACAGGTAGGCTTCGGCATAACCATTAGCTTTAGTGTATTCACTAGCGCTTGCTAATTCGGCCTGACCAAAAGAAGTGTATGGATTCTCATATGTCCCATCTTCAGTAGCGCCGAGTTCTCCATCTGTTAAGCCAGCATTTACAGCCCCGTTAAAAAACCATATATTGGAACGTTCCGGCGTATGGTGCTGATACCAAGTTAAAATATCATAGCTTTGACCATTGTCATTGTAAGCATTGCTAGTATTTGTATTAGCATGAAGGCGATCTCTTGGGTTTCCTGTCGTTCTGGTAACGCCGCCAGAACCAACATTGGCAAAGTTGCGCTGAACCGGCTCAAACAAGCGTCTATGTAAATCTTGATCATTTATAGTCTTATTGTCATTGCTGAATAAGTCAAACAAGGACACCTGCACTCCAAGTGTTGCTTGTGTGTGAAGATAATTATCATATGAACCATTTGCCGTTATTTCTAAATAAGTATTTGGCTGAACTGCAATTGTTGCTCCACCACCGCGCAGGTCAGTATTTTTATTCATATGGAAATAGTAGCCGTTGATTAAGCCCTTAACCAAAATATTCTTGATCTTGAATAACGTCCGACCTAACTCTGCATCGGCACCAGGGCCTGTTTCTACGTGATAGACAAATACAGCATCATATTGATTATGACCTCTAAACTGGACATAATCATAATTACCAAATTCGTCAGCCCAACCACGAATTTTCCAATCTTTATTTCCTAAAGGTATATAACCATTGGCATGAAATTCCCACGCACGACCTAACACTTCTATTCCTGGGCTAATTTGCCATACCTTATGGTTTGATTCTGTTTGCGTATATCCCGCAAATCATGCTCATACTAATAATTAAACTTAGGAATAACTTTTTCATGCAATCTCTCCATCTGTGTTAGATTTTCTACAACTCTATTCTAAAAAAATTGCACATTCCCGTCAAGTCGCAATCAACCATTTATCTATTAATCGATTGACAACAAAAGAAGTAATCTTTTATATTACAAACATGAAAAACAGTATTCTCATAGCTGGTGTTGACGAAGTAGGTCGTGGTCCTTTAGCTGGTCCTGTTGTAGCTGCTGCGGTAATTCTTAATCCTGATGTTAAAATTGCCGGCTTAGCTGATTCCAAAACTCTGTCGGCCAAACGCCGTGAACAATTATATAAGCAAATAACAGAATTTGCGCTTGCCTGGGCCTTGGGTCGAGCCGAAGTTGAAGAGATTGATGAGATAAACATTCTCCAAGCTAGTTTATTGGCAATGCAACGCGCAGTAAATAAATTAACAATTACTCCGGAGCAAGTTTTAGTAGACGGCAACCAATGTCCTCAATTATCTTATCCCACAGAAGCGATCATCAAAGGCGATCAGAAAATCGCTGCTATCAGTGCCGCATCAATTATTGCAAAAGTCAGCCGTGATCGAGAAATGTTGGAATATGATGTGCAATATCCTGAATATGGATTTGCCAAGCACAAAGGTTATGGCACGAAACAACATATTGATGCGATAAAAACTCATGGTATTACACCTTTGCATCGAACTTCCTTTGCACCAATAAAAAATTTCAGCTAGAATACGCTTTTGTGCCGGGGTGGCGAAACTGGTAGACGCGCCAGACTCAAAATCTGGTGGTGGCAACACCGTGTCGGTTCGAGTCCGACCCTCGGTACCAAATTTTTTATGATCTAACTATGAGCAAAACCAAAAATATCTACACCTGTCAAAAGTGTGATGCCCAGTTCCCTAAGTGGATCGGTCAATGCACTGAATGTGGTGCGTGGAATAGTTTAGTCGAAGAAACTTATATACCACCAACAGCAGAAAAAACCAATCCGCGCTTTGCCGGCTATGCCAATCTCAATAAGAATCAGGTTATAACTTTAGACAAGATAGACTTAGTAAAACAACCACGCATATCTACCAGCATGGAAGAATTAGATCGTGTTTTAGGCGGCGGCTTGGTCCAAGGTTCTGTTACTTTAGTTGGCGGCGATCCAGGAATAGGCAAATCAACATTATTATTACAAACAGTTTGTAACTTAAGTGCAAATCACGATGTGCTTTATGTTACCGGCGAAGAATCATTGCAACAAGTAGCGATGCGTGCTAAAAGACTAGGATTACCCCAAACTAATTTACAACTATTAACCGAAACCAATGCCGAACAAATAATTGCCAATGCCCAAAAATCTAAGCCTAATATTATGGTCATTGACTCAATTCAAACTGTATATAGCAACTTATTGCAATCAGCTCCAGGTAGTGTTGGTCAAGTTCGCGAAAGCGCTGCCCAATTAGTCCGTTATGCCAAACAAACAGACACTGCTTTATTTCTGATTGGTCATGTCACCAAAGAAGGTACTCTGGCAGGTCCGCGAATTCTAGAACATATGGTCGACACGGTATTATATTTCGAAGGCGATCAGGATGGTCGTTATCGTATCATTCGCGCCATTAAAAATCGCTTTGGAGCAGTAAATGAATTAGGCGTTTTTGCTATGACTGACACTGGGTTACGAGAAGTTTCTAATCCATCAGCTATTTTCTTGTCGCGTTCTGAACAACATGCTCCAGGCAGTGTCGTAATGGCAACCTGGGAAGGAACTCGACCATTACTAGTAGAAATTCAGGCATTAGTGGATAAAAGTTATTTGCCCAATCCGCGCCGTGTCTCTTTAGGCCTGGAACAAAACCGCCTGGCTATGTTATTAGCAGTGTTGCATCGGCATGCGCATATTCCAACTTACAATCAAGATGTGTTTATCAATGTTGTTGGCGGCGTTAAAGTAACCGAAACCGCAGCTGATTTGGCATTGCTACTAGCTGTTGCTTCGAGCTTGCGCAATAAAACCTTGCCTGCAGATTTGATTGTCTTTGGCGAAGTTGGCTTGTCCGGTGAAATCCGCCCTGTGCAAAATGGTCAAGATAGATTAAAAGAAGCCGCTAAACATGGCTTCAAAACCG